>Ga0310695_10006722_pt1 | contig 18805 bp, 12 predicted proteins | sample RumenRJG_04DNA_FD_203882 | JGI IMG/M metagenome (GOLD analysis project Ga0310695, IMG submission 203882) | Bovine rumen microbial communities from Lethbridge, Alberta, Canada - RJG_04 (v2) (version 2) | ecosystem: Host-associated > Mammals > Digestive system > Stomach > Rumen | place: Canada...
TCCAGACCCCCCGGGCAATATTGGTGGCCAGATAACGATAGTTACCGGAAAACTTGCCGCCGGACGTTTTGGAAATGGTCTGTACCGCTTCCTCCAGGACCTGTTCAAGACTGATCACCAGAAGATCCAGCTCGGCGATGTTATTGCCGAGAGGCCTCTTCTCCCGGGCTTCGGTGATGTGCCTGCTCATGCTGTCCAGACAGGGAACATAATCGGCGCTGTCCGGAGTAAGACCGGCAAGCTTAACGATAACCTTTCTGAGCTCATCGTTATCTCCCCAGATTGCCTTAACCAGATCCTCGATTTGCTTCACCCTGAAGCTGCCGGCAGAATCTGTGTCGGCGAAGGTACTGTCCTGGACATTCCCGGCCGGGGCCCTGGGCTGAACCACATGCTTTGCCCAGTCATTTCTGCCCTCATACTGCTGGTACTGAGCACTTCTGATAATGGCCTTCCTTACCAGATCCTTCATCATTTCCTTCCTGGCGCGATACTCCCGGAAATTCACCACCAGCTTGAAAATAATATAAAGCAGAACAGTAGAAAATATGGTCGGAACAGCCCACCAGGGAGCTTCGGAATTAATGAAATCCAAAAATCCCGGTTCTTCCGAGTGTACGGCAGTCTTGGGAACAAACGGTTTGGTAAGAGTATTCTTCTGCCCGTAGAAATTCTTCTTGCCGTCAGATCCCTTTCCTGATGACTTATCTTCCGGTGCCGGTCTCCGGGCGAGCTCCTCAAGAAGCGGCTTCAAAGCCTCCTCGGCCGGGGCATAATAGCCCTCCCGGGCCTTTTTCAGCCATTCGGCAGCCTTTTCCTTATCCTGAACCACACCGTAGCCATGAAGATACAAAAGTCCGAGACGATACTCGGCCTCATGATCCCCGGCCGAAACTCCGGCACGGTACATTCTGTAGGCCCGGACATAATCCCGGGGCCCGGTCTGTCCGTTCTCGGCCATCTTTCCCAGCTGGGTAAAGGCCGGCCCGAAGCCCTTGTCAGATGAAGCCTTAAACCAGTCAAAGGACTCCGGAATATCCTGATTGACCTCCAGACCTCTGAAAAACTTCATTCCCACATCATAGAGAGCCTGACCGTCCCCGGCCACGGCTTTCTGACAAAGCTCCGTTTCTATTCGAGCATCAGTGCATGACGCAACGGAAACCGCTCCGGCCTCATAAGCCCCCAGAAGCGATATCCCCAGTATCATCATGCCACTCTGGTACCAGCGCATATCCTAAAAACCTGTTTTCCCACTTAAAAGTATTTTCCCGGAGTCTCTCTCCGGGAAAGCAGACATCCATATCCGATTCCGCATATTATACTTGGATCGCCTGAATTAAACACCCTGTTGGTCGCATTAAGTGTGCAATCTGACTGATTTTCGCCGGAGATTCCCCGATCCCGCCCCGACTTTGGCAAAATTATCGGCTATCTCCCATAAAACACGCATGATCCCCCGTTTCTGCAATGCATGACTGAAGAACGGGGTATAATGGATCCCCAAGCTTTTAACCAACCGGAGATGCAAAAGATGGCACGGACACCGTCAGGCTCCAACATAGTCAGAATCTCTCTGAAAAACCCGGCTTCGAACAGAATCTTCCGTCTCAGCGAAATTGCCGGAAGCTCGTACATCCCCGCCCCGTTCAGAGATATCCTGAAGCAGTTCCGTACCCAGATCGGCAACGTCAGAATGCTGAATACCTGTCTCCGGGAGCTTTTTGAAATCCTGTTTCTGGATACCCAGGAACTCTCTGGCAATTCCCCGGGAGAGATTTTTCGTACCCTGAGAACATTTCTGAAAAAGGAAGCCCAAACGGAATTCGCCCCTCCCGGAAACTTTACCGGCACGTTTTCCGATCAGAGCCGCTTTATCATCTGTCAGGGATATGATCTTTTCAGCGACCCGGATATCATCGCGGCCCGTACCTATGTCGGTCACAAAAACACCAATTCCCTGGCAGCGCACCGCATGCGGGTAGCCGAAGAAAAAATCAGCGGTTTTCTGGTCTTTGCACACCTCTTTGAAGCCATCTGGCTGGCTGCTGCTCCGCATGAAGAGCTTGTATCGGAGCAGCGCATCGTCCTTAAAGATTATCTGGAGAAAACACTGTTCCCCGATGAAGGACAGCTCTATCTCCAGTACTGCTTTTCCGGGATTCTGTCCTGCGGCATCCTGAAAACGGATCTCTCGGCGAACGGAGGATATCTGAAGCCGCTGACCCCGGGTACCGGCAATTTTCAGAAATGCCTCATGATTCTGGGAGAGCTCGCGGTGCTGAACCCCGGCTGCCGCATCACGGAAGTCTCATCTTCGGAGTGCTGGTTTATCGATGAGCTTCTGAAATATTACCAGTACGCCCTTCAGAAAAGAAATCAGAATCCGGATCTTCACCTCACCGAAAACATCAGCGTCATCGTCCAGAAAACAGCAGGAATGTTCCGGGGTCTCCTGGGGCCCCTTTCGGATGTTCCGGAACCGCTGTTTTCCGGCGAAGCCGTACGTACCGGCGCCTGTCAGGCGGAAATCTGCAGAAACGCCAGAAAAATCCGATTTCTTTGGCCGGAGCGTCTTAAATTTTATGACACCGGTATTCTCTACATTATGGACGTGGCCGTTCAGAACTCCTACATGTACGCGGACACCCGGGAAGTCTCCGATAACACCTTCTGGAATTTTGCCATAAACTTCCGGGCTCCTGAAGTATCCGTTCCCAGGGAGCCGGTCAGCACATACGGAAGCTCTTCCAACGACAGCAGAAAGCTCTTCGCCCTGAGTCTTCAGAATCCTGATCTTTATCCCCCCTCGGAAACGCTCCTGGCGGCAATAGCCGGCAATCTGGAGTACCGCCTTTTGGCTGAGGGTTTTCTGGGCACCATTTCGAAGGAAAAGAGAATGCGGGCTTTTTCCTGGCTTTTGCACAGCTTCCAGAACCTGCTCAGAATAAACAATTCCTTCTCCCGGGATTTCCGAAAGATTCTCGGTGTCATGGGAGAGGATATCTCCGTCTATCTTCTGCTATGGCCGGAAGAAATGACAAACAGCATTCGCAGGCTGATTTTCACAACCCCGTTTTTCGGGGCTTATGCGGACATAAGGCTTTCCATGCTGGCATACTGTCATGGCAGTCTAGAAGCGGCCCTGAGCGGAAAGGCTCCTGTCAGAAACGGATGGACTCTGTCCGGAACCCCGATTCCTCCCGCCACCGGAGAGGAAATTCAGGATCTCATGTTTCAGAAATACATCCTGAACCAGGAAGACTATACCAAATCAGTAAGATTCTCCGGAGACTCCTCCCGGCTTCTTTATGCCAATGCCCGGGTGCTTTTTCGAAAAATTCTTTCCGAAAAACCCGAACTCCTTACGGCATTTCTGAGAAGCGCCGTTCCCGATACCACCCGCCGCCCCGTTGCCGGACTATTCAGAGCTCTTTCGGCCTATAAAGAAATGGTGTTCTCCAGATTCTTTCCCGGAATGTTCCGCGCTGACAAAAAAATTATAGATGAGCTTTGCCATCTTGCGGAGCCGATTAAAAAACAGCAGGACATTATTCACCAGTATCTTGCCGCGGCCGGCAGCAATATCCAGAACGACATTGTTTACCGGATTATGGAACATGGTATCAGCCGCAACGAAACAGCTCTGCCGGGATCTCTTACAGTTTTCCGGGATCGGCTGACAAATGAAGGCTTCTGGAGCAGTCAGGAACTGAAAAAGGCCTTCGGAATCAGCAATTTCGGAAAACAGCGTCTCTGCATTGAAATTATCCGGTACACCACGGAGATCCTGGGAATATCCATGTATCCGAACCCGGATTACGAGTGCTATGAGAATATGGTAAGCGCCTTCAGCAGTTTCTCCTTCCGGCACCATGCCACGCTTCCGCCCCTGAGTCAGGGCGCCGGTCCCCTGCTCTGCTTCCGGATTGCGCTGGATGCGGCCACGGTGTACACGGTTCAGGGAAGGCTTCTGGAATTCTTTAAAACCTGGACAAGATCCGCCAATCTTCCGGCTGCCGAGGCTGAAGCCCTTGCGGTTTACGCATCGGAAATCACCGCCATAAGACAGGCCTCGGGACGGGCCTGTCGTCCGGGAAGCGGTCTTTCCGGCAGATCATTTTCCGCAGCGGAACAGGATCTTCTGAAGCGGATGATGCACATTGTCATCTCCGGAGGAGATCCCGGAGCCACCTTTAAAAACGTTACCGCCATAAATCTGCATCTTCAGGGAAAATTTCTTCAGGAAATCCTTGATAAATATCAAAGGTCTACGGGGCCGGATTCCAGAAGAATCTCCTCCGCAGCGGGGAACAGGCCGGCAGCTTCCGAAAAGCCCGACAGATCGGCAGACTCTCCGATGCTGGACCCGGAGCTCATCAGAAAAAAATCCCGGGAAACCGCACAGGTTCAGGAAATACTGGCACCGATATTTTCCGATACGGAAGATACCTCCCCGGCCGGAAACGGGAATGGGACTCCCCTGGACAAAGCTCTCGGAAAAAACACCGCCCCGGAAGAAGAACGGGATTCGGCGGACCGGATGCCGCCGGAGGATCTTTCGGATATTGTGGATCAGGACGGTGCCATCTCCGGAAAAACCATCTTCGGACTTCTCCCGAAAAACTGCCGGGATCTTATTCTCCGTCTCTGTCAGCTGGGAGACTTTTCAGAAGAGGATTTCCGGAAAATCTGCCGCGATTTCGGACTTATGAGCGAGGGGGCCATGGAAATCATCAACAGCTGGGCACTGGAGCATCTGGACTGCACTCTTATCGAAGCGGACGATCCGATGTTTTTTGACCGGGATCTCCTCAATGATCTCCTCCAGGACACGCCGGGATAATTATCCTCTGTCTCAAAAGTCACCTGTTCTCCGGAACCGACAGCGATTCCTTCTCCCCGCCCCCGGCTGTGCGTTCGTCATCCCGGGGCTCCCTGCCGGTAATGTCGGCGGTAAACAACGCTCCGAGCACCCGGATTTTTACCGTATCCCCCTTTCCGGTGTTATCAGCACTGACAATCCCCCCCGAAGCCCGTGACACAATGGCATAGCCCTGACTTAGCAAAGTCAGGGGATTCCTGGCATTCAGCCTTCCGGCAAGCACCTCAAAGGAACGCCGGGATCCCAGAATTCCGGCCCGGGCGTTTTCACGCATTCTGTTAAGAAGAAGCTCCAGGCGATGCCGCAATCCCGACAAATCAGGTCTGATCCCCGAAAACGAAAGCCTTGCATCATGGAGCCGCCCCCGGGATACGGCAATACGATCCTTCATGGCGGCAAGCATCCGGTTTTTAAGCTCCTGAAGTATTTCGGACTGATCCCTGAGACAGTTCCGGGGCGAATTCCGGATAAGCCGCCGTTCCAAATCCTGAAGTTTCCCTGAATAAACACGGAGCATATCCTCTGCCGCAGTTTCCATTCTCCGGCTGAGCTCCGCCATGCCGGCATTCCTGCTCTGCATGTCCGGAATGATCCTTGAGATCCTGAGCTCCAAATCCCGGAGACTGTTTTCGGAATTCCTGATGCTGCTTCTGACAATGTCCAGCCGGGATCGCAAATCCAGAAGTGCCTGCTTCCGAAAGGTCTGTCGTTCGCCCCAGGACCAAAGCAGACACTGCTCCAGGTGAGCAAGATTACGGTGCTGTTCCCTGGCAAACACCAGGGGAGAAACATTGTTCATTCGGCTTCCGAGATGCCCGAGATGACTCCGGAGACCGGAAAGATGCTTAAGCATGAAGGCCTCGTATCTTTGCCTGTAGGCATTAAGATACAGCTCCGCATCCCTGAGATCCGTGGTTACCGCCTCCGCAGCGGCCGTAGGAGTTATCGCCTTCAGCGAGGCCACATGATCCAGCAGAGTATCGTTTGCAGAATGCCCAATCCCGGTAACAATTGGTATCCGGGTCTGGGTTGCATAAAGGCAAAGCCGGAGATCATTGAAGCAGGCCAGATCCTCCAGGCTTCCGCCGCCCCGTACCACCAGAAGCGCATCGCAGTGATCCCTGAAGCTCCGCATGTTGGCAAGATAGATGGCAGTCATAATCTCATCGGGGGCTGCATCCCCCTGAACAGAACAGTAGTAAAGAACAATGTTTACCAGGGGATTGCGCTTTTTTATGGTTCCCACAGCATCCCGCACGGCCTGCTTTCCCTGAGCCGTAACGATTCCGATGGTGGAAATACGGGAAGGAGGCGGCAGCGGCAGGAGGTTTCTGGTATATCCGTTATCCTCAAGATACCGGATCCCTTCCCGCAGCGCCTGCATAATCATGCCTTCCCGGTCTGTTATGGTGATGCTGTCCGCTATGAAGGAAAGAGAGCCCGACGGGGCATAATAGGAAAACCTTCCGGTTACCTCCGCCATTTTTCCGGTACGGTTCTGTTCAGGTGCCGGAATGCCGCGAACCCGAAACATGCAGCATCTGATAACGCTGTTCTGATCCCTGAGAGAAAAAAACAGATTTTTCCGAAACGACCACTCCGAGATCTCTCCCCTGACCCGGACATTCCTGATAACTTCCACCTTTTCCCGGACTTCCGCCGCAATTTCCGAAACGGAATATACCCGCGGGACGGCAGCGGGAACAAAAAGATCCGTTTCCGGGGACGAGGCAAACACCGCCCCCCTGGATCGCAATGATCCATTTGCGGAAAGATTTTCGGGTAACAGAACACCGTCCTGGGAGAGCTCGCCCGAGCCCGTTTTTTCGGCCATAACAAAGACTCCCTGCTTCTGAAAAACCCGGACGAACTGTCTCAGGTCCGCACCGGAATCAGGAATACAAAAACAAAAAAAGGAAACACCCTGCGGCATTTCCTGAAACTATAAATATACAGATATGCTCAGACCTTCTTCATATCGTCAAAGACACTGGAAACATCCTTAAGATTCTTATTGATATCCTCATTAAGTCTGGCGGCAGAAGCTACTTTCTTCTGGATCTCGCCGCAGCTGGCGGTGATTTCTTCCACGATACCGGAGTTATCGGAGACAGTTACCTTTTCCCTGATGACATTGAATTCTTCGGTAAGAGCGGTAATGATTTCATTCACCACGCTGACCTTCTCGTCGTGCTGCTGCTTGACATTGTTGAACTTCTTGATGGCATCCTCGGCCGACGCCGAAACCCCGTCCAGAAGCTGCCGGTTCTTGTCGGCCTCGGCAATGATGGCGGTAATCTGATTGGTAAAGCTCTCCACGCTGGAATCTATCTTGGAAGAGGCATCGGCGGTATCCAGGGACAGCTTCTTAACTTCGCCGGCAACCACCGCAAATCCGCGGCCGTGCTCGCCTGCTCTGGCTGCCTCAATGGTGGCGTTAAGTGCCAGAAGGTTGGTCTGACCGGACAGCGTGGAAATAATCTGGGTGCATTCCTTGATTGAATCCATCTGCTCCTTGAGGGCTGTGAAGGATTTTACAAACTTGTCCTGGAATTCATGCAGATCCTCAATATCGGTTCTTATGGAACTGATCACGTCCTTGAGAAGTTCCACATTCTGCATGCTCTCGTGCACCGATTCCACTATCCTTCGGCCGGAAGAACTTACCGTATCGCTGAACTTGCCGATTTCGGAAAAATCCGAATGCGACTGGGCCAGCCCCGACACGGATTCGTTGAAACTGTCAATGTCATCCCGCAACTCCTGACCAATTGCCTTCAGATTATCATACTGGGCACAGAGAGTGTCAGCAAGAGCGGCTCCCTTGCCGGCCATGCTTTTCAGCTCCTGCGCGTTTTTTTCTGATTTATTGTTAAACAAGAACATCTTCAATTACTCACTCTCAAATTACTACCGGCCAGACGATGCCGCTCCGACAACAACACCAACACCAGATTCCGGCTTTGTTTCGGAACTTGCTTCACACAGAATCTGACAACATTATTTGCTTTATCATATAGGCAACGATGCTTTATATTTGTGAACAACGGCAACATTTTTCGCTTTTATCCCTTTAAAACAGGGATTTGTTAGCAAAAATGAGAAGTAGGCAGATGAAAACCGAAAACTTTTTCACAAAAAATCGGTTTTATGTCAGTGAATTATCAGGAACACCTGCGGAATATTGAAAAACGCGCGTCCCTCCGGGATTGCCACCGGGAAGCCAGAAGCCAAAACCGAAAAAAAAAACAGAAAAAGTGTGGCACTGTCGGAGCGGAACGGATGAAGAGAAAATTCCGGACAAGGATGGAGGCGCGATTCAGAGTCGAACTGAACTACACGAATTTGCAATCCGCTGCATAACCGCTTTGCTATCGCGCCAGTAAGAACCGGAAAAAATGGAGGCGCGATTCAGAGTCGAACTGAACTACACGAATTTGCAATCCGCTGCATAACCGCTTTGCTATCGCGCCCCGTTTTCACGGCATCCGCGGCATCTTTAATCCGGAGAACCGCGAACGCAGATGATTATACTGAAAAAAAAGACCTTGTCAAAAACAAAATGAAATTTTCTGAAAATGTTAACGTGATGCCGCAGGGTATTCCCGGAGCCGCACCTCGCATTTTTTGTGAAGATCGCCAATTTCTGCATTTTTTTTAAACGATGTCATGATTTTCATCCTTTTCTTCAGAATTATGTCCAAAAGACGCCGCCGGAAAACTATAATCATTCAGTAGCCTCTGCTCTGACTTCCGGGAATCATGCCGTTTCTGATGACCGTCCCGATAAATAAGGAGATGCCCATGATGCTGTTCAAGGTTAAACCAATTGCTGCCGCTTTCGCATCCTGCATTGTCATGCTCATGTGCGCTGAAGCCGCAGAAAATCCGGTAACCATGAATACCGTAACTCTGGGGACTGACATTAACACATCCTTCTCGGGCACTTATCTCAGTTACGTGCTGACCCCGAAGAAAAGCAACGACAAGTTCAACCCCATGACCGTGCGAATGTTTCCCTCTTCATTCCACCTCCTCTCAGGCGGGATAAATTTTCAGGACATTCAGTACAACAATGACTATTTTCAGCTGACGGTATACAAAAACAAAACACCTCTGTACCAGATAATGGCAGTCAGAAACACTTCTGCCGGAAAGATGAAAAGCAGCATCATAAACTCGGAATTTACCGGAAATCTGATCTCGGCAAAGAACATTCCGGACACCCCCGATAACGTGCTGTTCGAGAATATCACCAACGAATGCTCCGTGGACAACAAGATCAAGACCAAAGCATTCGGAACCTCTGTCATCGGATATCTGGACTGCGGAAGCCGCAGCACCCATCTGTTCTATTCCAGACTGGCTCCGGACACTCCGTTGCCCCAGCCCTACGAATCGCCTTTTGAAACCGCAGCCGTCGATAATAACGACAAAAACAACAAAGAAGTCAAAGACGGCAAAAACGAAGAAAAAGATACCGGAGCAGGACTGGAAAACATCGTACTGGTGCACGTCCTTTCAGAAAGTGCGATAGATTACCGGCAGCCCTTCTCCATAATTACCGACATCGGTCTTCCGGTTAATTCCATAAACCGCTATCTTTCCCCTGACTTCGCAAAGCTGTCTCCTGACGAACAGTCCGAGTCCATCAGAGAGGCTTTAACAAAAGACGTCAGCTTTACCCATGCCAGAAACGATGACCTCCTCACCCGAAAGCTTCTGGATCCTGCCTACACCGTAAAGGAAATGCGCAAGCTTCCCCATTCCGGAATTACCCGATCCAGCCATAACAACGGGCTTGTCATCAGAAACCGGGCGGAAAATTATTTCAGCAACAACATTACCGTATTTGCAAACTCCGCCGGCAACAATATCAGCACGATAATCATAGCCGCCACTGCCACCCCCATGATTCTCAGCACCAGCGACATAGATTCCCTGGCTGACGAAATTTCCCGGGATCCGACATGCAAATCTTCCGGTGTCAACACGTTACAGCTCACCAACGAAGACGCCATGGAAATTGACTGCGAGGTTCCCTTCGGAACAGGCAATCTGCCGCGGCACTATTATCTTATAAGCGAAAAAGGACGTTTTTCAGTTTCCAAAAAGGGTGCCAAAAACACTCCGAGCTATGAGCGGGTTCAGATAATCATGCTGGCCGGGAGCACCGCAAACCGTGAAATGGACGATGTGGTGAACAGCCTGCACCTTTCTGAAAACTACCGCTGGCATCTCTCGCTTAACGATCCCACAGAACAGGATCTGGATACCATTTACAACATCCCCAGAACCAGAAAATGGCATGATATTTATATGGCCACGGACGAGGATGATCGCGTCAACACCGCCTGGTACCGTTTCGCCATGGAAGGCGCTGCTATTTATGATCAGAACAGGAATCAGACTCCGGAGGCAATCCTGAAGCTTCTCAGTGCCTGTGCCGAAATAATTGCGGCGGATTTTCCGGACGAACCGGAAAACAAATAACCGGATCCCCGGCCCTTAAATCCCAGGAGGCCATTCCCCGTCTGAAAACCTGAGAAATTCAATACGGAAGGATCCGGAGATGAGCCGTCGTTAACGCAGTCACACATAAAAACAGGAAAATTTCCCGTTTATGTTACACAGATCAAGATTAAAATGTTAAAATATTGTTATACGGCACGTTCCTTGTCTCGCAGACGTGTCAGCCACAGTTACAGATCTTTTTTTACGGCAGATATTCCCGAAACGCCTGAAATACGACTGGTATCATGTTTTGAAAAACTTGGACGGTATCCATTGGGACACCCAGCGGATATAAGTGATATATTTGTCTGCTGTGGTGTATTTTGAAATTTTACCTTTTTTTCAAAGGGCGACCGGAAAGAATATTCTTCCGTAATACGGATTACCGGTAAGAAAATTAGTTAGCAGGGAGAAACCTTATGTCAATATCAGCGCAGAGCAAAGCTTTTGGCGTAGCTGCGATACTGAGCCTCGTTTGTTTGAGTATTCTGTATTTTGTCAGCCGGGGAGAAGTCTCCCGGGTTGCGGATCAGGCCAGGGAACGCATTGAGGCGTCTGTCGCCACCTCATCCTTTGACGGAGTTCTGCTGGTAAACGAATACAATCTGACAGAACTCAAGGTTGAGAAGAACGGCTCCGGCATCTATAACTACTCTGCTCCGGAACTCCAGTCCGGCATTGCCAGCGTGCTTCTGCCTCTTGATAACACCATATCATCCAATGACATCAAGGTCAGCTACTCTCTGTCTCCCTCTCCGGCTCTGAAGGATCTCCTCATCCGTATTTGTTCCGCGGTAGTGGCCATTTTCCTGTCGGCTGCTTTTGCCGTGTCCTTTGTGTCCAAGAATAACGAAAAGGACATTCTCGAGATGCGAAAGGCCATTGTGGACAAGAGGTACGAGGATCTTCCCTATGAGGAACTCTCCCAGGTACTGACCCGGCAGGAAAGGGAAAACTCCACCAAGCTCAAGGATGCCCTCGAAAAGGTGGAAACTCTCGAAACCCAGGCCGCCATCGATCCGCTCACCGGACTTTTCAACCGCAACATGTTCAAGCGTGATTTCGCGAGAGAGCTTACCAAGCAGACCAACGGAACCAGCATTCTCGGCATTATCAGATCCTCCAGCGTTCAGGATATCAACCAGAGCCGCGGCTATCAGATGGGCGACAAGTACATTCATGATGTGGCCGAGCTGGTAAACAATGCCATCAAGAGCTTCAACAATGCCAAGGCCTATCGTATCTCCGGTTCTGACTTCGCAATTCTCATCCCCGGCGGCAAGGAAGAGCAGATCGGGCTCCTGAACCAGAATCTGAAGGTTCAGATCGAAAGCTTCCGCAAGGATTTTGATTTTGACAGCATCTGCTACAGCGGCTACACCCTCTTCACCAACAATGAAAGAGAAGAGGTCATCTTCTCACGTGCCGATTTTGCGCTTGCCAGAGCTCAGACCGGCCCTATCAACGGCTACTATATTCAGAAGGAAGATACCGAAGGCTATCTCCAGGGTGAAATGCACTGGCGTCAGACTGTGCTTGACATCATTAACAGAAAGGCGATTACCCTGTACTATCAGCCTATCAGAAGCATGAATATTTCCATACGTCCGTACTTCGAAATCTATGCCAGATTCTTTACCAAGGACGGCGAATCTCTTTCCACGGAATCCATTCTGGCAGCGGCTCTCAGACATGATCTTCTGGTTCGTCTGGAGGAAATGATCATCGAGTCCATCATCACCAAGTACAGAAAGTTGCAAAAGGGTTCCGATGCGCGGTTCGGCATCAATCTCTCGGCCAACGCCCTGATCAGCACTTCATTCCTGCTCTGGCTCGAAAGAACCCTGCTCAGAAACGCCGATATCGCCCCCAATCTGGTGTTTGAAATTGACGAGCAAATCCTCTCCAGCAATGTAATGGCGGCAGAAAGACTGTTCTCCATCATCGGACGGTCTCATGCCAATACCAGCATCAGCCATTTCGGACACGGCATTGAGTCCTTCACTATCTACAGAGACCTGAAGCCGAACTACATCAAGCTTGATCCGAACCTCTGCCAGAAATTCGACAACGATCTGAGCACGTTGCAGTTTATCCGCATGATCATCGAGGTCTCTCACAGACTCGGATGCGTGGTAGTTGCCGAAGGCGTGGAGAGTGTGGCTCAGAAACAGCATCTTGAAAATCTGTACATTGATGCCGTTCAGGGTTACGTGGTGGCCAAACCTGCCGAACTTACCGATGAGGTGGATCTGGAAAAGGAGAAGAACGGTCCCGCTCCGGAGCCCCGGCCGATGTACGCCTGAACCCCAGGCCTGAAATAGCCTTGTCATAAGGATAACGCGAAGGCACCGGATAAACTCCGGTGCTTTTTTTGTGCCGCGCCTTTCTGAAACATGTCATCTCCACGAGGAATTCATTTACGCTTTTTGAGAGGGGCCTGTCCCCTCCCCAGCCATCATAAAATGTGTGATTCCCGATACCGAAAGAAAGCCTGACAAGGCGGCAGATCAGGAATCATCATCTTTTGTTTGTACTCTGAAGCTCCCCTCATATACCCTTCCTTTCATTCTTTTTTTTCCTGCTGCTCTATCCATTCAGGGCCTTCAGCTCCGAAAATAAAAAACCGTTTCCTGAAATCAGAAAACGGCTGAAATAACAACACTTAATGAATCTTTCAGGGAGTAATCTGAATAGCTGCTGCAATCTCCTCGGAAATAAGCCGCAGGGCTTCCGAAGGATTTCTGCTTCTCGTTATCGGTCTCCCGATAACCAGATAGTCGGATCCCCCTTTCAAAGCATCCCCCGGGGTAACGATCCGCACCTGATCATTGGTCTCCGCCCATCCGGGCCTGATCCCGGGAGTTACGATGCAGAAATCCCCGGGAATACTGCTTCTGATAAGCCCTGCCTCACGGGCACTGGAAACAACACCATCCATGCCGGAATTCCGGGCCAGAACCGCCAGTCTGGTCACTTCGTTTTCAACGGTATCCTGGATTCCCACTCCGGACAGCTGGGAGGCATCCATACTGGTAAGGACGGTAACGGCAATGAGCTTCGGACGATCGGATCCGAATTCCCGAAGCGCCTCGGCAGCCTTTGTCATCATTTTTTCACCGCCCAGAGCGTGAACATTAACCATCCACACTCCAAGATCAGCAGCTCCGGCCACAGCTCTGGCCACAGTATTGGGAATATCATGAAACTTGAGATCCAGGAAGATCTCAAAGCCCTGATCCTGATAACGCCTTACCATTTCCGGGCCGAAGCGGGTAAACATTTCCTTTCCGATTTTCAGGCGTGCCATGGAGGGATTCAGACTGGCTACCAGTGCGTCCGATTCCTTCTCCGCGGCAAAATCAAGCGCGACTATTATCCGGGGATCATTTTTCCGGGAATCTGTATTGCGTGAGGCTGACTCGGTCATATTCAATCCTTAAAAAATCAGGCAGGAGGCAATGTCTCCTGCGAAACATCAACTGATGCGTTAGGCTGCATGGTTTCCCACTTATGACAGCTGGGACACTTCCAGAACAGCATCTGCGACTTGAAGCCGCAGTGCCTGCAGACAAAACGGCTGGAATTAATCTGATGGGCATCAATAAGACTTTTGAAAACCTGAAGCTTTTGCTGACTCTGGGAATCCAGAGATTCAAGCCTGAAATCCATCAGCAATGAAAACATTCTGATACTGGAATTTTTCTTAAGATACCGGATAATGAACTCTTCGGAATCGGAAACTCCCCGGATGTTGCAGAGAATGGTGGCAATTCGGAGAGCCACGGCCTCGGAACCGGAACACTGCAGCCATTTTTCCAGTACCAGGAGCTCCTCCTGACTTCCTGTATCCCCGGGAAAACAGCGGGAAAGAGGCTTGACACAGAGGCTGATCATTCTTGGTTCCGCTTCGGCAATGGCATTAAGAGCGGTCAGAGCCTCCTGAAACTGATTCTGTTCAATATTGATCTTGGCAATGTTAAGATAGGCCCTGACGCAGGTACCGTTCACACGAATCGCTTTTCTGAAGTATTCCAAAGCTTCCTTTTCCTGTTTTACGGAAAAGGCGTCGTTTCCGAGCTCGCAAAAAAACTCGGCTTCCTTGACAGCAATATTTGCAGAAGAACGGAAAATGCGCCGGAAGCACTTTATGGTATCCAGAGCCTTATTCCATTCTCTTTCCTGGTCATAAAGCTTTACCAAAAGCTCGCAGGCCCGGGCTTTTTCGGCATCGTAACTGATAAGTTCCTTCAGAATTTCCTCGGCCTTGTCCAAAAGCCCTGACTGAATAAAATCCCGGGCCAGCTCCAGCAGCGCGCAGGCTCTTTCATCGGAGGAAAGTCCCTCCATGATCATGATATTGTTATGAAAATTGATGGCCCGCTCCAGTTCCCCTCTTTCGCGGTAAAGATTCCCGAGAGCGAGGTTTTCCTCGAAGCTGTGATTGGACTGGCTGTCGTAAAAGCTGATAAGCTCGTCGGCAGCCTTTTTGCGATCATGATTGAAGAAGAAGTTAAGCCCGCGGGTAAGATTTCTGATTTTTCCGGAGTTTCTGTTCTCGCTGTTCCGGAGCGCGGCATGATACCCCATGTACCAGCCATAAAAAGCTGCCACTGGCAAAAGGAGGAACAGAAGCTCAATCATGATACGGCGGCATCTCCTGCAAATCAGCCGGCGGCAATGAAACTGACAGCTCCGGTGTCTTCAGAGTTTTCCGAAAGGCTCTCCGTCTCCGGAAGCTTTTTAAGACCGGGTACCCCGTCCCGCTCCATCCTGCGAATGCGGCGCTTCAGATTCCGGATGGCGATCCACTGTGAAAATACGATATAGAACCAGATCAGGCTGAAAAACAGGGCGCCGGTCAGTATCGAAAAGCCCATCAGCGCCGAAACCGTAATTTCCGTTTTCCCGGCCAGAAGATTCAGCATCACACTGCCGTCGTTGGCCATCCCCAGAGCCAGAATCAGAAGCACAAGCACCAGCAAAAACAGAAAATAGCAATACTTGAATATTTTACGAATCATAAACAAATTCCGGGAAAACGGCCGTTATGCCGAAATCCCCCACAGTCAACAAATGAAAACGGTCTCCGGGAACTTCGCCCCGAGCGATATTATAACAGCAAAAACAGGGAGCCCGGTTTTTATACCCGTCCCCGTAAGATTCCCGGAAACTCAGGGAATCAGCACCTTCAGTATCAGCTTCTTCACCTCACCGGGCTCGCCAATGCAGCACAGCGGCTTGTGAAGCTCCCCGGGATAAAAGATCACAAAATCGCCGGGCCTGAAATCCGCATAGGACAGCGACAACGCAGGATCCGCAAAACCGATATCCTTCTCTTCGGAATAGGGAATGCCTGCGGAATCGCTGCCGGTTTCAGTCCCCGATTTCAGAGCCTCCGGACGAAAGCCGATTCTTTCCTGCCCTTCCAGAATTACATGAACGTCCAGATAGCGCCGGTGATACTCTGCCATTCTGGCATCCTGAGGTTCGGTCATATTCGTGTCGAAATTAGCAAAAACCCGGCCGTCGGACTCCAGCTCCAGCCGCCCGGAGGGAAGCCTTTCCCGAAGAGCCCTGTTAATCCATACGGCATATTCGCCCAGCATTTTTTCTGAAAATTCGTCGCCAAGATGACCAGCAATCATAAAAACCCCACTAAGTAATTTCGGTGCGCTCCCTGAATTTTACTATTTTTCGGGAGGACTGTTAAAGTTTTTCCCCCGTCGCATTTCCGCTGCATTCCTCCTTGCTCCTTACCTTCGGCAGAACCGCCATGCCGAATCCTCCGGAACAAATGTCACGATTATCTCCGGGATACGCCGCCGTCCTTTGCCAGATCCTGCCGCAAAAGGTAGAATATCAGAATTCAAAGGGTTTTCCGGGGGAACCGGGAAATCGCCACCTCAACAGCTTTAACAGGTACGCAGACATGAAGGTAAAACCACTGGTCAGTAATTTCATTCCCCCCGAAATCAAACATGATTCCGCAGGCATGGACATCTATTTTCAGGAAGATACCGTGCTGTCCGCCGGACGTGACAACGTGGTGAAACTGGGCTTCGCCGCCGAGGTTCCCCGCGGCTTTGTTGCCCTGCTTCTTCCCAGAAGCAGTGCCGGAATCCGCGGCATCGGACTCAGAAATACCGTCGGAGTAATTGACAGCGACTACCGCGGGGAATGGATTGCCCACCTGGTGATTGATGAAAGGGAAGGTAACACCTCCTCTTCCGCCCTGAGCTACAAAAGAGGGGAACGTGCCATTCAGGCCATTATTGTTCCGATACGCTGCGAAACCATTGAACTCGCAGACAAGCTTTCGGACACGGATCGCGGTCAGGGCGGTTTCGGAAGTACCGGAAAATAACCGCCGGGAAATCCCCGGATTACCACTGCGAGAACAGCATGTAAGCGAGATATTTCATGACACCGTTATTCGCCGTCTATAAAAAAGTGCCGCTGGTTCTGCAGATCGTCATCGGTCTCATAATCGGTACTCTTCTGGCAGTTTTCTGTCCGGAGCCGTTTTCATTTCTGAAAAGCTTCGGCGAACTGTTTGTAAAGGCTCTCAAGAGTGTGGCGCCGCTTCTGGTGCTGGTACTGGTCACCTCGGCCATTGCCGCCCATCAGAAGGGAACCAGGAATCAGCTCTGGAAGCTCATTATCATCTATTTTGTTTCCACCTTTCTGGCTGCGGTCACGGCTGTTGCGGCCTCTTTCCTGTTCCCCACAACGGTGATCCTGAAAAACGCCGGATCCGGGAGCGCCACGGCCGTCAGCAACATCTCCGAAGTTCTTTCGAACATTCTGGTAAGTGCCGTTGACAATCCGGTGAACGCCCTCATCAATGCCAATTACATCTCGATCCTGGTATGGGCTTCTGCCCTCGGCTTCATGTTCCGCAATGCCGCCGACACCACCAAAAAGGTTCTTGAGGATCTGGCATCGGTGGTAACCAATATAGTGAGAATCGTGATCCGGCTGGCCCCGCTGGGTGTCATGGGACTGGTATATGACTCCATTGTCTCCCAGGGCGGCATCGAAGGACTGGCCAGATATCTGACGGTAATTGAAGTTCTGGTTGCGGTCATGGCCATCTCCGCCCTGATCATCAATCCGTTTCTGGTATTGCTCATCACCCGCAGAAATCCGTTCCCTCTGGTTTTCAGCTGTCTTGTCAACAGCGCCTACTATGCATTCTTCACCAGAAGCTCGGCGGCCAATATTCCGGTTAACCTGCAACTCTGCGACAGAATGAAGGTTCCCAGAAGCATGAGCTCCATTTCCATTCCTCTGGGAGCCACCGTCAACATGGCCGGAGCCGCAATAACCGTCAGCGTTCTCACACTGACCGCAGTGGCCTCGCTGAACGGCGGAGCTCTCCCTTTGGACATTTGGACAGCAATTCTCCTCTGCTTCATGGCATCCGTCTGCGCCTGCGGAGCCAGCGGAATTGCCGGGGGATCCCTGATGCTGATACCGCTGGCCTGTTCTCTCTTCGGCATCGGAAATGACATTGCCATGCAGATGGTCGGAGTCGGAATGGTTATCGGGGTAATTCAGGATTCCTGCGAAACCGCTCTTAACAGTTCCTCCGATGCCCTGTTTACCATCGCGCTGAGTCAGAGGCAGCAGACAAAGGAGGAAGCCCGGATTCGGGCCGCAACGGAAGCATCCGTAACTTCCTCCTGACCAAAGTCGCATGATTCGAAAACGGGATTCCGGATCCCGTTTTTTTTTCTGCCAGAAAAGACTGTCAGTACCGGAAGAATCGAAAAAGAGAGGCTGTCCGGGACAGAGCATGTTTCCGAATATTCCTGGAACGTACGTGAGAGCTTTTCGTATTGTCCTTTACGATGACCATAAAACAAGTCTCGTCTGCGGAAAAATCAGACACTGTCGGAGCATCCGGAGATATGATTTCCGATCATTCCGACAAACTCATTCAGCACAGCCTGTTACGCTCTCATACCATTCTCGGGCAGCAGCGGCAAAGGAGATGCATCTGCATTCTCACTTCAGTTTTCAGCATTGATTGTTCCTGTTTTTTCAGATTACAGGACTGATTGTCTCATAAAGTCCGTCAAAAATCAGGATTCCCTGTAACAATTATGCACTTCGAACCGGGTATTCAGGTATCCCGGAACAACCGATTCCAATCCGTTCTTCAAGTTTCGGACGTTAGAGAAAAGTATCAGACTGGGGGAGCTCCTTATATTAAAACTCCATTCCCATCCTCATCAGGGCACCTCTTCAATGAAGAACTCTCCGTAGGCGAACATGATGACGTATTTGTGAAGGTCCGGAAGCCGGCTCAGTTTTTCGTCTGTGGCGTAGAAATTAAGCTGCTTTACGGCTCTCTGAAAGAGAATCGCGCATACTCTGTCCTTGGTTTCCTCCCGGGCA
>Ga0310695_10006724_pt1 | contig 18801 bp, 17 predicted proteins | sample RumenRJG_04DNA_FD_203882 | JGI IMG/M metagenome (GOLD analysis project Ga0310695, IMG submission 203882) | Bovine rumen microbial communities from Lethbridge, Alberta, Canada - RJG_04 (v2) (version 2) | ecosystem: Host-associated > Mammals > Digestive system > Stomach > Rumen | place: Canada...
CTTCAACATCGAGTTGAGGAAGGAAGACGTGGTCACGATTGGCGGCAAGAACGATTTCGAGTATAAGAAACAGATATCCGTTTTGGGACGAGTGCTCTCACCGGGAACCTTCCCTTACTACGAGAACGCCACGCTGCGCGACATGATATTCTTGGCCAAAGGATTTCAGGAGAACGCAGATCCAAGCAAAATAGAGGTCGTACGCATGATCCAGGATGAAGAGGAGCTGAAGAACGGTAATAGGAAGTCAGAGGTGTTCGTATTGTCATTGGACAACAATCTCAACGGACCAGACGGTGACTTCAAACTCATGCCTAACGACCAGATCACCATCCGCGTCAAGGAGGGATACGAGAAGCTGGGAACCATCCAGATTGTCGGAGAGGCTAGACGTCCCGGCATATACGCCATAACCAACAAGACTGAAAAGATATCGGACGTGATGGCAAGGGCAGGTGGCATCACCCAATATGCCTATCCAAAAGGAGCATTCCTCCTCCGCAGCTCCAACCGGACGGAAGCGGAGAGGAAGAGAGACTTGAAGATCATCGATATGCTCAACAATGCGGAAAGCGAAGAGATAAAGCAGAAAATCCGCCAAGAGCTCGAATCAAGGCAAGACCTCGTGGGAATCCAACTCGACAGGATCATCAAACATCCAGGAGGCGAGGAGTCTGACCTCAATGTCATGAACGGTGATATCATCTTCATACCAGAGGAGATGCAGACCGTCACCATCGCCGGTTCGGTCCAAATCCCAGGGAAAGAGGTGTTCGCCACCCGCAACCTCAGGAAGTACGTGAGAGGTGCGGGCGGATTCACGGAGAAAGCCAAAAAGAGGTCTGTTTACGTAGCCTATCCAAGCGGAAGGATCGCCTCCACCAAACATATCCTTTGGATGAAAAACTACCCGAAGGTAGAGCCGGGATCCCACATCTACATTCCAGAGAAAGTGGACAAGACTACGGACGGCAGGGAGCGCACCACGTTCATCGTATCCATTTCAAGTTCAATCATTACCATGGCATCCGTTGTTGTGACAGCGATATCCGTGGCTAAAGACGAGTAAGCATGAGCGAGATAAATGACATAATGAAGATCCTCAACGAAGGAGAAGAAAAAGAGAGCAAGATCTCCGTGAAAGAGATTGTCGCCTTGGTGAAAGAGTACTTTTGGAAGCTATGGGACAAGAAATGGATCATCATAGTGGCAGGGCTCATCGGCGGCATCATCGGGTTCATATACGCCTACAACAGGAAGACGACTTATAAAGCCCAATACTCATTCACCCTCGGCAGTCCATCCACAGGAAGCTCGGGTAGTCTTGGAAGCTTGTCGTCCCTGCTCAACATCGGAGGGAACTCCATGGACGCATTCTCCGGCGACAATGTCCTCGAGCTGATAAAATCACGCACATTGGTGGAGAAGACGTTACTCTCGCCCACAGTATACAAGGGAGATTCCATCACATTCATCGAATATGCATTGATATGCGACAGCACGCGCGCGAAATGCGAGAAAAAAGGGAAAGAGGAGAATGCCTCCTCAGGCATTGTATCCATCTGCGACGTCTCCTTCCCCCTCGGACAAGAAAGAGAGACCTTCACACGTGCGCAAGATAGTATCCTCGGCAAAATAGCGAGCGGATTCATCTCCGGCAATATCGGCGCTATAAGGAAAGACAAAAAGTTATCATTCATGGTTTATGCCTTCAGCCATACCGACGAAACGTTCGCCAAGGAATTCTCGAGCGCACATCTGAAGGAAGTGTCCCAATTCTACATCGACACCAAGACTTCTCTCGCAAGGAAGAACATCGAGACATTCCAGGAAAAAGCGGACTCAGTACGGAGGAAAATGGACCAGTGCTTCGCTCGCCGGGCAAGTTTCGCCGATGCGAACAGAAACGCAAACGGTCAAATGATGTCCGTGACACAATGGAAAATCGACACGGACATCCAAATCCTTAGCGCCACTTACACGGAAATGCTGAAGAACCTTGAGATGCTGAAACTGAATTTGGCGAAAGAGACTCCGTTCATCCAAATAATCGACGAGCCGAGATACCCTCTCGCGAACGATAAAATGCGAAAACTTAAGGGTATCATCACGGGCGGATTCCTTTGCGGATTCCTGGCATGCCTAGCCATCATCGGACTATCCTTGTTCAATAAATTCAAAGAGGACTTGGAAAAGGAAGAGCTGTAAAAACAAGATAATTTTTATGCCATGAAAGGGAAAAATATCATAGTCGGAGTAACCGGTGGAATAGCAGCCTACAAAACTGCCTCACTGGTAAGAGAACTGAAAAAGCGAGGAGCGAACGTCAAGGTGGTAATGACCCCTTTGGCGAAACAATTCATCACGCCTCTCACGATGGCCACTCTCTCCCAAAACCCCATCATGGTGGACTTCTTCAACCCTGAAAACGGGGAATGGAACAGCCACGTATCCCTCGGCATCTGGGCGGACGCCTACGTCATCGCCCCCGCCACCGCCAACTCCATCGGTAAGATGGCCAACGGTATCGCGGACAATCTGCTCCTCACCACCTACCTCTCCGCCAAGTGTCCGGTCTTCATCGCACCTGCCATGGACCTCGACATGTATGCCCACCCTGCCGTGCAAAAGAATATCGCACTGCTCAAGGAGAGGGGCAACTTCATCATCGATGCGGAGGAGGGATTCCTCGCCAGCGGACTGTCCGGCAAGGGAAGAATGGCGGAGCCTGAAACCATCGCCCAATTCATCGAGCATTATTTCGACCAGGGGCAAGACCTCTCCGGCAAAAAGGTGATGATCACCGCTGGTCCGACATACGAAAAGATAGACCCTGTCCGTTTCATAGGTAACTACTCTTCCGGAAAGATGGGCTATGCCCTGGCGGAGGAGTGCGCGGAAAAAGGGGCGGAGGTGACCCTTGTCTCAGGACCAGTCGCCCTCTCACCTAAGCATCCGAACATCCATCGCATATCGGTGGAGTCCGCTCAAGAAATGTACGAAGCCGCCGTGAAAGCAGCGGAGAGCGCGGACATCGAGATCCTCTGCGCCGCAGTGGCCGACTATACGCCCGCACAGAAGGAGGACCATAAGATCAAGCGTGAAAAGAGGGGCGCCATGCAATTGGACCTCGTCCCTACCCAAGACATCGCAGCCGCATTGGGCAAGATGAAACGTGAGGGACAAATGATGATCGGATTCGCCCTGGAGACGGACAATGAGGAGACGAACGCAGTGGGCAAATGTGAACGTAAGAACTTGGACTTCATCGTGATGAACTCCTTGAACGACAAGAACGCCTGCTTCCAACACGACACGAACAAAATAACCATATTCGACAGGAACGGTGACAAGCATGCCTACGACCTGAAGCCTAAAAAGGAAGTCGCAAGAGATATCATCGACCACGCCCTATCGCTAATGAACAAAAAATGATTATGAAAAAAATGATTATAAAAAGAGCGCTCTCCGTATTGCTCACATTATCGTGCGTCTTCGCCTGCCACGCACAGGATGTCAAGGCCTACGTCAGAGTCAATGCGGATAACATCGGAGGAACAAGCACCAACCGGGAGATCTACGACGAAATGTCACAAGCCATAACGGAGTTCATCAACTCCAGAAGATGGACGGACGCCACCTTCACGGAGGAGGAGCGCATCGAATGCAACTTCGTCCTCATCCTCGAGAAGACCGCCGGAGAGAATTATTCGGGGAAACTACAGGTGCAAGCGAGCCGTCCTGTCTACAACTCCGGCTACACGACCACTTTGTTCAACTTCCAGGACAATAACCTCATGTTCAACTATTCACAGTACCAGAAACTGGAATTCGACGAGAACGTGTACGAAAACAACCTACTCTCCACCATCGCCTTTTACATGAACATCATATTGGGCCTCCACTTCGACTCCTTCAGCCGTTACGGAGGAAGCCGATACTTCGAGAAGGCCGAACTGATCGTTTCCCTCGCGCAAAGCTCCGACGACATCGGATGGAAAGCTTTCGACAGCGACAGGAACCGATATGCCCTCGTAAGCAACTACCAGGACGAACGTCTGAAGAAACTGAGGGACATCATGTACGAGTACCACCGATTCGGCTTGGACGAGATGGTGAACAGCGTAGAGAAGGGAAGAACGAACATCTTCAACAACCTTCCTTACCTCAAGGAGATGAACAGGGCTGTTCCATACTCCATCGCGCTGCAACTCTTCGTGGAGGCGAAACTGAACGAACTGCTCGACATGTTCAAACCGGCCACATCCAAAGAGAAGAAGGACTTGTACGAGGTTCTGCAAAGCATATTGCCTACGCAAAGCAACAAATACCAAGAGCTGCTGAACTAATATCTCCGAGCCATGCTGAAGTCCCTGACTGTAGAGAATTACGCCTTGATCGAAAAGACGGATGTGCAATGGAACCCTGGATTCTCCGTCATCACGGGCGAGACGGGTTCGGGAAAGTCCATCCTGCTTGGGGCATTAGGCCTCATACAAGGGCAAAGGGCGGATACGAAGGCTCTTAAAGACACGGAGAAGAAGTGCGTGGTGGAGGCTGAATTCGACCTCTCCGCCTATGCGTTGCAACCCTTCTTCGAGGAAAATGACTTGGACTATGAGGAGACCTGCATCATCCGCAGGGAAATCGCCCCTAACGGCAAGTCCAGAGCCTTCATCAACGACACACCGGTGGCTCTCTCCGCACTGAAGGAAATCACCTCCCACATCATCGACATACACTCCCAACACGAGACACTCCTACTGAACGAGGACGCCTTCCAACTGCACGTGCTGGACGCCTACGCCAACCTGAAAGAGGAGCTTTCGGTATACGGCACGATCTACGGACAATACGCAGCCAAGAAAAAACGTCTGAAGGAGCTCCGCGCCTCCCTGGAGGAAAGGAACGCCAACAGGGACTATCTGGAATTTCAGCTGAAACAACTGCACGATGCGGGATTCTCCGCAAACGAACAGGAGGAGTTGGAGGAGGAGATCAACGTCCTCTCGCACACCACAGAGATGAAAGAGGCGCTATCCAAGGCCACATGGCTACTCTCCGACAAAGAGGAGAACATCTGCGGTTCGCTAAAGGAGGTGACCTCGGCCCTATCCTCCATCGCACAATTTTCGGAGTCCTTCGCAGAGATGCAAAGGCGGGCGGATAGTTGCCTCATCGAACTGAAGGACTTGGCGCGAGAGATAGAGCAGAAGCTGGCGGACGTGAACGTGGACCCGCAAAGACTGGAGCAGGTCAGCCAACGTCTGGACCTCATCTACACACTCGAAAAGAAACATCACGCAGAGTCGTTGCAGGCTCTGCTGGAGATACAGGCATCCTTCGAACAACAAATAGCGGAGATGGACAACTCAGAGGAGACGACGGAACTCATGGAGCGGGAGATCTCCCAACTGGAGGAACAGCTGGAAACGATGGCGAAGGCAATCAGCCTTAAACGTCAGCAGGCAAAACCGCTGTTGGAGGAGTCCGTCGAAAACATACTTCATAGTCTAGGCATTCCTAACGCTAAACTAGAGGTGAGGATTTCACCGCTGGCCCAACTGGAGGCAAGCGGAAAGGATTCGGTCCGTTTCTTCTTCGCCGCCAATAAGAACGCCACACTGCTACCCATCGCCAACGTCGCCTCAGGCGGTGAGCTGTCACGCATCATGCTCGCCCTCAAGTCCATCCTCTGCCGAACAGAGGAATTACCGACAGTCATCCTGGACGAGATAGACACGGGCGTATCGGGCGAGGTAGCGGACAAGATGGGCGCACTCATGCAGTCCATGGGCGAGAAGATGCAGGTCATCAGCATCACTCACCTTCCACAGATCGCCTCCAAAGGAGCCACCCATTACAAGGTCTACAAGGAAGACGACGAGACGACCACCCATTCGCGCATCAAGCGCCTAAGCGAAGCCGAGAGGGTCACAGAGATCGCCCAAATGCTCAGCGGATCAGCCCTCTCAGAGGCAGCCGTACAGAACGCCAAGGAACTTCTAAAACAATCATGATATGCTACAGCCCTTTCTGAAAGAGAACGTCATGGAAGCCGGGTGCGACGAGGCAGGAAGAGGATGCTTGGCGGGACCCGTATTCGCGGCGGCGGTCATCCTACCGCCTGACTTCCAGAATGACCTGCTGAACGACTCCAAACAACTCACCGAGAAGCAACGATACGCCCTGCGCCCCATCATCGAGGAGCAAGCGGTGGCTTGGGCTGTAGGCATCGTATCCGCCAAGGAAATCGATAAGATAAACATCCTGAACGCCTCCTTCCTGGCGATGCACAGAGCAATCGACCAGCTGAAGGTCAGGCCGGAGCACCTCATCATAGACGGCAACCGATTCAGACCCTACGAGGGCATCAAGCACCAATGCGTGGTGAAAGGGGATGGCAAGTACATGTCCATCGCGGCCGCCTCGATCCTCGCCAAGACCTACCGTGACGACTACATGAACAAAATCGCGGCGGATTATCCAGCCTATCAATGGGCAAAGAACAAAGGGTACCCCACCAAGGCACACAGACAGGCCATCGAGCAATTCGGGCCAACCGAACACCACCGCATGAGCTTCACCCTCATCGATCCACAGTTAAAGCTGGAATTCAAAGACTAAAAATAAAAAAGCGGCCCAAACCTGAGCCGCTTCCCATTTATCATACACTAGCCTAAACTTATTTTTTTCCGTTGTAATCCATCTTAAGATTAAGCGTTCCTGTGTTAACGTTGATGGTGAAATCCAACTTGCCATCCTTAGAGAATGTACCTTTTTCAACATTAACGTCAGCCTCAACAGCACCTCCTTGCAAAGCGACATGCAAGTTATCAGCAGTGAATGACCAAGTGTTTGCAGCCGCGTCATATGAGCATGGCAAAGCCTTGAAATCCAAATCTTTCACCTCAATGCCCATGATGGTGATAGGCTCCAAAGTCAAGTCAATAGCATTCGTCGTTTCAGCATTGGCAGATACCACAACACCCAAGTTGTCAGCAACAGGTGCACCGGAAGTAGTCAACGTACCATGGTAAGTACCAGTAATAGCTGAGAACTCAAGAGAGTCAGACTTCGCGTCATCATCATCATCTCCACAAGCTGGCAACATGATCATAGAGAAACCAGCCAACAAAAGCATTAACAATTTACTTTTCATAACAATACTATATTAAGTTAAACATAAAATTCAGACTCATTTAAACTCCATCGCAGCCGCCAACTCATCCGCAAAGGATTGTCCCTTCACCTTAGCGACCAAGGCGAGACCGAAACGCATGGCAGTACCCGCGCCACGGCTGGTGACGAATTGGTTAGAGACCACAACCGGCTCCTTCTTCACCTCCGCACCCGTCAAGTATTCCTCGAAGCCTGGGTAGCACGTAGCCCTCTCGCCCTTCAGCAGGCCCAAGCCTCCATAGACGGACGGAGCGGCGCAGATAGCGCCCAGGATCACATCCTTGCCAGCGGCGACGGTGAGCAGTTTAGCCAAACCCTCGTGAGCGGCCAAGTTCTTGGTGCCAGGCATTCCGCCAGGGAGAACCAGCATACCCGCTGCGGAGAAGTCCGTCTGCTCGAACAATGCATCCGCCTCGACGTTGATGCCATGGGAACCCTTCACCTGTTTCCTTCCCATGATGGAAACCGTTGTCACATTGAATCCTGCCCTACGCATGACGTCAATCGGAGCGATAGCCTCAGTCTCCTCGAAACCATCCGCCAAAAACACAAATGCATTCATATATCCTAATTCAAAATAAATTTATACGTAATCGTACCGAACTGGTCGTTCTCGCTGCCATCCGTACGAGGGGAGAACTTCGTCTTCTTCGCAGCCGCCTGAGCCTCCCGCAACAAAGCGGGGTCGGAGGTGTTCGTTCCCTTGCCGATACTTGTATTCACCACATTACCGTTCTTATCCACCTTGATGCTGACGACCACCGTACCCTCCTCCTGAGAGGCATAATTAGGGCGAACCAGCGATCCGCGGATTGAACGTCCGCCCAAGCTCCAAGAGAGGTTGCTGCCGGAGTTAGCCGCCCCGTTGGTGGAAGTGGAACCGTCACGTCCGAACGGGTTACCTTTCGTGCCACTGCCGGAACCGTCGCCCATACCGTTCGAGTTAGCGTCCGTGCCGTTACCGCCGGCGCCGAAGCCCTTCAAGCCCTTTGTCTTCTGGGCGATAGCGTTCTTGATGCTATCCTGTTTACGTTTCTCCTCCGCCAGCTTACGGGCCTCCTCCTGTCTGCGCTTCTCCTCGGCGACACGTTTCTCACGCTCCTCACGCTCCTTGCGCAACTGCTCCTCCGTCTTCTTCGGCTTCTTGTCAGGCATATCCAAAGACTCCTCGATGTCCTGGGTCTGGTACGACTCATTAGCGGGCGTAGGCGTCTGAGGCGCAGGAACAGGCTGGGAAGCCTCGGCTGGAGCAGGAGCGGCATCCGCCACATCAGCGCCCGAAGTCAGGGACTCTATGCCCAAAGCCACCTCCAAGCCCTCCTCTGTATCAGGGATTTTGTGCTCAAGGTAAAGATTGAACATCAGCAATAGCAACAACAGATGTAACACGATGGTCACAGCCATTGCAATAGCCTTCTGTTTCTGATTATTATCCTCCATTCGCAAAATTATTTCTGAGGTCTCGTAGCGATAACCAATTTAAACTTATTCGTGTTGGCGATGTTCAGCACCTTCACGACTTCGCCGTACGGAATAGTCTCGTCGGCATAGAGCGCCACATACATATCCGGCTCATCGAGCACTTGCTGTTGCAAGAATGGTTCGATCTCCTCGAAAGAGACTGGACGCTCCTTCTCGTTGCCGGAAGCGACGTAGTAATTAAGTTCCTTATCGATCGTCACGCGGGTGATCGGCTTAGCGGAGGTCTGCTGCTTGCTCTGCGGCAACATCAGCTTGATGGCGTTCGGATGCACCACCGTAGAGGTCAGCATGAAGAATATCAACAGCAAAAAGACGATATCCGTCATGGAAGACATGTTAAAACCCGCCTCGGCCTTACTTCTTCTTTTAAGTGCCATAACTAATTACGATTAAGTCAATTAAGCAGGTTCGTTCAGGATATCCATGAATTCCATGGAACGGGCTTCCATGTTGCTCACCACCTTATCCACCAGGGAGATCAAGTAGTTATAAGCGAAGTAGGCGATGACACCGACGATCAATCCACCGACCGTCGTCACCATAGCCGTGTAGATACCGCCTGCGAGCAAGCTGACATCCACGTTGTTACCTGCGTTAGACATGTTGAAGAAAGCTTGGATCATACCGATCACCGTACCAAGGAAACCGATCATCGGGCCACCTCCAGCGGTAGTCGCCAAAAGGGAGAGACCCTTCTCCAACTTAGCCACCTCCAGGTTACCCACGTTCTCGATAGCCACCATGACATCGTTCATCGGGCGGCCCAAACGCATGACACCCTTCTCGATCATACGGGCATAAGGCGTATCCGTCTTTCTGCAAAGAGTAAGCGCGGCATCGATTTTGCCCTCATTGATATAGTCCTTGATCTTATCCATGAAAGTAGGATCCTTCACGGAAGCCTTACGAATCACGAGCAGGCGCTCCACAAAGATGTAGACAGCCAGCATGCACAAGAGCAGCAACGGAATCATGATCCAGCCACCCGCCTTGGCCAATTCGAATATACTCAGACTTGCGACTTCCGGTTCAGCGGCAGCCTCAGTCGCTTGCACCGCTTGTAACAACACACCTAAAACCATTTTGTTTATTTTTACGTTTAACGTTAGTATTAAATTCACTCAATCAGAGATGGAGGTCATGCCCCATCCGTTCCTTTTTCGTCTTGATATAGAACTCGTTGTACTTGTTCGGTTTGATTTCGATCGGCACGTTCTCCACGATTTCCAGACCGAAACTTTCCAGACCGATACGTTTCACCGGGTTGTTGGTCATCAGGCGCATCTTCGAGACACCCAGTTCACGGAGTATCTGCGCACCCACGCCATAGTCACGCTCGTCGGGTTGGAAGCCGAGGTGGACATTGGCGTCCACCGTGTCGTATCCCTCCTCCTGCAGTTTATACGCACGTATTTTATTCATCAGACCGATGCCACGGCCCTCCTGGTTCATATAGATCAGCACGCCCTTGCCGGCCTCCTCGATGCGTTTCATCGCCACCTTCAGCTGTTCGCCGCACTCGCAGCGGAGGGAACCGAATATATCGCCCGTAGCACATGAGGAGTGAACCCTCACGAGGATAGGCTCGCCATGTTTCCAAGAGCCCTTGACCAGCGCCACATGCTCCAGTCCGTTGGATTTCTGGCGGAAAGGCGTCAGCATGAAGTCACCGTATTGGGTCGGCAGATGCACCGTCTCCCCCTTCTCCACCAAAGATTCGGACTTGATACGATAGGCGATCAGGTCGCGGATGGATATGATCTTCATGCCATACTGTTTGGCGCGTTCCATCAGTTGCGGAAGGCGCGCCATGGTACCGTCCTCATTCATGATTTCGATGAGTGCGGCGCAAGGATGAAGCCCAGCCAAGCGAGCCAGATCGACGGCCGCCTCCGTATGTCCCGCACGACGCAAGACACCCTTGTCCTGCGCATACAACGGATTCACATGGCCCGGGCGACCGAAGGTCTCAGGGACCGATTTAGGGTCAGCCAGCGCACGGATCGTGGCGGCACGGTCGGCAGCGGAAACACCCGTAGTACAACCCTCTAGTTTATCCACCGTGATGGTGAAAGGAGTCCCCAACACAGAAGTATTGTTAAAGACCTGCTTGTCCAATTTCAGTTCGGCGCAACGAGTCAAAGTGATAGGAGCGCAAAGAACACCACGACCCTCCTTCAGCATGAAGTTAATCTTTTCAGGCGTAATCAACTCCGCCGCGGTGATGAAGTCCCCCTCATTCTCCCTATCTTCGTCATCCACCACAATCAGGAACTTACCCTCCTTGAAATCCTCTATCGCCTCTTCAATATCATTCAACTTATATGTTTCCATTTCAAATATATATATTCAAATCAATTCAACAGCAAAACAATGCAAAACGCTGACAGCTCCTCCGTCTATCATCCACGCAAGGGGAATCAATTCTGCGTCTGGTTGTCGGAGTCCACCTCAGACTGTTTTCCAAACTTTTTGATCCACCTTTTCAGGAATGCCGGCATAGAAATATTGATGGAGCGGTCATGCGCCGCCTCGTAGGTGAGGAACAATCCCAATGGCAAAAGCACAATCGTGCTCAACCATACGCCCTGCCAGACCATCCACACGCCATCCCTCGCCATCTTATAACCCGTATTGTCAATGACGTAATATAGGATGAAAAGGATGATGGAATAGACTGCAGGCAATCCGATACCACCCTTCTTCACGATCGCACCGAGCGGCGCACCAATCAGGAAGAAGACGATGCAGGCCAAAGACAAGGTGAACTTCCTATGTCTCTCGATGTCGAACCTATGCGATCGCTTCACATCGGAGAACTTAGCCATATGGACGAATGGTATGTCAATCTTCATCCTATTCGCATTCCTCACCGCGCGTTTGTAGAGTTCCATCATATCGTTCGAAGAGAGTCCAGCCGTCAGTTTTTCGAAGGTATATCCCTCATATTCAGGGAGAGAATCGTACTGCGTGATGGAATTGATGCTCAGCAGCCCCCTATCGAAATACGTAGGAATGTAGAGCACGCGCATCGCATGATCCAGACTATCCGCATGATGCAACATGGAGTCTATGGCGCAGGTCAGTTCCGACAAGTTCTTACCCATGTACTTGTTCGAGATGACGGACTCGTCCATCTGGCTGAAATTAGCGTCGAAATCGATGAGCACCTCCTTGTAGGAGAAGGTCTCACGGCGATACGGCACACTGCTTGCGCTGGTGTTTTGTTCCTTCAGGTTCTCGAACGACTCGCCGCTGTAGAGCATAAGCACCATGCTAAGCTTGTCGTCGGAAGACTTGAGCCGTCCCGAATCGGCCGCCATCACCACCGCATTATCGAAACCTTTCGAAAAATCATATATCTTGATGTCATAGAGCAACTTCTTGCTGTTGTCCTTGCTCCTCACATAAAAATTATATCCCTCAATGCCCGAATAGAACGATCCCTCAGGGATCTCCACCTCAGGGGATTTGGACTTCATGGAATAGAGCAGGGTCCACAATTTCGTCTGGATGGCAGGTATTGCCAACTCGGAGTAGATGAAAATCCCCACGCTCATGAAGCACATCACGATCAAGAAAGGGCGCATAATCCTCGTCAATGAGATACCCGCAGCCTTCATGGAGAGCAATTCCAAACGCTCACCGAAACCACCAAACGTAATCAATGAAGCGAGCAGGATCGCGAGAGGCAGTGCCATCGGCACCAACGACAACGCGGCGTAAGAAAAGAACTCAAACAAGACGGAGAAGGCAAGACCCTTCCCCACCATCTCATCCACATAACGGAATAGGAACTCCATCAGCACGACAAACAAGCACACGAAGAACGTCGCCCCAAATGTGCCAAAGAATTCCGACAACAAAAACGAATTAAGTCTTTTTAAACGCATCACCTACTCTTCTCTATTCGAGTGCAAAGTTAGCAAAAAAATCAAGCACCCAATGCCTTTTTCAAAGAGGCTATCTGATTATTCCACAAATCGATGGCCTCCTGTTTCTCATCCGGTTCGCTGAAATCCGTCACCACAAGAACCACATCCATCGTCAGCTCGTCGCACAAAATCTTCAGCTCGAAATAACTTTTCGGGTTCTCATCGTCCAACCAATGGTAACGGATGTAGAAACCGCTTCTGTGATGCAGCACCTCAGCCTTCTGCGCCTCTGACTTTCCCCACACGAAATTCAATACACCATCCTCCTTGTATACCTTGTCCGCGAACCAACAAGACAAACCAGAAGGCGTACTGAGACTAGTCCACAACCCCTCAGGCGAGACATGCCCGAACGAATACTCCAAAACGAATTTCTCTTTACTCATATACGATTACTCTTGCGTTACACATTTCACCCGCAATATATGCGTTTTTATTCTATATTCAAACAAGGCGCATTCTAAAAATTTCCGTTTTTAACATATCTGCACCTAATGATAGTTAAAAAGCCATCGGATCAATAGTTGTTTTTTCTCCTAAAAAGGTTGGATTCCAACGTTCTCCTCCCGCACGACCGCCATGCATTCCATCTCGATCAACCAAGCGGGACGACAGACGGGCGCCAACAATATCACCTTCGGAATCATCGGGAAACGCTCCTCGAACATTTTCTCAACCACTTCATAATCAGCCGTATCCCTCAGATACACGAACATCTGGGCGACATCGTCGAACGAGGCATTGCCCTCCTTCAAAAGCATCTCCACATTCTCCCACATGCGCTCCGTCTGCTTGCGCACGTCACCCACATGGACCACCTCGCCTTTGTTGTCGATGCTGGCGGTGCCTGAGATGTAGAGGTGGGAACGGTCTCCGTATTTCACCTTGACTCCCCGCTCGAAGGTGACCCCATACTCCGATGTGGGGTTCAGATGGGTACGAGCGTAAAGGTATTGCTGTTGTCCAGGCTTCAACTCCGCCACCGCGTATGCATCCATCCTCACCAAGGCTTTCGGGTCCGCACTCCGTCCCTCGATGCCGGTGCTGGCGATGTAATGGGTATGCTCGTTCAGTCCTATGCCCAGGAAATTCTCTCGGCGCCCGGTCACCACCCCGGCGTAGTTCACGTCCACGTTCTGAACAAAGAACCACGTGCGCACGCAATGGTTCGGCAGGTCGCATCCCACACGCCTCAACGAAGCCTCGTATTCCTCCAGCAATGCGGTGGTCTGGTGGGCGGAATCCGCCTCCGGGCAGGTCCCATTGACCATCCAATAATGGGTATAATGAACGGTATTCACCTTGTACAACACATCCGAGCGGGTCACCGAAGCCCCCGAAATGGAATAGACCCATGCGGCCAGCTTCGTGCCATCCAAAGGAGGTTGCTGAATCACGGAGACGGGGCAGACAACGCCCAAGTCCTTCCATCGGCGCATCACCTCAGCCTCTTGGTTGGCGGCATCGCTCAGGAAAAAACGGACGAACACCGACGTCTGTCCACCCTCCCTCTTCAGAAGATGGTCCAGCAAGGAGAAAAGAGCCTCAGCCTGTTCTCCAAACGAAAGATACTTCCGCACGATGCGCAACATGGCGAACGACTCGTCCGCACCCGGCACATGCTCGAACCGGGCACTGTCCATACGGACATTCTCCATGCCAGCGATTACCTTATCAGTCTCAAAACTAGTATATTCCATGACTATTCCTTTTCCCCTTTTTTCTCCACAAACTCCTTCCAACCACTCACCCGCTTCTCATTCTTCGCGGCGAAGTCCTTCCAACTGTTGAAGTGTTTTTCCGGGACAGCGCGGTTGATCTGGTAAAAATGGCACAACGCCACGCCCAGCGCATCGGAAGCGTCCAAATGCTTCTCCATCGACTCGGCGGGGATGCTCAACTGGCGCTGCAGCATGGAGGCCACCTGCTCCTTCGACGCAGCGCCATTGCCCGTGATGGACATTTTAATCTTCAACGGCGCATACTCCGCAATGGGAAGGTCACGCTGCAAAGCCGCCGCGATCGCAACTCCCTGCGCTCTGCCCAACTTCAGCATGGACTGCACGTTCTTCCCGAAGAACTGCGACTCGATGGCGAACTCGTCCGGCAGGTAGGTCTCCACCAACTCGATCACCTTGTCGTAGACCGCCTTCAGTTTCATGTAGGTATCCCCCACCTTGCGGATGTCCAAGACACCCATCTGCACAAACTCCGCCTTGGTCCCAACGGTGCGGATCACCCCGTAACCCATGAGGTTGGTACCCGGGTCAATCCCCAAAATGATCCTTTCCACCGTAGTTTTCTTCGCAGGACTCATATCTCACAAGACTTCAGATAGGTGGAAAAATGGAGCACTGACTCGCCGAACCTGCGGAAGAGCAACTGCTCCAACTCCGCCAAGTGATGGTTCTTGAACTTAGACATATCGGCGACCGACTCCGCATCGAACTGCAAGGAGTAGGTGATTCCCTCCTCCTCGCTCACCAAAACCTTGTACAACCGGGGAGCACCCAGCAGGCCAATCTTCTGGACAGCAGGCACATAGACAGCCTTCATCCACGCCAAAAAATCATTTTCCGACGCTTTAGCCACCAAATATGTAGTATTAAACACGAGCATAGTGCAAAATTAACTACCTTTGTTAAAAATAAAAAATCAGAATGAAAGAATTAATCGCACTTTTCGAGAAAGCAACGGGAGAGACCCCCCTCTGCGAAAAAATAAAAGGAGAAGGGTCCAACCGAAAATATTATAGACTGAAATCCGCCCACCACTCCCTCATCGGTGTGGAAGGCACCAACGAAGAGGAGGACAAAGCCTTCATCCATCTAGCGAAACACTTCACGGAGAAGGGCCTCAACACGCCAAAGCTTATCCTCGCCTCCGACGACAACCGTTTCTACCTGCAGGAGGACTTGGGCGACGACTCCCTCTTCAGCCTCATCCAAGGGGGCGTCAAGAGCGGTCACTTCAGCGAAAAGGAGGAGTCTCTCATCCTCAAAACGATAGCTCTCCTACCCGACTTGCAGTTCAAGGGGGCGCAAGGACTGGACTTCTCCATCTGCTTCCCCATCCCCGAAATGGACCGTCGCTCCATTCTTTGGGACCTCAACTACTTCAAGTATGATTTCCTGAAACTCACAGGCATAGAGTTCTCCGAACCTAAACTGGAGGAGGATTTCGAGAAACTGTGCGATGCGATCCTAGCTGAACCGAGCGAGACCTTCCTCTACAGGGATTTCCAGTCGCGCAATATCATGATCAAGGAGGGTGTACCCTATTTCATTGATTTTCAAGGCGGGAGAAAAGGCCCGATATACTACGACGTGGCCTCCTTCGCATGGCAGGCGAAAGCCAACTTCCCCGATTCGTTGCGGGAGAAGATCGTGGAGACCTACATCCAATCGGCCAGCCGCCACACCCCTATCGACGGAGCGAAATTCAGGGAGCGGCTCTCCATCTTCGTGCTCTTCCGCACCATCCAGGTGTTAGGCGCCTACGGGTTTCGCGGGCTCTACGAGCGCAAGCCGCACTTCATAGAGAGTATTCCATTCGCACTCAACAACCTAAAGAGCCTGCTCCAACAACATGCTTACCCGGGCTTCCCGTACCTCGTCCAGACCCTGCGGCAACTGACCGAACTGCCACAGTTCCAAAACAAACCATTGCCGGACAATAAATCACTGAAGGTCAAAGTATTCAGTTTTTCCTACAAGAAAGGGATACCTACGGACGACTCCGGCAACGGGGGAGGTTACGTGTTCGATTGCAGAGGAGTGCATAACCCAGGCAAGTACGACCAATACAAACCACTGAACGGGTTGGACAAGCCCGTGATCGACTTCCTCGAATCCAACGATGAGATCAAGAATTTCCTGGAGCACATCTATGCCTTGGCGGATGCGCACGTCCTCCGCTACATGGAGCGAGGCTTCACCTCCCTGATGTTCTCCTGCGGATGCACGGGCGGCAGGCACCGGTCGGTCTATTCGGCCCAACATTTGGCGGAGCACATCTCCCGCAAGTTTGGGGTGGAGGTACAATTGGAGCACATCGAGCAAGGAATCAGCAAAACATTCCCCGCACGGTAAAGGGCACCCCTGTGCGCAGGGATGAAACATGCGCCAAGATCAGGCAGGAACAACACAAGAGGCATCTTCACGAGCAAGATGTCATATGATTAAAAAGAGAAAAATGCAACAAATTTAGAAACATTCCGACCGACAAATTTGGAATCATTGACGAAATGATTAAATTTGCCCATCGTATTGTGTTGCTAAAAGTGTTTAAGAATTCCTCTTTGCTAAGGAAAATATAAATTTTAGGGTTTTATGGTTAACATGCTTAGTCGTCATTGCAGGTGGTACGCCACATTATTATTGTCTTTTCTTTCAGTCTTCTACGGGACAGCGGCCAACTATCTATGTCTCTCTGTCACGGATGGGTGGCCGGAAATTCGTTGTGAAAATGCAGGATCTTTGAACATCCAATATTCGCTGGATGACGGACAGACATGGGAAGCGATGACGAACACGACAAGCATCACATTAGACAAAGAAGGAGAAGAAGGAGTGGAGAAGGTCCTTTTCAAGGGTCAATACGACGAAAGTCGCCCATACGGGAAATCAGGAGCCCCACACTTCGTCATAAACGGATATGTCTCCGCCAGTGGTAGCGTGATGAGCCTGATTGACGGGGAAGGCACCTCCACCGTGATTCCCACGGATTACTGTTTCTATGGGTTATTCAAGGATTGCCAGGACCTCCAACAGGCGCCGGAGCTACCCGCCACCACTTTGACGAAGTACTGCTACGCCTCGATGTTCGAGAACTGCGTCTATATGGCGAAAGCCCCGGAACTGCCCGCCACCACTTTGGAACGGGGATGCTACCAAGACATGTTCAGGGCAACAGGCATCACCCAAGCGCCGGAATTGCCAGCCAACCAATTGGCTGAATACTGCTACTCCGGCATGTTCCGTACCTGTCTGTTTCTGACCGAGGCGCCAGTGCTGCCATCCACCCGGTTGGCGATAGGATGTTACTCCAACATGTTCAACACATGTATGGGTCTGAAGAAAGCCCCGGAACTGCCCGCCCCGATATTAGCTCCGCACTGCTATGAGGGCATGTTCTCGATGTGCATGATTACCGAGGCACCTGCGTTGCCGGCCACCCAATTGGCGGAGAACTGCTATGAAAACATGTTCGAGAGATGCTCGAAGTTGACGGAAGCGCCCGCACTACCAGCCATCCAGTTGGCAAGATACTGTTACACAGGCATGTTCAATGCCTGCACTGCACTTCTGAGCACGCCGGAACTACCCGCCACCCAGATGGAGGATTTCTGTTATTCAAGGATGTTCGAGGGGTGCACAGCACTAGCCATCGCATCCAAGTTGCCAGCCACCACACTAAAAAAGAGTTGTTATCAATGGATGTACAAGGCATGTACCAGCCTTGAGAAAGCGCCTCTTCTGCCGGCCGCCACGTTGGAAACGGATTGCTACAAAGGGATGTTCCAAGAATGTACCAGTCTGAACTATATTGAGGTGGGCACGAAAGACCTGGATGCGAATGCGACGTCGGAATGGGTCGACAAGGTGGAAAATGACGGAATCTTCGTCTTCCCTTGCGGCAGCACATACAACAAGCATGGCATATCGGCGGTGCCGGAGAACTTCGAGATCCGTGCGTCCCAATTCATCGTCATCTTCCAGAACCCTGACAAGATGGTGCTGGAGCAGGACACCATCGACTGTGGCGAAACGCCAGCGTACCATGGGGTAGAAACCCCAACCTATGGAGAAAACCGCAAGTTCATAGGCTGGGACATAGATCCTTCCTCCATCCAATATGATGGTGATTCCGCCTACTATGTGACGGCGGAGTATGAGCGGACGTATGACCCGAACACTGTCGACTACCTCTGTTTCACGGCGGAGGAGGCTGGGGCCCAAATCTCATATATCAACAAGGGAGGCAACAATCCTAACGTGGAATACTCCTACAATCCTGACAATGGTTGGACGCGACTGGACGAGGGGGTAGCAGTTCCGTTGGAGAACGTGGGTGACCGAGTCTATTTCCGGGGAAACAACCCGAATGGATTCTCCAATGATACGCAAAGGACACAATTCTCCATGACTGGGAAAATCGCCGCCAGCGGTAGTGTGATGAGCCTCATCGACGGGAAGGGAGC
>Ga0310695_10006726_pt1 | contig 18796 bp, 12 predicted proteins | sample RumenRJG_04DNA_FD_203882 | JGI IMG/M metagenome (GOLD analysis project Ga0310695, IMG submission 203882) | Bovine rumen microbial communities from Lethbridge, Alberta, Canada - RJG_04 (v2) (version 2) | ecosystem: Host-associated > Mammals > Digestive system > Stomach > Rumen | place: Canada...
GTTTTCTGTTGGAAATCTGCAAGCGTCATTTATGCACCTTCTTTGCTGCAAGCTCGAATTGAGCAAACATCTGGCGGAATTCATCGCCGACAACTTCCGGATCAAGGCGCTGGATCATATCGGCAATTCCTTTGAGCTTTGCCGGATTTTGATGGAAAACGCGGAGCATCTGCTCGTAGACTGCTGCGTTGCTCTTTCTTGTCAGCCCAAGTGTATCCGATTGCAACAGTGTCTCTTCCAATGCATCCGTTCCATCTGCCGCCTCTGACAGGTCACCGGACAGGACAAAGGACAGGTAGCTCATGAACTTGCTTCTGGAATCGATAATGCTGCGATAGATTGCCTCGTCCCGCCCCTTGGGCATTCCGCTTGTACTCAGCTTGACGACCAGCTTTTGCACGTCCAGCGACAGGACAAAGAATTCGCTGAGTTCCTTGAGTAGCAGACCGGAGAATGTGGTTTCTTCGCATAAAGGCCACACAAGATCCGGCCTCTGAAGCGGTGCGATCTTAATGTCCTCGCCGCTCTTCAATGGCCTGGCATTCACCTGTATGGAATAATGATTTCCGTCTGGACTCACAGTTGCGCGCTTAAGCGCACACACCGCTTCCCGCAGTGCCCGGTCGATTTCCTTCTTTCGGCTATCCTCTGCGGGAAGTTCAGGAACAGCGGTTAGTTCCTCGTAAGGGCAGTTCTCAGCGGGGATAAAATCAGCATAAAACCGCTGATATCCCATGCCGTACAGCTTGTATCTCAAGCGCAGAAGACATTCGATGTTTTTATAAAAGGCATTTTGCGAGGCATTGGCGGAACCGAGATACAGATAGTTCCCGTTGCGGGTGGTCGTATAATAGATCTTCGCATGGATATCCTGCTTTGCTCCGAACTCATTATCGCTTAAAACTTCCTTTGTCACAAAGATGTGCTCAAACGCTTCTTTGACAGCCGGTGTAACGGAACTCTTACGCGTAACAAGAGTGCAATGGCCTTTGAAGGAAGTCATTCTTTGGATTGTTTCGTCACTCAGGAAAGGAGAGACTGCGAATAGATCATATTTTTGGCCGAACAGGGGAAAATCTTTGCCTCCATAACCAGGGATTCCGATGGGATAGAAATCGTAATCTTCAAAGGGTGGGCTGACTTCAAATGCGGCAACATGAAGGACGTCATCAGCCAGAGCGATGGTCTGCAACTTTTTCTTTCCGTTTGAGAAACGAGACACATAGCGAAGGAAATCTGCTAACGGCCTGTTCTTCTCACTCGGCTCCATTCCTATATCACCGCGCAAAGCGGCAGAAATATCAATGCTGCTGTCAAAGGTTAGGTTACGACTCAACACAAGCAGCTTTATGTAAGAAGAACCGCCCTCCTGGCTGTATTTCAGCACCCAAATCTTGGGGTGAAAATTACTTGACTGGCTCAGCTTAACTTGAAAAACACTATTTTCCAGCAGGGAATAAACACTCTGAATTCTATCCGGAAGCTTGATGCAGCCGGCATTACAAAACAAGGCGATGCGATCCGAGCTTTTCCGTATTGCTTCCAGGATGAAAAGCGGGCTGCTCATACTTCCCGAATCCGTTTCATCCAGCATGCCCAAGGAAACAGGGACGCCGAGCAGTGCCTCCAAATCAAGAGAATAAGTCATGCCCACGGCAAAATCCAATGTGTAGCCAGCGTCCGGACGAAGCAGCTCACTGTAACTGAGGCGATCGTTTGCAAGGTCAAACATTTTCTGCTGCCTCCAGTCCTTTCAGAATGTCTCGAATGATCACGCTTGCGCGATCAAAGCGAAAATCAAGTCGATAGAGATGAACGGGATGGTTTGGATCGTATCGATATTCTTCCGGCTTACGCAGCTTTGCGCGCGCTCCTTTTACTTGGATCTCTCGTCGAACGATCAGATCGTCCATGGCATCCACATCATTCCAGATAACAGTGTCCAGGAAAGCCCGGCAGAAGTCAGCAAGCGCGGGGCCGCAGGTGACGCGATCCAAAACCGGATCGATGTCAAAGCTTTCGGAAAGGAATGCCTCCCGCCAGGAATTGAATTCCTCTATGACGGCGGCATCAGTATAGTCAGAGTAAATCACATTGTACCGAACATGCGCGCCATAGATGAATCGGGAGAAATCCCGAGCCAGACGGTAATCTTGCCTGAGATTGGCCGGGAGGATTTCTTCCGGCACAGACAGGAAGTCTTCGCAGACCATTTTGTTCTGTACGAAAAAAGCCAACAGGCTGCCTGCAGTAAACGGAGAATGCTGAATGCACTCGCTCAGGAACAGGGCCTCTTTGCGCGTCAAATCAATAAAGGAATCCTTCAGATAGTCATAATCGGGATGGATAGGAAGAAACAGCGTGCTCCCCATATTTGCAGCCGTTGGATCATCAAAGCTCTCCCCGTCGGATTTGATTTCGACTGCCGCTTTCCATTTAGCGGCGGAAACGGACAACTTACAAGCTGCAGAGATGGAGAGACCGTCTCCCCTAAGAATACCGAAGGTTCGTAAGCCGCTCCAATAGATCGTGCTGGGCTTCACCTTAACGGAGCGCTTGTTGCGGTAGGCGTTGCTGCCGATGATCCCGACTTCCCCGGCAGGGCAATTATTTGTCAACGCCGCCGCGAGGCGATCTTCTCCCTCATTGATCCATTTCAGCATCTCCTGTCCACTTTGAATCTTCCCTTTCTCGGCAAGTTCCTTCGCCGACTGGAACAGATAGGGGATCAGGACAAAATACTTGGCGCGTGTCTGCAGAGTTGAGATTCCGGGAAACAAAAGGTCTGCATAGGCATCTCTGACTACACCGATCCCAAGTTCATCCAAAGCGGTCTGATCTCCCAGCAGCTTCAGCGTAGACAATATTTTGTTTCGCTCGTCATGAGAATAGTCGATAAATCCGATCTGCATGGATTCTCTCCTGTTAGTTACTCTCTTCCTGTAATTGCGGGCTTATGTCTGCATGGCAATAGTCGTAATACCAGCAGCGATATGGCTTGTCACATTGTTCGCCGGGAGCCATTTCGATCTCTTCCACCTGCTTCTGCATGGTATTCAGATCCCAGATGTGGTCGTTGATCCAATGATACAGCTTTCGGACGTCCTTCGTCACGTCAACGGGAACAAAGGGATCACTCTCGTCATCGCCGTGGATCACGATATACACATGACCGATATCGAGTTTACTGCGGTGGATGATGTAATACTGGAATGCTGCGTCTTTAATAAACTGCGGATAGACCTCCGGCGAGTTCTTGACTTCATAGAAGTCGTAGCCGGACTCCGTTTTTCGCAGAATATCCACGGCGCAATAGTTGTTGTAGTTGGAAAAGGCGGCTTCGCAAATGACAGGCGTTCCGGCTTCCAAATGCTCCAGTGTTTTCTGCACCATCGCTTTGGTATCGGGAATGTGTGTACCGGGAAGATACACGGTCATTTCTTCATAGGGGCCGAACATTCCCATAGCTTGATCGCCGAAAGCATTCCCGGCATCAAGGCGGCGCTGCACCTCCGGAGGGATGACCTTCAGCTTCGGCTTGTGTTTGTCAAGCCAAAGCATCTTAGGGCATTGCATTCCCCGCATAAAATCTGTTTTTGTGATCCCCATGTTGAACCTCTATCATCAATCCTGCGAGATTGCTCTCTGCAGCATCTTATTGTATTCACGCTTCACTTTCGCCGGGGCGGTGATGCGGACCTTGCCGTCGAACCCGAAGACCCAGCCGAAGAAAGGTTTGCTTGCCGTCACCAGCACGTTGGCCTGAAAAGTTTTGCCGTCCACGGGAAAGGTCTCGATGTCCTCTCCAAAGCGATCGACGATGTGATCCATTACGCTGTTGTCGCAAACGAGCGTCACGCGCTGCGGCTCTCCGATGAACATGCCGAACATCGTGTTGACACGGGTAATGTCAAAATCCTCAGGCTGAGGTACTGCGTCTCCTTCGAGAATATGCGGCGGCAGAGCGATGCGGTCGACCCGGAAGGGCGTGACGCCGTGCTTGTCAGTGTGACCCAGCAGATAATAACAGTCACCGTTCCAGACCAGCATCCAGGGACTGCACACATATTCCGCGCCGCTGTTTTTCAGCTTCTGCTGCTTGCGGCCGTTATACTGAAAGTACGAAAAAGAAATCTGCTTCCCGGCGTTGATCGCCGCGTGGATCGCATCGACGATGTAGTAGATTTTTTCATTTTCCGGCTTGATGCGGCCCTCAGCATAGAGCGTCCGTTTCAGTTCGTCGGCTTTGTTCCGGCTCGAAAGTGTTGTAATCTTCTCAACCAGCTCCTGGCTCTTTTTTGCGGTAATGAACTTGGAGGACTCCACTGCGTCGATCAAAAGCTTCAGCTCCGGCAGATCGAACAGCCGCTCGGCCAGATAGTATTTGTTCTGCGTGGACTTGACCGTGTAGATGTCCAGCCCGAAGGAGCGCAGCTGTTCCATGTCCTCGTAAATCGTGACGCGATGGGCAGAGATGCCGAACTCTTTTTGCAGCGCCTCGATCAGCTGATTGGTGCTCAGCGGGTGATCCTCGTCGGTCTGCTCGTATAAGATTTTTGCAAGATACAGCGCCCGCAGGTTCTTCGTGGTTTCCATTTTTCGCATTCCCCGTTCCGACTTTTTCCATTAACATTTTACCAGAGTGATCTTTCGCTTTCAATATAAACAAGACCAACCGCAGGCTCTCCTGTCAAAAATTCTTGACACTTGCAAGTTTGAAAAACAAAAAAAGATGGCGCGGACAAATCATCCGTGCCATAATCATTTCGAAGAAAACCTTTGCAGACTTTTCTGCAAAACTGTGAGATGAAATCGAACCGCGCGGGATTGGGGTGCGCAAACCTCAACAAGGTGCCGGAGGACACAAATTCATTTTTGACAGACGATGCGAAACTTGCTCTTGGCAAGTTTTGCTCTCGGAATGAACAGGCAAAAACGAATAAGTGTAGTACAAGGCGAATCTTGCTTTTAGCAAGTTTCAAGGCGTTTTTGTTAAAATACTTCGTTTTTTCTTTTCTCGTCCGCAGAAAAAAATCAAAAAATCTCCGTACAGGACAACGTCGTGTAAAAGTTTTTCGCGCTACTTTCTCACGTGAACTATTGCTTTGTGTGATTTTCTGAGTATAATAAATGCTGAAATGTGTGATTCGTTCCCCAGTCAGCATATTGAATTGTGTGAAAGCTCTGGGTGTTGATTCTCTTGAAAAGTGCGGAGGTGCGCTATGTTATATCGGAAGATCCAGCCGTATATTGAAAGCTACTTGAAGTCAGACTCCAACAAAGTGCTGATTATCGACGGCGCGCGGCAGATCGGCAAGACCTATATCATCCGTCACGTCGGGCAGCAGCTTTTTGAAAACTATATCGAGCTGAACTTCGCGGAGGATCAGAACGGCCCCCGTGTGTTTGAGTCTGTCCGCACAGTCAAGGACTTTTATTTCCAGGTCAGCACCATCGCCGGCGAAAAGATGGGCGAGAAGAAAAACACGCTGATCTTCCTCGACGAGATCCAGGCCTATCCCCACCTGCTGACCATGCTCAAGTTTCTGAAGCAGGACGACAAGTTCACCTACATCGCCAGCGGTTCTTTGCTCGGCGTGACGTTGAAGAAGACGAGTTCGATCCCCATCGGCAGCATCGAAGTCAAGCGCATGTTCCCGCTGGACTTTGAAGAATTCCTTCTTGCAAACGGCTTTAACCGCTTTGCGATCGACACGATGCGCGAGAAGTTCCTGGCCGGCGAGAGTCTGGATGTCGCCACGCATGAGAAGGTCATGGATCTTTTCAAGAAGTATCTGTTGATCGGCGGGCTGCCCGACGCCGTGAACTCCTTTATTGCCGATACCAACATCGTAAAGGTGCGAACGATCCATCACGATATCCGCGCGTTCTATGCCGACGATGCATCGAAGTACGAAGCGGACAACAACCGAAAGCTGAAGATCCGCAGGATCTATGACATGATCCCCTCCAATCTGGAGAGCAAGAAGAAGCGCGTGGTTTTTCAGGATATCGAGGACAAACGCGGCAAGCGTTTCTCCGATTATCAGGACGAGTTTGAATATCTGATCTCCGCCGGTATTGTCCTGGACGTCAACGCGATCTCCACGCCGGTGTTCCCGCTTACGCAGGCGGTCGGTAAAAACCTGCTGAAACTCTATTTGAACGACGTGGGGCTTTTGACCGACGTTCTGTACGGCAGCAATATCCGCGCGATCCTGGACGATGAGACGGGGATCAATCTCGGCTCCGTGTATGAAAGCGTGGTGGCCCAGGAGCTGGCCGCTCACGGCTGCAAGCTGTTTTATTACGATAACCGCAACAAGGGCGAGGTCGATTATCTGATTGACGATTACGACAGCCTGTCCGCCGTCCCCATTGAGGTCAAGTCCGGCAAGGATTACACCATCCACAGCGCCCTGAGCGCCTTCGTGAAGAACGAGGATTATCATGTAAAGAAGGCCTATGTCCTGTCCAATACCCGTGAGATCACAACAAACGGCAAGATCACGTATATCCCAATCTATGATGTGATGTTCTTAGGGAGCGATCAATAACCTAAACGTTTAGATGTAATTCAGACAGAGAAAGAGAGCCAATATATGGACAACAGAAGTATTCGTAAATTGGAAGCCGAACTCTGGGAATCGGCAGATCTGCTGCGGGCGGGATCGAAGCTGACCTCCAACCAGTACTGCATGCCCGTGCTGGGCTTGATCTTTCTGCGCTATGCCTACAGCCGCTTTAAGCTGGTGGAGGCGGAGATTTTGAGCAATCGCCCCTCCCGCGGTGGGCGCGTCCTGCCCGTGGAGGCCAGCGACTTTGCCGCCAAGAGCGCCCTGTTTCTGCCCAAAGAGGCGCAGTACGACTATCTCGTAAACCTGCCCGCGAACATCGCCGCGGCGGGACTTGTCAGTAAGGACGGCCACCCCATGAACTCTCTGGGCGAAGTGGTCAACAACGCCATGACCTTGGTGGAGGAGCAGAGCGAACAGCTCGCCGGCGTGCTGCCCAAGGACTACACCATTTTCTCGGACGAACTGCTGTCTGAGCTGCTGCGTATCTTCAATAACAGCGCCATGGACGACGTGGGCGGCGACGTGATCGGCCGCATCTACGAATACTTCCTCAATAAGTTTGCCAAGAACATCGCCTCGGACGACGGCGTGTTCTTCACGCCCAAATCCCTGGTCAAGATGATCGTGAACATTCTGGAGCCGAAGAGCGGCGTGCTGCTGGATCCGGCCTGCGGAAGCGGCGGAATGTTCGTCCAGACCGGCGATTTTGTGAACAACGCCGGCATGTCCGCCAATACCGCCATGACCTTTTACGGCCAGGAGAAAGTGGAGTACAACGCCCAGCTGTGTCTCATGAACATGGCGGTGCACGGTCTCACCGGCGTTATCAAGTCCGGCGACGAGGCCAACACCTTCTATCACGACGCCCACAATCTGGCGGGTGAGTGTGACTATGTGATGGCCAATCCGCCCTTCAACGTGGACAAGGTCAAGTCCGAGAGCTGTGAGAGCGCGGGGCGGCTGCCCTTCGGTCTGCCCGGGGTGAACAAGTCCAAGGAGGTCGGCAACGCCAACTATCTCTGGATCTCCTATTTCTACGCCTACCTGAACGAGACGGGCCGGGCGGGCTTTGTCATGGCCTCCTCCGCCACCGACAGCCAGGGCCGGGACAAGGACATCCGGCAGAAGCTGGTGGAGACCGGCCATGTGGACGTGATGGTCAGCGTGGGCAACAACTTCTTTTATACCAAATCCCTGCCCTGCTCCCTGTGGTTTTTCGACAAGGGGAAGGACGCGGAGCGCCTGGACAAGGTGCTGTTTATCGACGCGCGGAATTACTACACTGTCGTTGACCGCACCCTCAACGAGTGGACAGACTGGCAGCTCAAAAACCTCAACGCCATCGTCTGGCTCTACCGGGGCGAGACGGAGAAATACGCTGCACTGTTGGACGAATATGAGCAGTCGATCCTCGAGAGCTGGGAAGATGCGATTGAGTTTGTACAGGTGTTGTGCGATGAACTGCCGGACGCGCAGAAACAAGTATTACAGGCAGAAATTGCCGAGGCCAAAACATATGTATTCTCCCGCGAGCAATTTGTAAAAGATCTTACCTATGTATCCGCTCTTCGAAAGATGTCCGATGGGGCTGAAGGCGCTGCACTTAAAGCCGCAGACGCTATGAGCAAAGAGCTGCGAGCCAACCTGGCAAAAGCACATGGATACAAGACTTACAGGGATTATGAAAAGCGCTTGGAGATTCTGGCCGGATTGGCAGCACAAAAGATAGAGGATTGCGGAGCAATCCTGAAAGAGGCCGTCTGGCTCTTTGAGAAATTCAGCGAGGGCACTTATCGGGATGTCCCCGGCCTGTGCAAGATCGCATACACCACGAAGGAAGCTCAGGGCAATAAGGAAGGCGTAAACATTGAAGAAAAAGGCTGGTCGCTGACCCCCGGCGCATACGTGGGAGTGGCCCCCGTGGAGGACGACGGCGTGGACTTTAAAGCCCGCATGGCGGAAATCCACGCGGAGCTGCTGAGCCTCCAGACCCAGTCCAACGAGCTAATGGAGACCATCTCCAAGAATTTGGAGGGGCTGGAGCTATGAAGTGGGAAACGGTAAAACTCGCGGGTTGCTGCGCTTCTATTGCTGACGGAGACCATCAGCCGCCTCCTAAAGTGGAAGTAGGAGTTCCGTTCGTCACAATTTCAAATATCAATTCATCAAATCAATTTGATTTCAGCAATACCATGTTTGTTCCGCAGGAATACTATGATGGACTTGATTCCAAGCGAAAAGCGCAAGCCGGGGATGTTCTGTATTCTGTCGTTGGTTCTTTCGGAATCCCTGTGCTGATAAAGGATAACACTCCATTTGTCTTTCAGCGGCACATTGCTATTCTCCGGCCAAACGAAAGGATTCTCCCATCTTTTTTGTACTATACGATGCGTAGCAGTGATTTTTATGCGAAGGCTGACGCAGCGGCAATCGGAGCGGCACAGCGCACAGTCAGTTTAAGTGCTCTTCGCAATATGGAAATAGCTTTGCCGTCTCTGGAAACACAGAAAGAGATAGTCTCTATCCTATCCGCTTATGATTCTCTCATCGAAAACAACCAGAAGCAGATCAAGCTTCTGGAGGAGGCGGCGCAGCGGCTGTATAAGGAATGGTTCATCGACCTCCGCTTCCCCGGCCACGAATCCACCCCCATCCACGACGGCATCCCCGAAGGGTGGGAGAAAACCAGCTTAGAAGAAGTGATTAGTTTTAACCCCAAATACGTGCTCCCAAAAGAGGGCGTGAAGCGTATCTTCCCAATGGCGGCATTGAGTACATCCTCAATGATTCTTGATTGGTCTCAGAGCGAATTATCCACTTCAACTTCCGGGACTAAGTTTTCAAATGGCGATACACTTTTGGCCAGAATCACACCGTGTCTGGAAAATGGCAAGACCGCTTTCGTTGATGGACTTCTTGATGGGGAGGTGGCTACAGGCTCTACTGAGTTCATCGTCATGCAATCCAAAGCAATTAGCCCCTATATGGTATACCTTCTCGCAAGAAGCAGCGACTTTCGCGAGACGGCAATCAACAGTATGACGGGGAGCGATGGTCGACAGAGGGCTCAGGTAGACAAGCTAAAACAGTACTCGTATTTAAGACCTTCTCAACTGATCATCGATCAATTTGGAACCTTTGCAGCGCCCATCTTTATGCAGATTCATGCTCTTAATAAGCAAAACTCTGATCTGCAAGAAGCCCGCGACCGTCTGTTGCCTATACTTATGAGCGGAGAAATCAGTTTGTGATTTGCTGTTGAATCTCTTATGCTTTTCTCTGACGTGATTGTAAATTGAAAATAAAGCTGAAAGGAAAATGCATAAATGAGTTTATCTAAAAGAGCCTCCAGTTCGCCTTCGCCGACAGCCAAGAAAAGAGTTGTCATCCAGAGCAAGCTCAAAAAAAATCTTTCTATTGACGGGGCAGAGTATAAAGAATCATTCCGATTTAATTGTGGTAATGATGTTCCAGTTTATGAGGTTTCTACTGTCCACGCGCTAAATCAGATAATTGGATATGCCAAGTTTAACAATCAATCATATGGCAATGTGTATTACAGAGGAGAGCGGAAACTTCATGAATCTATCAAACCTTCGTTATTTCGTGACTGCAAAACTATCGAAAAAGCATCGGATCGACTTGCAATTATTATCAAGGCAGTAACTAAAGATCCCAAAATGCAAAACGAATTAAAACTCAATCCGGGCAGAGAAGCTGATAAACACAGAATTGAAGGTTTGCTTCAACACTACGGCATCCCGACCAGATTCATAGATGTGGTGGACAATCATTGGATCGCTTTATGGATGGGACTACACCAGCTTGAGAAGCCAAGAAAACTTAATCAGTATTATCATTATTCAAAAAGAAGTATTCCTTTGGTTGAATTTGCAAAAGGAACACCCGTTTCAGATGAGTTGCTTTTTCAATACATTTTGCTCATAGCTGTACCATTTGCAGAACGCAACTCCTGTTCTGGGATAAAGAAATCAACAGATTATCTTGAAGTTGATTTGCGGCAAGCGCTTCCATCGATTTTCCTTCGTCCGCATGCACAACACGGGCTTGTTATTAGGCGTATAGTACATACTGACACAGATGGATCAAGTCCAGACGCTTACGATATTGCGCCGGCAGTAATCGGCATTATAAAAATACGAATTGATAAGGCCCGCGAATGGCTAGGTGATGGTGGCCTTCTTACTCAAGATAATCTCTTCCCTCCCCCAGCATATGATCATGGTTATGATTTATTGTTAAGCAGAAGCGATTTATTTGAAGAAACCGATTGTACTATTGCGAGGTTTGTGTAAAAGGCAGGAAGCGATTTCACAAAATGGAAAAACAATTATGTCCTACGGATATTCCGAAAAACCTTGCCCAAGAGGCCGCAAAGAATCGGCTGAGCGACCTTCTGCTGCCTAAGCTCATGCTCATAATAAAAGAAATCGAGGTGTAGCTATGCCAGATAAAACAATACTGGAGAAATATACGCCCGATCCGAGTTTTGACCATGCTACCATGGTGGCAAAGCGGGTGGATGCAGTTCGGGGAAGCTTTGAAGACACAGTCGCACAGATCGATGCCATTAAAAATCGGGAATTGCAGCTTCTTTGCATGTTTTCCTTGATCGACTGCATGGCGCAGGAATGGGCAAATTATCCGCAAAAGGGTGAACAGGATGTGTTTTGCGATTTTGTCCTAAAGCATCAGACGAAGTACAATTTTCTAAACGAGATAGACCCGATAACGCTATACTATGACGTAGAGGACGAAATCGGATTTGAAGCATATCGGCCGGGTTTCCCCCCGATGAAACGTGTCATGCTAACAAGCCCTTGGCTTAGATCGGTAACTAAGTTTACTGATTTTGTTCATCTCGGGAAAGCAGATGAGATTGCTCAAGAACTGAGAAGGACAAAGGCAGAAGAATATGTCACCAGAAAGCTGGAACGGCACAGACTCATTCGATTGATCTACCGGTTGCGCAGCAAAGTCACTCATGAGTTAAGCCCGCTCGGTGACGAGCACCCACTCTTGAAGCTTTATCAATGCGGTGAACCATACTATCGAGAAGTCGGCAGAAAATACATAGAAGATGGGAATGTTGTTTCAGATCATGTGTATGAACTGATCATTCCGAACGATTTCATAAGAGAGATCACGCTGGATTGCATGGACCATTATTTGATGGAATGTGTTGAAAACGACCACGCTCCATTTGAGAACAATTCCTTCATGCGAAGATTTCGTATTACATGGTATGACAGGTGATTGAATCGGGGTGCATTACGAGCAACGACTATTCTGAAAACATCCTTGTCTGAAAGGCACAGAGAATCTGATGTGTGATTATCTGCTGTTCAAACTCATGAGCAGAGAAATTGAGGTGCTATATTGGCCACAAGCCGCGATAATCATTATATTCCTCAACTATATCTCAATAGCTGGGGCTCTGAAAAGAAAATATATGTACATCGGCTATTGGTTCCACACGTCCAATATCCTCTCTGGGAACTACGTCCAATAAAATATACAGCATTTATCAAAAACCTATATGTTCGAATTGAAGATAATAACGAGTTTGATGATTTTGAGCTCGACTTCAATTCTCGTTTTGAAACACCGGCAAAAGAACCACTTAGAAAAGCAATCTGTGGAGAAAGAATGAGTCCCGCAGATTGGAGCATTCTATCCGATTATATTTTAGCTCAGTATTTAAGGACTCCATCCTTCTATTTTCAGATCCAAGAGTGGGGCGTCAACAATGTCGGCGGCATTCTCCAAAGTGAAGTTGAGCGAGCAGTAGATCTGATGGAAAAGCAAAAGCTTCCAAAAGCGCCTCAAAAAGCAGAGGCTTCATTACTCCCCATTAGAATGGAATTAATAAAGGGGGAAAAAGGAAGCAATCAATCAGAACTGCAAGCTACAACTGTTGTTGGGAAAAATCTATGGCTCCACTCGATCAGAACATTACTTACTCCGGGAATGGGCGTATACGAATTATTCCATCAGATGAAATGGAAAATCGTCACAGCAGCAGAGGAAATTACATGGCCAACATGTGACGATCCGGTCGCAATTGTCAATGTGGATACCGGGAGAAAGTGTACTATCAATGATGGCCTTTCGGGGAAAAACAGAATGATTATTTTCCCAATTTCCCCAACGAGAGCAATTCTCGGAACGCAAAAAAGAGTTTTCACGCAGCATTTTACCGCGGATATGGAATTCTCGTTGAGAATAAAACAAGTAATCATCAATAATGCTTTTATGTTTATCTATAGCAATTCTGCAGATGAGGCTATTCAGGCTTCCCGCGAAAGGATAGTAGATCTGCAGGAGTTTCAGAGAATACAGAATGAGTTTTCCGAATGGTACAGGAAGTATAAGGAATCAGAAGCGCCCTTTCTATCTAAAAACAATCAATTCATCAACGTAGAAAGCGCTCGCGGTGAGGTTAGATAGTTATGGTCGAGAACTATAACGCCATTAAATATTACAGCAATAATGATATGAGTATTGGATACAGTCTTGAGCAGGCGGAGCCTGTTATAAACGCATTTGACCCAGCCAAAGAATATACTGACATAAACGAGGTCATTGAATTATTCAATATACAGGAGTTAATTGATTCAGGCGTGCTTCTGACGAAATGGGATTCACAAACAGTTGAGAAGTTGAAGGCCACCTGTAAGCTGTTTAATGAGAAAATCGGCCGCTTCTTCGCGGGCATCAACAACGATAATTTCATCGAAGTGTTCAAGTCTCTAAATAGCCTATACATTGAAGACTATTGGTTCTTGTTTTCTCGCTACAAGGTTTATTCTAGAGTAGTAGGAACTACTTTTATTTCACTTTTTACGCAAGACATTGCTTCTCTATGGCCCGTTCTTGAACAAAAAGCCATCGTAGATTATTACGATCCTGATTTGGCTTCATTTATGAGGGTATCGGATCAAAGTGCCGAATTGTTGATGGATTCGTTCCTTTCGTCCCATGAAAGGAAATATCATTTCCCTAAAGCACTTCAACCTACAGAATATGAACTCATTTTTGAGGCGTATACTGAGTCAGATCATCCGAATCCAAATTATCTTGGGTTGCTTGCAAACTCTCAAAGTTCGGGGGAATGTCCGATTAGCCCAAAGTTGAGACAAAAGGCAAGGCACAGATATGAGGAAGAGATTCAAAAAAGGTTTAATGAGCAAACAGGTTTCCAGTATGGGGTTGCAGTCGGTTTTGATGACATTGAACCACACATAAAAGTCGAATCTATTGATAAACTGACTCCGCAAATAATCTTTAGTACCCGCTGGATCAAAGAGAATCTTGACTATCCAACACTTCTCAACAATTTCCGATATCTTTTCGATCAGGTCGATGGCTGTTGGAGGAGTAACCTTGTTTCTTTAAGATCGCAACTCGGAGTATTCGAAAGGACTCTCGGTATCAAAGGGAAAAAGGAATACCAAATTGGCATGGCTTACCGTATACATGACATGATGACTTTGGGGGAAGTACGTGGGTATCGTGCCGTGCTGAGAGACAATGGAATCAATCTGGAAGACATATTCCGCTGGTTTTTCGAGGATTATCTAAAAGACGAATTTCAGGCAGAGGGTTTCTTCTTTCAAATCAGTTCCGAAGGGACAAGTTTTCTAGAAAAATGCAGAAATCTCGCTTCTGAGATGGATGGGGTGCTGAAGCAATACAGAGCTTATTTACAGGATGGCGGCATTGATAGAGAATTGTTTGAAATGACCTCTGAACATGTTGTGTTTTCTGAATTGCCAAGTTTTTTGCCGAACAAGTATGCGTATGCAAATAGTGATGAAATCCAAAAAGAGATGTTCTTGCTGTTTTCCGATCAATCTATGCTTCACTATACAGAAAAGACGAAATCAAAATACAAGACTATTTCAGAACTCCTTCGTGCAGAAGAAATGACCCTTGATGATTTTGCTCGTTTTCAAGTCCAGCCCATCAAATGGCTCATTGATCGGGGAAGTATACTGGAAAGTGATAACACACTGCATGTAAATGAGGAACGAGTGTTTGTGTTAAGAGACTTGTATGAACATGAAGTAATCTGCCCTACATACTTTCAACGTTCAAAAAGTGTCATAGAAGCGCTGATTCGAAACAATGACCTTCGATATGGCAGTACGTTGTTTTCTGAGCCGGAGCAAGCATACCTGAACTATCAGTTAAACCAAGCCGAGTTCAGTAACGGACTTGATTTAAGAAACAAATACATTCATAGTTCTTATTCCCGAGATCCCCGGATTCAAGAAGAAGACTACGATAGACTTCTGCGTATTATGGCGCTCGTTGTTATGAAGGTTAATGAGGAGTTTTGCCTAAGGGATCTGCGGGAACAGGAATAATGGTGGAAAGAAAAGCCGTTAGATAGGAGTAATGCCATGAGTTACGACTATTCCGAAAACATCCTTGTCCAGGAGGCGGCGGGGAATCTGCTGCATGACGAGCTGGGCTGGGATGTGGTCTATGCCTACAACAAGGAAGTGCTGGGGGAAAACGGCACGCTGGGGCGGACAAGCTATAAAGAGATCCTGCTGAAACGGGATCTGAGCGCCGCGCTGCAGGAGTTCAACCCCTGGATCACGCCCGCCCAGATCAGCGAGGCCATCGGGACGCTGGAGCAGCGGCTCTCCACCGCGTCGCTCCTGCAGGTCAACGAGGAGAAATACTTCCTCCTGCGCGACGGCGTCCCCGTCACCGTTCGCCGCCCGGACGGGCGCACGGAGCAGCGCCGCGCCATGGTGATCGACTTTCAGAACCCGGCGGAAAACCGCTTCCTCGCGGTGAAGGAAATGAAGATTCACGGCGACCTCTATCGCAGGCGGACGGATATCGTCGGCTTTGTCAACGGCCTGCCGCTTTTGTTCGTGGAGCTGAAAAACACCACGGTGGACGTACAGAACGCATACACCGACAACTACACGGACTATCTGGACACGATCCCCCACCTCTTCTATTACAACGCCTTTCTGATCCTCTCCAATGGGGTGGAGGCCAAAGTGGGCACCCTCGGCAGCAAGTACGAGTTCTTCCACGAGTGGAAGCGCCTCAATGAGCAGGAGGCCGGCAGCGTCGCGCTGGAGACCATGCTGCGCGGCATCTGCCGGAAAGAAAACTTCCTCGACCTGTTTGAAAACTTTATCCTCTATGACCACTCCGGCGGCAGCACCGCCAAGATCCTGGCCCGCAACCATCAGTACTTGGGCGTCAACGAGGCAGTCAAGGCCTACGCGGCCCGGAAGCTGAATAACGGCAAGCTGGGCGTGTTCTGGCACACTCAGGGCAGCGGCAAGAGCTATTCCATGCTCTTCCTCTCCCAGAAGATCCGCCGGAAGTTTGCCGGTTCTCCCACCATTGTGATCCTCACTGACCGGGACGAGCTGAACAAACAGATCAGCGACACCTTTGAAAACTGCGGGCTGCTGGGCAAGGGGACGAAGGCCTCCCAGTACATCGCCTCCAGCGGCGCCGATCTGGAGGCGAAGCTGCGCGGCAACCCCAGCTTCATCTTCACGCTGATCCACAAATTCAACCGCCCGGACGCGGAGCCCATCTATCCCGACCACGACATCATCCTCATGTCGGACGAGGCCCACCGGACGCAGAACGGCGTCTTTGCCGAAAACATGATGCGCATGCTGCCTACAGCCTCCCGCATCGGCTTCACCGGCACACCGCTTTTATCCAACGACAACATCACCGCCCGCACCTTCGGCGGCTACATATCCATCTACGACTTCAAGCGCGCCGTGGACGACGGCGCCACCGTGCCGCTCTACTACGAGAACCGGGGCGAGAAGATCCTCGACCTGCACAACCCCGAGATCACCGACCGCATCCTGGACGCCATCGAGGCGGCCGATCTGGACGTGGACAAGCAGGACAAGCTGGAGGCGGAGTTTGCCAAGGAGATCCATCTGCTCACCGCCGAGCCGCGTCTGCGCTCCATCGCGCGGGATTTTGCCGGGCACTACTCCGACCTCTGGACCAGCGGCAAGGCCATGTTCGTCTGCCTCAACAAGGTCACCTGCGTGCGTATGTACAACTTCGTGCAGCAGTACTGGCAGGCGGAGATCGAGGCGCTGGAGATCCGGCAGAAGCACGCCTCCCAGCAGGAGGCGCAGGAGCTGGAGCGCAAGATCCAGTGGATGAAAGAAACAGAAATGGCCGTGGTCATTTCCCAGGATCAGAACGAGATCCAGACCTTCAAGAAGTGGGGGCTGGACATTCTGCCCCACCGCGCCAAGATGGAGAAGCGGGAGCTGGACAAGGAGTTCAAGGATCGGGACAACCCGCTGCGGGTCGTGTTCGTCTGCGCCATGTGGCTGACGGGCTTCGACGTCAAGTGCCTGTCCTGCCTGTATCTGGACAAGCCCCTCAAGGCGCACACGCTGATGCAGACCATCGCCCGCGCCAACCGCGTGGCGGAGGGCAAATCCAACGGCCTCATCATCGACTACATCGGCATCGTCAAGGCGCTGCGGAAAGCGCTGGCGGACTACACCGCCAACACCGGCGGCAGCTCGGTCGACCCGACGGTGGACAAGGAGCAGCTGCTTGAGCGCATCCGGCTGGTCACCGAAAAGGCCCGGAACTTCCTGGGGGAACAGGGCTTTGACCTGCAGACGCTGATCGACGCGACGGATTTCCAGAAAACCGCCCTGCTGCTCGATGCCTGCGACGCCGTGTGTGAAAGCATCGAGACCAAGAAGACCTTCACCACCATGGTCTCTGAGCTGGTGCGGCTTTACAAGTACACCGACCGGGACGATCTGACCGGGGACGAGAAGAAGCAGTTCGATGCCATCACCGCGATCTATGCCATGCTGCAGAAAAAGCGCAAGCATGTGGACACCACCGATTTGATGGTGGAGATCAACGGCATCATCAACGACTATGTGCAGATCGAGCCCGCCGAGCAGGGCGTCACACCCTCGCGCCAGTTCGATATCAGCGGCATCGACTTCGATCTACTGCGCCGGGAGTTTGCTAAAGCGAAGCGGAAGAATCTGGTGATCCGGGATCTGGATCTGGTGATCCAGCAGCGCATCGCCGCCCTGCTGTTCAACAACCCCAACCGCATCAACTATTACGAGCAGTATCAGAAGATCATCGAGGCCTACAACAGCGAACAGGATCGGGCCACGATCGAAAAGACCTTTGCGGATCTGATGAAGCTGGCCCAGAGCATGACACAGGAGCAGCAGCGCTACGTGCGCGAGGGCTTCACCAGCGACGAGGAGCTGTCGCTCTACGACATGCTGTTCCGGGACGATCTCTCCAAGACGGATATCAAAAAGATCAAGGAGGTTGCCGTGTCTCTGCTTGCCAAAGTCAAGGAGAAGATCTCCCAGCTTGACCACTGGACGGACAAGCAGGAGACCAAGGCCGTCGTGGATACGCTGATTCGCGACACGCTCTGGAACGAGCTGCCGGAGTGCTATGACGATCTCAGCATTTCCCGCTACCGCCAGCAGATATATGAGTATATCTATACCCGGTACCCGAATGTGGCATAAATGACAACTTGTTTTTAAGGGAGTATTCTTCTTGAAATACTATATCGCCGCCGATATTCACGGCTTTTATACGGAATTTCATAAGGTGCTGGATGAGGTGGGGTATTTCACTGATCTCGAGTCGCACAAGCTGATCATTCTGGGCGATATCTTCGACCGCGGGCAGGAAGCCATGGAGATGCAGCGCTTCATCCTCTCCCTTCTGGAGCAGGACGCCGTGATCCTGGTTCGTGGGAATCATGAAGATCTCTACGAGGAAATGATCACGATCGACGAGGGCCTGCCGGTCCGGCATCACAAGAGCAACGGGACCTACGGAACGGCCCTGCAGCTGACGGGCTATGACCCCGGGCTGGCGATCATCCGCCATTTCGATTTTGCCGAGGCGGCGCAAAACACAGCCTATTATCGACAAATCATCCCGGCGATGGTAGACTATTATGAGACCGCGCATTATGTTTTCGTGCACGGCTGGATTCCCTGCATCCAGGAGCGCAACGGCAGTTATAGCCATCGCTCCGATTGGCGTGAGGCCACACCCGAGGAATGGCGCCGGGCGCGGTGGATAAACGGGATGGACGCAGCGCAGGCCTGCACGGAAGAAAAGACGATCCTCTGCGGCCACTGGCATTGTTCCTACGGCCACGCGCG
>Ga0310695_10006728_pt1 | contig 18795 bp, 18 predicted proteins | sample RumenRJG_04DNA_FD_203882 | JGI IMG/M metagenome (GOLD analysis project Ga0310695, IMG submission 203882) | Bovine rumen microbial communities from Lethbridge, Alberta, Canada - RJG_04 (v2) (version 2) | ecosystem: Host-associated > Mammals > Digestive system > Stomach > Rumen | place: Canada...
CATAAAAATATAATACATATAATATTTTTTATTAAATTTTATTAAATTTTTTTGAATTTTTTACACTATTTGTTCTATGTTATCATTATAATGTAGAACAAAATTTTTATATCCCTAACAAATATATGTTTTAATGGGATAAGTGAGTAGACAGTTTAATTTAACAAAAACCTCTTTAAATAAAATTAATAGTTTTTTAGATTCTGTAGAAGATAAAATTGAGGATCAAGAATTTTTCGATACATTTAATGATATTGTCTATAAAGATGTCAAAATGATAAAAGATTGTTCAGAGACATCAATTGTAGATTTTTATATAAGTACATGTAAAGAATTATTAAATAAGTATGATTACGAGATATACGAAAAATTCTATGATGACTTAAAAACAAAAACAAGAAACAAATTAGTTGATAAATATGTTTCTAAAACAACATTTGATAATAATATAGATATTTATTTCAATGAAGTAAAACGTGAATACATATTGCATCCTATGGGAGAGTCAGAAGATATGGCTTTTGTTCCTGAAAATAGAGATGTATTCATTAAGAACAATTTGAAACTTGTTATTGATTGTGCAAAGCGTTATCAAAACCTTGGATTGCCATTAGATGATTTGATACAAGCAGGAAATGAAGGATTATTAATTACTTTTAATAAATTTGATACAGATAGAGCTAATTTAAGATTTGCAATATTAGACGACATTAATAAATCAGAAAAAGTATACTTTACATTAGCAGAGGCTGAAGAATTAATAAGACGTAATTTCCAATATACAAAGACACTTGATGCAACTATAAAGAAATTACCAACAAACGGATTTAATAGTAAGAAAGAATTTATTGAATGGACAAATGAAAATATCAAGAAAGCTTCATTTTCATCAATAGCTTTTGCATGGATTCGTGCAACTATTATATCAGAAATAAACAAATTAGGTAAAGTAATTCGTGTTCCTAAATCTGCACAAAAGGAATGTTCATCATTAAACATAATTCGTCTAGATAGTATCAATCCACATACTGATGACTGTTATCATGACAATCAGATATCTGAAGTAGCAAATGATGATTTTGCTGTTATGGATGAATCCATGGAAGCAATGGAAAAACAAAATATGTTTAAGGAAATTCTTGAAAAGGTATTAAGTAAACTTCCAATGATTGATAGACGAATAATCAAAAAGAAATTTGGAATAGATGCACCGTTCCCAATGTCAATAAATGAAATTGCTGAAAATGAAGGTATATCACCTAATAAAGTAAAGTATAGTATTTCTAATACATTAAAGATAATTGAAAAGAGTATACCAGAAACCGATAAACGTAACATAATTGAGTTACTAAAGTAACATCAATATTATAAATTGAATTATTATAATGAAAACATTTGGAAAATTAAAACCAGGAGATATTGTTTATGAATTAATAGACAATAGAGAGCAAGTGAGGAAAAATATCGAAGCTGATGAGGAACGTAAAAATTCAACATTAATGAAATTTGCATCTTTTGAAGATTTTAGAGATGAAAATTCATATAAGTATTTTATCATTAACCAATTAATTGTTCAAGAAGTAAATCCTTATTATATTGAACATAATTACCATTTTATGAAAATGAATGGTGATAGACCTATAGGAACTGGTACATCAACAAGTAGAGAATTAGATACTAATGCAGTAGATATTGTTTTCAAAGATACAATTCATTTAGGTCAAATACGAATTGATAAAAATACAGCAATTCATAGTTTAGGTTTCAAAAAAGATCATTATTATTTTGTAAATAAGAAAGATGCAAGAAAACATTATAATGCGCTTGTAAACAATTTTATAAAAAATCTCCAAAGTACCATTACAAGAATAAGAATACAAAAGGAAGAAAACAATAAAATATTAAAATAAAATTCATATAATGCAATTTTAGAAAATTAGCATAATTTTTCTAATATTATATTACATTTTGTACGTAAGAAATTACATATAATATTTAATTTTTTATCAAAAGTACTATATTATTTATGTATGGATAGTAACATAAAAACATTCATTATATTTGTAACAAAAATAAATTGATATGGCACTTAAAATTGGTTTTGCTCGCAAGTACTACACAGTTTGGGATTATTCAGTTTCCTATCGTACCGACGCTCGTGGCGTAAACTATAAGACTGAGCATTATGTATTCCTTCGTAATGCTTCGATGAACAAGGAGAAGGCGCTTGCAAAATATCCCGATGCTGAGTATTGTGAAGATCTTCGTGGTCGTACCCGCAGCTGGGATTACGAAAAGCGTATCATTGAGCCAAATAAGTTCCATGTTGGTAAGTACAGCGGTATTCTGTTTAGCGCTTGTACTGATTACAGTTATATGATGTGGTTCTATAATAACTGTGCAACAACCGAACAGATGGAGAATATTGCTGCAGTTTGTATTCCTGAGGGTTATGAGATTGTTGAATATCGTTATACACCTTATGACAATGATCAGGAGGTTGTTACAAAGCAGATGATTTCTCCTGAGGATGTAAAAGCCCGTAAAGAACAGGAGGAACGTGAGATGCAGGGAAAGGCTCGTCTTGAAAAGGGTATTCCATTTGTAGTTACAATGGAGAAAAACCTGAATGATATGGGAGATTATTTTATTAATGATCTGGAGATTACACTTCGCTTCGAAAAGTTCAAGCCTGGTTATTATCGGGATATGACTTGGGGATATCCAATTGACAAGAAGGGAAATGCAAAGCGAGTAAAGAACAAGCAGATTCTTATTGAGAAATACGAGCTTGCCGGAAATAATATTGCTATTGTGAAGGAATGGCGCTTCGCTTAATTTAGAAAAATTTGTCCTTCATAACTATATTTAATTATATAGATTTGTTTCTATATTAAGTATAGTTATGAAGGATTATAAGATAATAAAAACAGAGGTATATAATGAACCTCACTATGTTGCTTATGAGCGACATCATTTGTTCTTTTGGAGAAAAATTAACGAATTTGGAGAAGAAGAATTTCAGTCAATGAAACAAATGTTAATGAAATTTATTGGAATAAAAATTGAAGACTGTTATATAATAAAAACAAAACATTGTAGATAATGACAAAAAAGATTGAAGAGAAATATCAAGAGTTATCAGAAATACAACATGTGCTTCATCGTAGTGGAATGTGGGTAGGATCTACAAAATATGAAGAAAAAGATACATTCATTTATAATTATAAAACAGGAAAATTTGAAATGAAAATTACAAATTATATTCCTGCCATGTTAAAAATTGTTGATGAGGTAATTTCAAATTCAATTGATGAATTTAGACGTAAAGACAATATGGGATTAACTGAACTCCGTGTTGTAATGGATAAAGATAACGGAGAAATTATTATAAGAGATAATGGTGGTATTCCAATTGTTAAACATAAAGAAGCAGGAGTATATGTTCCTGAGTTTATATTTGGTCGTTTAAGAACATCTTCAAATTATGACGATACTGAAGATAGAAATGTTATAGGTACAAATGGAGTTGGTGCAAGTTTAGCAAATATATTTTCAACATATTTTGAAATTGAATCTGCAGATGGTAAGAATGAGTTTCACCGTTCATGGTCAAACAATATGGAAAAACTTAATAATGATTTGAAAGTTACCAAATGTGGAAAAAAGACTCACTATACACAAACAAGATTTACTTTGGATTTTTCAAGATTTGAAACAGACTTGAAAACTTTCGATGATGACTTTATCAATATTATTCATAAGAGATGTATTGATGCTGCCGCAGCTAACCCAGGATTAAAAGTTATATTCAATTGTGGTGGAGAAGATATTGAATGGAAGTTCAAGAAGCTTGATGAATATATTGATTTGTATTCTAATATACTTAATATAGCAGATAAGATTCCTTTTGAAAATGATTTATGTACTGCATTAATATTCCCAGACAGCTCAGTTGATGTTGGGTTTGTCAATGGTGCAGAATGTTCAAAAGGTACACACATGCGTGCTTTAAGACAAGAAATCAATCAAGCTGTTGTTGATTATATTACAAAGAAAGATAAGATTAAAGATTTGACAACTCGTGGTGTTGATAATAAATATAGTGTATTTATAGATATTAATGTATCTAATCCAAGTTTTGATTCTCAGACAAAAGATACATTGACAACTCCTATTGAGAAGTTCAGTAAGGACGAAAAACTTAAATGGGAGGTCAATGAAAAGTTCTTATCTAAAATTACGAAGTCAGAAATCGTGGCACTTGTTCGTGACTGGTATAAACAAAAGTCAGCAGCTGAGGACGAGAAAGCACTTCGCAAAATTAATCGCGAAACAAATAAAGGATTAAAACGTCCTGATAAATATATTACTTGTTCATCTCGAAAAAAGAATGACCGACAACTTTGGATATTTGAGGGAGATTCTGCAAAATCCGGCCTAAGAGGTGGAAGAAATCCAGAGATACAAGCAGGTCTTATTATGAGAGGTGTACCATTGAATTGTTATGGTATGACTCCAGTACAGATAATGAAGAATGAAGTATTTAATGATATTGTAACAGTTCTTGGACTTAGATGGGGTAAAGAATTTAATATCGATGATTTGAATTTTGGTAAGATCGTTATATCAACTGATGCTGATACAGATGGTGACAAAATTGCTGCATTGCTTTTGTTATTCTTTAACAATTGGCCTGAACTTTTTGAGAAAAATATAGTCTGTCGAAATATATCACCTATCGTAATATCTCGTAAGGGAAAAGATTGTCAAAAGTTCTATACAATGGAAGAATTTAAAGAAGCAGAGAAAAAACTTAAAGGATATTCACATAAATATGTAAAAGGACTTGGTGGTTTGTCAGATAAAGAGTCTAAAGAAATGTATCAAGATCCTAAGTTTTTATATTTCAAAAAGGATGAAGCTGCAGATAGTATGCTTAGAAAATGGTTTAATAAACAGGATTCTAATGTAAGAAAAGATATGCTTAAGTATTAATATGAATGATAGTGATATAATAAAATATTTTAATAATCTTAAATCAATTAGATGGAAGACAATTAACTTAGAAATTCAAAATTATTTAATTAATAGATATGATGATTTTTATTCAATAGAAAAAGCAGATATATTAAGAGAATCATATTATAGAATATTAAATAATATTGATGTTTGTCCAATTTGTCCAATATGTGGTAAAAAACGTAAATTTACTTTAAATAAATATCTTAAGACATGTGGTTCTCCTAAATGTTTAGCTAAAGAATGTCAAAAGAAAAGAGAAGAAACAAATATTAAAAAATATGGATATAAAATACAATTTAATAATCCAAATAATTATATAAAAGTTCAAAATGCATTTATACAAAAATATGGTGTTGATAATCCATGGAAATTGAAAGAAATACAAGATAAATGTAAAAATACAGTTATACAAAATAATGGAGGATTAGGTGCTGCTTCAGAAAAAATAAAAGAAAAAATGAAGCAAACAAATTTGTTAAGATATGGATATGAACATAATTGGCAAGATCCAGAAGAACAAAAAAGATGTCATTCAAAGGAAGCAAAAGAAAAACAAAAGCAAACATGTCTTCGAAAATATGGTGTAGAATATTCTGGGCAGGCAGAAATAAAAAAGATAAGAACAAAAGAATCATGTATAAAACATTTTGGCGTTGAATATGCTGCACAAGCAGAATCAGTCAAACAAAAACAACAAGATACAAAAAGAAAAAATCATACTTTTAATATATCAATACCTGAAAAGAAAACATATGAATTATTAAAGAAAAAATTTTCAGATATTATGTATCAATATAAATCAGAACAATATCCGTTTATATGTGATTTTTATATACCAAGTTTAAATTTATATATTGAATGTAATTATCATTGGACTCATGGAGGGCATAAATATATTGGTGATAAAAATGATATTAAACAAGTAGAAAATTGGAAATCAAAAAATTCAAAATTCTATAATAATGCAATTTATACTTGGACTGTAAGAGATGTCAATAAAAGAAATATAGCTAAACAAAACAATTTAAATTATATTGAATTTTGGAACATAAATGAAGTTAAAGAATGGCTTAATAAAAATTAATAAAAGATGAAGCAGCAGACAGTATGTTTAGAAAATGGTTTGCAAAGGGAGATTCTGAAATTCGTAAACAAATGTTAAATTCATAAATTCAAAAATCTATTTTTTTTATTTTTATATATAAATATATAAAAAAATATTAATTAATATGAAAAATTTAATAACATATATTAATGAAAAACTTACTACAAACTGGACTAGTAGTATGACTGAGTTATTTAATCTTTTTAACAGAGATTGTGGTAATCAAATAAAAACTACTTTAAAAGATGTATTAAACAAAAAAAATTTTACTGTTTATGCTTTAGATATTGATAGCGATAAGCAAAAAGTTATTGGCGAATATGAACTAATTGTAAAAGAAATAGTGCAATCAGATAGAAGTGTATCATTTAAAATGGATGCTGCAAAAAAATATAGTGATGTACCAGAATATATAAAGGATTATATGCCTAGCTTATTGCCAAAATATTGGGGAGTACGTCAGCTGTGGTTTAATTATAAAAAAGGATCACCTATTGATAATAATGGTATATTGTATCTTCAAGATAACAGAGATAATGACGGTTTTGCAGTTATAACATTAAGTAAAGAAAATAAAGAAATATTTAGTAATTGGATTGAAAATTTAGATACAACAGAATATGAAGAAATTGAAAAAGCTGTAAGAAAAGCTGAGGAAGAGAAACAAAAGGCAGAAGAAAAAGCAGAAAAGGAAAGAAAAAGAAACTGGAAACCTAAAAAACCAACTTATAACACAAAATCATCTTTAATAAAAATACCAAATGATTTTTATTATGATAAGGAACTTGGAGGTGAATCGTTAATTAAAGCTGCAATTAAAGAATTTAAAAATGGATATACTGATGATGAACCAATGTTTACTGCTAAACAAATAAAAGATTTATTTAAAGATATAAATGATGAGAATTTTGGCATTATAGAATTAGATGGAAATTCATCAGGTCATACAGAAGCAGATGAAGCTTCAGAATCTATATTTAAAAAGGGAAGTTGGTGGGATTATACACCAGAATATGAACAAGAAGGATTTGGCGATAATTCAATATTAATGAAATTTAAATCTAAAGATGATAGAAATATATATGTTATAGATTCTGGAGATATGGGTTATGCATGGATATGTGTACAATTTTAATAATTTAAATAAATAAAATAGATAAAGTATGAAAGACATTGTTTCGTTTATTAATGAAGGATCATTAGAATTTCCTATGAAAGGTGTTCTTAAAAAAGGTGATGAAGTTACAATATTATGGTTAGATAAAAATCCTTTAAAAAAAGATTCAAATACAAAAATTGAAAGTATAGAAACTGCTAAAGTACAAAAAGTTGTATCTAAAGATGTAGGCCGTTATAGTGGTGATCAACATACATGGGTTTATGTTAACGATATTAGATATGAATTACGAGTAGAAAAGAAAGATCAATATCTTGGATTTCTAGATTATAATTATAAAAAGAATCCAGATAAATTTGCTATAATTGCAACGTCTGAACAAGCAGAAAAACTTAAAGGAAATAATAATAAATTAAATTTATAAAGCTGTACCTTAGTACAGCTTTTTGTATTTTTTATATTTTTGAACTATATTTATTTATATGGAAAAAACAACAAAAAGAACAATTACAAATTTTTTGAATACTGAATATCTTAATTATGCATTCAGTGTTTTAGAGGAACGTGCTATACCATCTGTTATTGATGGATTTAAACCAGGTGCTCGTAAGATTATGCACGCAAGTCTTGCAGGCACAACAAAGGATGGTAAATTATATAAATTATTAGCATTATCTGGTGATGCTATGCGAGTATCATTATATGCACATGGTGATGCATCACTTAATGATACAATTGTAAGAATGTGTCGAACATTTACAGATAACTTAAATCCACTTGAATCTGATTCTCAGGTAGGTTCATTGAGAGATCCTGACTCAGCAGGTGCTCCCCGTTATCTTTATGTTAAGCATTCAAAGTATATGAATCTTATTTATAAGACTGATTATGACTTATTAGATTTTGTATTTGAAGAAGGACAATATGTTGAGCCAATGACATATCTTCCAATCATACCAACAGTTCTATGTAAGAATAATATTGGTGTTGCTGTAGGTTATTCAATGCACAATCAGGCTTATGATCCAATTGATATTATTGAAGCTTGTAAAGAAGTATTGAATGCTCGTATAGATAAGAAAGATAAAATAAAGACTATTGTTCGTCCTTATCTTAAAGGTATCAAAAAAGAGAATTGGAGATTTGAAGATGGTATATGGTTTAACTATGGAGAATGGAAACTTAATCAGTCAAAGGACTTGATGATAGTTACAGACCTTCCTGCTGATGTATCATATGAAGATTTTGAAAAATTACTTTATAAGTATAAGGATGAAGATTATATAAAGGATTGGAAAAATAAATCAACAGATGGTGGTGTCAATTATGAAATTTTCTTTCCTAAGAAACAACTTGCAATTGAAATGAAAAAGGATCGTTCAGGAAAACGAATTGCAAATAAATTCAAATTAATTAAACAACTTCCTGATGATTTACTTTGGTTGCTTGATGAGAATCATAAGTTGAAAAACTTTGCAAATAAGAATGAAGTAATTGAATACTTTACACTTTATCGTTTAAGTATATATACTGAACGTAAAAAGAAACTTGTAAAAATTCTTGAAGAAAGAATTAAAAAGAATGACGAATTAGTAAAGTTCATTACATTGGTTTGTAATGGTAAACTTAAAATTCGTAATAGAGCAAAAGCAGACATCAAGGTTGACATGGATGGTTATAAACTTCCTATGGAATTGATAAGTACACCAATGTCAAAATGTACAATTGAAGAAAGAGATGAATTACTTGCACAAAATGAAGCAATGAAAAAGGAACTTGAATATATCCGAAACACAACTGAAAAACAGATGTATTTGAATGATTTGAACAACTTAAAGAAAGAAATTGAAAAGGACTTTAAATAATTAAAGCTTATGAATAATAAATATATCTCTGTAAATATTTATGAAGTCAAACAAGTATATTAAATTTACTGGTTTAAACACTGATGAAGTAAAAAAGTTTCTAACAAATGGAGAATTTAAAATTGAACAAATCCGAGAAGGTGATGGAGAAAAAGGTATACCACATTGGTTTGAATACAAAATACAGTTTTCATATTTAGGAACACAAAGAGAATTAGATGTTCATCAAAATGATGTAATCATTGAATTTGAAGATGCAAAACATGGTAATTATTATAATGTAATGCCCGAGAAAGTTTTTGAAAAATCAGGAAAAAAATATTTACATATAAAATAAATATATAATAATGTAGGGATGACATTGGTCATCCCTATTTTTATTATTTTTATTAAATAAAAAATATTAATGTATAATAATGAAAACTGTACCTTTACATGAATATAAGTATAAAAAACTTATAGCAGATAATTTAGAAGAAATGGTAAATAAAAGATATATTGAAATATCTGATGAGGAATATGATAGAGTAAATAATGCTATAATTTCTTACAGTACTCAAGTTCAAGAAATATATGACAATTTAAAAGAAGTATCATTTACTGAACAACAAAAGAGTCAATTATTATATCATTTAGAACAATTAGAAGCAGATATAAGAACACTTAAGCAAGATACATTCTTAGTTAAAGAAACTGGATTACATTTTACAGATAGCGATGGTCATATAGCTGCAACAATAGATGAAAATGGTATGCATACAATTGGTGAAGCAAGAGACTTATCTATTACTGATTATTAATTTCTAATAAAAAAGTAAATATTTAATAATGGGAAGAATTAGAATTATAGACAATATATCATATGCTTCTACTAATTTAGGAACTGTTACTTATATAACAAATGAATCTTATGGAGTTTTTAAAATTACTGCTCTTGAAAATTTAACAATTTCATTCAATAGAGATCTACAATATAATGATGGATCTACAAATTATTGGAAATTATTAGAAGCAAATACAGAATTAGAAGTTACTGCAAATACTATCGTTGGATTTAAAAGCAATATAATTCCTACACCAGAAGATGGAATAGGAACATTTGTTGTATCTGGAGACTTTAATGTATCAGGAAATATTTTAGATTTGATAGCAGATAATCAGCTAAGAGATTATGGATTTAAGAATCTATTCAAAAACTGTACAACATTAATAGATGCAAGTGAACTATCTTTACCTAAGATAACTAATAAGTCATGTTATGAAGGAATGTTCTATGGGTGTTCATCATTAACTACATCTCCAGTATTAATATCTAAAACTCTTACTGAAGACTGTTATAAAGATATGTTCTACGGGTGTTTATCGTTGAATAATATTAAATGCTATAATGTAGAAGACATATCAGAATATGTTGCATCTGATTGGGTTAACGGAGTTGCATCTACGGGAACATTCTTTATTAATTATAAAGGAGATTGGAATGAAACTAATAAAGCATCTCACATACCTGAAAATTGGACAATCAATAATGACTATAATGGATATCATTTGAAATATTTCACAATAGATATTCTTAATGATGGTGTGTTTACATTTGGGCCTGTACAAGAAGGCACAAGTGTAACATATACAGATGACATCACAATCAATTATAGTGTAAATGGTGCAGAATGGATAACTACTGTTGTGCCGCAAGAATGCATAACATTAGATGTATCTACCGGAGACAAGATTAGATTCAAAGGAACAAATACTCATTATTGTAATACATCTGGCACAGATCCTAATAAGCAATGGTATTTTGTATTTGGAGCAGGTACATCAGAAGCAATTGGTACAAATTATACGAAAACTACAGCGAAATTTAATGCATACGGAAATACAATGTCATTACTATATGGAGATGATTTTGTTGAACAAACTATACTAACTTCAAATTGGGTATTCTGTAATTTATTTAATGGGGCTATGATTGTCTCTGCAGAAAATTTAATATTACCTGCTCCTGTATTGACAGAAAACTGTTATCGTGCAATGTTTTCACATGCAAATTATTTAACAATATCACCAGTATTACCTGCAAAAAATATTGTTTCTGGATGTTATAAATTTATGTTTGAAAATGCAGAAAATATCAAACAGATAACATGTTTAGCAGAAACAGGATTATATAATGCAAATCCAACGGATAATAAGGGAACTCATGGACTTACAAGTTTCGTTACTTTCTATAATAAATATGGACATATAGTTCCTACTGATGTAGTATTCATAAAAAGTCCAAATACAGGATATTCAGAAATAGGATCTAATACTGACTGGCGTTATAATACATATTATTCAACTGATCATACATATTGTCCAGGAATTTTAAAACTAGAAACAGAATCATGGACAATAATAGATTATGAAGAACCTTAAATTTATAATATCGAATAATTATTATGGGATATGCAATTATAATAAATAATCATATGTCATTTGCAAAAAACAATCTTGGACAAGTTCATTTATCAGAATATGATAATATGAATATATTCAATATTAAAGCAATAACTGACATAACAATACGATTTACAAATAATTTTGAATATAATTCTGGAGCTTCTTTCTATTGGAATCAATATAAAGCAAATACTGAATTAGAGTTAGGAGCAGGATTAGATTTAATGATAAGAAGTGAACTAATTCCTACATCAGAAAATGGTATAGGAACATTTGATATAGATGGAGAATTTTCAATATCTGGTGACATAACATACTTACTTAAAGATAATGAATTAACTGCATATGCATTTAAGAATTTATTCAATGACTGTGATACATTAATGGATGCGTCTGAATTGACATTAAGTGATACAACAGAACAAAGTTGTTATGAAGGAATGTTTAAGAACTGTACATCAATTGAGAAATCTCCAATATTACCAGCAATAAATCTATCTACAAACTGTTATAAAGAAATGTTCTATGGGTGTTCATCTCTTAATGAAATCACAATAAAATCAGAAGATTTATTAGGAGAAGATTATTCATATAATTGGGTATATGGTGTTGCTGAAGAAGGTACGTTCAAACCAGCAACTGGAATTGAACATGAAACTGGTGTACACGGATGTCCAACAAACTGGGAGTGTTCAGCTGATTATATCAATATGTATTTTACTATAGAATCATTAGAAGATAGTAATCAAATTAAAATAGCTAGATCAAAAACACCAATTACTACAACATTAAGTTATTCATTAGATGATGGTGAAACATGGACAAGTATAACAATAAATGGTGCAAAGACATTTGCAACAATCAATGCAGGAGAAAAGATAATATTCAAAGGAAATAATGCTAAATATGCATCTGCTTGGGATGCATATAATTATTTCACTGCTACTAAACAATTTAAAGTATATGGCAATATAATGTCATTGTTTAATGGTGATGACTTCAAGACAAACTATGAATTTGATAGTAGTGTAACACATCATTGTTCAGGATTATTTAGAACAACATACCTTGTTGATGCAAGCAATTTGATTCTTCCAGCATCAACATTATATACTAGTTCTTATAATGGTATGTTTAGAGGTGCAACTGCATTACAACACGGTCCTCAAATGTTAGCAACAACTCCTACGGGCTCAGAAGCATGCTCATCAATGTTTGAAGGATGTATTAATCTTGAAGAACCTATTGAAATTAATTTCACTACATTGGTACAACAATGCTGTTTCCGTATGTTCTGTATGGATAGAAATAATAAAATTACAACACCTAAGATGACAAGGTCTCCTATATTGAGAGCACAACAAGCTGCAGTAGATTGCTATAAAGAAATATTTGAAGGAAATGGTAATCTTAATGAGATTACTTGCTTGTTAACGTCGACTGGTATTGCCTGCACTGAAAATTGGGTTAAAAATGTCGGAAATGGTACTGGTACGTTCTATAAGAATAAGTCTAAGACAGACTGGGCATACAACCCTACTGCAGGCGTGCCTACTGGTTGGACTATAGAAGATTATGTAGAATAGATGAATTAAATATAATTTGATATATAATAAATGAATACAATATCAATAAATAGATCAAATAGAACCGTTAGTCCATTAGTTGCTACTGAATCTATATGGAATGCTCCTACAATGTTATCATCATCAATACCGGTAGGGCCATGGATTCATACAAAGACAGGAACTACTGTTGTGAATAAAGAAATTAAACTTCCATATTCAATTAATGCTATTGATGGACAGTCGTCTAGTTATAGTAAAAATACATATACTTTAACATCAACATTTACGATTCATAAATTACAACCAACATATCTTTGGTTTTTAAAAGCAGATCAATCTGCAGAAATATATGTTAATGATGAATATGTAGAAACTCATTGGGGCGGATATATATCATTCTTTATAGATATAACAAATTTCATAAACATAGGCACTAATGATCTTACAGTCATATTGAACAATAAGACAAGATCTGAGTTAGCTCCAGATGCTGCAGACTTCAATTTCAATGCAACATTAGGTGAAGTAAGGTTATTGAGTAGTCCTGTGCTTCCAGATAAAATATACGGATATGATGGTTTTCATATAAAATCAACAGTTACTGATGAATTAGCAACCATAACAGTTGAAACAAGTGTTCCAAATTATGCAGACATAATATTTTCTATAAATGATGAAAAATATAGTTATTCAGAAAGAAAGTTTGGAAAAGGAAAATTTACATTTACTACATCTATTGAGAATCCGCACCTTTGGGATGGCAAGATAGATCCGCATTTGTATGATGTAACTCTTGAAATATATTATGATGGTGAATTATATCATAAATTGAACAGAGCATATGGATTTAGATATTTTTCATATGTATGGGATGATGCTACTATTGAAGGATATGATTCTGAAAATACATATACAGGATTCTTACTAAATGGACACCCATATCAATTACGTGGGGCATGTATGCATAATGATTTACAAGGAAAGGCTAATGCAGTAACACCTGAAGATTTAGATAACGATTTTGATGTCATATTGGATCTTGGATGTAACTTCTTACGTTTAGTTCACTATCCACACCAAAAACAGGTTTACGACTACTGTGACAAACTCGGTATAGTTGTTCAGACAGAAGCTCCATGGCTTAACAAATGTAAAGATACTCAACCACAAGCATATTGGGATCATTTGGAATTACAGATGATAGATATGGTAACACAACATTATAATCATCCATGTATCATGTTCTGGGGTATGGGAAATGAGATAGCATTAAATGGTGTTACTGCATCTTTAGCAAAAGAAAAGACAGAATATTATAGAGAACTTATAAGATCTTACGATACTTCTAGATGGGTTGGATTTGTATCTCACGATCTTTATCCAAAAAGTCATTATGGTTATCCTGAATTAGACTATTATGCGAGCAATAACTACACAGGCTGGTATAAAGACTATACTAAAATGTCAATACATGGTGCTATAGATAAAGGTATTGCTGATGCTGATGGTAAGCCATGGGCATTCTCTGAATATGGTGGTGGGGGAACTCAGAACTGTCATTCAGATGATTTCCATAATACTACAAATCATAATTCAGGTGGTGCAAGACACGATATTGAAAAACAGATGTGGATTCATGAAGGTCATATAGATGTCTTAAAACAAAGAAAAGAAATATTATACACATCAATATGGCAGTTGTTTGATGTAGCAGTATCGTCTCGTAATGAAGGATATACTAAATGCTTTGATGGTGTTAATACATATATAGATGATACTTTAAGATATCTTAATGATAAAGGAATAGTAAATAGAGATCATAAGACTAAGAAAGATACATTCTATGCATATAAAGCATGGTGGAATCCAACTCCATTTGTTCATATTTGTGGAAAAGACTATACTAAAAAAGAAAATAGAGCAATTAAATGCTATTCAAATGACGGAGACGCATTTACTTTATATGTGAATGACCAAGAAATCGAAACAGTTACGCCAACAAATGGATATATTGTGTTGTTTACTGCATATACATTCAATTCTGGTGATGTAGTAAAAGTAATTGGCACATCGTCTGAAGATACATTTACATTTGAATAATATAAGATATATAATAAATAAATGAATATAATATAAATGAAAACAGTTATTCTTAAAAAATCAAATATACAAGCTAGTCCGTTAGTCGCTTTTGAATCTATATTTGATATGACACCATTGCTAGCATCTTCAATTGATGTTGGACCATGGATTTATAATAATACTGAAATTGAACTTCCATATTCTATAAATAAAACTGATGGTCAGACTAGTAATTATGCTAAAGGAACATTTACATTTACATCATCAATAACAATTCATAAGTTACAACCAACTCATTTGTGGTTTGACCATGCAGATCAATCTGCAGAAATATATATTGATGATGTTTTAGTTACTAAACACTGGGGTGGATATGGTGCATTTACTGTTGATATAACTGATTTTATTAAAGTTGGTACTAATATATTAACTGTCAAATTAAAGAATAATGAAGGAAATGTTTTAGCTCCATATACAGCAGACTTCAACTTCAATGCAACATTAGGAAAAGTAAAATTATTGACTAGTCCTGTGCTCCCAGACAAGAAATATGGGTATGATGGATTCCATATAACTTCAAACGTTACTTCAGAATCTGCAACAATAACTATTGAGACATCAGTGCCTAATTTTGCAGATATCATATGTCATATTGACGATGCAGATTTTCACTATACAGAAAGAAAGTTTGGTAAAGGAGAATTTACATTTACTACAGTTATTGAAAATCCACATCTTTGGAATGGTAAGAATGATCCTCATCTATATAATGTAACTCTTGAAATATATTATAATGATGAACTATGTCATAAGTTAAGTAGAGGATATGGATTTAGATATTTTTCATATGTATTTAATGATGAAACAGTAGAAGGTTATGATTCAAATAATCCATATACAGGTTTCTTATTAAATGGTCATCCATATCTATTACGTGGTGTATGCATGCATAATGATTTATATGGTAAAGCAAATGCATTAACTACTGCTGACATGGATAATGATTTTGATATATTGATGGAACTTGGAGTTACAGTAATTCGTACTGCGCATTATCCTCATCCAAAGCAATTCTATGATTATTGTGACAAACTTGGTATAGTTGTACAGACTGAAGTACCATGTGTAAATAACATACAAGCAACAATGCCTGATGCATATTATGAACATTTAACAGGACAATATACAGATATGGTTAATGAACATTACAACCACCCAAGTATATTATTCTGGGGATTAAGCAATGAGGCTAAGACTGCTGATCTTAAAGATGGTGACAATAATGTAATCATAACAGGTAAAGAATTTGCACGTCAGAAATGCAATGAATATACTGCATTGATTAAGTCATTAGATCCTAATCGTTGGGTTGGTTATGTATGTCATCAAGGCGCTGGTAATCCTGCTCAATATTTCGGCAATCCTGACTGTGATTGGTTTGGAGGAAATATATATGTAGGATGGTATGATTCAACATCTTCAAACACGCCAACATCACAGTTAACATCTAGACTTAATTATGCTAATACTATACAAAAACCATTTGCATATTCTGAATATGGATGTGGCGGTACTCAAGACTGTCATACTGAAGACATATCAACAACTAATAAAGGTTCAGGTGGTGCAAGACACGATATTGAACACATGATGTGGCTTCATGAAGGCCATATTGCAACTATTAAACAATTTCCACAAATATTATTTAGTACTGACTGGGTAATGTTCGATTTTGCTGTATCAAATAGAAATGAAGGTTATACATTATGTTATGATGGTACTACAACATCAACAGACAATACTTTAAGAAGACTTAATGATAAAGGATTAGTAATGAGAGATCATAAGACAAAGAAAGATACATTCTATCTTTATAAAGCATGGTGGAATACTGAAGATAAGTTTGTACATATTTGTCAGAAAAGTTATACTAAGACAGAAGACAGAGTTATCAAATGTTATACCAATGAAACTGACCAATTCTCTTTATATGTAAATCCAACTGGTGAAAATGATACTCCAATTGAAACACTTACTGCTACAGACAATATTATATTGTTTACTGCATATACATTCAATCCTGGTGATGTAATTTTGGTAACAAATGGAACAGTTGAAGATACATTTACATTTGCATAATAAAAGGAACCTATTCAGGTTCCTTTTTTATTTTGTATAAATATAATTCATCAATTGTTTTATCATTAAATATTCTTTCAATTAATTTGTTATTTGAATCTTGATTATTCCAATATTCTTTCAAATCCAACTGAAAACTCCATCGTGATATTTTTCTTAATTTTACGAATAACAATTGTAACCATGATATTATACTTAAATCTATTCTATATATCCAAAGTGTTTTTGTTATAATCCAATATCTTTTATATAATCTCCAACGACTTATTTTTCCAATTAAATACATATTCATATTTAATTGTTTCATTATATGATTATTAATATATATGTTTCTTATTCGACACATTTCACTACGAGGGTTTTCTAAAGATTTTATAAATACATTATAATTACCCCATATTTCAAATGTTTCAAGTTCTTCCATTGAAAACATTTTTTTAATATCATCTGATGATAATAGTGAAATAAATTTTGCCGCAAGTTCAATATATTCTATCATATCCAAATCCACTTTGTTTCGGAAATTGTAGTAATTCTCATATTCTCTAAACCTTGTGCAATATAGTTTTTCATTATTTCATGAACTTCATCACTTGTTTTTGCAAATACAGGTAAAGCATATTTAACTGTCTTTATTGTACCATCTTCTCCAAATATATCTTCAGCAACCTTTACTGCAAATATTTTACTATCTTCATACCATTCATTTGCTGCTGGTTTGAAATTCTTCATTAAACAAATATCTTCAACTTCAATATCATTTCCAAGACCTTTGATAACTTTCATTCCTGCATCAGCAAAATGTTGTCCTTCTGTAAAATATGTTTCAATAACTCGTTTATCTCTACCATGAAGATAAACATTTCGATTTAACTTTATTTTAAAATACATACATCTATAAGTTCTTTATTTTGCTTGGTGATAATCTTTCTGTCCACACACGAGCTTTTGAATCACGAGATCCAGCATCTTCAATTATTTCTTCAACTTCCTTCCAAATTTTTGAAAATTTCTTTTGTAAAATTTCCTTTAATTTATCAGATAGATGTTGATAATTTATTACTTGTGTATCTTCTTCAGGTAATGATGTCCAAAAATAATAATCATTTCTAACATCATCTTTATTATTACAATGTAAAACTAAAAATACTTTACCTGATGATTGACTTTCATTTATTTTATTTGTAATATTTTTCATAATATATATTATTTATTTTAATATGTCATCTAATTCATACACTCCATCTTTAGGTTTGTTTGAAATAACATCAATTACTTTTTGCTCTATTTCTTCTAATAATTCAGGATTATCATTTAATAAATCAATAACAGCTTGTTTGCCTTGTCCAAGTTTTACTTCTCCATAACTGAACCAAGATCCTGACTTATGTATAATATCATATTCAATTGATTTATCTATTATTTCTCCAAATCTATTAATGCCTTTTC
>Ga0310695_10006735_pt1 | contig 18779 bp, 15 predicted proteins | sample RumenRJG_04DNA_FD_203882 | JGI IMG/M metagenome (GOLD analysis project Ga0310695, IMG submission 203882) | Bovine rumen microbial communities from Lethbridge, Alberta, Canada - RJG_04 (v2) (version 2) | ecosystem: Host-associated > Mammals > Digestive system > Stomach > Rumen | place: Canada...
TACATTAGAGCCCAAGACCTTCACTCCCGACGACATGGCTGAAGCAGACCACTACGTGCTCGATGGTCATAACTTTACATGGGTAAAGGATGCCGGAACGCTTCCCGCCAACCGTTGCTGGCTGAAGGTTATCCTCAGTTCTCCCAACCATGCCCGTACTATGGATATCATCTTCGAGAGCGATGCGACAGACATCAGTTCTGTTAACACTAACGCTGCTACTAACAATGGTCCTATCTACGACCTCACCGGACGCAAGTTGTCCAAGAAGCCCACAAGGGGCTATTACATCCAAGGTGGTAAGAAGTACGTTGTGAAGTGACGAATTACAAATAACTTAAATGAACAAAGAGGATGTGCATGCACATCCTCTTTATGATTATTTAACTTTCAGACAAATCATCTCATTCCTGAAAATATTATGCTCCCTGCCTGGGAATCTAAAATTCCCTAACCGACTACGCACAGCAGGGCAAGCAATGTCAGTAAGGACTTCTTCATCTTGTCTGGTTTGTGATAAAGTACACAGGTTACTTATAGCACTCGAAAATCTTGTTGACGATGGTGCTGTCCATCTTCTTGGTCAGCAGACTGGTAATCCATACAACGGGGAAGCCACCCAGCATGGCGATGGCACCGCAGTTGATGGGGTTGATGGGATTACCTAACAGCATGTTGACAACCGTCAGACCTACACCCCAGAAGAAGCAGGCCCAGACGCTGGTGGTGGTGACACCACGCCAGTAGAGGCCGAGCATGAAGGGTGCGAGGAAGGCACCAGCCAGTGCACCCCAGGAGATACCCATCAACTGGGCGATGAACGTTGGGGGATTGAGGGCGATGAGTAGGGAGATGGCGATGAAGAACATGATGAGTACACGCATGACTACCACCTTGCGACGCTCAATCTTCTCTGCCACGAGGTCGTCGATGGTTCCTTCTTCAACCTCGCCAGGCAAGGCCTTCTTGTCGCGATAGATAAGGTCAAGGGTCATCGTCGAACTGCTGGTGAGTACCAGTGAGGCCAGTGTAGACATAGAGGCAGAGAGTACGAGGAGTACCACGAGGGCGATGAGTACGTCGGGCAGTGTGACCAACATGGCGGGAACGATGCTATCGTAGGCTATCTTGCCGTTGGTAGCGATGACGGGGTCATAGAGACGTCCGAAGCCACCGAGGAAGTAGCAGCCACCAGCCACGATGAAGGCAAAGATGGTGGAGATGACGGTGCCACGCTTGATAGCACTCTCGTCAGTGATGCTATAGAACTTACCCACCATCTGAGGCAGTCCCATGGTACCCAGCGATGTCAGGATGATAACACCCAACAGTCCCCAAGGATCAGGACCGAACCACGAGGCAAAGCCGCCATTCACACTGGGATTTACGTCGGAGGGCAACTCTGCCAGTTTGTCGACAGCAGCTACCAATCCTCCCTGCGCGTTGAGTACAGCAAGAATGACGGCGACGATACCAAAGAGCATGATGATACCCTGAATGAAGTCGTTCATGGCTGTTGCCTTATAGCCACCAAGGATGACATAGACAGCGGTGAGTGCTGACATGATAACCACGCAGTATTCGTAGGGAATGTTGAAGCCCATCTCAAAGAGTCTGGAGATGCCGCTATAGACACCAGCGGTATAGGGAATCAGAAATACGAAGGCAATGATAGAGGCTGCCACACGCAGTCCCTGGTCCTGAAAACGGGTACCAAAGAAGTCGGGCATGGTGCGCGACTCGATATGTTGGGTCATCAGCTTGGTGCGCTTGCCAAGGATAATCCAAGCCAGCAGGGAACCGATGATGGCATTGCCAATACCTATCCAAGCAGAGCTAAGTCCGTATTTCCAACCAAACTGTCCGGCATAGCCCACAAAGACCACTGCCGAGAAATAACTGGTACCGAAGGCAAAGGCGGTGAGCCACGGACCTACGGCGCGTCCGCCAAGGACGAAACCGTCAACACTGCTGGCCTGCTTGCGGGTGTAGAGACCCACGCCAATCATCACGGCCAGGAAAATAATGGTTAATAGTACTTTGATAAACATTTTTCGTTATTTCGATATTACGTTATTTCGATATTTCGAGGCTTCGATATTACGATATTTCGAGGTTTCGATGTTTCGAAGTTTCGATATTTCGAGGTTTCGAGGTTTCGATGCTTTAAAACGCTACCTGAACCTGTGCTTGGACGCGGTTGTAGTCGTCGCCCAGCAGTTCACCGCAGAAGCTGTGAGTGTACTGCAGCTGCAGACGGCACTTGCGGTAGAACCAGTATTGCAGACCGCCAGTGAGGTTGGTCTGCTGCCAACCGCTCTCTGAGGTGTTGCGGTCGTAGTAGTCGGCTGAACCAATCACGTCGATACCCTTGCCCAGCGCTACGGAACCAGTGAGGTAGGCACCGCGACTACTGACATCGCCATCCTTGCCGGCGAGGAACTCACTGCGCAGACAGATGCCGCCACTGGTAGACTTACGACCCAGCAGGGTGGGAATCTTTGCCTCGCCACCGAAGCTGACACGGTCGCGACGATAGTCGTCGTCTTTATGAATGGTAGGATTCCAAGCTACAGGAGTTTCGTTGACAGCATGTCCGCGACCTTTCTGTCCAGAGGCAACGATGCGTAATTCCTTGCAGGGACGGTACTCTAACTTCAGAATGACATCTTTGTCAGTGTTGCCGTCGTTGGTATTGATGCCTTGTCCGTTCATTACGGCCAGCTCATAGTGGAAGTGGTCGTTGAAAAGGTCACCTAACAGCATGATACCCTGGTCACGTCCGAAGTTAGGACCAAGCAACGGCTCGTTGCCATTGGCCAGATTGGTAACAGCCTGTGAGGTGATGTCTACAAGCTCGAGCATGGTGGGCGTCAGCGGACTCTCCAGCGAGAAGGGGTGCTGGAACTGTCCGATGCGAACGGTCAGCGCCTTGTTGTTCGTCACGCGGTAGTCTGTCCAGAACTCCAGGACACCTTTTGGTAGGGCGAAGTTGTTCATGAACATGAACGACCAGCGGTCGGTGATGCGTGCACGACCCCAGAAGATGGCGCGTTTGAAGTTGAAGGTGCTGGTGGTCTGGCCGCCCTTGTCAGCATACTCATAACCACCTTGCATGTAGCCGTTGATGGTGATACGGCTCGACAGTTCTTTCAGCCAGTCAATCTCTTTCTTCTCCTGAGCGCCGGCTGTCAACGTGAACAGCATCATCAAACTGATAATTTTAATTGCTTTCATTCCTTTATTTAATGGTTAAAACTTTCCCTCTTATTGCTTTTTGTTTATTGTTTCTTTGTTGACAATATATTTCTGGTAATAGGTAATCAGCAACGTTGTCATTGGCAGGGCAATAATCATGCCCAGAATTCCCAACAGAGCCCCCCAGATAGAGAGCGACAGCAGGATGATGGCTGAGTTGAGGCCCATGACCTTACCCATAATCTTGGGTGTAAGAATGGTATCCTGAATAATTTGTACCACAGCAAACACAATGAGTGCAGCCAACATGATGAGCCAGAAACTCTGACCTGTGTCTGCTGCCTTGACAATAGCCAAAATAATGGTAGGTATGAAACCCAACAGTTGTAGGTAGGGTACCATGTTCAATAGTCCGATGAACATGCCCAGACCAATAGCCATGGGGAAGTCGATAATCAGGAAACCGATGCTGAACAGTACACCCACGCAGAAGGCTACAAGGCCCTGTCCGCGGAAATACTTGTTCATACCTTGTTCAACGTCGCTGACCAGTTGGGTGGCGAAGGGACGCATGCGCTCAGGGAGCATCAGCACCCAACCATTGGAGAATTGTTCGTAGTCTAGTAATATAAATAAGGTATAGAGTAGCACCATGGTCAGCGTGAGTACACTTGACAGGATGCTGAACGATTGTGCAATGACGTTCCATACCTTTGGAATGGCCTGTTTGATGTTGTCGATGAATCCCTCTTGGGTAACGACAGCCTTGATATCCTCGGTGGTGAAATGGTCATGGACGAAATCGTCTATCATCGAGGGGATATTGCTCATGAATGCATCGTGCGACACATAAGCGATGAGCAGGTCTTTCACACGTGCTCCTTCCTCTATCATCGGTGGAATCATCAGTAAAACCAGTCCCGTCAGTGCTGCACCTACCACCAGGAAAGCGCACAGAATGCCTATAATGCGGTATTTCAGGTGACAGCGATACTGGAAGAACTTCACTAGTGGGAACAAGATATAGGAGATGAGCCATGCCAGGAAGAAAGGCAACAATACCCCACTGAGGTAGTTCAGCAGCATGATGATACCCACAGCTACCGCCACCCACATGATGGTGCGAATGAAACTGTCAAAGGTGATTTTTTTCTGTTCCATGGGTGCAAAGATAATAAATATTTGAGAAATACAACGTTGCAAGATTAGATTTTCCCATAATTTCCTATAATTTCTTTCTATAAATAAATCTTTTTTGTATATCTTTGCAGTATGAATATTGAACCGATAGCTTTTTTCCGTTCTCCGCTGACCAGTAAGTTCGGTGTCCCAAGACAGAGTGGCATTGTCAGCGAGTTGCGTGGGAAGATAGAGTTTGTGGCGAAATATCGCCAAGTTGAGGCGCTGCGTGGATTGGAGGAGTATGACTACCTCTGGCTTATCTGGGGATTCTCGGAGAATGTCTCGGCACAGAAGCATCCTACCGTGCGTCCACCATTGTTGGGTGGCAACCAACGGGTAGGGGTGTGGGCTTCGCGCTCTCCGTTCCGTCCCAATAACCTCGGTTTGTCGTCTGTGCGCATCGGTGCTATCGACGTGGAACATATGACAATAGAGGTTTTAGGTGCCGACCTGATGGATGGTACTCCCGTCTACGACATCAAACCCTACCTGGCTTATGTCGACAGTCATGCAGGGGCACGTGGCGGTTTTACCGACAATCACCAATGGCAGCAATTGGAGGTCGTTGTGCCAGAGGAACTGTGTCGGCAGCTTCCGGCTGCCGATTTGGAAGTACTTCGTCAGACACTAGCCCTTGACCCGCGTCCGCACTACCAAGAGGATGCAACACGTCAGTATGGCATGCCATTCATGGGTTATGATGTCCGTTTTCATGTCGTTGACCGCACACTATTTGTCGATGATTGGGAAAAAAGTCATTTTTAGGATATTTCCTTGCGTATTTCGTTGTTTTTTATTACTTTTGCAACATCATCATATATGTTCATCATGAAACAGACACTATCAATGCTCCTGCTGGCCGGTATGGTTGTCGTGCTGGCAGCTTGTGGAGGAAAGAAAAAGAGTAACGATATCATTGCACCGCGCATCGTCAAGGTGCAACCTAAAGAGCCTATTCGCATGCAGCCCTATCTTGACGAGAGGAAGGTGGAATGGATTGGTAAGACGTATTTCGTTACCATCGGCCGTCAGCCCAGCGATTCGCTGCCGATGGTGAAAGATGAGACAGGACAGAAATACGTGGACAATGTGTTTAGCTTGAAGGTATCGCGCAAGGATGGCTCCGTATTCTACACTCGGACGTTCACCAAGAAAGCGCTGACGCAGTATCTGGATGATGACTTCAACAAGACAGGCGTCTTTGAAGGCTTGGTCTTCGACAAGGCCGAAGGCGATTATCTGTTCTTCGGTGCCAGTGTAGGGCATCCGCAGAGCGATGAGTATATTCCGTTGGTTTTCCGTCTGTCGCGCATGGGTGAGCTCACTATTAAACGTGATACGCAGATGGATTCTGTTCCAGAGGACCAAGTGAACTCCAACCAGCAGGCTACTGACGAAGACGAAGGCGTGTGAAGTCTTTGCTGAGTGCTGTCATTGTCGGATAAATCAGGTCGGCACCCTCACGAAGGAGCATGTCGTCGGGTAGGGGTCCTGTGTTTACGGCAATAGTAAAGCAGTGGGCGGCATGAGCTGCCCGCACGCCTAAAGGTGCATTCTCTACGACGATGGCCTCCCAAGGCTGTACCTCACACTTGCGCATACCTATTATATAGGGTTCTGGATTGGGCTTGCCGTGCGTCACGTCAAAGGCCGTCACCATCAGTTCTTCGCTGAGCAGACCGGGAAAGTCTCCTAATAGTTTGTCTAACAGTGTGTGCTGGCCACTGCCTGTCACCACACAGATTTTCATGCAACAGTCTTTTATTTGCTGCATCAGTTCCTTGATGCCAGGCATGATTTGTGCAGGCGTCTGTTGACAATGCTCAGCAAACAGGCGCGACTTGTGCTGATACATCTCCTTCGCCTCTTCTTCGCTGACAGCCTTTCCCCATTGTTGTTGAGTCAGCACTTTGATAGTCTCTACGCCACGCATGCCCTCATACTTGTAGGCACCGCTCAGGGGCATGTCCAATCCGTAGCTCTCCATGGCCTCGTGCCATGCCACAGCATGGTTCTTCATGGAGTCATAGATGACACCATCCATATCGAAAAGCACGGCTTTCGGGCTGAACTGCCCGAAGCCGTGTTTTTCTAAATATTGCTTGATTGCTTTATTCATTTGCAATGCGCTCGCGGATAGCTTTGGTCTCTGCCTCGTAGCCGGGCTTAGCCAGCAGGGCAAACATGTTCTTCTTGTAAGCCTCTACGCCAGGCTGGTTGAACGGATTTACACCCAGCACGTTGCCGCTGATTCCACAGGCAATCTCAAAGAAGTAGATGAGCTGTCCGATATAGTATTCGTTCAGTTTGGGAATGCTGATGCGGATGTTAGGCACGCCACCATCGACGTGAGCCAGACGGGTACCCAGCTCAGCCATCTTGTTCACTTCGTCCACGCGCTTGCCAGCCAGGAAGTTCAAACCATCCAGGTTCTCCTCGTCCTCGGGGAACAGCAGCTTCTTCTCAGGCTCCTCGATAGAGAGCACGGTCTCAAAGATGGTGCGCTCGCCGTCCTGAATCCACTGACCCATAGAGTGTAGGTCGGTAGTGAAGTCTACGCTAGCGGGGAAGATACCCTTCTTGTCCTTACCCTCAGACTCACCATACAACTGCTTCCACCACTCACTGAAGAAGTGCAGTTTGGGTTGGTAGTTGACCATGATCTCAATCTTTTTGCCGTTCTGATACAAACCGTTACGCACAGCAGCATACTGTGCAGCAGGATTCTCCTCGAAAGGTACGCTGGGAGCACAAGCCTTCTCCATATCCTGAGCACCACCTACCAACTGCTTGATGTCGAAACCGGCGCAGGCAATAGGCAGCAGACCAACGGGAGTGAGCACTGAGAAGCGGCCACCCACGTTGTCGGGGATGATGAAGCTCTTGTAACCCTCCTTGTCAGCACAGGTACGGGCAGCACCGCGCTTAGCATCGGTAACGGCCACGATCACCTTCTTGGCCTCTTCCTTGCCACGCTGAGCCTCGCACTGCTTCTTCAGCAGACGGAAGGTTAGAGCGGTCTCTGTGGTGGTACCTGACTTTGAAATATTGATAACACCAAACTTCTTGTCTTTCAGGTATTCTGTTAACTCGAAGAGGTAGTCCTCACCGATGTTGTTACCTGCAAAAAGGATGGTAGGATTCTTCTGGTCCTTGATGAGCCAGCCAAAGCTGTTGCTCAGTGCCTCAATGACGGCACGGGCACCCAGATAGCTACCACCGATACCAGCTACTACTACTGCCTCGCAGTTTTCGCGCAGCACATTGGCACAAGCCTGCAACTCGTCGAGGAAAGCAGGGGTGATACTTGTGGGCAGATGCAGCCAACCCAGGAAGTCGTTACCTGGACAGGTACCCTCTTCAAGAGCCTTCTGTGCGTCCTTTACCTTTGGCTCGAAAGCCTTCACTGCGCCAGCTTCCAAGAAACAGGCGGCCTTCGTGATGTCAAGTTTGATGTTACTCATAGTTTAAATTTTGTTTTATCTGAATGAATCTGTTAATAGTTTGATTTCAATTTGTGGACTGATGCGCTCGTACAATATATTATATACGGCATCGAGGATGGGCATGTTGACGTGGCAGTGGCGATTGATCTCCTTCATACACTTGGTGCCGAAGTAGCCTTCTGCAATCATCTCCATCTCTATTTGTGCTGACTTGACGCTGTAACCCTTGCCAATCATAGTACCGAAAGTGCGATTACGCGAGAAGTTGGAGTAGCCGGTAACGAGCAAGTCGCCGAGGTAGCAGCTGTCGACGATGTTACGTTCGATGGGGTGTACCACCTTCAGGAAACGAGCCATCTCCTGAACGGCGTTGGCCATGAGAACAGCCTGGAAGTTGTCGCCGAACTTGAGACCGTTGCAGATACCAGCTGCAATAGCGTAGACATTCTTCAAGACTGAGGAGTACTCAATGCCGATGACGTCGGTAGATGTCTTGGTTTTGATATAGTCGCTGGTCATAATGTCGGCAAACGCCTGTGCTTTCTCAATGTCTGCACAACCAATGGTGAGGTAGGAGAGACGTTCCAGCGCTACCTCCTCGGCATGCGAGGGTCCGCCGATGCAGGCAAGGTTCTCATAGGGAACATCGTAGACCTGATGGAAGTACTCGCTACAGACGAGGTTCTCGTCAGGTACGATACCCTTGATAGCGGTGATGATGTATTTGTCGCGGATGCGCGTCTTCAGTTTCTTCAGGTGACTCTTGAGGTAGGGCGATGGTGTCACGAAAACCAGCGTATCGTACTGCTGTACAATCTTGTTGAGGTCGCTGGAGAAGAATATCTCGTCAATGTTGAAGTGGACGCTGGTGAGGTAGGCAGGGTTGTGCCCCATGCGACGGAAATCCTCGATACGGTCATCGCGGCGCATATACCAACCGATGTGGTGGGTGTGTCCTACCACTATCTTGGCTATAGCCGTTGCCCATGAACCGCCGCCAATAATCGCTATGCGTCCACAATCGTACATATATTATTGCGCTTTAGTAATCCACTCAGCTACTTCATCCACACTGGGCTTCTGGAGCTGGAGCTTGTACTTCTTAAAGATCTCGCCAATCTTCTGCTGCAGGCCCTGGGGCTTCTCGTCCTTGATGTTTGTAATCAGGTTGAAACCAGCCTTGCGCAGTACAGGAACGATATCCTCGGGTACACCAATCTCGGCCCACTCAGCAACAGATGACTGGGGAATCTTCTTCTCAGGCTTCATCTGTGGGAACAGCATCACCTCGCCAATAGCAAACTTACCAGTCATCAGCATCACCAGACGGTCGATACCGATACCAATACCGAAGGTTGGAGGCATACCGTACTGCAGAGCGCGCAGGAAGTCATGATCGATGATCATAGCCTCGTCGTCGCCCTTATCAGCAAGCTTCATCTGCTCGATGAAACGCTCCTCCTGGTCGATAGGATCGTTGAGCTCAGAATAGGCGTTAGCCAGCTCCTTACCGTTAACCATCAGCTCGAAACGCTCGGTGAGACCGGGCTTTGAGCGGTGCATCTTGGTAAGAGGTGACATCTCAACAGGATAGTCGGTGATGAAGGTAGGCTGGATGAAGGTACCCTCGCAGAACTCACCGAAGAGTTCGTCGATGAGCTTGCCCTTACCCATGGTCTCATCTACATCCATGCCCTTAGAGAGACAGAATGCACGAATCTCGTCCTCGGTCTTGCCATCGCAATCGAAACCAGTCTTCTCCTTGATGGCATCGAGGATAGGCAAACGACGGAATGGGGCCTTGAACGAGATGATATTACCATCAATCTCCACCTCGGGCTTGCCGTTGACAGCTGTACAGATCTCCTCGAGCATTTTCTCGGTGAAAGTCATACCCCACAGCAGGTCCTTATAGCTCACGTAGAGCTCCATGCAGGTGAACTCAGGGTTGTGGGTCTTGTCCATACCCTCGTTGCGGAAGTTCTTACCCATCTCGTAGACACCCTCGAAACCACCAACGATAAGACGCTTCAGGTAAAGCTCGGTAGCGATACGCATATACATGTCCTGATTCAGGGCATTGAAGTGGGTGATGAACGGGCGGGCTGAAGCACCACCTGCAATGCTCTGCAGGATAGGTGTGTCGACCTCGGTATAACCAGCGTTGTCGAGAATACTACGCATGGTACGGATGATGGTTGCACGCTTAAGGAAGGTATCCTTTACGCCCTCGTTGACCACCAGGTCGACATAGCGCTGACGATAGCGCAACTCGGGATCGTCAAACTTATCGTAGGCCACGCCATCCTTGTACTTAACGATAGGCAGTGGCTTAAGTGCCTTTGACAACAGCGTCAACTCCTTGCAGTGGACACTGATTTCGCCTGTCTGCGTGCGGAACACAAAACCCTTGATGCCAATGAAGTCGCCGATGTCCAGCAACTTCTTGAATACGGTATTGTAAAGTTCCTTGTCCTCACCGGGGCAGAGGTCGTCGCGGGTGATGTACACCTGAATGCGACCTTTAGAGTCCTGTAATTCTACAAACGAAGCCTTACCCATCACACGGCGGCTCATCATACGGCCTGCAATGCTCACTTCGCGGGGCTCGGCATCATCCTGAAAACTATCTATAATCTCTGTCGAGAAAGCATTGGTGGGAAATTCTGCTGCGGGATATGGATTGATACCCATGTCGCGCAACTGTTGCAGACTTTCGCGTCTGCCAATCTCTTGTTCACTGAGTTCTAAAACGTTCATATCTATATTAAAATGTCGTATTACGTTGCAAAGGTACAAAGAATTATTGAATTATTTAAAAAAAGTTGGATAAAAGTTTTGTAGATAAAAAAATATTTACTATTTTTGTCGCGTAATACTCGAGTAGAACACATTTCGTTATGATTCAGAACGGTATCAAGACACGCGTTGTCGGCGTAGACATCAGTCTGGAACGAACATCGATAGGTATTGTCGATATCCGTGGAAATATTATTGCAACAGATTGTTTTGTATCATCCGAGCATCCCTATATTGGCGACTATGTAACGGTGCTTTGTGAACACATTATGAATCTGGTGGATCAGAATGGAGGCTATGAAAGCATTCGTTCGGTGGGTGTCTGTGCGCCTAGTGGTAATTACCGTACAAGCAGTATTGAGAACGCTCCCAATATGCCGTGGAAGGGTGTTGTGCCCTTGGCTGCCATGTTGCGCGACCGTTTGGGAATGGCTGTGGCATTGGCCAATAATGCCCACGCAATGGCTCTTGGCGAACAAACCTTCGGTGCCGCCCACGGTATGCGTGACTTCGCCGTTATCTCCATGGGAGACGGTTTGGGCAGCTGCTTCTTCAGCAACGGTATCGCACACTTGGGCAACGACGGTTTTGCTGGTGAGGTGGGACATACCTGTTTTATTCCGAATGGGCGCCAATGTGGCTGTGGCAAACGAGGTTGTCTGGAGACCTATACTGCTGCCAACGGTATTGTGATGACTGCTCAGGAAGTGTTGGCCGAGCGCACGGAGCCGTCAATGATGCGTCAGGTAGAGCGACTTTCTCCTAAGCTTATACAGGAACTCTGTGAGCAGGGCGATGAGCTGGCCATCGAGACCTACCGTCGTACGGGGTACTGTCTGGGCCTGGGACTTGCCAACTATGCTTCTGTGCTGAATCCGGAGGCTTTCGTCTTTACGGGCGGTATTGCTCAGGCTGGCAAGTGGCTCTTCGAACCTGCCAACGGGGTTTTTGAAGAACACGTCTTCCATAACCTGCAGGGAAAGGTGCGATTCTTAGTTTCCAATTTAGAAAATCGCACGCGCAACATGTTGGGTGCCAGTGTGCTCGCGTGGGGCGTAAAAGAGTATTCGTTGTTTAAGTAGCAATTATTAAGAATATAATTAAGAGGCCTATATGATTAACGACAAGATAAAGTCCAAAGTGATAGGTATCAATGTGGATGTCGCCACGACGACTGTTGCCGTAGTTGACCTGCGCGGCAATATTGTGGCACAAGACACCATTGCTACCCAGAATTATCCCAATGTGAACAATTTCGTAGAGGCGCTTTCCGAACGTGTTATTATGTTGGCTGAGAATAACGGTGGCTATGAGAGTATTCGTTCGGTAGGCATGTGTGCACCTAGTGCCAACTACCTGACGGGTTGCATCGAGAATTCACCGAACATGCCGTGGAAGGGTATCGTCCCCATTGCTGCTATGTTGAGAGACAGTATCGGTCTGGCTGTGGCACTTGGCAACGATGCCCATGTGACAGCTCTTGGCGAGTCTTCTTTCGGCGTTGCTCACGGCATGGACAACTTCATTGTTGTGACGTTGGTGGGTAGCGGTTTGGGCAGTTGTTTCTTTAGCAACGGTCTGGCTCACCTGGGCAGTGACGGTTTTGCTGGCGAGTTGGGTCATACATGTATAGACGCTGGCGGTCGTCAATGCTCTTGTGGACGCAAGGGATGTCTGGAGGAGTATGTCTCTACACGCGGCATCTTGCAGACGGCTCGTGAATTGTTGGAAGCCAATGATGCACCCAGCAAGATGCGTCAGAACACAGCGCTCACTCTGGATGATATTGCGGAATCTGCCGATGAAGGCGACAGCATTGCTTTGGAGGTCTGGCGATATACTGGCTATCTGTTGGGTGTCGCTTTGGCTAACTATGCCAGCGTAGTTAATCCGGAGGCTATTATCCTTACGGGCGAACTGACGAAGTATAGTGGTCGAATGTGGGCTGCCATGGAAGAGGGCTTCGTCCAGAATGTCTTTGGCAACATCCGTGACAAAGTGAAGATTGTAGTCTCCAAGATCAATGACTTCGAACGTAACGTCCTTGGAGCCAGCGCTTTGGCATGGAAGGTCAAGGAATACTCATTGTTCAAGTAACCTCTCACCTCTCACCACTCACCTCTCACCTCTAAAGAATTAGTATTTGAAGCTGGAGCCACCCAAGAACTCACGCATGATGCTGGTGGGTGGTATCTCCTTATCACTGACGGGCAGGAAGTAGTGGATGAACTTCAGCAGTCGGTGGGCCTCACTATATTCCGGACAGTTTTTGGGAACGCTGGAGAGGATGATTTCCGCATGGGTGCGTAGTACGGCAAACTCAATGTTCAGTGCTGAGTTGAACATGGCGTCGGCAGTCTCCTGATAGGGGAAAATCCATTTGTCTTCTGCCTCGCAGACATTCCCCCACTGGGCAATGGTCTCCTGAGCTGTGAAGGCTCCCTTGTTGTAGTCGCGGATAATACGGCGCAGCAGACGGTTGTCACGTGTGGGAATCCAGTTGTGGTCGTCGAGTGAGATGCTGGTCAGTGCCGAGATGTATATCTTGTACTTCAGCGAGTTTTCTATCTTCTGTGTCAGTTGTGGGTTCAGCGCATGGATACCCTCGATGATGAGCACTGTGTCGCCAGCCAGCTTCAGTTTCTTACCGTTCCACTCACGCTTGCCAGTAGAGAAGTTATATTCAGGAATCTCCACACGCTCACCATTCATCAGACGCGTCAGGTGTTCTTCCAGCAACTGATAGTCCACAGCCTCGATGTTGTCGAAGTCATAGTCGCCATTAGGCAGCTTCGGTGTGTCCACGCGGTTGACGAAGTAGTCGTCGGTAGAGAACGACATGGGACGCAGTCCGCAGGCCAGCAGCTGGATGCTCAGACGCTTGCAGAAAGTGGTCTTTCCCGACGATGACGGTCCTGTGATGAGTACCAGTCGGATGGGATTCTCCTCGGCATGGAACCTGCGTTCTATGTCTTCGGCAATCTGCACAATCTTCTTCTCCTGTAGGGCTTCGCTAACCTGTATCAATTCCGAGGCATGCCCCTTGAGGATTGCTTTGTTGACATCACCGGCATTACTGAGGCGCATGATGATATCCCATTTCGTCTTCTCGGCAAACATCCCGTAAGTCTTCGGCATGTCCACCTTCTCAGCCAGTCGGGTGGGGTCGTTCCAGTCGGGCACACGCAATAGCATACCATCGTGATAGGGTTCCAGTCCAAACACCTTCAGATAGCCCGCACTGGGTACCAGTGGACCATAGTAGTAGTCGGCGGTGTCCCCTAGGGTATAGTAGTCGCTGTAGATTTGTCCGCTGGTCTCCAGCAGTTTCACCTTGTCGGAGAAACCACGTTCGGCAAAGACACGGATGGCCTCTTCATTAGTGGCCTCCGTGCGACGGAACGGCATGTCTAGATTGACAATTTCCTTCATGCGCTCACAGAGGCGCTCCACATCGCCATCAGCCAACGACTCGTTATTCTTTTTCTTGAAGTTACAGTAGTATCCGCGCGAAATGGTGTGTTCGATGAAGAGCTTCGAACCAGGAAAAAGGTCCTGTGTGGCCTTGTAGAGCAGGAAACACAGTGAACGCACATAGACACGGTGACCACTGCCCTCGCGGGCATCCAAGAACTCCACGTCGCGGTTCTGATAGACTCTGAATTTTAGTCCCTGTGAGGCGTTATTTACTTTGGCTGAGACTACAGGGTAGGGGAGTTTTATCTCATCGGCAAACTCCTGATAGATGTCTAACAGAGAGGTTCCTTCAGGGAAACTCTTGGTGACATTGTTGTTCTTGCAGCGGATCTGTAACATGGTGTTGAGGATTTTTCGGCACAAAAATACACATTTTCAACGAAATAACCAAAAAAAATGTGTATCTTTGCAACGTTACAGATAAAAATAATAGCAGGCTTATGAAGATTGTGATACTTGATGGCTATTCGGCCAACCCCGGTGACTTATCGTGGAAGGAGCTGGAGACAATGGGTGAGTTGACGGTTTATGACCGTACTGCACCGAGTGAGACTGTGGCACGGTGTACTGATGCTGCTGTTGTGCTGACCAACAAGGTGGTTCTCGGAAAAACAGAGATGGAACAGTTACCCCACCTTAAATACATTGGCGTGTTGGCTACGGGGTATAACGTGGTGGATGTCGCATTTGCTCGTGAACGCGGTATCACTGTCACGAATGTTCCTGCTTACAGTACGGAGAGCGTGGCACAGATGGTGTTTGCCCATCTGCTGACGGTAACCAATCGCACGGAACACTATGCACTACAGAACCGTCAGGGACGCTGGACCCAGAATCCTGACTTCTGCTATTGGGATTTTCCACACATGGAACTGGCGGGAAAGACTTTTGGCATCGTAGGACTGGGAAACATAGGCCGTCGTGTCGCTGAGATTGCGCTGGCCTTCGGCATGAAGGTGAAGGCATTGACCAGCAAGGCAGCTGATACACTGCCTGTTGGTGTCGAGAAAGCCTCTCTGGAGGAATTGCTCAGCACGGCTGACGTGCTGTCGCTGCACTGTCCGTTGACAGACAATACGCGACACCTTATTAATAAGAAAGCTTTGCAACAGATGAAGTCGTCGGCCATACTTATCAATACCGGTCGCGGTCCGTTGGTGGACGACCAGGCTGTGGCCGATGCGCTGGCTGAAGGTCGGCTGGCAGCTTTCTGTGCCGACGTACTCACCGAGGAACCGCCCAAGTCTGACAATCCCCTGTTGCGTCAACCTAATGCGTTCATCACGCCGCATATCGCTTGGGCATCGACAGAAGCGCGCATCCGGCTGCTACAAGTCGCCATTGGTAATGTCCGTGCCTTCCTAGACGGCAAGCCACAGAACATAGTATAACAGAAAAGGACGCTGCAATCAGCGCCCTTTTCTATTCTCTCACCTCTAGCTTCTCACCTCTATATTAGAAGAACAGGGCTTTCTCCAGCCAGTAGGTCAGGATACCTGCCATGTAGCCTACGAAGACGATCCACGTGATCTTCTTCATATACCAGCCGAAGGTGATCTTCTCCAGGCCCATCACGACAACACCTGCTGCAGAGCCAATAATCAGCATGCTGCCACCCACACCGGCACAATAGGCCAACAGCTGCCAGAAGATGCCGTCGATGGCCATAGCACCCTCGGCTGCAACAGGATACATACCCATGCAGCCTGCTACCAGAGGTACGTTGTCGACGATTGATGACAGCACACCGATGATGCCGTTGATGACGTAGTAGTTGCCCGAGAACGCCTCGTTGAGACCTTCACCCAGCAGGGTCAGCACACCCACCTCCTGCAGTACGGCAACAGCCATCAGAATGCCCAGGAAGAACATAATGGTCGACAGGTCGATGCGTGACAGGATGTCGCTGACGCGTTTAGCCATGGTGTCGTCCTCTGCAGTGTTATAGTGGAAAATCTCTGTCGTTGTCCATAGCACGCCGAGTACCAGCAGGATGCCCATGAACGGTGGCAGGTGGGTGATGGTCTTGAAGATAGGTACGAAGACCAGACCACCTACGCCCAGCCAGAAGATAATATCGCGCTGTACCTTGGTAAACTGGCTGACGTCAGCAGTGGGCAGGTTCTGCGCTTTGTCGAACTTTCCTTCGAGTTGCAGGCTGAGGATGAGGGCAGGAATAACCATCGAGATGAGCGATGGGATGAAAATCTCTGTCAGTACGCCCTGTGTGGTGATAACTCCCTTGATCCACAGCATGATGGTGGTCACGTCGCCAATGGGCGAGAAAGCACCACCGGAGTTGGCTGCGATGATGACCAATGCAGCGTAGATCAGACGGTCCTCACGGTTCTGCACCAATTTGCGCAGTACCATAATCATCACGATAGATGTTGTCAGGTTGTCGAGGATGGCCGACAGGAAGAAGGTCATGAAGGCCACACGCCACAGCAGTTTACGCTTTGAACGAGTCTTCAGCGTGTCGCGCACAAAGTTGAAACCACCGTTTGTGTCCACAATCTCCACAATCGTCATGGCACCCATCAGGAAGAACAGCGTGCCACCGGCGTCGCCCAAATGGTGCTCAATGACCTCAGCGATGTGATGTATCACGTCACCGCTTTCTACCATCGGATAGTACCCGAAGGGGTCAACCATTAACAGTGTCCAGCAGAAGACACACATCAGCAGGGCAATAGCCGCCTTGTTGATTTTTGTCAGGCTCTCCAATGCAATGCACAGATAGCCAGTTACGAAAACCGCAACAATACAGATAGTTAGTACAGACATTTTTCGTTTGTTTTTAATAGTATATTATCATTCTGCCTGCAAAGGTAGTACAAAAAAATTAAAGATGAAAAATTAAAGATGAAAAATTTTTCATCTAAACAGTATTTTCTATCCTCTAACCTCTAACCCCTAACCCCTCACCTCTAAAAAAAGAAAAACGGACCGGAATATTGAGGGTATTCGGTCCGTTATTTAGATGGCTGCTCTGAAGTTGTACATTCTTGCCATATTGATGCAATACTCAGTGTAAGCTTCGCTCTTCAACCATTTCTTAATTAACTTTTTCATCTTTATTTCCTTTCTTAATGTTTGTTATCCTTATTATCTTTTTCTGTCATTCAGAGAACGCTATCTTTGACCTAAAGGTACAAAGTGTGGCGTTGTATTCTCTGTTTTGACGATGCAAAGGTACGACGAATCGAACAATATTCCAAGAAAATCTTTGTGTTTTAGCAGGAAAGTGTGGAAAAATTGATTAATATCAAATATATGTGTGCGCGCACAGTAAGAATATGCCTGTCCCCATGATTGCTGTTTTCAAAAAAAGGTTTCACCTTTCACAGATTTGCTAGAACCCCTGTAAATAAAGGGATCGCGGGTGTGCGGGGGCGTTCCCAACGTTCCACGAACGTTTCACAACCCTTTCACGCATTAAATAGGTACGCGAGATAGCTGTACCTGTGCGTGGGATAGCTGTAGCCGTCGCTGTATTAGCTGTTCCCGAGTATGAGACAGCTGTAGCCGTGAAAAAGTCGTACCACTTTTCAGAAAGTCGTACAGCTTTTCCAAAAGTCGTAGGACTTTTTGGCGAGAACAGCTATCTCATGGCTGTATTAGCTGTTCTCCTGTTTGTATTAGCTGTAGCCAATAGCGAGATAGCTGTACACAGAAAAAAAACGCTCACCGTTTTCTGAAAAGCGCTCACTGTTTTCTGTAAAACGCTCAGCGTTTTTTGGCGAGACAGCTGTTCTCGTAGCTGTATCAGCTACTCCCGTTGTCGTATCAGCCCCTGTGGAATCTCTGTGAAAGCATTGTGAAACGTCCGCGCGCATGCAAAATGCCCAGAACCCCTTTAAACAAAGGACTCTGGGCATATCCGTGGAAGGTGGAACCTATTTTTTGAAAATCACGCAGTGCGCGCATGCGCGAACATTATTTATGCCGACTGAATATGACAGGTACCAGGTACCTGTCATATATGGTATTTTTTTGTATGCATATGAGGGAAAAAGTGGGATAAAGTTTGTGTTATTTAGATTTTTTATGTAAATTTGCAGCGACAATCTATTAAAAATCGATATTAATTATAATATTACACCTTATGACAATTTTACGGGAGCTAAAATTAACATACGCGACCGCGCGTGTAAATAAAAACAGTCAAGCAAAACTATCGCAACTATGAATATTAGCAATTTTCGTAACAGCTATCTTATCGACAAGGCTTACCGGCTAACACTGGTGAGCGTTACGCTTACAGCATTGGCTCCGCTCATAGCGACGCTGGTGGATGGGCTTTTCTCGAGCAACCTGTTGGGCAACGATGCTTTCATCGCAGTGAGTGTGGTGCTACCTTTAGTCAACGCAGTGAGCGTGCTAACGATGATATGTGAACGCGGCGGCGCAGTGCTTGCAGCAGGTCAGCTGGCCAAGGGCAACCGCGACAAGGCCAACCGCATATATACAGCGGCTTTGGCCTCGGCGGTGCTGGTGGCGGTATTAGCGGCGTTAGGCATCTGGTTAAACCTCGACAGCATCTCTTTGGGACTGACCGGCAGACCCGAGAGCGCAGCGTTTGCCCGCGAGTACCTACAGGTGATCGTCATTTACCTGCTCATCCTGCCGCTAAACAACACGTTCAACGACTTTGCCACGCAGGAGGGTTTTCCG
>Ga0310695_10006737_pt1 | contig 18775 bp, 12 predicted proteins | sample RumenRJG_04DNA_FD_203882 | JGI IMG/M metagenome (GOLD analysis project Ga0310695, IMG submission 203882) | Bovine rumen microbial communities from Lethbridge, Alberta, Canada - RJG_04 (v2) (version 2) | ecosystem: Host-associated > Mammals > Digestive system > Stomach > Rumen | place: Canada...
TGCGCGTAGTCCTGCCAGTTCAAGGCGAAGTGGCCGAAGCTGTTGCTGTCGTAATGCGCCTTCTGCATGCTGCGCAGAATGCGGTTGGTCAAAGTCTCGTCACCCTGGGCGCGCTTCACCAAATGTTCGTAAAGCTTGAATGCCGTCGGGTTCAGGTTCGTGTCGCCGCTGCGGGGCTTGCCCAGGTCGCGCAACATCACCGGAGAATCCTTGAACAGGTCCGGGTACATGTAGTACAGTTCCATGATGTCCTTGGTGTCCGGCGCCTCGTGGATACGGTAAATGCCCTGGAGCTTGCGTTTCTTGAGTTCCTTCGCACAGCAGTTGTTCGCAATGAGCATGCATTCTTCCACCCACGAATTCGATTCGTCGGTCGTGCGCGGGAAAATCTTTTCCGGTTCGCCTTTCTCGTTGAACTTGCAGCCGAATTCGGTGCTCTGGAATTCCAGCAGGCCGTCCTTGGTGCGGTTCTGCTTCAAAAGTGCCGTCACCTCGGCGAGCGCCTTGATATCGTCGTCGCCGTTCTTCATCATTTCCATCGCCTGCTCGTAGGTGATGGACTTGGTAATCTTCACGATACTGCGGTGGAAATCCCAGCTGAGCACGTTCGCGTGCTTGTCGAGTTCCATCATGCAAGTGAATGCGCAGCGGTCAACGCCCTGGTGCAAACTACACACATTGCTCGAAAGCTTTTCCGGGAGCATTGGCACGGCCGTCCACGGCAGGTACTGTGTGTAGCTGCGTTCCAGAGCTTCTTCGTCGAGCTCGGAACCTTCGGGGACGTAATAGCTTACGTCGGCGATATGCACGCCTAGCTTGTAGCCGCCCTTTGCGGTGCGTTCCACGCTAATGGCATCGTCATGGTCCATGGCGCCGTCGGGGTCGATACAGAGAATCGTGAGCTGTCTGTAATCCACGCGGCCCTTGAAGTCCTTGCCGCACGGTTCCTTGACGCCGTCCACATACTTCTTGATAGCGGGGCTGAAGTCCTTCGGCAAGTTCGCGTCTTCCATGAACTTGGTCTTGACTTCGTCCCAGCTGATGTTCATGGCTTCGGCGGTGCGGTCTACCTTGGCGAGGTAGCTGTGCTTGAGTTTCGGGTGCGGGTACAGCGTAAAGCTGATGGTTTCGCCTTCCTTGCCCGGGGCCTGTCTGCGGTGGCACATCTCGTACACCTTGCCGGTTTCGAGTTCGTGCACTTCCCATTCTTCTTCGCCCGTCTGGTGCAAAATTCCGCGCTTCACGCGGGTTTCGTTTTCCTTGCCCGTCTGCCTGCGGCTGCGGGCACCCGGACGGCGATTGTCTTCGGGGTACTGTTCCGCAATTTTCTTCACGCGTTTTTCGCGCTTTTCTTCGACGCTTTCGCCATCGCCCAGCTGGTATTCCTTGTGGCTGGTACGCTTCAACAGCCCGCGGTCCACCATGTCGGCGAGCATCTGCTTAAAAGCCATCTTCTGCTTTTTCGGGAGGCCAAGGGCGCTACGCAAGCGGCTGCCGACCATCGGTTCGTCACGTAAAATGGCAATAATCTGTTCTTCACTAGGTAAATGCTGGGCCATACTAAGCCTCCTGTTGGCCGTTCTGTCTGTAAGGCAAAGCGGATGAAATCATGTTGTGCATCTCGTCGCGCAACTGGGCGACGGACTTGTCTCTAAAGCTTTCGGGCGTCTGCAGCGGGTGCACCACAATCTTTACCACACCCGGAGTCTGCGCCCACTTGGTCTTGGAAAGCCGCTTGCCGCTATCCACAATCGTCACCGGCAAGAGCGGGAATTCGTTTTCCTTGGCCATGCGGAAAATGCCGTTCTGGAACGGGAGCATGTGTCCATCGCTGCTGCGGTGGCCTTCGGGGAACACCGAAATCGTCACGTTGTCTTCGAGGCGCTTTTTCACGGTGGCGCCCATGCCCAAATTCTTGCGCGGGTTCCTGTGCACCGGAATGCAGCCGATTTTAGTCAAGACCCAGCCGAATACGGGAATCTTCCATAGTTCCGCCTTCGCAATGAACGAGGTCATGGTAATCGATGGCCAAATCACGTTGATGTCCAAAAAACTCTGGTGGTTTGCGATAAGTACGAACTTCTTGTGATCCGGGATATTCTCCTTGCCTTCGATTTCGACCTTGATTCCCGACAACCTGAATAAAACCTGGAAAAATGGGATACATATGCGGGTGCTGTCGGCCCAACGCCTGCAAAGCACGCCCTTGTAAAACATGAACGGAAGACCGACAACGAAAAGCCCTACTCCAATGAACAAGTAGTAGAAAATTGCACGAATAAATGCCATAAGTGTCCTAAAAATAAGGGTTTACACCCATAATGTATATTTTTTATGGGCAGTGGAGCATAAAACTGAAAAAAATATGCTTATGTTGAGGGGGAGGTGTCCCCCTAACTCTAGCCACGGCTCAGCCTGCTCCGCACGCTCACATGGCCGTTCCGGAATGTTCGCTTTGCGGCCAGGCTATCGCCGTGTCTGCCGTTACCCCCTCTGCGGGCGCTCGCCGCCCCGCAACGCCCCGGCAACAAACGGCTCCAGAAGTAAGCTCGCTTCGCGGACAAATTACGGCCTTCGGCCTTTACTGTCCGCTCACCGACTTACTTTCTTCCGCCTTTGGACTTGCCTCTCCCGAGTCATGCTGACGAAGGTCAGCATCGGCAATCCCCGCCCGAGCAAAAAGATGGTTATTCAACCATTACACAACGAACAGAAAAGCCATAGGTTTTGTAAACGGCCTGCCTAGAAGCTGTTGTTAAAGAACGCGTTGTAGAACCAGCGTATGCCCCCTCATCTGGATATTTATTCGATTCAGCAGGATAAAGCCAATATGTTCCATCGTTCAACTCGTCAAATTCATGATTCCAATTATACCCACCCCCAAGCAAACTATATCCACTATAATTATACCCACCAAAGCTTGTCGCGCGAACATCTTCTGCGCCATGTCTATTTCCATCAGCATGAACAACGATGTAGAAATCATCATATGTCAACAAACGCCAACCTTTGGGACAAATTCCCTGGTGGTTCGGCTTAATCTGATTTGCACAGCTCTTGGTATTGCATTCACTCGGTAAATTCATCATCTCGGCCCACTGGTAAAGGCCGCCATATTTGTCACAGTTGGTTGTGTCGTTATCGTAGCAATAGCGTTCAATTTTGGAATCGTCATCCTGTTCCTTTTTTCCATCAACCATTGCGCCAATATTCAAATTTTCCGCCATCACCGTAACAGAAGCAGAATTCCCATCTTTGTCTTTTCCATTAATTGTCAAATAGTAATAGGAGCGCCCGTTACGGGTATCAGTAAACTGCTTATACTCACTTTTAGAAACAACTGTGGAGCCCAAATCAGCATAATGATTGTACGGTACATACTCACTACTGCTAGACTTCACCGTTTCAGAAGAGGTAACGCTACTACTCGAAGCCACAACACTCGAAGAAGACTGCTTAACTTCTTCGCTGCTGCTCGACTTCGGCGAGACACTGGAAGAAGACTTCACAGCACTGCTGCTAGAGTTATCTTTTTTGACGGAAGAGCTACTCTTGTCGCCACCAACGGAGCTAGATGAATTTTTCACTGTCGTCGAGGAACTAGATTCGTTTGTCATTTCAATCGATGAAGACGATTCCTCGCTTGGGTCCGAAGCCGGCGCAGAGCTACTAGATTCATCGCCACATGCTGCGAGCAGTGCGGCCGCGATCAACAACACATAAAACTTTTTCACAGAAGACCTCCTAGAATCCGAAAATTAGAAAAGTATTAATCTAGTTTCGCGGCAAGATTTTTATCCAAATGATGTTTTTTGTTATTTTTACCTCTGGCAAAGAGGAGAATTTGTATGCGAATGAAAGTTTTATTGCTTTTTCTGTCCAGTCTTTTGTTCTTGGCGGGGTGCGCGTTATTCGTGCCTATCGTGTGGACGGACTCTTCGGACATTCCGCAAGATTACGGCATTGCGTTTGTCGAAATCACGCTGAAGGGTAGAGATTCTGCCTCTGTTTTTATTGATGATGGTGCCGCAAGATCGAATAAAAAATTGATTCTTAAAAAGGGAACGCATTTGTATTCGGTGTTCCTGGAAGACAGTACCTATTCGTTCAGAACGCTGCTTTTTCATCGCGAAACCCTTTTGCCTGAGCGGGCTAGAATCCCTTTAAATGTTGACCCCGAGTCTGAACGGAATCTCGAATATTGTTGCTCACCGTGGAAGGTGGAAAAAGGAGGCGACGGCTATCGGCAAGATTGAATTCGATATAGTCGAAAACGACCGATTTAATCTGAAATGCGACGAGTATGATACCACGCGCCAAGCGGTGATGCAGTCTGCAAAAGAGCTTTACCCCGAAACCTTCAAGGCCGTAAAATAGGGCGTTGCGCCGGAATCATAAGCAAATCCTTTAAAATCCCTGCTTTACAAACGGGTACGAAAAGACGATAATATATTGAATTTTCTAAATTGTACCTGAACAAAAAGGATTTATTATGGCAGATTGCAACGAAAAGAAAGAGAATGCCCCTTCCGAGATCATGAAGAAGGCTGAAGAATTCCTTGCCTCCAAGCGCAAGATTTTCTTGTGGGGTGGTGTCGATGACGAAAGCGCCGAACGTATTGTGAAGGAACTCTTGTACCTGGATTCTCTGAACCACGAAGACATCTATTTCTTCATCAACAGCCCGGGTGGCGTGATTTCTAGCGGCCTTGCCATTTACGACTGCATGAACGCTATTCAGAGCGATGTGGTCACGGTTTGCTGCGGTCAGGCTGCCTCCATGGGCGCCGTGCTTTTGACTTCGGGTGCGAAGGGCAAGCGTTACGCATGGCCGAATGCCCGCATCATGATTCACCAGCCGCTCATTCACGGTGAAATTGTCGCCCCCGCAAGCGACATCCAGATTCAGGCCGAAGAAATGCTCCGTATTCGCAACATTACGGGCAAGATTCTTGCTGAAACCTCTGGCCACACCATGGAAGAAATCGACCGCGACACGGAACGCGACAACTTTATGAGCGCCGAAGAAGCCAAGGCCTACGGCTTGGTCGATAAGGTCGAAAGCATCGTTTAACGATTTTACGGAAATTTTCGAATGGGACTTTTTTCTGCCATTAAGAGTGGCCTTGCCAAGACCCGCGACGCCTTGATGGGCGAACTCAAGGGTATTGTCGGTGCAGGCAAAATTACAGATGACACTCTTGAGGAACTCGAAGAACACCTGATTAAGGCCGACGTGGGCGTCGAAGCGGCATTCCTGTTGACTGATGCCTTGCGCGAACAAGCTTTGGGCAAGTCGCTCACGACCGAACAGGTGTTGGGCATTATGCGCAGCGAAGCGGAACGTTTGCTCAAGGATCCGCCGCCGTTTGAACTCAAGGGCAAGCCCCACGTGGTGCTTGTGATTGGCGTGAACGGCGCCGGTAAAACGACTACAATCGGTAAACTTGCCGCCCGCCTTAAAGACGAAGGCAAGAAGGTGATGATTGCGGCTTGCGATACGTTCCGTGCGGCAGCCATCGACCAGCTTGAAACCTGGGCGCAGCGTTCGGGTGCCGAATTCGTGAAGCACCAGGAAGGTTCTGACCCTGCGGCTGTGGCGTTCGATGCCTGCAATGCGGCAGTGGCCCGCGGCTGCGACGTGGTACTGATCGATACCGCCGGCCGTCTGCACAACAAAGACTACTTGATGGAAGAACTCAAGAAGATTGTCCGCGTCATCAAGAAGGTAAGCGCCGACATGCCGCACGACATGTGGCTTGTAATCGACGGCAACACCGGACAGAATACCATCAACCAGACGAAGATTTTCAACCAGAGTTTCCCGCTCACCGGCCTTGTGGTGACCAAGCTCGACGGTACGGCCCGTGGCGGCGCCGTGCTCTCGATTGCAAGCTCGCTCCAGATTCCTATCCGCTGGATTGGCATGGGCGAACGCATCGACCAGCTGGTGCCTTTCAGCAAGGCTGAATACGTGGAAGGCCTTTTCGAAAACGCTCTGGAAGAAAACGAGCAGTAAATAGGTGTCTATGGCTTTAGTCGAAAACAAGACGATGGGGGCGCGTGCGGTTTTTGCCGTTGCGCTTCTTTTGTTTTCTGCTTTCGCCATGGGTGGCTGTAGCGGCGAGGTTACGGTCGACCAGAAATTCGTAGACTTGTATGTAGAGATGCGTGTCATAGACATGACCTACGGCAAGGATGCACCGATGGGTCGCCTGGTGCGTCAAGACGCCTTGAAGGCTGCAGGCTACACCCGTGAAAAGTTCCTGGCAAAGACTGACGAAATATTGAATGACGAACGTCAGTGGGTGCCCTTTCAGAAAGCGGTTAACGCTCGCCTTGATACGCTGTTGGCTCCTCCGCCCGAAAACGCTGTGGCCGCAGACACTTCTGCGAAAAAGCCTCCTGTAAACATATCGCCGAGTCGAAAGGTGATGCCTCAAATGCCCGCGCATAAAGGAGGAGTACGTTGATTTTACGTTTGTTGACGCTTGTCGCACTTTGCGTGTCGGCCACTTTTGCAGCGCCCTTGAATGATGCGGTTCCCGCAAAAAAAGCTTTGCCTAAATCGACGGTTCACTGGATGAGCTACGAGACGGCCTTGGAAAAAGCAAAGAACGGCCCGAAGCTGATATTTGTGGATTTGTATGCGGACTGGTGCATTCCATGCCGCGTAATGGATGCGAATGTATATAGCGACCCCACGGTATCTTCGCTTTTGAATACCCGCTTTTATGCCGTTAAGCTTAACGCCGATTCGCAGGATTCCATTATGTGCGATGGCCAAAAGAAAACAGTGCAACGTTGCTATTTTGATGTGTGGGAACTGAATGCGCTTCCTGCTTTTGTGCTTGTGGCTCCCAAGGGCATGAGCATTTTGACGGTGACTGATTCCATGTCGCCACAAGAGTTGCAGTACATGTTATACCAGTTCCTTGAAAAAGAGAAGGAGTGGATGGCTCGATGAACGAACAATTCCTTTTTTACGCACAAATCGTCTTTTGGCTGATGATTTTCTTGCTGGTACATTGCTACCTGCTGTTCCCGATGACACTCCCCTTCGTAAGCGAAATCTTCAAGCGCCGCAAGTCACCGGAACAAGGCAATGCCGAACTGCCCACGGTGTCAATTCTTATTTCGGCCTACAACGAAGAGGCGGTAATTGAGCGCAAGATTCAAAATATTCTGGAACTCGATTACCCCAAGGACAAACTGGAAGTCTTGATTGGTGACGACGGCTCTGCTGACAAAACCGCCGAAATCATCGCCCGCTATGAATCGCAGGGAATTACGCTGGTGAAGGCCCCGAAGAATGCAGGCAAGGCCGCCATGCTGAACCGTTTGAACAAGATTGCGAAAAACGACATCTTGCTCTTCTGCGATGCAAATACGATGTTCTTCCCGAATGTGGTGCGCAAGCTCGTGATCCCCTTCCGGGATAAGAAAATCGGTTGCGCCTGCGGTCACCTGATTCTTTCGGACAAGAGCGGTTCTACGCTGGGACGTGGCGAAAGCTCTTACTGGGATCTGGAATCTGAAATCAAGAAGTTCGAAGGTGTTCTCGACATGCTGATTGGCGGTAACGGAGCTCTTTATGCCATTCGCCGAGAACTGTATACGGAACTGCCGGTCAAGAAGAGCGTCATGGACGACTTCTTCGTGACAACCAAGGTTCTTGAAAAAGGTTTCTACTGCACCTTCGTAACAAGCGCCATCGGTACCGAACAGACTTCCAAGGAATCCAGCGGTGAATTCCGCCGCAAGGTGCGTATCGGCCGTGCGAATTTCAACTTCTTGTTCTCTTACTTGCCGCTGTTGAATCCGCTGCACCCGTTGCTCGCTTACTTGTTCTTCTCGCACAAGATTCTGCGCTGGTTCTCGCCGCACATCTTGATTCTCTTGTTCGCGGCCAACGCCTGCTTACTTACTAGCGGAATCTTCTATCAGATTTCTTTCGGCGCAATGACGCTTGCGTTCTTGGTGGCCTTGCTTAAGATTGTCCCGAGCGGTTACTATTTCCTTTCGATGAACTACGCTATGCTTAAAGGTTTCTTTATGGCCTTCAAGCCCGAAAAGAGCGGCGGCTGGGCTCGAGAAGCCCGCAGCGACGAGTAATATTGGTAGGAAGTAGACAGGGTGTCATTCTTTTGAGTTATATTGTAGGTATGAAAAAGACTTTCTCTGCCATCTTGTTTGCTTTAGCGTTCGCCGTTGTGCCGGCGAATGCGTTTACCATGGACGTGCAGGGTGGCGTAGTGAATCACGTAAGTGACATCGGATCTTTCAATCTGAACGTTTATGGCCACTTGTGGTATCCCATCGATCAGATGCTCTTTTTCGGCATCGGTTCGGGTTACCAGGAAATTGACAACGTGAGCCTAATTCCCGTTTCGGGCAGCGTCTGGATTCGTCTACCGATCGGTAGCCGCACGCTTCCCGTGGCTACGGGCGATTGGGGCTATCTGTTCGGTTCTAACCACCAAATGTTCTGGCGCGCCGGCGGCGGTTTCGACATCAAGAATGGAGACTACTCGTCGATTATGATCATGGGCGGCTACCAGTTCCTTGATCATGAAGGCAAAGGTTATGCCTACGTGCAAGCCGGCATCCTAATCGAGTTATAGCAAGCTTTTTCAGCAAAAAAATCCCTGATAAACAGGGATTTTTTTTGTGGAATAATTTCGTGTCGCGGCTTTTTATTTCACCACAATTTTCTTGGCTTGCTGTTCGGAGCCTGCGCGGACGCGGAGCATGTACAGACCCGTTTGCGGAGCGTCCAGCACCAATGCGTTGGAACCGTCCAACGTCTTGGCCGTGACCGTAGACATCACGTGCCCCTTCATGTCCAGAATATCGATGCGGGCATTGGTGCCGGCAAGGCCTTCGGAAGCTTCAAAGGACACACGCAGCTGGTTTCCGAGCCTTGCCATGCGCAGGCCCTTGAGCGTATTCTGAGCGACTACACGGTCTGCAGGCGCCACGCGCACCGTCGCCATTTTGGCTGTCGACTTCAGATAAACCTTGAGCGGCACGCCGTTCTGCATTTCGGTCGTATTGCCGTCAACCGTCACAAATACGCGGAAACCAAAATCCTTGATACCATCGATACCGTCAAAGCTCAGGTAACCAATGCGGTCACTGGACGCCGACAAGGCAATGGTCCATTCCATTTCATCAGACGCTTCCTTAATAGACTTTGCAAGAGCTCGCTTACCATCGACAATAGAAAGGTTCACATGGTCAGCCATGCTTTCGGGAGGTTCTTCGGTTGTCAACGGATTCAAGCCGGCACCCAGAATGTTCCAGGAATCCTGCTTGCCATTCTTGTCCAAAAGCTTGGCCTGCAATGTCCAACGGTCTTTAGTCTTTGACTTCGCAAGAGACCGAGACTTTTCGACAGCCTTGGATTCACCCTTGAACGCCGGAGCTGCAGAAACCTTCCACTTGGTATCCTTGGAAACCTGAACCCACACCGCTTCATAAGGGCCAATTTCCTCGAACATCGGATCATATTGGCCGGTCGTGGTATTCCAGCTCCAGAATAGTACATCCGGATTTTCATCGATATCCTTGGCCGCATCCGGGTAGTTCGCAAACAGGTTCACGGCCCAACCATGAGGGTTTGCAACCATATTCCAACCCGAGTTTGCTTTATCCAGTTCCCAGACAAAGTCTTCGCCTTCATCATCGATTTCATCGCGCAGCGGAAGCGGGCGACCTTCCAGCGAGTTGTACCACACACCACGAGTTGCATCCAACGAATCGTTCTTGGTCAGCTGCTTATATTGCCAGAATTCACCCGTACCATATTCATCCCACCAATAGAATACCTGGTCGCCATCCCATGTAACCGCGGACATATCCACCGCCGAAAGCGAAAGCATCTGCCAGCTATCCGCCGCAATAGAAGATATTACAGGATCGACCGAGATTTCTCTACTGAAATTCTCTTTCACACCGGTCTTGTCTTCAAGAGTCACAACCATCCTGTAGTTACCCGGCTTCTTCATGCGGAAAACAAAGGTCGTATCAAAGCCCATGGCAATAGAATCACCAAATACAGATTGAGTGACAATCGAATCCTTTACAATATCAACAACCTGCACCTTTGCAGAGACCTTGCGCCGAACTTCGAAATCGCTAGCCGTAAAGCTCAACTTGAACATGCTGCCGGTACTATCCAAGCGAGCCCTCGCAAAATCAAGCTTTGTCTTGTTTTTCCAGCCAAAGTAAGCCTTGAGAGTCACATTATCCAAAATCTCAGGCATGTAGTCACCCACATGGAGTACCGTGTCAACATTGCCATCACGCATCACCACCAGAGAATCTAGTACGTAAACAGAGGTGTCTGCACCCATCGCCCGCACCCTAAAGTTGCGACCATTCAATTCCATGGGAACAAACATGGTTCCCTCTTCGGTAAAGCGGCGTTCAATGGTCTTGTCCTTATCGCCTTCGGCAAACCAGACACTTCCATTTTCCTGTTCAACCGCTAACTTCATAAAGGCACCGGCACAGCTGTCAAGATTCGTGGTCCACTTGGCATAAAGCAGTTCACGGACATCAACTCCCTGGCTCCTGCCCTTTGCACGCAATTTGCTCAGCAAGTCCTTATCAATCACGGTGAGCAACTCATCGGATTCCGGATCGGTTGTCCAACCAGCCAGGCATTTTTCGGCATTGTAGACAATTTTCGGAAGCACCATGGCGGAATCCGGATTGTCGCTAGTCAATTCCTCGGTCCAATCGCTACCGAAGAACACCGAATCCTTGGAATTTTCATCCAAAGCAACACGGACAGACGTATTCGCAGATTTTAGGTTCGCAATCAGGTACATCGATTCATTCACCATAAAGAAATCTTCTACCGTGTCAATCGTATCACCCGCAGCGTCAATCAACGTAATGGGGAACTTGCCGTCTACAATCCATTCACGCGTATCGTAGATGGTTTCCACATCGAATTCAAAGCCACGTTCTGCAGGCACCTTCAAGGTATCCGACACAAGGTATTCAATCTTGCGGCCAGCAATTTCACGGGAAAGTTTGAACGAAGCGATATCGCGGCTCTTGTTTATCACCAAGTTCATCTGAGGATCATTTACAGCGGTCCATACGGCATAAAGCGTATCCGGATAGCGTCCGTACGCCTTATAGTACATGTTGTAATCCTGTACCATTTCGTCATTAAAGAACTCGTGAGTCTGAGCCTGATACACCATCGTAACCGGCGTTGCAGTCGCCTTGCCTTTCTCGAAGCGCCATCCAGAAAGTTTGTATTCTGTGCGGTAAATATCATTCGGCAACGCTTCGTCGTCCGCAAATTCCCTTTCGAATTCGTTAAAGCCCATTCCATAGAACACGCTATCAATAGGAGCGTTCACATCAAGTACAAAACGAAGCGGAACAATAGACGTTCCCATCTTCAGGCTATATATGGTATTCTGAGAAGGCTTTTGCTGGTTATCATTCTGAGTACTCATCACAACAACATTTCCCGAGAACGTAATATCTTCCGGTGTAGATTCAGAACCATCATTGTTAGCCACTTCAACCGAAGCTGTTATATCTCCCTTTGCGTAGCCAAACGAAACCGCACTATTTTCATCATCAATAGTAAACTCATAAATTCCACCGGCAAGAACTATATTCTGGTCATCCAGCATATGTTCGTAAACGACTCCATCAAAAGTTTGTTTTAAATTAAGCGTCGCTTTCGTGTTGCCGTTTGCAATCGTAATCTTAGTTGCAGGAGCATCTACGCAGGTACTCCAGTTCGCATAAAGCGTTGTAGGAGCATCAGGATCCATACTCAAGTTTTCCTGTATCGCATTCGCTTCAGAAAGATCCTTGTATTTATCCTGAGGCGTATTAACAAGTGGATCCGTAACAGACCAGCCATCAAAGCACATGAGATTTGCATTGTATGGTTGCCACAAGCTAACCGAATGAACCGCTTTAGAAAATTCCAGTTTTTCACTTTCCTTGGCATCAACCGGGAAATAGAGATACTTCTTGTCCGCATTTGTATTCAAGTCGTAAGTCACATAAAACGGACCTGTAATCGCGTACTTGACCCCGAGAATCATATCATGATTCGCCATATAAGCAGGCGCAATCACCAACTCACCAGTTGCCTCATCATACCCGAAACCAGCCGGAGGATCACCAGCTGCGCCACTCTTGCCCGTAGGATCCTGCCAGTCAAAACTAAATCCCGTCAGCGACATGGCATATCCGTCTTCTGGATCAAGCGAGACCTTGAAGGTCAAAGTGTCGCTTGCTTTTGGCAAATACAGGCAATGGTTATAAGCACTATTCGCAGCACCTACGGAAATATCACACAAGCTCGACACCTGTGTCAGATCATCAACATCAGCACCTACAACCTGCGAAAGAACAACGCTTCCATGGTAATCCTTGTCATCGGTCAACGCATTGCCATCTTCATCGTAAGCAGCCACCTTAAGCGTAGTTACTCCCACAGAGATCCTACCCACAATCGGATACACCTTAAATTCCGAAGATGGCGGATTAAGATTTTCCAGCACCCCTGTAGTCAAACGCTCCGACGAATAAATACTTTGACTGTTCTGAGGATCAGAAGAGCTCCATCTAACAGACACATAATCCAAATTGCCAGAAGCCCCCGCTTGTTGAAGCACATACACATGCGAGAACTCTTTATTTGTTTCGACATTCATTCCCGCCTTTGTAGTCTCCCAGTTGTTGCCAAGCACAACCGCGTTATTCTTAAGCGAAGAAATATCGAAAGATACCGTGTAATTGATGAGAGTAAATACAGGCTCAATAGACAAATTCAGCGACGTTTCCGTGTTCATTTCATAACCAAGTTTTGTATAAAGTCGCAGCGCATTCGCCAAGTCAATTTCACTATCTGCATCTATATCTTTAATAACCCAAGTAGAAATAGAACAATACAACTTTGTGGCATCATAAAGATCTTCCACCGAGGCGAAATAATTATTTGTTACCACATTAGGAGTAAGCTGTTTAGGACTGCCGTCAGTACAATCATCATGTATCACATTAAATGATACTGAATAGGAATCTAGCGTATAGCCAGTTTTTTCCTTAACTTTTAGATATCTTGTGAAAGGAACGCTAACATTATCAAGAACAGAATTTCCATTTATATTGGAGACATCAGCAATCTTTGCATGTGTAGATTTCCCATTAACATCGCCACCCATTTCTACACTAAATTCGACATGATTAGGATTCTTCACCAAAATCCATGGGTAAACAGAATCATCGGTAATTTCGTCACTATTCAAATAAAATTTTAGCACAATCTTTTTTACTTCGCTTGCACCTGAAGCATTCGCATTGATCACATCAGGAGCCAACCAATAACCCGTATTCGACGTTGGCGGCGCATTAGCTCCAACAGTCATCGAAGCGTCATGGGAGTCAATGTAATCAATATCATATTTCAAGCCGTAAGTTTCACCAAGCACGAAAATCATCGGTACAACAACATTCTCAAGAGAAGCATCTAGCAAGAGACGGTCAACTCTAGGAGTCATGAATATAAACGTTTTGTCAGTAATATTGTCAATATCTTCACAATTAGCCGTTCCATAACTAGGATCGCCATCGCAATATTCATAAACAATATCGTAAGCAGTTGTAGCGGCAAAAGTCATGTCATCGTGGCCGCTACCACGAAACGGACGACCTTTATCGTCTACCACAACAACATTGCCAGATTCATCAACCAAATGCACGTAACGAGCATCACCAGCCTCACCACTGATAACAGCATTTACGCTATCTGCGAATCCCGTACTAAAATGAGTCAAACCGTTCGTTTGCGTGGTATACCCTACCATATAAAACGATTTTTCAATTTGGCTATTTTCATAACGATAGAAAGTACGGAAACCATAATCATTTATTTCTTTGTCAGACAAGTTTCCACAAGACGCGTTGTCCCACCACACCAAGACAACGTGATTTTTTATAGCAGACGTAAAATTCGGGAGCGATTCATTTTCCGAATCAGACTGACTCCACAGAATTGACCCCACTTGGATATTTTTATTCAACAATGCGGCAAATTTTTCAGATTTCATGTCAGCATCATTTGCAATACCATTTCTAATCGGATTTGTGGGTCCGGAAACATTGTCATATGACGAAGCTGGGAAAAAATCAATCTGATAGGAACTATTACCACTAAGACTGTATATATACAGGCCCATCGTTCCGCTAGACTGAAGTTTTGTCCCTGCATTGCGCACATTCGCATACACCGCACTAGAACCTTCAGCCCAATTACCGCTATAATTACCAATACCCAGTTCTATGCCATCATCGTCAAAGTGATAGTTGTTAATAATTTGATAAGTTGTTCCGCTTGTTGCTGACAAATCACCAATGATGTATCCCGCACTGCCGGAACCCGTGCTGGATATATTTCCAATTGAATATGTGTTAAGAATATTGGCACTCGCACCTTCTTCCAAAGAAAGCTTCCCTATCATGCCACCAACATTGCCTGCACTAGAAAGCGTTCCATTAAAAGCAATTTGCTGTATAGAGCCACTAGTAGGCGACATCATTACATCCAGGCCGCCCCAAAACGCTCCGACATAACCACCCACATTATCCGCAGCAGATGTTCCTGTCACTGTTGTCCCAGAAATAGTCTCCCCAGAACAATGCGAGCCTCCATCAAGCGATCCGAAGGCTCCGCCAAGATAGCCTGTACCAGAAATAGTATTATCAATAAGCGAACTACCACTCGCATAAACATAACCACTACCAGCCAAAGCACCACCCGCAACAGTAGCTGTAACTACAGTGTTTTTTACGATAACATCGCTAACCGTAGCCTCAAGTTGTTGCATCCCTTCTAAATACCCTGCAACACCGCCCGCAATTTCACCGCTTACCGTAGCACCATCAATAGTCACATTAGAGAATCTAGAATCACCACCCTTTGATATGACAACACCAACGTTACCATCACCTTTAACATACGCATTTTTAAAGGTGACATTTTCGTAATCCGCCCCACTATATGTATATCCAAAGAAACCCGCTTCGCCGGCGTCATTTATATAGCAAAAGTCATTAATCGTATTGCCCTCTCCAGCCAAGCCATAATGTTCTCCATCAAGAGGGACAAAATTCAAATAGCATTTATTATTATCCGTATCATAGCCACCTAGATTCAAATCTGAAGCAAGCTTTATGGCATAATATTTATTTGTAGCACCATTAACCACATCTATTAATCCACCTGTAGTGGCATCATACCAGCACGAATAGTCATTAGAACCAGGCGATGACGTTATTATCTGCGAAATTGAACATTCTGAGTTTCCACATTCCAAATGGAAATAAACATGATCTGCCAAGCAACCATTATTATCAAAAGTCACTTTTTTAAAAGAGGGCGTTACCGTCACATTACCAGCAGGCATTTCAAACGAAACGGCATTTCCACTTTGAGACACATTAGTCACAGCTTTATCGAAGGACACTCCATCAAACAAATAACCCGCATCCGGAGTCGCCGTCAATGTCACCGTCTTACCAGAAAGTGTATATTCATAATTAGCCTCAACAGAACCACCTGACACCGTCAAAATATCTATAGTATAAGCATCGACCACAGACATCGTTAGATCAAGGCCATAGCCATAACCAGGATCGTCATCAAGCGATCCAAAACAAACCGTCATTACTCCACGAGAGCTAACAAACGGACCAATCGGATCTTCAGAAACTTCGCTATAATAAAGTTCTCTACTAGCAGTCGTTCCGTCATATACGGTAAGCGACATATGGTCATCATAAAATTCTGACGAACCGCTCACTTGCAAAAGTTTCTTGTCCGGAGCTTTGAAAACAAGACAGCCCGATATACTATTCGAGTAATCATCATCTTTACCGCCATCATCATATAAGCTAAACGACGTTACGCCAGAAGATATATTCAATGTTTTCGTTCCGTTAGCTGGCATATTGATGTAGTATCCGTCAGTGGCATTATATTCCAGCAAGACGATTTCTTCTGAATCCGCCGCATAAGACGTAGCAGACAAGGCCATCAGGATGGCCGTGAACAACGCATAAAAACCCGGAATCTTTTTCATAAGGAATCCCCTGTTTATATTCGTTAACAAATATAGTTTTCTTACAAATACATTACAGAAGCTATCATTTGTAAACATCCGTAAATAAGAAAAGCCCCCGTTTCCGGGGGTTAAATGCGTTTTTCGGATCCTTTAGCAGGCTTAGGATGACAATTTCGGCCTATTTTGCCAATTACTTCACGATTTCGGCGTCAACGACCTTCTTGCCGTTCACAGTCTTCGGACCATTATTGCCGTTATCGCGGCGGATAATCTTGTACTGAATAATGCTCCAGAAGTTAGACACAATCCAGTAGAGCACGAGGCCGGAGGGCATCACCGCGCTGAACAGGAACATCATAGCAGGCATCATCCACACCATCATCTTCTGCTGGGCAGGATCCATGGCACCGTTGCCGCTCATGGTCACCTTGGTCTGGAAGTAGGTGGTGACCACCATGATCCACGGGAGGAGAGCAAGGCCATCGGGCATGAGGAACGGAATGCTGAAGCCGTGGAAAATCACATCGCTGCGGCTAAGGTCGGTAATCCAGAGGAATGCCGGCATGCCGCGGAGTTCAACAGCGCGACCGAGCACGAAGAAGAGGCCCATGAAGATCGGCATCTGGATAATCATCGGGAGGCAGCCACCGGTGCAGCTAGCGAGCGGGTTCACGCCGTTCTTCGCGTAGAGTTCCATAACAGCGGCCTGCTTCTTCTGCGGATCGCTGCGGTACTTCACGTTGATTTCATCGAGCTGCGGCTTGAGCTTGCTCATGGCGGAGGTCGACTTGAGCTGCTTGATGGTGAACGGGGTCGTAATGCCGCGAACAATGAAGGTCACGAGGATAATGGCGACACCGTAGTTCGGAATGATCGAGTAGAAGAACTTGAGCAGCTTGAGAAGCATAGCGCAAATCCACACGAACCACACGCTGGAACCGGGGAACCACTTGGAACCGGTCACGATGATCTTTTCGTAGCCCTGGCCGAGAGCTTCGACTTCGGCCCATTCCAGCGGGAGCACCATGAAGTTGTAAGCAACAGAATCACCGCGCACGTTGTCTGCAATAGAGAGGCTGTAAGTACCCGGGTCAGGATTGCCTTCGGTAGCCAAGTTAATGTGCTTGCCCTTCACCTGGGCGGGCACCGGAGAATCGAACTGTACCGACATGGCAACATACTTACGACGCATGCCAACCCAATAGTAGTTGGCGTTGTCAAAAGTCATGGCGTCGGAGAAGGTTTCGCGTTCGGTGATTTCGTTGTTCTTGAAAATCACTTCGCTAAAGAAATAGCTTGTACCGCCGAAGCTCTTGCCCTTCGGGAATTCTTCGGTTTCACGCATGCCGCCCTTCCAGGAGAGCTCGTAGTTGTCGACGCGGAAACCCTTGAACTTGTTCGCCTGACGGACAGCAACACCAGATTTGGTGAAGCCGTAGCTACGTACCAGCTGGTTGCCGTTGGCATCGGTAAAGACAAACTGCACCGTGGTATCGTTTTCGACATTGATCCATTCCGGAGCTTCGACATCGAACATGACATCGGAAAGGTCTGCACCGCCGAGCTTCAAGTCGAGGGCGCCGAGAGTCGTATCTTGAATGAGTTCGGGGAAATGGCCTGCGGAATCCGGCAGGGCCTTTACGATGACGCTCTGAACCTTACCGCCCTTGTTAGAAAGGGTCATGATGAACTTGTCGGTTTCGACCGTGACCGTGCGCTGGGCAATCACCTTAGGAGCTTCAATTGCGGCAGAGTCGTTAGCGGCAACCGTGGAATCCTTCACGGCACTATCGGCAGCAGCTTCGCCTGCGGCACCGAGAACCGGAGCGGCCTTGACTTCAGCCGTGGAACCCGGGAGCACGAGTCCGCTTGTAGACGGAGCTTCGGCAGAATCGGCGACCTGGGCGGCAGCTTCCTTGGCTGCGGCTTGCTTTGCGAGCTTCGCCTTTTCGGCAGCTTCGTTGTTCGCGCTGGTCGTCATGAACCACCAAATCATGATGGCACCGATAAGGATGGATCCGATGAGAGTATTCTTGTTCATCACTTTTCCTTTTTGGGCGGGACCGGGTCATAGCCGCCCTTGCAAAACGGGTTGCACCTTAAAATTCTAAAAACCGCAAGATAGAAACCTTTGAACACACCATGCACCTTGATTGCTTCTATCGCGTATTGCGAACATGTCGGCTGGAACCTGCACACCCCATGAAAAAAGAAAGGGTGAATAATCTGGTATAGCCGGATAGGCACAATCAACGCGCCCTTCAGAACCTCGTTAACCCTGTGCATCCAAGCCATCGGTCCATTCCATCTTCTTGAACACCTTGAGCGCCGATTCGCGCATGCGCTCCGAAGACATGACTTCGGAATTGTCGCTCACAATGATCATAGCCCACACGGGCTTGGCAATATGGGGAACCCTTTCAAAAAACAGGGGCCGCAGTAATCTACGGCACTTGTTGCGGTAAACAGCGTTACCATTCTTCTTTTTTGCCAAAAAGCAAAAACGACAAAAACCGTCCGGGCTTTCAATCCAACGCATCGTGAAAGACGGCGTGCGGATAAATTTCCCATGGACGGCTACTTGCCGATAAGCTGGCTGGTTAGGCAGCCTATAGGAGCGCAACGAGGCTATGAGCCAATCCTACTTTTTGTAGATGGTGTCG
>Ga0310695_10006738_pt1 | contig 18772 bp, 17 predicted proteins | sample RumenRJG_04DNA_FD_203882 | JGI IMG/M metagenome (GOLD analysis project Ga0310695, IMG submission 203882) | Bovine rumen microbial communities from Lethbridge, Alberta, Canada - RJG_04 (v2) (version 2) | ecosystem: Host-associated > Mammals > Digestive system > Stomach > Rumen | place: Canada...
GACGCATTCTTCGAAAACTTCCTTTTCCTCAGAAGTCGTTGAGTCAAGAACATAGGAGCCATCGCATTGATTTGCATGATACGCTCCATGTCTGTGCGGTTGACAAATGTCACAGGGGCTGGTTTCGTCACGCCAGCGTTGCTGACAAAACCATCCAACTTATCAATTTCTCCGACAAGCATATCCAACTGCTCGTCAACGGTCAGATTGGCAACCACATAGCGGTGTTCTTCAGGTCGTTCCAATAAATCAAAGGTTGCTTTCAAGCCCTCTTCATTGATGTCTGTCAGGATAAGATTAGCCCCCAGTTTAGCGCATTCAAAAACTGTAGCTCTACCAATACCACCAGCAGCACCTGTTATAAGAATTGTTTTCCCTGCGAGAGAAAACGGATTATAGACTTCCATTACTTCTTGGCCTTAACCGTATTAAACAAATCTTCAATGGTAACAGCTGCTGCCATTTCATTGGCATCTATGGATACTCCATACTCCTCATCAATCATCAAAATGATGGTTAAGGCTATCAGCGATGTGTATTCATCCAAATCATGAAACACTGTCTCTGGTTTAAACTCACTCAGCTCTGTATCATAAAACTGCTCGGCAAAATGCTCAATAAACTCTTTTATTTCCATATTTATTTAATATTATACTTTTCAATGGCGGAAGCAAATTTTCCACTCTTCACTCTTCACTTTTCACTTACATTAGTTTCTTCGCGGGATTGCCCATGACCGTTGTTCCTGCCTTCACTCTTTTTATGACAAAGCTCAAGGCTCCTACATGGGCACCCGTCTCTATAAACACACCATGACTGATAACAGCTGAAGTATGAATGTTGACATCATCTTCAATAACGATGCCACCGACACAAGTCACATGTGTATCAATACGATTAAAGTTACCAATCTTTGCGTCATGCCCAATGATGGTATATGACTGTATCATATTGTAGTCACCAATCACTACATCATTGCCAATCGTTGTGTAGGCTCCAATAAAGTTACCCTTGCCCAGTTTTACATTCGTTAACAGGCGTGCTGTTTGGTGAATCAGTTCTATAAACTCTCCACCCCTACGGATGATTTCCTCCATACATACACGCCGAGAAACTCCACCGATGGACGAGACAAAAACATCGTTTTCTTGTGGCAGATAGTCACGGATGGTATCTATTACTGGAGGATAGTTCGAGAATCCGTCCAATGCTTTAAGGTTATCATCAATAAATCCTTTGACTACGAACTTCTCCCCGTAGCCTACGCTCTCCAGTGCATTGCTATAAACCGTGCGACCCATGCCGCCAGCTCCGATAATAATCAAATTCTTCATATCTTTCATCGTTATTCTTCTCTATCTCGAGTTGCAAATTTATAATAACTACTGATGATGTTATATGCCACTCTTGTTGGCAGGTATCTTATGGCAAATGCAAGTAGGGTGTATTTGTCTTTTGAAGCACCAATTCCTGTAAAATACACCAACAATTTTCTGTACTCATCATCTTGTTTGACAATATTCATCAATTTCCCAACTTCACTATTGTACTTTATACGGCCTACATATTTTATTAAATAAAATGCTGTTACCATAAAAAAAAGAGGCAAAAGGAAAGACCGCTTACTTTTTAGTTTGGGTTCATACTTGTCCACATAATCCAAAAGAATATGTAATGTGTCAAGTATCGATATGTCACGTTTGTAATTGACACTTGTCGTAGCACTTTCTCCTGCCCGTTTTAGATAATACATCACTGGAATGTGTGAAACTCCAATTGTATCTGCTAACACTAAACAATGGATAAAAAAAGTATAAACCTCACCCACTCTTAACTGCTTATCAAATACTATTCCATTTGATTTAAGTAAATCCAGTTTATATAACTTGAATGAGACCGGTATTATTTTCGATTTTGCGAGATAATCATCCTTACTATATATTCCTGCCTTGATAAACTTTGCTTGGTCAATCCATAATCTCTTTGACTCAGGATGACCTTCTGAGATTCTATAATTGTTCATCAAAAGAATGTCCGGCATGTTGTCTTTACATGCCTCATACATCTTTTGACTTGCGTCATCGGTCAAAAAATCATCTCCATCAAGGAAGAACACATATTCCCCCTTAGCAATAGCGAGTGCATTATTCCGTGCGGCACAAACGCCTTGGTTCTCTTGGTCAAGCACGACCACCCTACTGTCCCTCTCAGAAAATTGTCTGATAATCCTTAAGGTTCCATCTTTAGAACCGTCGTTTACCATAATGAACTCCACACCATGACCTTCAACGCTTTGCTTTTCCAAGCTTTCGATACACTTAGGGAGTTGTTCCTCTATATTGTAGCAGGGAACTATATAACTCAAAAACACTGAATCCATTTCAATCATTTACATCATTATTTGTTCCATTTAAACCGTTTCCTGTGACATTCATTCCATTATTCCCGAAACTCGTGCCATCGTCTGTCCCTAACATCAAGACATTGCCAGTCCCTAACATCAAGACATCTGGGGTTTCAAAGTCATTCTCCCAATAGAAGGAATACTGCGCTGTGCTGGCACTATTTGATAACATATTGATAAAAAGCGGTATTTGGATTAGCATAATCAATAAGCCCCATTTCCTCATCTTCCTTATTCCTGTATTAAAACAATAATATACATAAAAAGAATAAACAATAATCGGGAAATTTCCCATAAAATAGTTGATCCTATTTAATATAATAGAATTTCCAAATAACAATGTAAAGATTGCACTTGCGAAATACAATACATACAACAAATTAAAATAGCTAGATTTATAATACTCTTTTAGTTGCTTGCTAAAGATGATAATTGGAACAGTTTTCAACATCTGGGATATAATGCCCAATCCTGTATTATTGCCAAAACGGTTACGACTGTCCCATTCTGCTTCCAAAAGCGTTTCGTATTCGTATTGTTCATAATCCATGGTACCTGTTAAAAATTCAAATGGTGTTTCTATCCAGCGAATCAAAAGATCACCATTGTAGTGGATGAAAATGGCAAATGCATAGAGAAGAAGTTGTACTGATACCTTATCAAACCAATTTTTACCAACACGCAACAAGGGGTATGCAATAAACAAAATCATTGAAAGTTTATGAAGCATGACCGCTATTATACAACAGATAATAAAGCCAACTATCTTTTTCTTATCAACATAATATATTGAGAGCAAGAAGACACCGGCAGCAACCTCTTGCCGCATTGTGTTCATCATTGGTAAATAAAAAGAACCGAATATTAAAAAGAATGCAATATACGGATATATAAACTTATACTTTCTTACAGCATAATATAACAGGAAAACATCTGCGAATGCCCAGAATCCGAAAAACACGGAATAATGGGCACCTACATTTTTAATTATTCTGGAAATGTTCAGGAACAGGAAATCCCATCTTACAGGTATTTCTCCAGAATAAGACAACAAATATCGGAAATAATCTCGGCCAACCCCCCATCTGCATCCAAAAATAAAACCGAATGATAATAACAGAACTATTATTTCTGGTGTGAAAAAAGTACCACGATCTTTATAAACGCCACTTCCCCCAACATAACGACAGCATCTCTGTGCAGCATACTTACCACACAAAATCATGCAAAGAGCAAGTAATGAATATATGATAATCGATTCTAACATTGATATATTTCAAGAAACTCGTTCATAAAATCAACTTTACAATTTTATGCCAAGTTTATCAAGTATGCTTTTACAATAATTGCTGGAATAACATATAGCTTCACCATACATCAGCTCTCTCTTACTTTGATATTCATCTCTCCCAAATGCCACATCAGTCAAGAATTCCTTAAGGTCTTGAAATGAATACAAATGATGTCCGGGCATATAGACTCGTGGATCATCAAAAACAAAGCCACGATGACTTCTGTATTCCTCAAAATCGTCCAATGTAAAGGCCATTGGGCGGTTAACAATCAAATAATCTACTGCTACAGACGAGTAATCTGAAATTAAAGCATCAGTCAGACCAATGAACTTGTACATTGGAATATCAGCACTATCAAAGACAGAGTTGTCAATTTCCTTTATATAATTGAATTGACTGAATGGAATATCATATTCTTTCTGGAATGGATGCAACTTGACTAATAACACAACATTATGTTCTGCACACACCTTGTCTAATTCACACCAATGTTCCACCTTATCAATGAGTGGAAACTGTGTTATAGTATTAGTGTCATTGTAAACACCATTTTTGTCCGATCTGTAAGTTGGCATCCATAAAACGACTTTTGATTGTTGATTCTTTTTATAAGAATCCAAGAGCTGTTGTGCCATAGAATCTTTTTCCTTCAACCAATCATAGCGGGGGTAGCCTAAAGGTAATATGTTCTCCTTACTAATGCTCCAAAAATGGGACTTTGGGGTAACAAATAGTTTTCCAGGAACAAGAGCCAAATCGAAATTCGCTGGCACTTTTCCTTGACTAATACTTTTATCTTTATATCCACACCCATGCCACAAATTAATGATTTTTTGACCTTTTCGGGCACGTTTTCTTATGAGTATTGGCCTGTGTGTTGACATAAGGAATCCTGCGGTATATATTTTCTTCAGGCTACTCAGGTGATAATTACCTATCTTTGATTCACATGATATAAAATGAACATTCTTATTCCAACGCTTAACTTTCTGTAGATCACTTACATCAAAACATATCTTATATCCTTGGTCATAATTATTTTCAAGCATATAGTCAGCCAAAGCTCTGGCATTATCAGCATAATCAGGGAAACTCCTTAATATTATCAATTTTTCATCTACCGCACAATACTTCTTTATATAAAGCACCAAAACAGCTTCAATACATTTATGCAATATATAGTATCCAAAATATAATGGAGCCATATTCTTGCCACATATTCTGGCAATCTCTTTATACTTTCTCTTTACAGACATCACTAATAATCAACTAATTAACGACAGTTATCCTCAACAATCTTTTGATCTTCTTTGGTTCTCAAAAGGGAAGAACTAATACCATCAGTATGTTTGAGATAGACCACATCTGCGCCAAGAGGAGCCAAGTCTCGTTCTGTTTGCGCCCATCGAGCGTTACCTTTCCAGTCATCACCGATAAAAATGGCGTCAAAGTGAACCTTTTCCCAAATTGTAGTTTTCTTGAGCGTATCGCATAGTACGACATCGTCCACACAACGAAGTTCCTTAACTATCTCCATCCGGTTATGTTCATTAACAACAGGAATCTTACTCTTGTATTCTTCAACTAATTGATCAGAATTAATACCCACAATAAGTCTCTCGCACTGCTCCTTAGCCTGTCGGAGCAAATTGAGATGTCCAATGTGGAACATATCGTAAGTTCCTTGGGTATAACCAATTTTATATTTTTTCATCTTCTTTTGTCATCAATAAATGAACTAAGAAAAACATCGAAGTAGGTACTTGATTTCTCTTTTTAATCTCTTTTTAAATGAGAAGTTCTGAGATATAAACATATTATATGGTTTGGGGTCGTCATCTGATTTTATGAATCCAAAGTTTCCATCTTTAAGATACTTTTTGTATTTAGAAAGAGAGATGAAACCATTATAAAAATCATCATAAGCAACTTTCTCATTAACAAATACTGCTTCATTTACTTTGTATATTTCGGTTGTCTGCCCCCTCCCTGTCAAATGTTTTATGAAACAATCGGGAAGATTAATTCCTGAATTCGTCATCGCATATCCTGATGCCCCAAAACGAAGATTCAGTTCATTAAAGTATAATTTCCCATTACTTTCATAGGCATCTATATCAAACAAACCACAAAAATGCAAGCTCTGCATGAATTGTTTCAACTGGTTGATAAAAACAAAATCGTCTGGATTAAATATCTTTCCTTTCAAAGTAACTCCATGATGCCCACCACTACCACTTTCTAACATCTGAATCATGGCAGGTATAATGACCTCTTTTCCATCCGAGAACCCCAATAAGGCATATTCTTTTGTGATTTCACAATATTGTTCCAGCAACATAGGACAGTCTCGTACCTTGGCGACATTGTCCAATACATTCCTTAATTCCCTTTCATTATTGCATTTCCGCATACAACTCTTATTGCCCTTGAAACTTATCTGAGGTTTAGGAAATACAGGGTATTTGATATCATTAGGGAGCGTATATTGATGATTCTCTATGTTTACAACCCAACCCTCTGCAACATTCAAACCTGCCTGGCGAGCTAACAGCTTTTGATAGTTCTTATCCATCAAGCGATTAACAGCCCCCTGTTCCATACGAATGTTAGGAAAAAGAAAATCGGCTTTCAGCAGGTCAATATTTTCATCAATGGTAGATGCTGCAAAATCATCTACTGGAATAAGAATAGTTTTACCCTTTTCTGATTTTAAGGATAATATAACGGAAATCAATTCATCTCTATTTGGTTCTTTAGCATAATAGTATTCTTTTACATACTTACTATAAGCATCAATATCTTCTAATATTGGATACCTATTCGTTTTTATGACAGCGACATCATAGCCTGCCAAACCAACAGCCCGTATCATACCTAAACGGGATGTATAATTTCTTCCGATGACGATTACCTTTTGTTTCATCCTATTTATACCCCAAATCGTTTAACTCTGCCCTTCTTAGAATCAATCCTGAAACGGGTTTTCAGATACATTTTGGATAAAAGAAATCTCATTTTTATATACCATGCTGGAAAAGGACAACCATTCAACCATTTGGCACGTACTATATCAAAATGATCCTTACATGCCATATATCCAACAAAATAATAGCCTTCTTGTTTCGTGATTTTCAGCATTCTGGCATTATGTTCATTTGTGGATCTGGTGAGGATGGTTAAGCCCATTTGAGTGGCCGTCGTTTCTGCAAGTTGATACAAGGATCTGTATATACCTTTCCCACTATATTCACTCAATACAGCACCAAAACATAGGTATCCATAGTCTCCAGAGCAGTACCATCTCTTTCCCGTCTTTTTTGATAATGCCAAAGTTCCAACAACTTTGTCACCGTCAAGTGCTGTAAACAGCTTGCCGTCCTTTCCAATTTTGTCCTTTATCTCATCTCCAGAAAGAGACGGATAAGACATGATAATTCCTTTTAATCGATTATTCTCATGTGCTTTCCAAACCACATTGTGAATATCCTCCCATGAAACCCAGTCTGGTTTTTCCTGGATTTTTATTCTTGAATTGTTAATCATGTTACTAAGTAATGTTCAAGTTTATATACCAAAACGTCTCACCCGTCCTTTTCCTGGAACCATTTTGAAACGAGTCTTTATCATTATTTTCATGAGCCTCACCAGTTGTTAAAGAAAGTCCTTTCTTTTTAATATAACCAATTTTATATTTTTTCATTGTATTGGCCTAATGTAGCATGATATTTTTCGGGAATTTCTTCTAAACGTTTTGGACGTATTTGATTGAGTCCTTTAACTACAGAGTGTGACGGAACATCTTTCGTCACAATAGCACATGCGCCTATCGTAACGTCATCACCAATTGTTATCGGGCCTATTACTGTAGCTTTCGAACCAAGAATGCAATCGTTTCCTATTTTCGGATGGCGGCGGATGTGATTTACTACCCTTTCTTCATCACCTTTAAGGGCTGCTACTGCACAAAAAAAGGGATAAACTTTGCAATTATCACCGATTTCTGCTGTTCTACCAATTCTTATACCTTGTGGATGACGGATTTGGAAATTTTTCCCAATTATCGCAGAGCATGGCATTTTTAAGCAATATCTTAATTGCAATTTATTTTCTATTCTCCTTGACCTATATTTGTTGATTAGACCTCCTTTTTCATATAATCGTCTCATTTTCCTGACTTCTCTTTCTGCTTTTCTATCAAGATTACTGATTAAAAGTAGATCCATTAACCATACCTTAATTGTTCTAAAGAATCCCATATATTCAATGTTTATAACTTCAATTTCCTTTTTAATGGGGCAAGTATTGATTTTACGTTCTTACTTGCTTCGGGTTTAAATATATAAGTCCATCCCCAGTAAATAATAACATACACTACAAATTTTGCAATTCCATCAAAATATAGTGATAAATCTAGCAGAGTACTTATACCATAACTAATGATTGCTGCAATAATAGAAACAACCATAACAGGCATAATATCCTTTAACTGGTTCCACCATTTATACCCAATATATTTTGATACCATACCTATATTCACGGCATACGAGAACCAAGTATTGATTACCATTCCCACCAAAAGACCTTTCATTCCAGCAATCAGCAGACCTGTTACGACGAATGCAATTCCCATTACTCGCTTCACTAAAGTCCATATGAAGAGTGTTTTGCTCTTTCCAATTGCTGAGATAGATTGATGGTTCACGGATTGTAAGCTATAGGCCAAACCTGCAAAGCAAAGGACTTGAAAATATGGCACACTATCCAACCATCTCTCCGAATATAAGATAATAAAAATTGGTTTGGCGCAAAGCAACAATATAAACATCAGGGGGAAAGTGATAAAAGATAGTGACATTGTCAACTGCCTAATTATACTTGCTAATTTCACTTTGTCATCTTGAACTTGAGCATAAAGAGGATATGTTACTTGTGTCATGACTTGAGAAATACTTGATGAAGTCAATTTTTCAGTAGCGTTAGCTTTTGAGTAAAACCCCATTGTACTCGCATTGTAAAATCTACCTATTAGCAGCCCCTGAATTTGATGCCCAAATTGATTCAACAAATTAGTCAGAAACATAAAGAAACCGAAACTGAATAGTTCCTTGAAAGATTGCCATGAGAAAGTCAATATCGGTCGCCATTTAATATAAAACCAAAATACCAATGCAGGAATAAGAGCCGTTAAAATATGTTGAGTAACCAATGACCAAACGCCGTATCCATGGTAAGCCATAAAAATGGTTACAGACAAAGCAATGAGAGAGGTTGAAATAGTTACAATTGACAATACTTTAAAGTTTAGTTTCTTCTGCAATTGGTTTCGCTGAACAATATTAAAGGCAAAAATAAACAATATAACACCTTGGACCCTCAATACATCACACAACAGTGGAATATTGTAAAACCTTGCAATAGCAGGTGCAGAAAAAAACAATATGGCATATAACAATACGGCCATTCCCAAGTTCCAGAAGAAGATAGTGGAATAATCCTCCTGCGTTGGTCGCTTCTTCTGAATCAATGCAGAGCCGAAGCCACCATCAATAAAAGATTCTGCCAATACCATGAAAATCATCAGCATACCTATGCAACCATAATCATGCGGCGTCAGTAATCGGGCAAGGATGATGCCTGAGATGAACTGAATTAGCATTGTTGAATATCTCTGCAATGCAGTCCATATCATTCCAGCGGTTGCTTTTTTTCTAAGAGATTCAGCCATTTTGTATAACGATAGTTATTTGATGGACTTAATTATTTGCCCGTTTTTGTACAGAAGAGTAATTCCTTCAGAAGGTTTCGTACTGCAAACACCACTTATATTATAGTATATGTGTGATGTGCTGTTGCTTGAATCTGTGCGGTCAAGAATAGCACTACGTGAAACATTATCCTTATATTTGAATTTAAAAAGTATCCTCTTGTCTTCAAAATATTGTTCAGTTTGGGTGTTATATATAAAAACGTTCGCACTGTCACTATCCGCCGGAAATTCCCACATCATCAACCAATTGTCGAAGCGATAGTCCTCAGCCTGAATATTATGTTCTATCTGAGGTATCTCACGATCGAAGTCATTCTTTCCAAGTGTTAATGCATATAAACTTCCTACATGTCCACAAAGTACGCACCTGATATTGTCATTACACTTAATAAGTTTATTCCATAGCTGTTCAGGAGTCAAATAGCTTGTGTTGCGTAATCTCCTTTCGCATTTTAAATGATCTGTACGTATCCTACCATTTTTCTCAAGATATTCATGGTTCATCAATATGAAATGATGGTCAGGATGTGCTTTTACATAGGCATCAGCCCATGCCACAACCTCTTCTCTTGGACCAAATTCCAGAACCAATAAATCCAAACGCTGTCCGTGGATGGTGTTCTCAACAACGATATTCTCTAAATGTCCTTCTTCATACCAAGCCACAATCTTTGGTGTGGTGGATGTCTGTTGCAAATACTCATTGATATGTGTAGAGCTACGATCTTCTATATGTCCGCCATCTACCCATGTGTAATCATGGTCTCCTGTCATTGTTATTATAGGAATCTCATGAGCTAACAGACTTGTTGAATTCTGGAAGAGTTGCCACTGATATGGCAAATTTGTCATTGTGATGTCTCCTGTATATAGGATGCAATTGAAATGGTAGCCTTCGGTTTTCTTGCGTAGTATCCAATCCACAGACTTTTTATACACTTCTACGTCTGTTTTATTCATTGTGAGATATTGAACATCACCAAAAACTGCCATATATACGGTGGAACTGTCAACAGGTGTAAGTGTCTCGTCCGCCAAACATGATTGCAAACATAAATACAAGAAGCATATCATACAAACTAACTGTAAACTCTTTTTCATTTTTATGATTTGCATCACTTTATAATAACACATGATTTACAGCTTCCTGTAAGCCTTCCTATCTGTTTTCCCGTTAAAGGTTTTAATGAGTGCATCAACGACCTCTATAACCCGAGGAATCTTGTACTTCTCCAGTCTGTCGGAGAGGAAGGCATTGAGCGCCACAGGGTCGAACTTGCTCTTGTCCTCTACCACGACGAGAAGTTTGATGTAGGGAACGCCGTATTCGTCGCGGTCCTCTATGCAGAGGCACTCGTGTACGAGTCCCGACTGCAAGGCAAAGTTCTCCACGTCGGTCGGAGCTATCTTGTAGCCGCCAAGGTTGATGACATCATCTTTGCGCCCGATGTAATAGAGGTAGCCCTCATGGTCAAACGCACCGATGTCACTGGAGACAAAATAGCCGTCTTTAAACACTGAGCGCGTCAGCTCCGGTTCGTTGTAATACCCCTTCATCACCAGTTCGCCCTTGGCGCAAATCTGTCCTTCCACGCCGGCCTCCTTGGTGAATCGTCCGTCTTCGGTAAATATGGCAAAATCCATCGTCCTGACAGGCTTGCCGATACAATTAGGGCGGAAACCCTCCTTGTTATAATCGTATGCAGTACCTCCGGATATCTCTGTGGCCTGAAAAGTGTTATAGAGCCTCGAATAGGGCAAAAGCTTCCTGATGCCATGACTGTCGCTGGCAAAAAGAGGTGAGGAACTTGTGAGAACAAAATCTATCTGATGCTTGAACATGGAGAATCTGTCGCCAGTCCTGTTGATGATGATGCGGATGGAGGCGGGTGGCAGGAACAGTGAGGTGACATGATGTTTCTCTATGACGGCAAAAAGCTTTAACAAGTCGCCCATACCCTCCATAAACACGACACAACAGCCATTGGCAAGCTGGAAATTCGTGCTTCTGATTCCTCCGACATGGTTCAGCGGTGCAGCCACCAAGAATCTGCTGTTTTTCTTAAGTCCGTAAGTTTCAGCCGCGACTGCTGTGCAAAGACTCTGTTGGCGATGGGTCTGCATCACGCCTTTCGACTTTCCTGTAGTGCCAGTAGTGAAGACAATATCACAAACCAGGTTGATGTCGGGATACTCCACCGCTGTATCTTCCGTAAACTCGTATTGGTGCTGGGCGGCATATACATCGTAGTATGTTGACCATGAGACAGAAGACGAAGCGGAGTCCTTCTTGGCAATGACAAGACAGGAATCGGTGGCAGTAGCGATTTCCTGAATGCGTGACTCTGGTGCCGTTTTCTCTACAGGCACAGCGGCAGCTCCCACGAGGTGGATAGCATACCAACATGCCGGGCAGGTCACCTCGTGTGATGCCTGCACGACTACGTGGTCGCCTTGCCTGATTCCCTTTGCCTTCAGCCATACGGAGATGGAATAAATCATGCCGGCAAACTCGCGGTAAGTGGTCTCGTGGTCGTTGGCTATGACGGCGATGTCATCGGGGTTCTTCAACGCATTTTCTAATATCCGTTGTACGATAGGTTTCCATGTTTCTGCTTCATCATAGGGAATCGGAGCCCCAAGAGACCCACCCCCTTGACCCTCCCTGCAAGGGAGGGGAGTAGATAGTTCGTCCGCCGAGTTCCCACCTTGAGGGTATTCACTCCCCTCCCTCACAGGGAGGGGTTGGGGGTGGGTCTGCTGGGTCTGTTGTAGGGTGAGACTTATTTCTTGCATCAAAAGGGCCATGCGGTCAACGCTGTCGAAGTTGTCGGCATTGACTTTCTCAAAGGGGATCTTACAGGAGAAAGACTCCTCCAAAAGACTGACCACGGTGATAAGCGACAGAGAGTCGCAGATACCGTTTGTTATGAGTTGTTTTTCTTTTTCAAAGTCGATGCCACTGCTGTTTGCCGACAGCACCTTGATGACTTTTTCCCTGACAGACCCAGCAGACCCACCCCCTTGCCCCTCCCTGTGAGGGAGGGGAGTAGATAGACCTTCCGTTTGTTTTTGCCCTTGAGTGAAACCACTCCCCTCCCTCACAGGGAGGGGCTGGGGGTGGGTCTCTCTGCTCTTCATAAAGAATTCCCACTCTGCTGCGGCAATCTCTGGCGGGAGCTGCTGGTTTTTAAAGTGATAGGAATGAGCCTTGTTCATCAGTCGTGAGGCAACAAACATATCAAAGCGTCCAATGACCTTGGCTGGGTTGCCTGAGACTACGGAATTTTCGGGCACGTCCTGTGTCACAACACTGCCCGCAGAAATGATGCTGTTCTTGTTAATTCTCACATTCGGCATTATCCTCGCACCTGCAGAGATATATACATTGTCCATGATTTCAATGCATCCGAGACGCTCATCGGGACCGAAATCCTCTCCGGGGACTGCCCTTTTCAGAAAGACATTGACCATATCGTGCGGTACAAGCAGTGATTTGCCATGAACAATCACGTTGTTGTGTAACTTTATCAATTCCGGATAAACCGGTATAATGACTGGCCCCCAGTAGCAATTCTCACCAATGTCTCCTAAGACATGATGCTTCTTGAGCCAGGCAGCACGCTTCCTGCCGCTTCGCAGAAACAACATGGCGACGGAATGAATAAGTCTTTTACCTTTCATATTGTTGTTAATGTTATGCTTACATTTCTATTTTCTCCAGTTTCCTTTTCAATCGCCCCGTCTGAAACTGCCATAACCCATCATTCGTCATGCCAAAGCATGGAAGTGGTATTGCAACATGGACTATATTGTTCAGGAATATGGTCTGTATTACTCTGTAAAATGGACTATATCACTTTGTAATATCGTCTATATTGCAATGCTGTCAATATGCTTTGACATCGCTGTTGATAAACTTTGCCCACGGATTTATGCATAAATACAGTTCCATGGATATTGGACTTTCAACTTTTCTGCCACCGCTCTATCTGACATTCGTGCTGCTTCGGCCCTTGCATCTCCCTTGCTCAAAATTCTGGCTGTCAGGCATTGTTTTCGACTTTTTCGAGGTAGTATGATGGAATATAAGCGGTGGTTATGCAGGTGTCTAAACCTTTGATGTAAACCACGACACGGTTTTGGCGAGCGACACGGGCAACACGGCCTGTGACTCCTTCAAACGGGCCAAAAGTGACTCGCACCATGTCGTCTGACACAAAGCGACACTTCTTGATGTCCACCTCCATCACGTGTTCGTCCTGTAACGCTGTTACACGGACAAAAGGTATCATATCTTGGGAACTGACGGTTAAGGGGGGATTCAGGCCTTGTTGATCTGTACTGAAATGGTTATAATAGTACGTTATATAATCGGACTCCTTGCCACCTTTGACGTACTGTTCGGCTTCTTGCGCCGTGGTGTAGGCAAAGAGGATATTCATGAAAGGGAACAACTTGCGCTGTTTCTTGCCTGTAACTTTGTTCATGACATCTTTCCAGACCTTCGCCAAATACACGTATGTCCCTGATTCAATCATGGTATCTGCTACAGCTTGCATCTTGCCATACTTGATGCGCAATACAAACCATTGCTTATCTTCGGCTGGCTGATAGCTTACCGACACCCCTGTTTTTGAGCTTATGGCTTCGGGGAAGGCAAAGGGGGCAAGTCCCTTGCTTTTTTCGTCATAGATACTAGCATTATCCAACGCGTTTATATCCGACTTTCAATACAATCATGCAAATCGAACGCAAAGGTATAAAAATTCTTTTAAATTTTGTCCCTTTCACCAAAAAAAACATCAATTTACCCTGTTTTTTTCCTAAAAACATAATTTATCACAAAAGAATCCTCCATATCACAATGGTATGGAGTTTTTTTCATACCTTTGCAACTGAAAAAAAAGGATACCGTTTTGTTATAAATGATATGAAGAAAATAGTATTGATAACAGGTGCGACAAGCGGAATCGGACTGGCTTGTGCACGGAAATTTGCAGCTAACGGTGACAAACTGATTCTTACGGGAAGAAACGAAAGTCGATTGGCGGAGATTAAGAAGGAACTGACGGAGAAGGGGTCCGACATCCTTACTTTGTCTTTCGACGTAAGAGACCGAGAGAAGGCTGAGAAATATATCGAGACGTTGCCTGCAGAATGGAAGGAGATAGACGTGTTGGTGAACAATGCAGGATTGGCTCTGGGACTTGAGCCAGAGTATGAAGGCAATCTCGATGATTGGGCGACCATGATTGATACCAACATCAAGGGCTTACTGACGATGACGCGCCTCGTTGTGCCAGGTATGGTGGAGCGCAATCGCGGACACATTATTAATGTGGGGTCTGTAGCTGGCGATGCAGCATACGCTGGAGGCAATGTCTATTGTGCCACGAAGGCAGCGGTGAAGGCTCTCTCTGATGGATTGCGTATCGACGTGGCCAACACCGCCATCCGTGTCACCAATCTGAAGCCAGGTCTTGTGGAGACCAACTTCAGTAATATCCGTTTTCGTGGTGACAAAGACCGTGCTGCAAATGTATATAAAGGCATCAAGCCTCTTACTGGCGATGATATAGCTGATGTTGCCGTATATGCAGCTAATGCGCCAGAACATGTGCAGATAGCAGAGGTACTCATACTGGCCACTCATCAGGCCAGCGGCAGTATGATTTATAGAACGAAATTGAGATTGCCTTCGGCATAGCGCGAGGGCAATCTTATTTTTAAAACTATGAACCATGAACAACAAAAAAATGGACTTTTTATGATGTTTGCGCACACATCACTTGATTTAAATCAAGAATAAGGCACTTTTTTGAGCAAAAATCATCAAAAAACTTGCGAGGTACGTAAAATCGTCGTACCTTTGCATCGTCAAAAGGTTAATAGATTGTTTTAGGTTAGTAGTAATATTTATAGTTTTAGGTTTTTAGTTATTGGTAAAAAAGAAAGTTTTCAACTGTAGGATAACAGGAGGTCGCTGTGAAGCTCCCTTTAAACTTTCAAATTTTTAGTCCTTGTGGACTGAAAATTTCTTTTAGAGAAAAAGGATTTTTAGTTAAACATAGGCTTGTTCCGCTGTTGCTCGCGAGAGTTGCAGCGGATTTTTTTTGTGGTATGGCAGATATTTTACACAAAGATTGTTGGTGATATTTGCAAAAAAGCGTATTTTTGCATTGTGAAACAAAGACAAGTGCTTAGAATAGCTATCATCTCATCCCTCCTTGCATTCTTTTTGGGATGTCAGGATATTCGGCATACAGTGACAAGAGACTCTGCCTTTGGCCAGTATGAGGAGCGGCTGGACACTTCCCTCTGCCGCAATTTCCTCAGGAAGGCCATCAATGGCGACACCTCAAGATGGGTGGCCGACAAGACCGTGAGGCAGTATTACAAGGAGCATCCAGAACCTTTATGGTACACACCGATGGGTGTTTCTGAGGATGCCGACTCCCTGCTAAGCTATCTTCGCCGCGAACTGCCGATGAACGGTCTTGACACGACCGCCTTCTTCATTCCCCAGATAGCTGCCAACCTCAACACCGTGCATCAGTTGGCTTTCGACTCCTTACAGCTCGACATCAACGAAGTGCTGCCACGGCTGGACTTTCTCCTGTCGAAAGCATACGTACGATATACCATTGGCCAACGCTACGGCTTCTCACGCCCTGCCCAGTACCTTAATCGCTTAGACATCAAGCCGGAATCTGAGAGTCATCAAGAGTATGCCCGACTCTTTGACTACGAGATCAAGGCCCCCAACTATGAAGAGTCGATGCAGATGCTTTTATCGGAAGAGCGCATGAACTACCTTTATGCCTCAAAGCCAAAGGGGTATGCCTATCAAGCACTGCGCCAACATTTTTCGGATAGTATCAATGCAGCAGAGCGTACCAAGACAGCCATCAACATAGAGCGCTGCCGATGGCAGATTAAACAGCCGTCGGCCGACGAGCGTTGTATCATCGTCAACATTCCGTCTCAACAGCTATGGGCCACCTGTCCCGATTCTGTCGTTACCATGCGTATCTGCTGCGGTTCCTTTAGCCACAAAACACCTTTGCTTTGCAGTGAGATTAGCTATCTGCAGGTGAATCCCGAATGGATTATCCCGCAAAATATCATCAAGGCCGAGGTGGCAGTCCATGCCGGCGACTCTGCCTATTTCGCCCGCAACGACTACAGCATCGTTGAGCGTACGACCAACGACACGCTAAGTGTTTCATCTGTAAGCAGTTCTGATTTGAAAAGCGGAAGGCTGCGAGTGGTTCAGAAAAGCGGCCCGCGTAACTCTTTAGGCCGCATCGTGTTCCGTTTCCCCAATGATTTCTCCATCTATCTTCACGACACCAACAACCACAGTGCATTCAACAGGGAGCGTCGCACGGTATCGCATGGTTGTGTGAGAGTTCAGAAGCCCTTCGAACTGGCCTGCTTCCTTCTGCCTGAAGCCAATGAATGGAAATTGGAGCAACTTCGTATCTCGATGGACATCCCCCCTGTGAGCAAGCGCGGCAAGGACTATCTGAAGGAGCATCAGGACGATCCGCATCCTTATCGGCTGATTTCCTATCATAATGTGTCACCCAAGATGCCCCTCTATATTCTCTATTTCACGCTGTTTCCGAATCCTGAGACAGGCGAAATAGAGTCGCTGCCCGACCTTTATGGCTACGACAAAGCCATCCAAAAGGAGATAGGAGACCTCTTAGAGTTAAGAGATAAAAGATAAGAGTTATAATTTAAACTTCACAATTTCTCAATTAAGGCAACGGCGTAAGCCGATATACCTTCCTGCCTTCCAGTAAAGCCAAGCTTCTCGGTGGTAGTAGCCTTGATGGAAATCTGGTCGGGGTCACATCCGATGACCTCAGCCATGCATTGCTGCATCTGTGGGATATGCGGATTCATCTTAGGTTTCTCGGCACAGATAGTGGCATCGATATTACCCAAGCGATAGCCCTTTGTAGCAATGAGTTCAACGGTCTTTCGGAGGATGATTTTACTGTCCATACCCTCAGTCTCTGCAGAGGTGTCAGGAAAATGATAGCCTATATCACGCATATTGGCAGCACCCAATAATGCATCGCAGATGGCATGAATCAGCACATCGGCATCGCTATGGCCCAACAACCCCATGGTGTGTTCCAATTTAATGCCTCCTATCCACAGGTCACGCCCTTCCACCAACTGGTGGACATCATAGCCCATTCCTACTCTTATCATATTATTAATGCTTAATGCTTAATTGTCAAACTCTTCACCTAAACAAGTCCTTCAGACCATCCATATCGAATGCCAGGGTGAAGCGCAGTGTCTGGTCAAGGGGATTGCTCTGTGCCGTAGAGATGACATAACCCACATCGAGTGAGAAGACATTCATTCGGAAACCGCCACCAACGGTGAAATACTTTCGGTTACCCTTCGACTCTGACTCGTGATGATAACCTGCACGCAGCGAGAACTGGTCGTTATAGACATACTCAGCACCAACGCTCCACTGAATTTCCTCCAATTCCTCCTTGAAACCTCCGGGGGCATCGCTGAAACTGCTGAAGATACCCTTGATGCTCGACATATCGCTGTACTGCTCACGCACATATTGCTGATACTCACTGGCATTGTATTTGTTGGCATCACCACCCAGACGGTCATCAATATACTGTTGCATGGTAGGCACCGTAGGCACCAACAGCTTGTTGGCATCAAAAGCCAACGTAAAACGATTGTACTCATCAACAGGCACGAGCAACGAAGCACCCAGACGCAAGTTGGCAGGGATGAACTGACTTTCGTCATCACCATAAAATGATATCTTGCTACCGATATTGGTGGCAGTAGCACCAAGGCCAAGTTGACACTCTCGGTTACCCAGCATCACATAGTTATTATAATACATGGCGATATCGGCCGCAAAGGCAGAAGCTGGTTTCGAACCCTCGCTGAAATAGTCGTAGCGCAGGTCACTGTAGATCCAACGCAGACCGACACCCAGCGAAAAAGTCTCGCTCAGCATTCGAGAATAGGCCACATCGAGTGCCATCTCATAAGGTTTCACGGTCATCGACTCATCTATTCCCTCCGAGTCGGTATACACCTCACCCAGCGAGAAATAGCGCAACGACCCCGACAAGGCACCATAGTCGCCAATACGATAATAGCCAGCCACATAGGCCAGGTCGATATCGTTAACCAACTGTCGCAACCAAGGCGTATAGTTAAGGGCAACGCCCGCTCTGCTGATACAGAACGGATACTTGGCCAGGTTCCAGTATTGCGAGTTGACATCAGGATCAG
>Ga0310695_10006740_pt1 | contig 18767 bp, 17 predicted proteins | sample RumenRJG_04DNA_FD_203882 | JGI IMG/M metagenome (GOLD analysis project Ga0310695, IMG submission 203882) | Bovine rumen microbial communities from Lethbridge, Alberta, Canada - RJG_04 (v2) (version 2) | ecosystem: Host-associated > Mammals > Digestive system > Stomach > Rumen | place: Canada...
TTTTTGGAAAACCTGCCCAAGAAAGAAGCAGGAAAGAAAGAGCTTCTTCAAAACATTTTGAAAAGCTAAGTTACAGCATGAGACTTAATCAAAGGCGCTCCCACAGCTTCTATTGCCTTATGGGCCAAAACCAGAGAGGAATCAATAAAATTTCCCTCAATATGATACATTTGTACTGCGATTGGAGTTTCAGTACAGCCAAGAATAAATGCCTGGGCCCCTCTGTTCCTCATAGTGGAGATGACCTGCTTTACATTAGAAGTATCATAATTAAAATTATTCGCCTTAACACCTGAGTAAATCATATCCTGAAGAGCTTTAATCTCCTCATCATCAGGAACTACCAGTTTAATATTGAACTTGTCACAGGCTTTCTGATAAATACCAGTGTTTCTCGTACCTATAGTACATAGTAAACCAACCTCAGAATAGCCTAACTCCACACAGTGTTTCACTACTTCATCAATCATATTGATAATTGGGACATGGACCTTATCTTTAAATTCATCAAGAAAATAATGTGCGGTATTACAGGCTATTACTAGGACATCAGCCCCCTGAGATTCCAGAAGTTTTGCTGACTGAAGCATCCTCGCCGCAGGAGATTCCCCTCTTCCTTCGATAGCAGCTGTTCTGTCAGGGATCTGAGTATTGTTATCCACAAGAATGTGGATATGCTCCTGATCTGTTTTAGCGTCTGTTGACAGGATTATTTTTCGCATGAGATCGACCGTAGCCATAGGGCCCATACCACCAATAATGCCAAGAGTTTTCATACAGACACCTCTTTGCTTTACATGCTTTCAGACATACACTTTGCTTTTTTAAAGGTTGCAGAAAAACACTCCTCTATTTTGTTTATAGAACATAAAGAGGATTTTACAAAGAAGAGGACTTTACAAACTCAGCGTGTAAGACAGTCCTTTATCTTCTGCAGACGAGGAACAATCAGGTGAACTGTAGGACCTGTCAGAAGCGCACCATAAAGAGTTCCTTCACGAACACCTTCTACACAGCTGAAGTCAGTGAAAATGAAAGACGTGATGCAGGCAGTTGCAACAAGAAAAATATCAAAGAAAGTTTTTACAAAACTGAAGGAGCGGTGAATAAGAGGATGGAATACCTTAACAAAATATTCTCCGGAAAGCATGGCAACGTTGGCGATAACTGAAAGTGAAATTGAGAAAGAAAGCAGTAAGGTTCCACCTATCACCAGCCCCCATGACATAAGGTAGGTCAGAGTATCCGACAGCATCATACGTAAAAAGAACGTAGCAGCGTCAATCATATAAGAGAACACTACAACAAAAGGAATCTGTACAAGAATGTTTATCCAGTGATCTTTGAACGAATCAGGACCAATTGCAATGAACATGATCTGCAGGACAATCAGAAGAATATTGAATATAAGAGATGTTTCTCCAAAGGTATAGTCTGAATGTAGAGAGAAAACATAATTGGCAGAAGATACCGGAGTTGTTCCTATATCAGCAAAAGTGATACAGGCAATGGCACAGCCTTGAAGCACTACAGAAAGAAGGAATAGGAAATAACGTTTGGAGGCTTCTTTTTTTCTCATTTTACTATCACATTTATCGCTACTTAATAGCAGAATCTTCAACCAGATTTCCAAGAGAAGCGATCTCACAGCTCTTTTTAGCAAAGCCGATACCGATTCCATAGACTTTCTTATATCTTCTGGATATAAATTTTGAGGCGTAATCTTTTTTGATGATCTGCTTTGTGGCGGCATCAGCTACGTCATAGCAGTCTTCAAGATTTTCTGTTTTCTTTAACTCCAAAATACAGGCTGTTTTGTTATCAAAGCTATCAATGACAATATCTGAAAAGCCGGTTCCACTTTCAATTTCCTCGTTATACTCAAAATTTTTTGTTGCCGCAGCCAACCCAAGAATACCGGTCATAAATCCATGGTAGTAGAGCTCATCTCCGGTATTTCTGATACTCAAAAACTCTTTTAGCATGGTGCTGATGAGCATCTGTGCATCATCAGTATTATTTACCATGAGCAAATCCACCAGCTTTAGAGCCTGATTGTACCAGTATGGGTTATCTTCTCCGTAAAGATATTCTCTTTTCTCATTAAAACATGCCAGCACTTCCTGATTAGGAATTCTTACAGTTACCTTGCCAGTAATCTCTGAACCTTCTGCAAAGGTTACATAGCCTGTATGCAGCATCATGGTCATAAAGACATCAAAGCTTACTCTGTTTCTGAGGTCTGGATAGGTGGTAAATTCCTTTAGACTGATATCAATCGTTTCCCCGTCAAGAAGCTTCTGCAGTTTATCGATATTCTCTGCATTGTGTGCTTCCATGCTGTTGTCTGTGAACATGGTGATAAGATCGTTACCACTGGTGTTTACCCAGAATGGCTGAGGAGCATAGATGTCTTTCTGAGTTGCAGCATAGCAGTAACTGATTAGACTCCATGGACAGTAGATATGTTTATCGCCAAATCTGTAGCCGTCATACCATTCCTTAACTTCACTTTCCTTATCAGAAAGTCCACAGTCTGCTAAGAGCTTTTCTGTCTCTTCTTCTGTGAAGCCAAAGAAACCGGTATAAGGCTCGTCATTCATACCAAAGGTTGTAAAGTTATTGGCATCGGTAAACACACTCTGATGGGCTACACGCAGACAACCAGAGACAATTCCTTTGTATAGCCAGGGTTCATTGTCTTTTTTAAAGATATTACCGCTTAAGGTTCTGATGATATTGAGCATGCTATCATAATAAGGTTCTTTGGCAATAACAGCTTTCTGCAGAGGAACGTCATATTCATCAATGATCACAATAACCTTGCGACCATACTCTTTGTACAGCATAGAGGCAATCTGGGGAATAGCTGTACCTAAAATCGATATTGCTCTGCTTAAATTTTGAGGATCATTCATTTCATCCTGTTTGTCTTTACAAAAGGATTTATTCTTTTTGAATTTCTCTATATCATCAGACTCCTGCTTTGAGCTTTCAGTCAGAAAAACAAACTCGTCATAAAGCAGTCCAACTTTATAGATAAGCTGAGATACAGCCTGATAGAAAAAATCCCCCTCTACAGCTCTGAAAGAAATACTGATGACGGTGAATTCTCCCATAACCTTTTCTCGGAATTCTTTGTAATCATCACCGGCAACAGCAAGATTTCGGCCGTTATCTACAAAGAGTTTCTGCTGATAGGATTTATCCCCAGGATTATGATAATTGAGTCTACAGAACTGCCTGATCAAATCAAGATTAAGAGTTTTACCGAATCTTCGAGGACGAATAAAGAGGGAATTTTTTATAGCATCGGTAATAAGAAGATCTTTCAAATAAGCAGTTTTATCAACGTAGTAACCTCCTCCATTGATAATTTCAGCAAAGTCCTCTCCACCGGTATATAGCAAAACATCTTTCTTCATAAACGCCTCTTTACTGTCTCTGAATAGAATTTTAACACAGGAATTGAATCAGTTAGTGAAAGGAGAGGTTAACTCCCGTAAAAATCAGTAACAAGTCTTAATCAGGTTCTTTTTGAAGATCCTGTATAGTTGCATCAGATATATCATCGTCATTCCTTTTTTTTATGATTATATAGGGACTGTTTCCGGACTCGGAAAAGGCAAGTACAGGTTCAAAAAAATATTTGATCTACCTGACCGATTTTCTATACTCCTTTGGAGTCATTCCTCGAGATTCTTTGAAGGCTCTTGAAAAATAACTCATATCAGTAAAGCCACAGGAAAGAGCTATATCAATGACCTTGTCATCAGAAGAGCCTAAAAGCAGAGCCGCTTTCTGAATCCGAAGGCGCTTCAGATACTGAATCGGAGGCATCCCAACAGTCTTGTTAAAACACCGAAGACACTCTGTAGTACTGATTCTAGCTACCTTTGCTATATCCTCAATTTCTATTCTCTCAGAGAGATTCTGTGTCAGATAAGCCAGCATTTTCTTCACTCTTAGGATAGATTTATCAGGAACGCTATAGTTATTCTCTGAAGTATTTATAACCTGATAAGCAAGACACTTAACAGCCTTAAACAAGGAATTGGTGACATCAAGCTCAAAACCAAAATCTCCTTTCATATAGCTTTCAAAAGCATCCCTTGTATAAATGAGAAGATTCTTATGAAAAGGGATATCGTCTGTTAAATGAATACCGGCAAAACAGTCACTGTTTAGCAGTGGCTCAAGATATTTTCTGTAGATATCACTTTCAGGATTGGAAGAAATAACAGATGGGTGAAAAACAACAGTATGCGATACATAATCCTCATTGGGAAATACCGCATGAAGTCTAGCCGAATTTACAAAGAAACCTTCACCTTTTCTTACAGTGAAAGATTCAGACTCAATGGTTATTCGAGCCTCGCCATCCTCAACATATTCAAGTTCTAAATGATCATGCCAGTGCCATGGAACCTCTGTAGAATGACGAGCCTTTGAATAAAAACCGATAGGAAATGACCTTGTTCCATGTTTAACAAGCTCAAGTCCTGACGCATCTGTTGTACACCTGCAGTCAGTGATCTTTGATATGTTGTTTTCCATCTGTCACTTTTCCGTTATTTTTTTACTTTGGTTATTTTGTCATATATTTTTGGCTATTTTAACATATCTTTTGGATATAACTGCTGATATAGTCATATATAACAAAAGAGGTATATATGACTAACAAAGAAAACAGAAGATTAAAAATATCCAATCTAAGCTCCTTTATTGTTCTTGGATTCCTAGAAGCTGCATGGGCGCCAATGGTTCCATATATCAAAGCAAGATTTGATCTGGATGAAGGTCAGCTGGGTATGCTGCTTTTATGTACAGGAATAGGATCTTTTATTTCGCTACCAATAGTTTCATCTTTAACCAGCCGTTTTGGCTGTAAAAAAGTAATGCAGATATGTGCGGTATTCTTTGCTTTAACACTGATTATGCTTTCAGTTTCCCCATATCTAGCGCTTACAGCTGTATTACTACTCATTTTTGGAGCTCTGACCATTGGATTGGATGTTTCCTCAAATATTAATGCAGTCATTGTTGAATCAGAATTAAAAAAACCTTTAATGTCAGGATTTCATGGAGGCTACTCAATAGGAACTCTGGCAGGATCAGCCTTCATGTCTGCAATGCTTTCTGTTGGTATCTCACTGTTTTTCGGAGCATCTGCTGTTTTCGCCTTAATGATGTTCATAACCTTTATGTATTGTGGACATCTGATCAGTGACGTCAAGGCATTTGAAAACAAGAAAAAAGAAGCAGATGAAAAGAGTTCTGACACAGAACCTACAGAAAAAAAGCATAAAAGAATTCCTCTTCTTGTAATTATCATCGGCTGTATGTGCTTCATTATGTATGCCCTTGAAGGCGCCGTTTTAAGCTGGTCTGGCGTCTTTGCAAATCAGGAGAGAGGTATTGATATCAGCAGTGCAGGCTTTATCTATTCATTCTTCGCCATATCTATGACCATTATGAGACTTGTTGGAAATAAGATAGTTGTGTCTTTGGGAAGAAAGATAACAGTCGTTACCGGAACGCTTCTTGTAGCATCCGGATGGATCATTACTGTAATTGTTCCTAATATTTATGGAACCTGTATCGGTTTCCTGCTAGTCGGTTTTGGTGCGGCTAATATTGTTCCTCAGCTGGTATCTTTTGCCGGAACAATCAGGAACTTCCCTGTCCACGACACTATTGCCTTTATCAATGCCCTTGGATACTCAGGAATTCTTCTTGGACCAGTAGTTATCGGATTTACCTCAAAAGCATTCTCTCTTCCAGCAACCTTTGTTGGAATCGGAATATCTTCTCTTATTGTGGGGCTAATTGCTCTTAAGGTGGTCACCGATGAAGGACTTGAGACCAAAAAGAAAATCAGAGAGCTTGCCAACCACAGCAACAATTGAAAGATAACCTTGTGTTTATTTACAGGAAAACATTGTGTTTTCCTGTATTTTTATTGGCGGGTAACTTTCTGAAGAACAATAACTGCTGACAATAAACCCATTCCGATAATATCGGTTGTAATTCCTGGATATAACATCATCGGACAGACCAGAATCAGAAGTATTCTTTCAACAAGATTACATTCCGTTAAAAGATAATTCTGAAGTCCACCTGCAAGAGCTATAGTTCCAGCTGATGCTGTAAATGCAATCCACAGATACTCATAAATCTTCACATCTGGGACAACACCAATCAGAAGTTCCGGATTGGTTAAAAAGAAGAATGGAATTAAAAATCCGACAAGTCCCAATCTTACCGCAAGTAAACCAGTCTTAAGCTGATTGCCACCTGAAATACCTGCTGCAACATAACAGCTCATAGCTACAGGAGGAGTAATGTTCGATAAACAGGCGTATACAAGACAGAACAGATGAGCACAGATAGGAACAATACCAACCTTAATCAGAACAGGAACAGCTACAGCCTGAACAATTACATAGGCCGCAACTCCCGGGACTCCCATTCCCAGAACCACAGACATCAGCATGGTTAGAAAGCCTGTAAGCAGAATATTACTGTTATCCACAACAGACAGGATCACGTACCCCATGTTAAGGCCAAGACTTGTCAGAGTTACGGTGCCAATGATAATACCGATGATTACACAGCAGACACCAACTGAGATAGCACCTCTGGCGCCTTCTGTCACTGCAAGGATAATCTTGTCAATATTCATTCTGGTATCCGCACGCAGATAGCTTGAAAGAACAGTGGCAACAATGGAGATCACTGCTGAATAAAGTGGTGTATATCCGCAACACATCAGAGTGATAAGAATAAATAATGGTAGAGAAAGATGCCCCTGTTCCCTTATAACTTTCATGGCATCAGGAATATTCTCTTTAGAAAATCCAGAAAGTCCCCTCTTTTTTGCTTCAAAATGGACAGCAAAGAGTAATCCCAGATAATAGAGGAATGCAGGAATAACCGCTGCAATCATGACTGAGACATAGCTTATGTTCAGAAATTCAGCCATAACAAAACCAACTGCTCCCATAATAGGAGGACAGAACTGACCGCCGGTTGAGGCAACTGCCTCCACAGCTCCGGCAAAGTTTTTAGAATAACCGGTCTGTTTCATCAGAGGGATAGTAATAGTTCCTGTAGTTGCAACATTGGCAATGGCTGAACCGTTAATCATTCCCATGGCGGCAGATGCCATAACCGCAACCTTGGCCGGACCGCCAGGAGTCTGCCCGACCAGTGCCAGAGAAAAATCATTGATAAACTTTGAAAAGCCACTGTATTTCAGAAATGAGCCAAAGAGTACAAAAAGGAAAATATAGGTGGCACTTACACCTATACCTATACCGAATATGCCCTGTGTTCCCCAGAACTGAGTCGAGAGAATTCTTTTTAAAGTTAGACCGTTATGTCCCAGAGCTCCAGGTATATAGGCACCAAACCAGTTATAGGCAAGAAAAATGGCAGCAAGAATTCCAAGATTTCCACAGGCTCGTCTTGAAGCCTCAAAGACTAGAAGAATACCGATACCGGCAACATATAAATCAGTTGTATTAAGTCGCCCACCACTGCGGGCAACTCTTGGAAAATAGATTACAAGATAGAGAATACAGAATATGCTTAAGGCTATCAGCAAAAGATTCAGAAGTGAAGGATATCGCCTTTGTTTTAGGGATTTTCTGGTAACAGGAAAAAGAAGAAAGGTAAACAGCAGCAGAAACAGGCAGTGAAAGGCTCTGAGATTTATGGCGCTGATAGCACCAAAAGTCGTGAAATAAACCTGAAAAACAGTCCATATAATCAGAAGAACAGCTACAGCTTTAGAAGTTATTCCTTTGTAGTTTACATATCTGGAAGGATGTTCCTTTACCTGATTATCCTGTGCAGATGATTCCTGCATCAAAACACTAGCCATATACTTAACCTTATTTCTGGATGATTGTATTTAGCTTACAAGTTAATACAAGACAATAAAAGCACAACAGAAAGAATTAGAGGATTTTCTTACTGATTAACGCTTAAAACTTGGGACTTTGAGGATATTAAGGCATGCTCCAAAATAATACAGGCCCAACCACATACATAATGAAAAAACATTTTTTTCAACAGTAAAAAAGAAACATTTCAGTGACATCAGAAAGACTTTAAGAAAATGCAAAATCACAACTTGAAAAAAAAGGAAAATGATTCAGAAAATTATGCAAAAGTACAATTAGATCAGATAAATACAGTTTTATCTTTAGATTATTTTCTGGAACACACATATATAAGCACAGATGTTCTCTGTATAGGGCCGTTAACGTTTTCTGTGATCCTAAGGTTAAATTAAAAAATTTCATAAAAAAACACTTACAGAAACCACTAGAAAAGTAGGAAAATCTTTAGCGTTGTAATTTCTGTGAAGACAGGTGAAATCAAAAAGATTGGAACAATTTCACCTTTTTCTGGTTACATTCTCATGAACATAACACACGTTAAATTCAAACAACTATAGGAAAAATATCATGATAGAAAAGAAACAGGGATGCATGTACTGCGATGAGGTATGTGAACATAGAGACTCTCTGATGATTAAGATCTGCGATTTCGAGCACTCAAAACTTTACCTTTTCCGTGATCAGAAAAATCGTGGTCGCTGCATCTTAGCCTATGACGGACATGCAACCGATCTTACAGACTTAAGTGAAAAAGAACTTAATGATTTCAACAAAGAACTTATGGCTGTAGCAAATGCAATTCATCGTGGTTTCAATCCAGACAAGATTAACTACGGCTCATATGCTGATACCGTAAAGCACCTGCACATTCACGTTGTACCTAAATATATTGACGGTCCAAACTGGAACGGTCCTTTCTCTGATGCAAATCCAAAATATCTAAAGGACGATGAATATCAGGAAATCATTGAGAGCTTCAAAAAAGAATTAAAGAAATAGAAGAAAGGATTTTTTTCCTTATTCCGGAAACGTTAATAATCACACGCAAAAGACTGTCTCAATAATGACAGTCTTTTTTTAAGAAAGCTCAAATTAGTTAGAACACAGTACGAATTACAGAAGACAAGTACGGTACAAATTAAGAAAAATGAGGATTACAGGATTAGGGTGTGTGAGTCGACCTGTAAGCCGAGTTCTGTTCTGCATAGCAGCGACAATCATTCCTCTAGGCTAGAAATCGCTCTCTAGCTCAAGCAATCAACCCGCTCTCAATCCGGACCAGATTATAGAGAGCCTATTTGATCTTGCTCCAAGTGGAGTTTACCGTGCCTTTCATATTGCTATGAAAGCGGTGAGCTCTTACCTCGCCGTTTCACCCTTACCATTAAAAATGGCGGTCTGTTCTCTGTTGCACTTGTCATGGGCTCACGCCCTCCAGGCGTTACCTGGCACTTCGTCCTTCGGAGCTCGGACTTTCCTCCCCCACGACCGTATGAATAAAGATCTTAAACACGCGTGCGTGGCAGCGATTGTCTGGTCGACTCAGGATATATTATATATCTTTTAATGGGACTTGTCTTTAAGTTCTAGTGCCAGATTATACAAGTCATTCTTTTTTATTCCTGTTATGGAAGCTAGAACATTAGCTACAGTTTTTACCGGAGAGGTCTTTATAAGCTCTTCTAAAGCAGCTGCAATCTTATGGTCGATCTCTGAAGATTCCTGTTTTACAGCTCCGATAGCAACAACAAACTCGCCTTTGGTTCGGTCAGGATCAGCCTTTAAAAATTCAGGAGCCTCCTTAGCCTTTAGTCTGTAGAAAGACTCAAAAGTCTTGGTCATCTCTCGGCATAAGGTTACATCGTGATCAGGCAGAATTTTTGCCATAAGCTCCATGGTATCAACAATACGTCTTGGAGCCTCATAGAACACAGCTGTATAATCCGCACTCTTAAGAGACTCTAATACAGCAGTTAGTTCCTTTTCCTTTACAGGGAAGAAACCGCAGAACATGAACTTATCAGTAGGAAGTGCTGATGCCTCAAGAGCAGTAATCAAAGCACAAGGACCAGGCAGAGGAACCACCTTTACCCCCTGCTCTGCACATATGGTCACTACTCTGTAGCCAGGATCATTGATAAGAGGAGAACCGGCATCGGAGATTAAAGCGACAACGCCGCCTGCTCTTACCTCTTCAATAATAAGGTCTGCCCTCTCACCTTCATTATGATCATGACAGCTGATCATTTTCTTGCCGCTGATCCCAAGCTTATCCAGAAGAATCTTTGAATGTCTGGTGTCTTCAGCTGCAATTAAGGTTGCACTCTTTAGAACTTCGATTGCTCTTAGAGTGATATCATCAAGATTTCCTATGGGAGTAGGAACAATATATAAAGCACTATCCATCTTTATTTTCCAAAAGAAAAAGCTTCGGATTTTTTTAGATCAGAAGCTTTCTTAAATTAAATCTTTTCCAATCTGCTGACTATTTTACCTTGATTGAGGCAGAACTTACAGGGAATGTAAAATATGTATTTGGATAAGGCTCATCTTTTAAGGTGAAATGCCACCACTCTTCCACCAGTGGCTTGAAGCCATGCTTGAGCATTGCCTCTCTTAAAATCATGCGGTTATTGAACTGCTGTTTGGTAATCTTGGTGTAGTCAGGATGGCTCAGTTCTCCAAAGTAATCAAAGGTTCCGCCCATATCCACTTCTTTCTCAAGATTCATATCAAAAAGAGTCAGATCAACGGTACTGCCGCGGCTGTGTCCGGAATGCTCGGCAATATAGCCTTGAGGGAACAGAGTATTCTTCTCAAGCTTTGGATAAAAATACTTCTTCATACGGACATCATTAGGATCAAGAGCCCAGGCCATAAAGTGTGATACGGCCATCTGTGGTCGGTAGGCATCGAAGATCTTCAGGCGATAGCCCTTTGTCTTAAGCTCATCACTTACATTCTTTAGCGCAGCAGCTGCCTCTTTGGTTAAAAGCGCAACCGGCTGCTCATAGCCTTTAATTCTGTCTCCAACAAAGTTATAGGTTGAGTAGTATCTTATTTCTAGTATTGCATCAGGTACAGCTTCAGCCAGAAGTACAAAATCAGAGGAATCTCCACTGAAAAGCATCCCCTGATCTGTCATGGTCTTGTGCTGAGGAGCAGGAGTTGAGGTACATCCTGATACCAGACAGCAGGAAACAAGAATACAGAGTATTAAAACGGTAACCTCTCTTAGCTTGAACATATCTTCACCTATCCTTACAGACAAATATACTTAACAGTTGAAACACCGTATATCTAGCATAGGACGAATTCCTTTAACCTGTTAGAAAAAAAAATAGATCCGCATAAAATAAAAACAAAATTAAAATCTAAGTTTCTATAATGCTCAGTATGTTAAAATAGTGAACATTGAGGCCAGTGCAAGGCTTACAAAACCGAGTCTTTTTGTAAGACTCAAAAGGTCAGAAAGAACGTTGTACCATATTCATAACGTTCTTTAGGATGTGACCATGAATCCATATATAAAGTAGGAAGTCATCGTGAAAGCTAAAAGATCAGCTTTAAATGTATATTTATGCACTTTACTTACAGCAGCAACTTTAACTTTAAGCGCATGTACAAGTTCTTCTGTAAAAAAAATCGAATCAGTAAATGCATTTGGTCCGCTAAATTTAACAGCACAGGTATACAGACAGGCATTTGAAGATGCATCTGCAGATGAAAGCTTCAAGGCTCTTATCCTTTATACAAGATCACAGATTGTTGAGAACAGACTTGATCAGGCAGCAGCAAGTGTAAGTCAGCTGTATGCAAGCGCTGCAACTCCTGTTCAGAAAGATGAGGCTGCCATGGTTGATGCCATGCTGCTTTCCAGAAAGAATCAGTTTGAAGAGGCCGAGCAGAAACTTGCTGCCATCAACTACAAGGCTCTGCCAAAACAGGATATTTCATACTTCCTGGTTTTAAATACCAACGTAAACACCAATCTTTACAACAAGACCCACGATCCTAAGTATCAGATTACAGCATTCAAGAGCGAATCTGCTTTAGAGAGATATGTAACCCGTGATTCTGATAAGAGAAAGGTTCTTTTGAGATCTGTTGATTTATTAAAGCAGCTTGATGATCAGACCTTATCATCTGCATATACCAATGTAAAAAATGACACAGACAAAGGTTTCTATGAGTATGCAATCATTGATAAGTCATCAAATAATCAGTTAAAAGATCAGATGATGGATACCTTTGCTAAGAAGTATCCAAACCATCCTCTGCTGCTTTTATCTGCTCCAGAGAAAGTCGAGCCTGTAGTAAACCAGCAGGATGTACGTGACGTTACACCTAAGGGTGGCAAAGCTGTAGCCGTAGATTCTCAGGCTTTATTCAGCATCCAGGATGGCGATCAGATTGCAGTACTGCTGCCTCTATCAGGAAGATTCGCTTCATCAGTAGGAGAGCCTGCCAAGCTTGGTATTCTTACCGCCTTAAAGGACAGAGGATCAAAGGCTAAGGTTACCTTCTACGATACCAATAAGACCAACATCTCTCAGATTGTTGCTACCATTTCATCAAACGGAACCAAACTGGTTATAGGCCCAATTCTAAAGCCTGAAGTTAATGCTATGAATGCCGCAGGACTTAAGATTCCATCAATTACCCTTAACTCTCCAGAGGGCAACCGTCCTGTAAATCAGTGGTACTTTGATTTAGGTCCAAACTATGAGGGTGCAATTGCAGCTTCAAAGATTTATGCAGATGGCTACAAGAGCCCTATTGCAATCGGACTAAGCACAGATAAGGCATCACAGCGTTCAGTTAACAGCTTTATGAATACCTTCGGTAAAGTTAACAACAATGCAGTTGTATGTAATTACAGCAATCCTGCAAATGTTACCTCTGAAATTGCAAAATGCCCATTTGGTTCAGCTGACTCAGCATATGTAAGTGCTTCTGTTATTGATGCAGTCCAGATCAAAGCAGCCATTCCATCAAATGTTGCAGTTTATCTGACCGACAAGAGCTACATGGGCGTTAACAACTCCTCTCAGGAGCTGGCCTTAAAGGGAGCAATTCTTGGTGATATGCCATGGGTTTTAACTGACAGCTCACTAAAAGAGAGCTTCATGAAGTCTATGCCAAAGGCAAATTCTCAGGTTCAGAGAATCTTTGCTGCATCCTATGATGCTGTAAACTTTGCTTTCAATATCAATCAGCTGGCTGCAAATCAGAACGACGTTTTACACGGACTGTCTGGAGATATCTCCTTAGGTCATAATGGTCTGATTGAGTCTACTCCAATGTGGGTTGAGCTAGGTTCTGTAAGATAATTCTGTAATGATTATCAGGGACTTTACTTGGTCCTATAAACGAGAAGGGATGCTATCATGCATCCCTTATTATATTCTAAGCTATCTTTTTACTAGTTTTATACTAGTATCTTACTAGTTCTTTGCTAGTCCCTGCAGGATCTGATTTGCATTCTTAATCTGATCACTTGCACCGCTTACGAAGCTGTTGTACTGGCCCATGAAGTCCTGCAGCTTAACCATCTGTGTCTGGTTGTCAGAGTTGCAGTTCTCTGCCATGTGCTGAATCTGAGAAGTGATAGATCGTACCTGTTCTGCGGTTTTACTAGGTATAAATAAAACTTTCTGTGTCATTGAAGATGCTCCTCTGAAGGAAGCTGGCAAATTGACCTCAGATGCGCCCCAACTTGAAGTGTCAATACCAAGAGATTTTGCCTCCTCGTAGTAGCTCTTTAAAATCGATGCTCTCTTTTTATTGTTGTCATCATCATCCTTGGTAACTCCACCAAGATCAGCATTCATTCTATCTACAAGATTGTTAAGTTTCTTTGCTTTGTCATTTTGGCCCTTCATATCAGCAATCTTCATTTCTGCTTCTTTCTTCTTGGTGGCGCCTACCTCTAACATAACCATAGCCGCCATCATCTGGATGGACATACCTTCGAACTCGGTACCCTTGATTGCATTTACATTTGAAGTTGAAATTGCACCTACTGACATAATCGGTTACCTCTTTGCTCTTAGAATCTTTTGAAGAAATCTGACCTTTAATTCGTGAATCAGACTCTTTTCGTTTAACCTTTGTCTTAAGTATATATCAAAAATTTCAATAAGATGTAACTACTTTTGAATATATATCCTGTTTTGTTTAAAGTTGGAATATATATCACAAATTCTGCTTATTTTGTAACTACATTATTTATGTAGTTACACTAAATTTCATTGATTTAAAGCTGTAGACGTGACTCTCCAGACGACTGACAGTAAGTCGTAATTCGATATGTTGTGGTCAGTCAAACCGGAATCAATCTATTTTTCTGGGATACGCATGAAATAAAGGCTAAGAGTCGGATCTTGTACTCATATGGGGAAAAGTTGTACTTCTTAAGCAGAAGAACAAGTACTAGTTTAGAGAAAAAACTTGTACTTATTTGGGGAGAACCTCTTGTACTCAAATGGGGAGTGTCTTTGGCATTAAATGGGGTATAATCATCTTGTTATTCAACAGGTTTGTACAAATATATAACGATACACATTAGTGGTTTTAATTTTGGTTAGATATTAACCTAATTGAAAGCAGACAATCATGCATCCAGAAAAAAAAAATGCGGACCATCAAACTTACAGTTAAAACCGTTTTCTTGTCCGCATTAGTTATACTAAGAGGTAATCTGTCTTAAAAGCTTTTATATCTGCTTCTACAAACTTGTTTTCACAGCTTATAAATACTTTTAAATTCTTAAATCTTTTTTCACCTATGAGACTAAACTGCATGTTGTCTTCTGAGATAAGCCACTCAGCAATACAGTCTATTACTGATAGTGAAGTCTCAGGCTCAACAACATGCAGCTGTTCGCTTACTAATTCTTTGCCAGGCCCTGCAGGATCTGATTTGCATTCTTAATCTGATCACTTGCACCGCTTACGAAGCTGTTGTACTGGCCCATGAAGTCCTGCAGCTTAACCATCTGAGTCTGGTTGTCAGAGTTGCAGTTCTCTGCCATGTGCTGAATTGTAGAAGTAATAGCACGGATTTGCTCTGCAGTCTTTGCCTCACAACCAGTGATAGTTTTAACTCCATTCGACACCGATACACCAGTCGCCTTCCAACTAGACATATCGACGCCTAACCCTTTTGCTTCCATGTAATATTTTGCTAATATCTGACCTCTTTTTTTCTTATCACTATCTTCATCCTTGGTAACTGCACCAAGCTCAGCATTCATTCTGTCAAGCAGATTATTCAGCTGTTTTGCTTTATCGTTCTGAGCCTTCATATCAGAAATCTTCATTTCTGCTTCTTTCTTCTTGGTGGCGCCTACCTCTAACATAACCATAGCGGCCATCATCTGGATGGACATACCCTCGAACTCGGTACCCTTGATTGCATTTACATTTGAAGTTGAAATTGCACCTACTGACATATTCGTTACCTCTAAGTTGTAAAAATCTTTTGAAGAAATCTGACCTTTAATTCGTGAATCAGACTCTTTTCGTTTAACCTTTGTCTTAAGTATAAATCAAAAATTCCAAAAAGATGTAACTACTTTTGAATATATATCCTATTTTGTTTAAAGTTGGAATACATGTCACAAATTCTACTTGTTTTGTAACTACATTATCATAATGTAGCAGAAAAGAATCTGATGATTGTTACTGCTTTGAAATATTCTCTGTGACAATTAAGCTGATTTTCTTGGCTTACCATCAATAAGCTCATTGTTGCTCTCTCAGATACAGCTCTTCTCTTTGACACATGTTATAGAACTGAGCTTTTCGATTTTTTGAAATTCGAAATATCAAGAAACAGTCTTATTTTTTTACTATCAGAAAAATCAAAAAGGATACCACCCTAGGATAGTATCCTTTACGACAAACATAAGGACAAATTCTACTAATTCTTTGCCAGACCCTGCAGGATCTGATTTGCATTCTTAATCTGATCACTTGCACCGCTTACGAAGCTGTTGTACTGGCCCATAAAATCCTGCAGCTTAACCATCTGTGTCTGGTTGTCGGAGTTGCAGTTCTCTGCCATGTGCTGAATGCCGGAAGTTATAGCACGCGCCTGCTCTGAAGACTTATTGCCAACCCAATTAGAAATATCAACACCTAAGCCTTTTGCTTCAGCCATATACTTAGCTAAAACTATAGCTCTGCCAGCTTTATCTGAATCCTCATCCTTGGTGTACCTGCCAAGCTCGCCATTCATTCTGTCCAGAAGATTATTCAGCTGTTTTGCTTTATCGTTCTGAGATTTCATATCAGAAATCTTCATTTCTGCTTCTTTCTTCTTGGTGGCACCAACCTCCAGCATAACCATAGCTGCCATCATCTGGATGGACATGCCCTCGAACTCGGTACCCTTGATTGCATTGATGCCTGAAGTTGAAACACCTGCTACTGACATAATCGTTACCTCTTAGTTGTAAAATCTTTTGAAGAAAGCTGAATTCTTTTCGTGAATCAGATTCTTTTCGTTTAACCTTTGACTTAAGTATAAATCAAAAATTCCAAAAAGATGTAACTACTTTTGAATATGTAGCCTGTTTTGTTTAAAGTTGGAATGTATGTCACATATTCTAGTTGTTTTGTAACTACATTATCATAATGTAGTGTAAAAATTTCTGAAGTAAAAAGACAGAAAATACTATAACCTGAGGCTTTTGCATGCTCAATAATAGTCTCTACCAGCCTCTCTCCAAGATGTCTGCCTCTGGCATTTGGCGTAAGGTAAAGCCGTTTCATTTCACAGTGTTTTGAGGTAAGCCGGTGATAGGCAACCATTCCAAGAACCTCATCATTCTCCAGAGCAACAAGAAGTTCTCCCTGTGGAGGAGAATATCTGACTGCAGGATCATCAAGTTCTGCCTCAATATTCTGAAAAGACAAATCTCGGCCAAGTCTGTGGTAATACTCTTTAATCAGTTTTTTAACTTCATCAGGATATGCGCTTCCGTCTACTATCTGCATATGAAGTGTCTCTTTGTTCTTGAAGTCTGCTGTTATAATTAAGCTTTCTCTTAATCTTTTGACTCCATTCTATAGTGAAAAAGCTGCTAACGCTCAGAGTTTAAAGTTATTTTTGTATACCTTTCAGAAAATGGAACAATGAGAGCCTAATCTTGTACATATATTCCGATATTGAATTGGGACGGTGTGAGATGGATATGGGAAAAAATACTCAGGCATACTATGGCTATGAACTTAGAAAATGCTCCTATGCGGAGTATCAGCATAAACTTAAGAAAAAGGCAGTGCAGAAAGAGCTCTTTTCCAGACTGTCCTCCTGTATTCATCAGCTGATGGAGTCGATATGCCAGTGTCTGGAGGCTCTCTTCTCTCCTGAGGTTATCTCCGTGTTTGGTATTATCGGTATTATTCTTTTTCTATTATTCTCAAGCTGACGTATGTTATCTTAATCACAAACATAAAATTCTCGACGGTGTCGAGAATTTTGAGTTCGGCTGGATTAATATATATTCTGACTTCATCTGGGAGCTCAATCATGCTCCTGGCTCTATAAGACACTTAATTTCACCTAAAATAAGAAAAGACAGCTAAGTTTGAAGGTGGAAAAGATGACAGATAAAACTGGACCAAGTCAGATAAACGATAACCGCGATAAAGTCATTGTCAGAACCAGTGTTGTGGGAATACTGGTTAATGTTCTTTTAGCCGCCTTTAAAGCTGTAATCGGTATCATGTCCAATTCCATAGCGGTGCTTCTGGATGCGGTTAACAATCTTTCAGATGCTCTATCCTCAATTATTACCATCGTGGGCACGAAACTGGCTGGAAAGCTGCCTGATAAGAAACATCCTTTAGGCTACGGCCGTATTGAATATCTCAGTGCCATGATAGTCTCAGGTATTGTGCTTTATGCCGGTATTACCGCGGCTGTGGAATCTGTCAAAAAGATTATAGAGCCACAGATTCCCCAGTACAGTACCACATCACTGATTATTATTGCGGTGGCGGTTTTAGTTAAGATTGCCCTGGGGCGTTATGTGAAAGGGCAGGGGGAGAAGGTGAACTCCGGTGCTCTTGTTGCCTCCGGTGCAGACGCGTTATTTGATGCGGTACTCTCTGCCTCGGTTCTTGCCTGCGCGCTGATCTTTACTTTTACAGGCTACTCCCTTGAAGCCTATGTGGGTGCCTTAATTTCAGTACTCATCATTAAAGCAGGAATTGAAATGATGGTAGAGATGGTTAACGAGATCTTAGGTATCAGAGCGGATAAGGAAAAGACCTCAAGAATTAAAAAGCTTCTCACCGAAGAGCCTGAGGTAAGAGGGGCCTACGATCTCATCATGTACAACTACGGTCCTGAGAAGGATTTTGCCTCGGTGCATCTGGAACTTCCTGACTCCATGACTGCAAGAGAGATTGACCAGCTGACCAGAAGATTAGAGCGCAAGGTCTACCGTAAGACAGGGGTGATTCTGGCAGGTGTTGGACTGTACTCCTACAATACCTCAGATGATGAAGCCTCAGCCATTCAGAAAAAGGTTCACGATCTTGTGACCTCCTTTGACTGGTGTGTGCAGATGCATGGCTTCTATGTCGATCTTGAGCAGAAGGAAATGTCCTTTGATGTGGTACTAAGCTTTGATATTGAACCTAAGGTCGGTGTGGCTACTATCCACAGTGAACTTCAGAAGCTGTATCCTGACTACAGTATTGAGATTGCACCGGATGTGGATGTGTCGGATTAGCTACATGAAGAAATGTCCTGGCTGAATAAGCTTATAATTTTAGCTATTATTTAAATGAGAATGTTGGTATATCTGCGGATAAATCCTATTATATTCCTACAATAGAA
>Ga0310695_10006742_pt1 | contig 18764 bp, 18 predicted proteins | sample RumenRJG_04DNA_FD_203882 | JGI IMG/M metagenome (GOLD analysis project Ga0310695, IMG submission 203882) | Bovine rumen microbial communities from Lethbridge, Alberta, Canada - RJG_04 (v2) (version 2) | ecosystem: Host-associated > Mammals > Digestive system > Stomach > Rumen | place: Canada...
TACAACTTTTTTATGATATATGCAAATTTTCGTGCGTTTTTATGCATAAAAAAAGAAGAACCTCGTATGAGATTCCTCTTTTGACCTAAACTTGCGTATTATTAAGCGAGTTTATTTACGAAACGAGCAAGTTTCGATTTGAGGTTACTTGCCTTGTTTACGTGAATGATGTGACGCTTAGCCAGTTTGTCGAGCATAGAACTTACTTTCGGCAGAGCTGCAACAGCAGCTGCTTTGTCAGTAGTCTTGCGCAAGTCACGCACTGCATTACGTGCGGTTTTTGCATAATAATGATTGTGTGCTTTGCGCGCTGCCGTTTGGCGAATACGCTTCAAAGAGCTTTTATGATTTGCCATCTTTGTTTTTGTTTTTTGTCCGACTCGCGGACGGTTTTGTTACTGTTCCGCTGCCTTGAGAGGATTAGCTTTGGAATGTTGACTTTAGGGAAGGTCTTTGTAGTGCCAAGGGGAATCGAACCCCTATTGCAAGAATGAAAATCTTGAGTACTAACCGTTATACGATGGCACCTTCGCGTCAAAAGCGGATGCAAAAGTACTGCTTTTTTTTGACATACGCAAATATTTTTGCATTTTTTTGCAAAATTTATTGCATTTTGTTATATAAAGTGGCCAAATACTCCTGTTCCGGTTGTCCGGGAGTCGGAATTAACTCCGCTTTATCCAATATTCCGAGTGCGTTAAAATCCATGATAGTAGAGTATCCGGAACGGGCGATGATATGTTTTGCGCCCAAGAGTGCTGAAGTCAATTCCGAATCCGTCATATACGGCAGGATGGTGATATTTCCCCGTTTAATACGTGTGTTGGGACGATGCATAAGTCCTTGTACAATCAGTACCTGTTCTTCTGTTCCGGAATACCGTGCGATAATCTCTTTCTCCAATAGTGTACGATGGGGTTCCAGGCCGGAGAGAACAGCGACGATATCAAATGGTGATTGGTGATTGGTGATTGGTGATTGTTTCTGAAAGCGGCTCAAAGGTCCGATATACTCCACTTGTGCAGTGGTGTGACTTAATTGACCGGCAAGACTCTTTTGCGGATCGGCATAATCGGGTACCCATACCTTATTATATCGCATGCATATGCGTGCGTGTATGCGTGAAGCAATAGGCTCTGCCCATTTCCAACCACGAGGCAGCATGATGTGGAGTTGATGGGTGATATAGATGGATTCCGTTTTTTTGCTATATAATCCAAAGCGGTTATCGGAGATGACGCGATCGATGGATTCTTCGTTAAGAAGGGCTTTAAGCATTAGATGATCTTTCATCGACCACTTGACGAGTTTAGGCATTGCACGCAGGATAGCGAATACTTGCCGTGTACCTTTGCTATACTGGAGGTTAAGCGGTGCCAGATAGGTGTATCGCAGTTTCGGGAAATGTTTCCGAAGAAGCGTCAGACTCTCACCATCTCCACCGAGTATCACTTCATGTCCCTCATCCAACAGACGCTGAACGAGCGGTACACAACGACTCGCATGACCGAGTCCCCAGTTCAAAGGTGCAACAAGAATCTTCATACGCTTATGATGACGTCGTAGCCTTTGGCGATAAGCGGTGTAGCAATAATCTCCATCTCTTCACGGGATATCTTCTCCAGATTCTCTTCCGGTGTCTTGCGATCAATGACATAAATCATGATCTGTTTGGGATGAAGGATATCCACCGCTTGGTACCAGGCTTTCAATTCTTCCGGAGTGGTATTATCAATGATTTCACCGTTATGCGCACCCCGTAGGAAGCAGGTCTGTAGCGTAAAATCACCTTCAAAGGCTTGCAACCAATCGATGATCTGTACGACTGTGAGGTGTTCGTTCACCGGCAGATCAATGCGTCGCATCATGGTGTCCGTTCCAGCATCGAGTTTGAGAATCCGGTTATCGCATAACCACAATGCTTTCACCACATCGGGGCGGCCCAATTGCGTAGAATTGGAGAGTACACTCACTTTTGCTTTCGGACAATATTGATCCCGTAGTGCACACGTATCTTCAATGATGCCTAAGAAATCCGGATGAAGAGTGGGTTCGCCGTTACCTGAGAAAGTAATAACATCCAAAGCATACTTCTCTTTCAGTTTTGCTTCTAATGCCGCTTTGACTTCTTCTCGAGTCGGTAACTTGGGATGCGAGACGGGTGTGTTCCAACCACATTCGCAATAGACACAGTTGAACGTACACAGTTTATGGTCCAACGGCATGAGTTCAATACCAAGACTGGTACCTAAACGACGACTATGTATGGGCCCGTAGGCAATTTCACTAAAAAGCATATTATACGTTAATCACTCGATTGCCGAGTATCTTACACAGTTCATTACGCATGGAAAGGAGTGCCGGCTGGTGCTTGAGTAACTCAAACTGGCGTGTGAGATCTCCATTCTCCTGCGCGGCCTTGAGGTTTTGTTCAAGTTCAGCAATCTGCATATTAACGACGGTCAGTTTGATCTCAAACAGCTGTCGCGTCACCACTTCTCCCAAACGTTTCTCCTCGTCCGATTGCACGAAACGGTATCTGTCAGCGATCATATCGACAGCGAGTGCACTCAGTTGCGGATCAGCATGGAACTTAAAGAATGTCTCCGCCTTGAAACCCGTATCTTTGAAGTGCTGATTGAACTCATCGATGAGGGTTTGATAGATCGGTTGCGGGGGTTGTATCTCATCGTTCTCCAGCGAAGTGATGATTACTTCCCCTATGGTATAAACAGATCCGTCCACGTTAATAGGCCGTTCTCCGTACCGCACGATGAGTTGCATGAGGTTGTAATAGTTCTGCTCCAAGGGTGTCTTGGGAGTAATCTGAATAATCTGATTACTCGGAGAATTCGGAGTTTTCTGAGTGCTCTGCACTTTCTCTTTTCGCAGTTTCAGCACTTCTACTGTCAGCACTTTCTCCGACATATGCAGTCGTTCGGCGCAGTCTTTGATATACACCTGCCGCGTAATGATATCCGGGATGATGGCAATGGTGGCGGTGATATCTTTGATGAGTTCCGCACGCTTGTAAGGATCATCGCCTGCATCTTTGCTCAGCAGTTTGGTCTTAAACCGGATGAAGTCGGTCTTATGCTCCTCGATATAGCGAATGAACTCCGTCGAGTCATGATTCTGCGCATAACTATCCGGATCTTCTCCATCGGGAAGTAATACCACCTTGACATTGAAACCTGCTTCCAGGAACATATCGATACCGCGTAAGGCTGCATGGATACCGGCAGCGTCACCGTCATAGAGCACGGTGATGTTCGATGTAAACCGTTTGATGAGCCAGATCTGCGGTTTGGTCAATGCCGTACCACCGCTGGCTACTACATTCTCGATACCGGACTGATGCATGGAGATTACATCCATTTGTCCTTCCACCAGATAGCACATATCGGCTCTTGAGATCGCCTGCTTGGCCTGGAAGAGACCATATAATTCATTCGTCTTGGAATAGATGACGGAATCCGGGGAGTTGACATATTTGCCTACGTTGTCCTTCTTCTTGAGGATACGTCCGGCAAAAGCCACGGGTTTACCGCTGACGGTGAAGATAGGAAACATGACGCGGTCCCGGAAACGGTCATAGATCCGACCGTCTTCACTTTTACCTACCACGCCGACACCTATCTTGGTGTTCACATCATTGAGGATGAACTTCTCTTTAAACCCTTTCTTCTTGAGCGCCTGTGCCAAAGGACTTCCTTTCTCCGGGGAATATCCGAGTTGGAACTTACGGATGATATCATCTCTCAGACCTCTTTCGCGGAAGTAACTCAGACCGATGGCTTGTCCTTCAGGCGTGTTCCATAACTGGTCCTGAAACCATTTATTGGCGAAGTCATTGACCACGAACATCGACTCCCGGTCATCCTGGCGTTGCTGTTCTTCCGCCGTCATTTCGCGTTCAGGCACCTCAATATGGTATTTCTTACCCAACAGTTTAAGTGCTTCTACGTAACTACATTGCTCAATCTCCATGATGAACCCGACGGCATTGCCGCTGACCCCGCAACCGAAACACTTGTAGATTCCTTTGGACGGACTGACGGTGAAAGAACCTGTCTTCTCATTATGGAAAGGACAGAGTCCGATAAGGTTGGCACCCCGTTTACGGAGCGTCACATAGTCTGCAACCACTTCTTCTATCTTAGCCGCAGCATGGATCTTATCGATTACATCACGTGGGATCATAGGTTAATCGGTATACCAGAGGTACATACCCAGTTTTATCTCCCATTGGTCCAAACGGCCACGGGTATGGTTTCCGTTCGTGAAATCTGTATGCTTGTATGGGTTCACAATACCGAAGTCATATCCGCCTCGCAAGAAATAGCGTTGATACTGGAATCCGGCACCCAGGCCCCAGGTGACGTTAAAGCGTCTGAATGTCTGATCTGCATCAGCGGCATCATAGCCATTGAAATACCTGGGAACATAGTTCTCTCCTTCATACGTCTGGTAGTCATCCCGCATCTCAAATCCGAGTCCGCATTGGATGGTAGGACCGGTATAGAGGATGAGGTAGGTCTCTTTGGCAATCTCAAACTTATACTGCCAGTCCACGTACAATTCGAGTTGGTGGTAGGTGATGATTTGCCTATTTCTCGGGTACGGCATGCCGTAATAGTTATTCCGGTCTTTTTTCCAACCGCTGTTATAGGCACCAAAGGTGTAGTTCAATCCGATAGAGGTACCGAATCCGGCAATAAAACTACCGTCATACACCACTCCGACCTTAAAACCTTTCATCTTCACTACATTGCTAAGGGAGTCTTTGGCTGTAGAAGGGTTTGCCGGGTCATTAAGCCGCAAGATAGGCTGTGCCCAACCTACCTGCACACCGAATCCTTGTTTAGGCAGTTCTACAGCCCAAGCGCTAAGTGCTAAACAGGCTACTACAATCGTTACAAAAATCTTTTTCATATTTGTCTTTTTACTTTCTACTTTCTATTTTCCGAAATACATCCTCGGGATCCGTCGGTCGTTTCTCTTCCGCCCAGAAGAAGAGTGCCAAGCGGTTCGCACCGGAAGGAATCTGATCCATCGGATAGAGTACGCCCGTCGTCTCGGACGTAAACCGCATATGATGAATCTCCTGATGCTCCACATACATCCGAATGAAACTACTCTCCGTAGTGTTCATCCCTACGTACTCTCCTTTCTCATCATCTTTAGGGTAAAAGATCGTCATGGCATTTCCGCTCATGTCAATGATCTTCACTTCCCCGTCTTGGAAGTATGCCGTCGCCTCTTTTCCGCTCATCTGGTTAAACTCCGTACTATCCTGCATGACGCACAGCGCGTTTCCGTATCCGATGGCATGCTCGACCACACTATTCTTCATATAAACGAGCATGCTGTCTGCGGACATCTGATGGTTCTGACTCCAACACACCGGTTTTGTATAGAGATGCATCGTGGAGTCCGATCCCAGATAGGCGAGTGAATCACAGGTCATCTGCATATCATCCCGATACACACGCACACCATAATGCGCACGAATGCGCTGGTAGGTGCTGTCCATGCGTGCGCTATCCGTAAAATGCAGTTCCTCGGTAAACAAGGTGTCTGCATGTATGTAGGCTATATGCGCCGTGTCGCTCCAATCAATCAGTAACGCACTGTCGGTAGCAAAGCCATGACTCTCTTCTTCCCATGCCTGGCCGTATTGTCCTTTGAGTGTCGCTTCCCGAGTGGAATCGACCATAGTCATATGACCCAGGATCTCTCCAAAACCGATGGCTTTGTCATAATAGATCGTGTCACCTGTCATCGTTCGGCCATCAGCATGATGGATAACCGACTGATCGAGAAGCATAGACAACTCATTCTCCGTATTATACCATCCCCGAGAAGAACGGATATCCGTTTCTTTCTCATAGACGATATCTGTCGGACTGACGATATCCGCTATTTTGGTTTCGGTATTATAGAGCAAGGTGTCACTTGTCAACACAAACTTATTATTCACCAGTTTCACGTTCTTACTGAAGATGGCATTCTTCGTTTCCGGTCGGTAGTTTCCACGCACGGACGTGAGTGTATTCAGAGTATCTTTTACTTCTCCGCCGGTGAAATAATACGCCACTCCTTTGGCCCGGTCATAATTGAGACTGTCCGTAGTGAGGATGGTGGGGTTTTCGTTCATGCGACCATGAATAAGTTTGACGTGTCTGCGTAATCTGGCCAACTTGGTATTCCCGTCATAATAGAGTTTATCTCCGAAGCCCTGTAAGGTATCTCCTTGTTCAAAACGCACATGTCCGAAAGCATCCAGAGAATTGGAGTTCTCATAGAAATAAGCACTGTCGCAGTACATCAACGCTTCCTCATGCCGGAAGATGACATTCCCTTTGACGATCTGTGCATCCGCAATACGTGCCTGATCAAACTGCAAGTTGTCGGCTTGCAGCAGATACACCATCGTTTGACTCTTTGCAGGAACAAAGAGCAAAGAGCAAAGAACAAGGAATACTATGTACTTTAATGAATCCATCCGGGATATTCGAAGTCACATCCTTGCCATTCGGGATCAATCTGGACATAGGTTGTTTTCTGTTTCTTAAGAATCCAATCGTGGATTAACTCTTCTCCTAACTTGGCTTCCAACATGGACTTGATGGCCTGGAAGTCATCGGTGAGGTTGGCACGGTGGATGTCCGTTTTCTTTTTGACTTTAACAATCGCACACACTTCCCGGTTCTTGGTCTGATCCATCATGACGAAGGGTTGGGATATCTCTCCTTCTTTGAGGCTATAGATCTGTTTGGCTATCTCGGGTGCCAGATCCTGGTACTCAAAACGACTGCTACCGGTGTTCGGATTGATCATCAGTCCGGCATTCATCACGGTGTTCTTGTCCTGGGAGAACCGGATGACTGCTTGTTCAAACTGCAGACTATCCACTAATATCTGCTGGCGAATACTATCGAGTTTTTGGATGGCATTCACTTTATCCGTCGCACTGATACGGGGACGCAAGAGGATGTGACGACAGTTGATACGCTCTCCTTTTTTCTCAATCAGCTGGATGATATGATAGCCGTATTCTGTCTGCACGATCCGGCTGACGCGCTTGGGGTCACTGAGGTTAAAGGCTACATCGGCAAATTCAGTAACAAGTTGTCCTCTACCTACGAAACCCAGTTCACCACCCCGTTTGGCACTCTCGGTATCTTCCGAATAGAGTCGTGCCAGCATGCTAAAATCGGCACTACCGCTCTGCACACGATCGGTAAATTCACGTAGGCGCTGTTTGACGCGCTCAATCTCCTCGATCGGTACCGGCGGTTCAAAACTGAGGATCTGCACTTCCACCTGTGCCGGCATCATCGGCAGGGAATCCAAAGAAAGGGAGTTATAATAACGCCGGATATCTGCCGGTGTCGGTTTGATGTCGGAAGTCAGTTTCTGTTGCATTTGTTGGATGATCATCTGATTCCGCACCGAGGTCATCATCTCTTCCCGAATCTCCGAACTGGTCTTCCGGAAATACTCCTCCATCTTCTCTTTGCTACCGATCTGGTTGATGTAGTAGTTAAGACGCATGTCCACTTGATGGCTTACGGAGGACTCATTGGCTTCGATAGAATCCAGTACCGCCTGATGCAAGAACAATTTCTGAATCGCCAACTGCTCCGGGATGAAACAATACGGATCCCCCGGTATCGACTGTCCTTCGTATTGCGCACGAAGACGCTCTTCTTCCACTTCACTTCGAAGAATGGCCTCATCGCCCACCACCCAGATCACTTCATCAATCACCTGCGCCCGGGTCATCAGACTGATGGCCAGTAAAAATAACATGCTATATCGTTTCATAATTCCTAATAAAATATCACCTCTCCCCGTTGTACGGCTTCTTCATAGATGCGGTCACGCTCTTTCTGCAAGAACTCCACCTGTCTTTCGCTCAAGACGATTTTCTCGATCTCTGCACGTGCCAATTCGACCGGCATAGGCGTACCACGCAGTTGTTTTTCCGTTACTTGGATGATATAGGTCTTGAGCGAATCGGACACTTCTATTTGGTTCTTGGTCTTTAACATGTTCTCCAAGGCATCATGCTCCACCGGCATTTTGCTGATCACATCCGTGGTGGTCATCCATTTATCGGTGAATAAATCATAACCGTTCGCAATCTGATAGGCGTATTTCTCAATCTCATCCAAGGATTCGTCACGCATCCATTTGCGCAGTTTGGCGATGTTCGGTGCATCTTTGGGAACGACCACGAGCATACCTTTGACCACACTCTCGTTTAACAAGAACCGATCGGGCATCTGGTCATATATCTGTTGCACCGTTGTATCCATGACGTTTTTCGGCATCCGGTGATTGATCAGATATTCCTCATATGCGTGCGCGTACAAAGTGCGGCGATAGTCCTCTACCATCTGTTCCAATTCATCTCCGGCGATACCCGTCATACCTTCTTTCACGGCATCATAGATCAAGATATCTTTCGCCCACTGGGTAATATATTGTTGTGCCACCCGGGCACTATCCTCACTGTTCAAACCTACGGTTAACGCATCCAGCGTTGATTGATACAGATAATGGCCATGCAGTTCCACGGCGGCACCGGACTGCTGTTTCTTCTCCAGTGCCTGACATCCGACAAGCAAGAAGGCGGTCAAAAAAAGCCCAATTATTGTTTCTTTTTTCATAATCGGGCGCAAAGGTACGAAAAAATTTGCACATATGCAAAAATTTTTGTAATTTTGCACGCAAAATGGAGTTAGAAGTTCTAAATAAGTACGAAAAAGGGCAAATTTGTGTTCTTGCGGATAAGAAACTTATCCGCCACCCTGAATGGTTAGCCTATACGAAGCTGCATGATTATCCTGTGTCGTGGTTAGAGGTGAGCGAGAGCAGCAAATCACTGGAAACGGTGTCTAAAATATGGGACTTTCTCTTTGAACATAATATCACACGGCGAGGTCTGTTGATCTGTATCGGAGGTGGTATCTTGACCGATTTGGGCGGTTTTGCCGCTGCCACATATAAGCGCGGTATTGATTATATCAATATCCCCACTACGCTATTGGCGATGATTGATGCTTCTACCGGTGGGAAAACAGGCATCAATTACCGTGGGCTGAAGAACAGCATCGGTACTTTTGCACCACCGGTGACCGTCCTCATTGACCCCACCTGGTTAAGTACCTTACCGACCGAACAGTTTCTCAGCGGTTTTGGCGAAATGCTGAAAACGGGCCTGCTTGACGAGCAGCTGTGGTCCCAACTGCTGCAATACGACTTAGAAACGATGCCGACGAAGGGTCTGAATGAACTGATCGAGCAATGTTTGGCCATTAAGGCACGCATTGTGCAAGAAGATCCGCAGGAAACCGGTACACGCAAAGTGCTCAATCTCGGTCATACTTTTGGTCACGCCATCGAAGAGATCAGTTTTCAGCAGACAGCGATCCATCACGGTTATGCCGTAGTATATGGACTGATTGCAGAACTGTATCTGAGTGTGGTCAAACTCGGATGTAACAAAGAGCCCTTGCAACAGTTGACACAGATCATGCTGCATGATTACGGCAAACCGCAATGCAAGTGTTCCAATATGGAAACTTTGGTAAAGTTGATGCAGCAAGACAAGAAAAACGAGCATGCAGGTCAGATCAATTGTACCCTGCTGCAAGCGGTAGGTAAGCCGATTATCAACCAGGAGATTACGGAACAAGAAGCCGTGGAAGCATGGGAGTATCTGTTCTCGTTATAAAAGAAACGAATAAATAAAAAGATAGAAATGAGTTTACAATGTGGAATCGTAGGGTTACCGAATGTAGGAAAGAGTACCCTATTCAATTGTTTAAGTAACGCCAAAGCACAGAGTGCGAATTTCCCGTTTTGCACCATTGAACCGAACGTAGGTGTGATCACGGTGCCGGACGAGCGGTTGATTAAACTGGGTGAGATCTGTAAACCCGAACGCGGTGTGATTCCCACGACGGTGGAGATCGTAGATATTGCCGGTTTGGTAAAGGGAGCCAGCAAAGGTGAAGGTTTGGGAAACAAGTTCCTTGCCAATATCCGTGAGACGGATGCCATCATTCATGTGTTACGTTGTTTCGATGACGAGAATGTGGTGCATGTGGACGGAAGTGTTAACCCGGTTCGTGACAAGGAAATCATCGATGCGGAGTTGCAATTGAAAGATCTGGAGACCGTAGAGAGTCGTATACAGAAATGCGAGAAAGCAGCGAAAGCAGGTGGTGACAAGAACGCCAAATTGCAACTGGAAGTGCTGGTGAAATACCAAGAAGCTTTATCGCAAGGTAAGAATGCCCGTACCGTTGAGTTGGAGAATAAAGATCAGGAATTGGCCGCCAAGGATCTGTTCTTACTGACCAACAAACCGGTTATGTACGTTTGTAATGTGGATGAGGGTGCTGCCGTCACCGGTAACGCCTATGTAGAGCAGGTGAAAGAAGCGGTGAAAGATGAGGATGCGCAGGTGTTGGTGTTGGCAGCGAAGATCGAGAGTGAGATTGCTGAGTTAGAGACCTATGAAGAGCGGCAGATGTTCCTGGAAGAGATCGGTTTGCAAGAGTCGGGTGTGAACCGTTTGATTAAGGCAGCATATGCGCTGTTGAATCTCCGTACCTTCCTGACGGCAGGTAGCGATGAAGTACGAGCATGGACGTTCAAGGCAGGTTATAAAGCACCGCAATGTGCCGGCGTGATCCATACAGATTTCGAACGCGGATTCATCCGTGCGGAGGTGATTAAGTACGAAGATTTTGTGACCTTAGGCGGTGAAGCCCAATGCCGTGCTGCCGGTAAACTGGCCACGGAAGGAAAAGACTATCTGGTTCAAGATGGAGATATCATGCATTTCTTGTTTAACGTATGATTGAGGATTTATTAGCGAACGGTATATGGGTGGCGATAATTTTTATTATCGTCGGTTTTGTAGCACTGGTGAAAGGTGCGGATTGTTTGGTAGATGGCGCATCGTCTATTGCCAAACGATTTGGCATCAGTGACCTGGTGATCGGTTTGACCGTAGTGGCTTTCGGCACCTCGATGCCGGAATTTGTGGTAAATATGGTTTCGGTAGGAGAAGGCTCCACCGATTTGGCGATCACCAATATATTGGGTTCCAACATCATCAACACCTTGGTGATCTTAGGTGTGACGGCCTTGATTTTTCCGATTGCATCGCAGAAACACAGTCGTAACTTCGATATCCCTATGTCTATTTTTGCGGGTATTTTCGTCTTAGGAGCTATCCTGATTCATGCGCCATTTTTGAGCAGTGCAGACGGAGGTATCGGTCGTTTGGGCGGAATTTTATTACTGCTGTTCTTCATCTATTTCCTGTATGAGACTTTCCGTCATGCCAAGGATCATCCAGATGAAGCAGAAACAGTAAAGACGATGTCCACCGGTAAAGCGATTCTGTTTTTACTGCTGGGTTTTGCCGGATTGGTGATTGGTGGTGAGTTGATTGTAAAGAGTGCGGTAGATATTGCATCCCGTTGCGGTGTCAGCCAAGCGATCATCGGTTTGACGGTAGTGGCATTAGGCACTTCGTTACCGGAATTAGCCACTTCTATCATTGCTGCTTACAAGCACAACAGCGATATCGCGTTGGGTAATGTGATCGGTTCGAATATCTTCAATGTATTCTTTGTGTTGGGAACGAGTGCTACCATTCGGCCGTTACCGACGTACGATGGTATTGCCTTGGATGCATGCGTAGCTGCGTTGGGAAGTATCGTGGTATGGATAGCCGTGAAGACGGACAAAGGGCAGAAGATCAACCGGTGGGCAGGCGCTGCGTTACTGCTGATTTATGCCGGTTATTTGACCTATCGGCTGATTACGTTAAAATGACGACGTTCTGAATCGAAGAACCAACCCCATTTATTGAAATAACGGCACATGTTTTGGATATGAATCCTAAGCATGTGTTTGTTTGTATAGGATGCTTTAGCATGCGCATGAACGATGGACCATAGCGGGTAGTAAAGCGTGAGATAGTTCCGATGAATCGTGCGTGTAAGATCTATATCTTCCGGATACATAAAATAGCGTTCATCGAACAAACCGGCTTCCACGACGGCTTTGGTACGAAGAAACATGAAACAACCACTCAGGTAAGGTGCATTGATCGGTCGCGTCAGATCCAGATCTCGTAACTCATACCGCTTGTTACGACGTTTCATCAAGAATGGAGGCAAGAAACGGCGACCGAAGACATCCAGCGGGGTCGGTAAACGCTTGGCAAGGTATTGTTGTGTGCCATCGGGATTGAGTACTTTAGGCATAAGCTGTCCAACTAATGGGTTCTGTACCATCCAATCATGTATGGCATCAATATCTTCCGCTTTGACACGAATATCGCTGTTCATCACAAGATGGTATTCCGTCTTATTGTATGCACTTTCCCGCAAGGCAATATTATGCGCCTTTCCGTAGCCAAGGTTTGCACCATTGAACATATAGCGTATTTTCTCCGATTTCATCGGGAATTTTTCGCATTTCTGATTGCTATTATCCAAGAGATATATCTTCCGAAGGTTTTTGACCTTCAGCAACTCTTCCAGCAGGGGGAAGAGTTCCTCTTCCCATTTCGGATGATATAGCGCGATAGATATATTGAGCATACCTTAGGATTTGCGGAGGAATTGTTTCACTTTCCGCAGTTGTTTGAGTGCCACAGTCAGATATCCTGCTCCGACATGGTTCTTTTTTAGGACGATGTAGTCTTCTTGGGTCTTGGATAAACGTGCACGGGTGTTTTTGTTACTTGCCCCCCCCGTCTCCATTGACACTAACACTTCGGGGATATAATGCGATTTAAAACCAGCCGTAAAGATACGAAGCACCATGTCATAGTCTGCAGATATACGGAACCACTCATCGTATTTGCCTACCTGTTTATAAACTTCTTTGCGCACATAGACCGTGGGGTGCGGTGGCATCCAACCGTATTTGAGGGCACGAGGATGGAAAGCATTACTCTTCCAACGGCGCACCACTTTTCCTTCATGACAATACTGCAGATCCCCATAGACAACATCGGTGTCCGTATTAGCGAATGTCTCAGCAATTTTCCCGATGGAATCGGGAGAATGGAAGACATCGTCGGAGTGCAGAAAGCCGATTACATCACCGTTGGCTATAGCGATACCTTTGTTGATGGCATTGTAGATACCCTCATCGGGTTCCGATATCCATCGCACGTTCTTATGTGCAGCAGCATAGGATTCGATGATTTGCCGTGTTCCGTCAGTAGAAGCACCGTCCACGATGAGGTGTTCGATATCCTTGTACGTTTGACTTTGTACACTCTCTAATGCACGTCGAATGGTCTTGGCACTATTAAAAGTGATTGTTATAATTGATATTTTCATGATCCTTTTATTTCTTCTTTACTGCAGGATTTCCTTGATACACACCGTCCTTCAAACAGTCTTTTGTGGCTACAGAACCGGTTGTTAACATACTACCTTCTTCCATCTTCACGCCCGGACAAACGATCGCTTTGGCTCCTATCCACACACTATCTTCCAAGATGATCGATTCTACCTTCAGGTCGAAGGTCTCCTTGGAAAAATCGTGATTCCCGCATAACAACATAGCTCCCTGACTAATACAACAGTTATTACCTATTGTGACTTGAGCAAGGTTATCAATCCACACATTCTCGCCAATCCAAGTATTCTCACCAACGGAAAGAAGCCAAGGGTATTTGATGTTGACGCACGGTTTAATGACTACACTTTTGCCCACTTTGGCGCCATAACAACGGAGCAAAGCACGTTTGAACCCATAGGAAAAGACACAAGAACTCTTGAAGAATAACGCATTTGTTATATACCACATCCCCCGTACGAATGCATTTCGACCGGGCTGATAGCCTGCATTGGTGTATTTCGATAAATCATGCTTACTCATAGATAAAAGAGGGTTTATTTTGTTTAGTTACTATCCAATGATATAATTCTGACATTTGTTGTGCAACGGCCTTATCGGAAAACCGTTCGGTTACCAATTGTTGTCCGATTCTTCCCATTTCATCGAGATTTTTCAAGTTCATCGTAATTATTTCTCGCATGACGGAAGCCATATTCTCCGGTGTCGGTTTTTGCCACCAGCCGCATCCCTTCTCGTTGAGTAGTCTCCAAGGAGTCCCTGTTCCGGCAAAAACGGGTGTTCCGGCACGGAGTGCCTCAGTAACAATCATTCCGAAGTTTTCAAAATCACTTGGAACAAACAAGGCATGTATCGCAGCCAACTGCCGCTCTTTCTCTTCCCCTTCCACAAAACCCAAGAAACGGATATTTGGCATTTCTGCTGCACGTTCACGCAGGGATTTTTCATAGTCGGGGTCTCCGCTACCCATAATCAATAATTCGCATTGCTCTTTTTCTTTGTCGGAAAGCAAAGTCATTGCTTCCATCAGTCTTTCCACGTATTTACGAGGATGAAGACGTCCCAGGTATCCGAAGGTAAGCTTATTCGTTTTGGGAACACTCTCCGTAACTAAAGCCTCCGGAACGGGATTTCCGATGACAGCGATAGGATTCGTATAACCTAACGCACGAATGACATTCATCTCTTCTTCGCATGTAACATGAATACATGACGCGCTACGAATATCACGATCGAACATCGCTGTATGCAGCAATCGTTTCTGCCACTTGGATTGATCCAGAGCCTGCGGATATAGCATTCCATGGGGTGTCAGAACAAAAGGTTTTCCTTTTTGTCGGGCCACTACGGCTGTTATATGGTTGCAATAACGCCAAAGTCCATTGGTATGAAAAATATCTGCATCTGATTGTTGCAAGGCTTTTCGTAAGTTAGCCGACACTCCGAATCTTGTTTTCTCGTCGTTCTTAACGGTGTTGATCCATTCTTCTCCATGCCCCATCAAAGGTTGATAAGGAAGCGTAACCAACATCTCAGCCTGCACGTCTTTAAGTTTATTCAACGCTGCCAATAAGTCATAAGTACACGTAGCCGTACCGCCGGTAGTGGCAGTAAATGCATGAATGGTATGTACGACACGTATGCTCATCTTTCGATTACTTGGATCCACTGAGGCATGATTTGTTTTTCACTATAGGTCTGTTGCGCATAAGTTTGCGCTTTGTGCGCCCGTTCGGCAGCTTCGTCGGGATGAGTGATGACGTATTCTATCTGTTTGGAAAGAGCCGAAATATTGCCGTTGGCAACAAGCCATCCTCTATCATTGGCCAATAAGGCGGCCGGTCCATTGGGACAGTCAAAAGCAATGGATGGAGTGCCGCACCACATAGCTTCGATAAGGGCTAAAGGCAAACCTTCATAACGGGATGAGAGAACAAAGAGAGAAGCCTGCGCATATTCATTGATTACCTCATTTGTTCGCCCGATAAGTGCCACCCGTTTCAGTTTTAATGTCTTCACCAAGGTTTCCAATTCCTCTCGTTTCGGACCTTCCCCTACGATTCGAAGGGCCCATTCGGGATGGTTTTCCTCGATGGGTTTCCATGCCTGCAGTAATAAGTCAAAACCTTTCTGTTCGTGTAAACGGCCAACCGCTAAAAGGACATTTTTCTTCGATTTCATCGGGATAATATGCCCATCGAGACTGCAGGGATTTGGAATACAGATGACGTTAGTACAGCCGGCTTTCTTCCAATCGGTTTTATCTTGCTCGGTGAGCACGATGAGTTGTTCGAGGGGTTTAACAGCACGTATCAGTTGATAGGTACGGATATGTCCTAAGAGAGACCAGATGGGGTTCGCGTGGTTTGCCTCTAATAACTGTTTCCGCTGGTCTTTGGCAAAATGCAGTTCAGCGACCGTACGGCAGGGTAAGGTGCGTAAGAAAGCTATCTCTTTTCCGCAAAGGGAGATACAAAGGTCGATAGCATGCTCGTTGATATAGCGCGTGAGTGCACGTTTGTACATGCGCATGCGCCGCATGTGTCCCCACCATTTGGAAAGAAGCGGTTTACGATAATCGGCATTGAAGTCAATATTCAACGGTACGATCTGTACTCGTGGATCCAATGGGAAATAGGTATCGTTCATCCCTTGCGGTGTCGGTTCGGTGGTGATGATCGTGAAGGAATGCGAGGTATGGGCGCAGAGCCAGTTCACTTTCTGCGTCAGTACCCGTTCCATACCGCCGGAGTTATAGAAATGAGGGATGCAATAGAGGATATTCATGCCTTGTCCTCCTTCTTTTTGCCGAGGCGGTTTAACCAATGTACGATCTGCGTCTGATGGCTTGTGATACCCATGACGATTGCCAACAAGATCAGACTCCATACGACGGTACGCGGATCAAAGAGTAAGGGCGCACGGGGATAGATAAGGGCATGACTGACTAACAAGAAGTACATCAGATACCAATAGACGCTATCCTTGGCACGATAAAAACTCTCTTTGACCCATAGACCGATAAGGAACATCGCGATGGCAGTACCGATGGCACCAAAGGAGCGGTAGGCTTCACCTACCATGTTCGTTCCCGTTCCCCAAGAAGAGTCAGGTCCCATGAAGAGATAGGTAGGTAAGTCACCACCATGGAGCATCTCGTGCGGCAGTTCGGAATGGGAGATGATGACGTTGGCTAATCCGGGAATAGGGGAAGAGATATCGAGTGCCATGCCTTGAAACCAAGTGGGGTCATTCTCCTGCGCAAAACCGTAGAGACGGAAGAGGTTGACATCGTTCACTATCAGGTCTTCATAGATATCCCAGAAACTATTCAGTTTGGTATGCGCCAGTTTTTCCTCCCATGCGCCGGTGTCTACACCTTCTGTACGCAGGGTCATGACGAGGAAAAGGATGACAGAGCCTAAACCGATAACCAGCGTCACCTGCCACCATTTGAGGTGATAGACATACATGCTGAAACCGACCACCAAGATGAGTGCCAGACTGATTGCCATCTGACGACTTCCAGTGGACAATAGCAGGAGGAGGAAGGAGAGAATGACAAGGGTATAGAACCACCATTTCTGCTTCGGAATCCGAAAGAGGAAGATGGCCATGAAGAAGCATCCAATGGTGAAGATATTATTGAAATAGCTGTAGATACCCACTTCCCGGAGGTTGGATCCTTCGGCATAGACACTTTGCAAAGCAGCCAAACCGCCGGTGAGGACAAACAATATCCATGCACCGATGGTGATGCCGAAGAACCATATATACTGTCGCATGGAAATGGTAAAAGTGGGTTCCGATGGTTCTTCCCGTTTAAGTCGAAAGAGCCGTGTGGCACCTAATAGATACCAGGCATAGCCGAAATAAGCGAGTGCGGTGGCACGGGTTACGTGATCGTCATTGAAGGCAAAACTGAAGAAGGACCAATATTGCCATTCTTCGAAGGGCGCATAGAAGACGGGATAGACGAAGTTCACAAGGAAGAACGAGAGGGCGAAGAAGAACTCAAATCCCAACCAGTTCTTGCGTTTGTTGGTGAGGAAATAGAGCGCATTCTGCGCAATGAAGACCCACATGAGTGCCTGGCAATAGGTATAGTCATAGTGCTCGGGTGCCTGGATAAAAAGCACCGTTGCGGCAATGGCAAAGGCTATGTTCAGGAGGTAGGTCAGCATTTCTCGATGGCTCTATGGAGCAGATAAAACAGATAGGATAACCGTCCAAATTCGGGTTCAGTCGCCCAAGCAGCCAAGGCATTGGCGCGTCCGTCGTCTGAGACGGAGGGGCGATGCATAGCTTTCCAATGATAACCACAGATGATGTTCTTCTCATTGTTCGAGAGCGACAAGAGGGGTGCGATCAGTTGGTAGATCGTATGATCCTGCACAATATTCAGGCCCTTGTATTCGGCACCGCCTGACACTTTATGTTCATGCTGGCGGAAGTGATTAAGCGTTTGAGCGACGTAGGCGACACGACCTTGCAGTGCCAGTTGAATCCAGAAAAGACGATCACCGCTGGCGGTAAGTTGTTGGATCTGATACCAATCGACAGCAGGTAGCATCTCCCGTCTAAAGAGGACCGCAGAAGCATTACAAATGGTGTTATAACCCAAGAGATATTGCTTGATAAAATCGGCACCAGCCATCGAAAAGTCCCGTTTCCATCGAGAATCCTGGTTACGAGGGATGGGATTTCCTTCGCTATCCATCCATTGGCTGTTACAAAAGGCCAGTACCGCATCTTTCTGTTTGAGCGCTTGTACTAACCGGCTGAGGAGAGTCGGTTCTGCTACATCATCACTTTCGGCAATCCAGATATAATCCCCGGTCGCTTGTTGGATACCGCGTTGCCACTGCACAAAAGTGTTGCCGGAGTTGGTCTCATTGACGATGAGGGCCTTCACTTGAGGATGGTTCGTATAGTGTTGGAGCAGTTCAACGCTGTTGTCCGTAGAAGCATCATCCAGGAGGATCACCTCAAAATCGGGATAATCCTGCGCCAGGATACTGTCCATGCGTTGTTTAAGATAGGGCGCATGGTTAAAATTGGGCATTATGACACTTACTTTTGGCATGGTTTCACTTGCTGCACACATAAAAGTGTGCAAAGGTACTGCTTTTTTACGAGATATGCAAATAAAAAAAGAAAAATCGTCCTAAATGAGTTATTTTTCACATTCCCAAGGTTAAGGATCTTATAGTGAGTGTGTAAATGAGGTGCCCCCAAAAAGTTGGACAGGGTTAGTAAATGTTGTTAGTTGTTTGTATGTTCATTGACATGTTGTTTGTGTATTGCTGCCGGTATTGGACAGGACTCATGGACAGGCGGAGCTTGATACG
>Ga0310695_10006745_pt1 | contig 18760 bp, 12 predicted proteins | sample RumenRJG_04DNA_FD_203882 | JGI IMG/M metagenome (GOLD analysis project Ga0310695, IMG submission 203882) | Bovine rumen microbial communities from Lethbridge, Alberta, Canada - RJG_04 (v2) (version 2) | ecosystem: Host-associated > Mammals > Digestive system > Stomach > Rumen | place: Canada...
GCCGTCGCGGTCGTAGATGCCCATCAACTCGGCTCCCGAGTCGCCATACTCCACGGCAAAAATCAGCATGGTGTGGCCTTCGGGCATTGCCTTGGCCGCCTCGAGGTAATAACCACCCTCAATCTCCCCGTCGTTCATGTTCTTGACCATAGGCAGCAAAGAAAAGACCTGCTCGTCGGTGAGTGCCGTCAACTCCCACTGCTGGTCGCTGTCATACTTGTCACCCATGGTTTGTAATTGGCTTACATCCACCCCCAGTTTCTTGAGGAAGCCCAGGTCGGGTTTCTGGGGTGCCGCAGCCGCCGGTGCCGACTGCTCGGCTGCATTACTGTTGGTTCCGTTGGCATTACATGCCATGAGCGGCATCAAAGCGATGACCGATAGTAGGATAAGATTCTTCATTTTCATAGTGTATCTTTTTTTAGAATAGTTTTCAGTCTACAAAAATACTAAAATTATTTGATTTTTTGAACAAATATGACCAAAAATTCGCCACAAATTATTAATTTTGCACCCAATAAAGCAAAATGCATGAGCAATCTATCGAACCAAACTGGCAACATCAACATACAGCATCCCGAGCGATGGACACTGCAACTGGCACTGCATCCCAGAGTGTTGCGATATCTGCTGTTTGACCGTCAAGTAGACAACTCGCTCATAGCCGGCGAGATTCCACTTGACACATCGGCCAGCACCTATCTCAAAGCCGTGGAGAACGCCATCTATGACAACTCGCCACTGCTCGATGACTATGGCAACGTGCGCCTGTTGGTTGACACGACGCACTTTGTACTGTTGCCAAACGAGGTTGCTGACGAAGCCGAAGCCGACGAGTTGCTGCATCTGCAGTTTCCAGAACTGGAGGGCGACACAGTCCTGTGTGCCTTGCCTCAATGTGGGGTGAAACTGGCCTTTGAACTGCCGCCCGAGGTGCTGGGCTTCTTGCAACGAACATTTAATATGGCACCCATTGTTCATCACCTGCAGCCCCTGTGTGATTACTATGCCCGCTTCTGCCAGCGCAGTGGTGTGCGACGCATGTTCCTCAACTTTCACGACGATCGCATGGACATGGTGGTGTTTGACCGCGACCGCCTACAACTGGCCAACACCTTCGAACCCCGCAATGCCAATGATGCCGCCTTCATGGCGCTGCACGCGTGGGAGAGCCTGTCGATGGATGTGCACACCGACGAGTTGCAACTCACTGGCGACAAGCCAATGCGCGACCCAGTTGCGCAGGAGTTGCGGCGCTACATCAGCTATGTGATGCCCGCCATCTTTCCTGCTGCCGCCATGCGCTTGAGCCACGATGCGATGCGCGCCCCGTTTAACCTTATCACCCTAGCCCTATGCGAATAATCAGAGGACAATATGGGCGACGTCGCTTCGATGTGCCCACCAACATCACCGCTCGCCCCACCACCGACATGGCGCGCGAGAACATCTTTAATGTGCTGGAAAACCTCATTGACTTTGAGGGGGTGACCGCACTGGATCTGTTTGCTGGCACTGGTGCAGTGACATTTGAGTTTGCTTCACGGGGCTGCTCGCAGGTGGTGTGTGTCGAGAAGGCCAAGACGCAATATGACTTCATCCGCAAGGTCAAAGGTCAATTGAACGCCGACATGGTAACTCCGGTACGTGGCGATGTGTTCCGCTTCATTGCCTCCTGCCAGCAGCAGTTTGATGTCATCTTTGCCGACCCACCCTACGACCTGCCCGAGTTGCCACAGATACCAGAGTTGATCATGAACTCTGCCATGGTCAAGCCAGGCACGCTCATCATCATTGAGCACTCACGGGCTAACGACTTCTCGTCGCTGCCCCACTTCAAGCAACACCGTGCCTACGGTAAGGTGAACTTCTCCATCTTCTCAATTGAGAGTTGACAATCGCCACGCTGCATGCAACTGATGACTTGATAACTGACAACTGAAAACTGAAAACTTGACAACTGATAACCAATAACTATAACTAATATGGGATTCCTCGACAACTTGATGGGTGGCGGTGCTCCCGCCGGCGGCAACAACGCCTACTCGGTGCCCATCCCGTTCATTCCACAGAATCTGCAACAACTGCAGCAGATGCCGTTCGCGACACTGACCAACGAGTTTGAAGTGGCCGCACTCACCGTGGCCGTGTTGTGCAACTATTGCCAGAACCCGCAAGCCACCGTAGAGATGCTCAACTATCTGCGCGGGCCGCGTCCACTGTCGCCCATGGAGGTACAATTCTTGCGCGACCGCCTAGCCGGCAAGCCCTGGAAGATGGTATCGTATCTCAATGGCACATCACCTCAAAACAACTACACACCTGCCACCCCCTTGTCGGTGACCGTGATGACCACGCCCTACACCTACCAGAACCAGGACATGGCCACCCTGTTTATTCCGTCGAGCGGTGCCGATAGCCCCCGCCAACTGGACCTGCGTCGCAAGCCCAGCACAGGGCAATGGTTCGTGTGGCTGACCGACGGTTTGATGCCCGATGTGCGCATCCCCATGAACCAAGACCCGTGGGCTTAAGACAAAAGAACATTAGTACATAAGGTTCAAGAACACAAGGCCATGGGACCATGACCCGTGGCCCCGTGGGCTTAAGACAAAAGAACATTAGTACATAAGGTTCAAGAACATAAGGTCATGGGGCTATGACCCGTGGATTTGTGGGCTTAAGACAAAAGAACATTAGTACATAAGGTTCAAGAACACAAGGTCATGGGGCTATGACCCGTGGATTCGTGGGCTTAAGACAAAAGAACATTAGTACATAAGGTTCAAGAACATAAGGTCATGGGGCATAGCCCCATGACCCAAATCTTTATAATCTTTAGACTTTTGTTCTTATGTTTTTATGCCTTGAGTCGGCATGCGTGACTTGTGCCTTCCAAAAAATTGTAAAAATTTTCGGGTTGTAGGGTTCAATCCGTAAAAATTGATAAAACAAACTTAATCATTTGCAATTTTTTGGCAAAAGCGCTTGACATGTGCAAATAGTCTGCTATATTTGCAAGCGAAATATGACATTTTGCTATGTTCAAGCGTTCCAACATACTCATATTGCTAATTACCTTAGCATCGCTGGCTGCGATGGCTCAAGTGCGCCACGTGACGACAGTCAATCCCATGTCGCCCAATCGTGCGCCCTACGATGCCATCGAGGTCTATGAGTTTGACTATGTCGACGTTCAGCCCCAGTTCCCCGGCGGTGAGCATGGCTTGATAAACTTCATCAACAAGACCCGCGAGTATCCTTATCATGCCTACAAGAACCACATTCAGGGTCGCGTGTTGTGTAGTTTCATCGTGGGTGCCGACGGCAAGGTGTCAAACATCCGCATCATTCGCGGCACACAGGACGAGTCGCTCAACCGCGAAGCGCTGCGTGTCATCAGTGAGATGCCGCGTTGGAAGGCCGGCAAGGTAGACGGTCAGGCTGTGGCTGTGCGTTGCGTGCTGCCCATCGCCTTCAGGCTGTAGGAGTGACCGACGATGTCACTTTTTATACCTCAACATAAAGAAAAGCAAGTCGCATCACATACGATTTGCCTTTTTTTTGCGTTAGATTATTCAACAGAACATAAGAACAGGAGAATTGGCGTGAATTATCACAGACTACATATCATCATGATGTTTGTGCTAGCCTGCACCGTCGCAAGCCTGGCACAAGATGGGACCAATGCCTACAATTACCTGAGCGTCCCCGTATCGAGCCACGTCTATGCTGTGGGAGGGCACAACCTCACCATCATCGACGACGACATCAACCTGGTGGAACAAAACCCGGCCTTGATGGGCGGCGAGATAGACAAGCAGGTGGGTCTGAACTATATGCGCTACCTGGGTGGTAGCAACTTTATGGGCGCACGTTACGGTCAAGGCATCGGAGAGCACGGAGCCTTTGCCGTGGGCATTCAGCACTATGGTTACGGCTCGATGGAAGGTTATGACATCACGGGTGTGTCGACAGGCAAGTTCAGTGCCAGCGACCTGGCATTCAACGTGACCTATAGCCACGATATCAACGACTATATGCGCGGCGGCATCACCGTCAAGTTTCTCCACTCAAAGTATGAGGAGTACAGCGCTAACGCCATTGCCGCCGACCTGGGTGTCAACTACTACAACCCTGACCATGAAGTGTCGGCTTCGCTGGTCGTCAAGCACCTGGGTGGTCAAATCAAGAAATTCAACGACAAGAAAGACCCGCTGCCATGGGACATCCAGCTGGGTGTGAGCAAGACCCTGAGCAGTCTGCCGTTGCGCCTGTCGCTCACTGCCTATGGGCTGACTAAGTGGAAGTCACCCTACCTCACCCCATCGGACAAAAACAACACACAAAGCAAACTGGTCGAGAAGGAATCATTCGGCAGCAACCTGATGCGCCATCTGGTGTTTGGTGTCGAGATCCTGCCCAAGGACAACATCTACCTAGCCATCGGCTACAACTACCGCACACGCACCGACATGTCGACCTACAATCGCAACTTCTTGTCGGGATTCTCGGTGGGCGCCGGGCTACGCGTCAAGGCCTTCGGCTTCGGCATCGCACTGGCTCAGCCCCACACTGGTGCCACCACCATGATGTTTAACCTCACCACCACCATCGGCGAACTACTCCGGTGACTTTTGGAGGGTTAGAAGTTCAAAGATAGGGGGTTAAGGATTTGCCCAACACCCATTGCATTTTTTGTTTTTTTAAGGTATGATTTCGCCGCTATGTGGCGAAATTGTAGTAATTTTGTATGCTTTTAGGAGCGTGGCGCGAAAACGCTCCCCTACAAACCAGACTTATGGCTGAAGATTATAATATCGAACAAGAAGAAGAACAGTATTCCGCGAGTAAAATCCAGGTGCTCGAAGGGCTAGAGGCCGTTCGCAAGCGCCCCTCCATGTACATAGGCGACACGCACGTCAAGGGTTTGCACCACCTTGTTAGCGAGGTGGTTGACAACTCGATTGACGAGGCGTTGGCAGGTTTCTGCGACACCATCGACGTGGTCATCACCGAGGACAACAGCATCCGCGTGAGCGACAACGGTCGTGGTATCCCCGTTGACGAGCATGAGAAGTTGCACAAGAGCGCCCTTGAGGTGGTCATGACTGTGCTACATGCCGGCGGCAAATTTGACAAGGGTTCCTACAAGGTGTCGGGTGGTCTGCACGGCGTGGGCGTGAGTTGCGTCAACGCTCTGAGCGACTACCTGCGCGCCGAGGTTCGCCGCGGCGGCAAGGTCTACATGCAGGAATACAGCAAGGGCAAGCCCAAAGCCGAGGTCGCCGTGATTGGCGACTGCGCCGAGGAAGAGCATGGCACAACCGTGCTGTTCCACCCCGATGCCGAGATATTCCAGACCACGGTCTATGAATACAGCATCCTTGCCACACGCCTGCGCGACCTGGCCTACCTCAATGCCGGTGTCAAACTGACACTGACCGACCTGCGCAACAAGGATGAGGAGGGCAACCCGCACAGCGAGACCTTCTACAGCAAGACGGGTCTTGACGAGTTTGTGCGCTATATCGACGCCAGCAAGGAGGCACTGATCGACGATGTGATCCACATCAGCACCAACAAGGGCGACATACCTGTTGAGGTGGCCATGACCTACAACACCTCATTCAACGAGAATATCTACTCCTACGTCAACAATATCAACACCATCGAGGGTGGCACACACCTGACGGGCTTCCGTCGTGGCCTGGGCTCGACGCTCAAGAAATATGCCGAGGACAGCAAAATGCTTGACAAGGTGAAGGTCGAAATCAAGCCTGAGGACTTCCGCCAGGGCTTGACGGCAGTCATCTCGGTCAAAGTGCTGGAGCCACAGTTTGAGGGTCAGACCAAGACCAAGCTGGGAAACACCGAGGTCATCGGTGCTGTCGAGACCAGCCTGCGTGAAGCACTCAACATCTATCTGGAGGAGCACCCCAATCAGGCCAAAGCCATCGTTGAGAAGATTATCCTGGCTGCAACGGCACGCCATGCTGCTGAGACGGCTCGTGCTCGCGTGCAACGCAAGTCGCCACTGGCCGGCGGTGGCCTGCCTGGCAAACTGGCCGACTGCTCATCGAAAGATCCCGCACAGAGCGAGCTGTTCCTCGTCGAGGGTGACTCGGCAGGTGGTACAGCCAAGCAGGGCCGTGACCGCAAGTTCCAGGCCATCTTGCCGCTGCGAGGCAAGATCTTGAATGTGGAGAAAGTGATGGACCACAAGGTCTATGAGAGCGAGTCGGTTGTCACTATCTTCCGCGCCTTGGGCGTGACCATCGGCACCGAGGAAGACCCCAAGGAGGCCAACCTGAGCCGCCTGCGCTATCATCGCATCATCATCATGACCGATGCCGATGTCGATGGTAAGCACATCGCGACACTGCTGATGACCTTCTTCTTCCGTCGCATTCGCCCCATCATCGAGAACGGCTACCTGTACATTGCCAGCCCGCCACTCTACAGCATGTCAATCATGCGAGGTGGCAAGGCAACCAACCAGGAATATTGCTGGAACGACATGCAGAAGCAGCAGTACATCGACAAGTATGCCAACGGTGACGAAAGCAAGGTGCACGTGCAGCGCTACAAAGGTCTGGGTGAGATGAACTCCACACAGTTGTGGGAGACGACCATGGATCCTGAGAACCGCATGCTCAAGCGTGTGAACATCAGCGACGCCGCCGAGGCCGACCGTGTGTTCTCCATGCTGATGGGTGAGGATGTGGAGCCGCGCCGCAAGTTCATCGAGGAGAATGCCGCAACCGCCAACATCGACACTTGATTTAATTAAAGAAACGATACATAACCTTTCTATAATTTTCCATTAACTAAGACCGTGAGACCTCCGCCCGGACGATGCCGAGCGGAGGCCTTTTTTGTTCCGGGAGGGGTAAGAGCCGATGTCCACGCAGGACATAGATACCAAAAGCCTTCCTCTTGTTTCATATCAATCGCATCGTGGCGGCACTAGACACGACAAAAAGCGTTAAGCACTGTGTTGCTTAACGCCGTTGCGTGTAGCCCATAGCAGAATCGAACTGCTCTTTCAAGAATGAAAATCTTGCGTCCTAGCCGATAGACGAATGGGCCGCACTCGGAGTGTCCCAATCCGTGCGGACTTAGGCCTCCAGTTTATTGATGTGCTTAGCCAGTTTCGACTTCAGGTTAGCGGCTTTGTTCTTGCTGATAATGTTCTTGCCGGCCAACTTGTCGAGCATGGCGGTCACCTTCTTGTAGCCCTCTGCAGCCTTTGCCTTGTCGGTTTCCTTACGCAGGTTGCGCACAGCGTTGCGCATAGTCTTAGCGTAATAACGGTTGCGGAGACGACGAGCCTCAGACTGACGAATTCTCTTGATTGCTGATTTATGGTTTGCCATAATTCTTTTAAGTAATATTTCCTTTTGTTGTTATTATTGTGAATTTGTAGCCCATAGCAGAATCGAACTGCTCTTTCAAGAATGAAAATCTTGCGTCCTAGCCGATAGACGAATGGGCCAAACCTATATGTCGCTAAAAAAGCGGTGCAAAGTTACAACCGATTTTTCAATTGACAAAATTTTTTGCACCGAAATGCCGAAAAATGGCATTTTTTAAGGCCAAATCCAGTGTAATTGCCCAAAAATCACTACCTTTGTCTAGTTCTAGAGGCTCTAGATAGTCTAGAGACTTTAGTTCATCTAGATGACAAGAAGGTGAGTCATGTACGAGAAGATCCAAGGCGTGGTGCTGAACACCATCAAGTATAGCGACAAGCATAACATTGTGCACATCTATACGCGTCAGCGGGGACTGATGTCCTTCGCCGTGCCCCAAGGCAAGACCGCTGCCGCCCGCCAGCGCAACGCCATGCTCATGCCGCTGTCGCTCATCGATGCCGAGGCACGCATCATGCCCGGGCGCGACCTGAGCACCCTGCGTGACACTCGCCGCAACGCCCCGCTGAGCATTATCTATGCCGACCCCATCAAGAACGCCATCGCCATGTATATGTGCGAACTGCTGACCCATGCCATCCAGGAGCAGGAGCAGAACGAGGTGCTCTACGACTACATCGAGCAGTGCGTGATGATCCTGGAAAGTGCCACACTAGGCGTGGCCAATTTCCACATCTGCTTTACCTATCATTTGGGCATCCTGCTGGGCATCCAGCCCGATACCGGAACCTGGCACGAAGGCTGGTGGTTCGACATGCAGGAGGGCATCTTCCGCCCCACCCCATCGGGCGGCAGCCACTGGCTACGCCCTGACGAGGCACGCGTCATCTGGCTGCTGTCGCGCATGACATTTGCCAACATGAATCTATTCCGCTTCACCCGCACTCAGCGCAATCAAGTGCTCGATGTCATGCTCACTTACTATCGACTGCACCACTCCACCCTGGGCACGCTGCGCTCTCCCGAAGTGCTCAAGCAACTCTTCGCCTAGTCAACGAATCTATCACTAATTATCAAATTGTCAAATATTAGTATTAACCAACCTGCTGGCGGAATTAATTAATTTATCAAGAATTAGAGAATCTAAGGAATAAATATTAACTACAGGAGATGAGGAATATAACAAAAAACAGAATATCACGAGATAGTAATTCTTTAATTCTAACAATTCTTGATAATAAAATCGTGACTTTTATAGATAGTCTAACAAACTAATTCCGCCAATGGGTTATTAACCAGTCAATCAGAACATGAAAAGTTTTGGAAAGAAACCGTGGGTACTCCCACAACCAGTGCTGATCATCGGCACATACGACAAGCAAGGCAAAGCCAATGCAATGAATGCCGCCTGGGGCGGACAATGGGACAACGGCGAGGTAATGATCTCGCTGGGTTCGCACGCCACCACCGACAACCTTACTGTGAACAGCGACCTGACCATCACCTTTGCCACGGCACAGACGATGGTGGCCGCCGACTATGTGGGCCTGGTGAGCGGACGCACCACCCCCGACAAAATGGAGCGCACGGGCTGGAAGGTGGAGAAAGCACCTACAGTCAACGCCCCTCTGTTCGCCGAGTTCCCCATGACGCTGGAGTGCCGCGTCAAGCAGAAGATTGACGAGTCGTCGACGGGTTTCTACCTCGTGGCCGAGATTGTCAACATCGTGTGCCATGAGCAGTACTTGGCCGAGGACGGCAACCCCGATGTCGAGCGCATGGGCATCATCACCTACGACCCCGTGCACCACACCTACATCCAACTGGGCCAGACCGTGGGGCACGCATTTGCCGACGGCAATCAGCTCAAGGGCTGACACCTCAACCTACCACTGCAACAGAAGCCCCGCCGACATGTTTTACGGCGGGGCTTCTCGCATCTGTTTGTCAGGCCCGATGTGGCACTAAACCACTACTTGCGCTGCATCAGGTAGAATTTGCCCAACATATTGTTGATGATAATGTTGACATCGGCAATGTCGACCTTGCCATCAAAATTGGCATCGCACATAAAGCTGTAATCGGCCTTGCCCAGCATGACGTTAATGGCGGCATTGACATCAGCGATGTCAACCTTGCCATCACCATTGGCATCACCCTGGATGGCACGTGCCGGAAGGGTGAACTCATACTCGACCAGTTGTGAGGCACCGCTGGCATAGATGGCCTTGATGCCCACCTTGTGTGTGCCTCCATTCAGATGACTGAACGAGAACTGCGGCTCGGTGGTAGTGCCCTTGAGCGCTCCATCGAGATAGACCTCGTAGTGCTGAATGTAGCCCACATCGATGGCAGTGCCTTCGTCCTCGCCGTTGCCCACATAGAAGTCATCAATCTGTGTAAAGAATGCATCAAATGACATGTAGTGCACACCGATGCGCACCTCTTGACCCTCATACTGCGAGAGGTCGGTCTCGTAGATGGTCCACTGCCCGGTGGTCACCTGACTGATGCTGCTCACCTGGTCATAAGCGTCAGTTGTGGGGTCGCCACCCTCGGTGAAGACACACACCTCCATCGTCTCGGGATACTCGGCATAGGCCTTGGCGGTGAAACGGCACACATAGCCCTCGCGAATCTTCAGCAGTGGCGATACGAGCCACTTGTTCGACCCGTTCATCTGTGCCGAGAAGAAGATGATGGTCTTGTCGCCGGTGGGAGCCTGCACGGCAGGATCGGTGGGCAACATGGCCGGCACGGTCTTCCAGGGGTTGAACACCATGGGCGGAATGGGCATAGGCGCATCGGCTGTGCCCGAACCGGGGAAGGTGATGATGTTGGTCATCGAGCCCAAGGCGATGGGATAGACCGGATGCTGATCCAGGTCGTAGGTGCGCCAGTCGCCAAACGACAGTTTGGCAAAGTCGGGATAGTCCTCAAACGAGTCGTTAAACGATAGATTCTGGTTCCAACGCACCAACACATTGTTGACCGAGTCGGCATCGGCAGTGATATTATAGGGATCGACCACGGTCTCGCGCACCACGATGTCGATGGTGCAGTCGCCTGCCACAGTCAGTTCGCCATCGTAGGTCTGATAATGCTCGGCGGTAACACCCACCAGATATTCACCATAGGGGATTGACTGGAACACCGCCTGGCCATTGGTGATGACAGCACTATAGGTAGACGTGGAAGCGCGGTCGGTCAATTCGACTGTCTTCCCATCCAACGATTGACCATTGTTGGTCGCTACATTGACCGTAACCTTGCCGTTAGTGTTCAACAAGGTGATGGTGGTCGTGACCACCTCAGTCTCGCTGGCAGCATAGACTGCCTGTACACCCAGAGTGTAGGTACCAGCCGCCAGGTCATTGAATACATACTCATAGCCATCGGTAGTGCCCACCTGCGTGCCGTTGAGGAAGATGCGGAACGTCTCGTTGGGATTCATGGGCGAGCGCATGGGCACACGGTGAGCGCGCTTGCTGTGCCGCATGGCACGGAACACACTCTGATCTTGCCCGACATAGACATCATCAACCATGAGCATGAATGCTCCACCCATGTTGGCCTCGCTGATGTAGCGGATGGCAAACTTGATGGGCTTGCCGGCATACTCGCTCAAGTCGTAACTATACTCGTGCCAACCCATGTAGTCGGCCTGCTCATAGTTGCCGGCATTGAGCATCTTGAAGTTGGCTTGCACGGGATTGTCAACATCCTCGGTGACAAATACTTGGAATTTCTCCTTGTAAATGTCGGCAGCCTTGGCCATAAATGCCAACACATTCTTGTTGCCAGGAGTAACCACGGGCGAAATGAGCCAGTCATCATTGGGAGCACCACTGTAGGTGCGAGTGAAGCCCACATACTGCTGACCATTGTAAGGCCGCAAGATGGGGTAGTCGTACCACCAGGCGGGCTGCACGACCAGCGGGTTCATGATTTGGGCATACTGCATGACACCACGGTTGACATAGTCGCCCACCAGCGGTGCGGTCATCAGCCCATCGCCGTCAATACCCGTCCAGGGACTGAACTGGATGGCGAATGCATCATAGTCCTCGAATGAATCATAGAACACGGGAGCCTCTTTGTTCCACGTGAGCGTCACGTCGTTCAGACCTGTGACTGAGTTGTGCACCACCTGTGTCTGCAGCGAGAACGGGAGTGTATTCTCCTCGGTCAGTTGAAGGACGACTGTGGTATCGGCAGTCACATTGAAGTCGACCGCTGCATCGTTATATCCTGCCAACGAAGCACTGAGACGGTGATTGCCGGCATAGACCTTGAGCTTGACTTGTCCTGCCGCATTGAGCCGCAAGTTGCCGTATGACAGGGAGTAGTCGGTCTGCATCAACGTCACCGCCGCATCAGGCAGAGGCGTATCGCCAGGACCGGTGATGCCAATGGTGAGGTTGATGTTGCGCGACTGTGCCACACCCGCAATTACGGTCAGCAACAAAAGCAGAGTCGTTAATGTAAATTTCTTCATCATAAAACTGATTATTGCTATAATTATAGGGGCGACATGGCGATGTCGCCCCTACATATTGACAACCTCAATTGAGGTCACATACATGAATTACTTCACGACCTTGACGGTGCGGGTGGTGCCATCGGTGTAGGTGGTGACCACAATATTCACGCCCTTGAAGGCCTTGTCCGAAGCCTGTCCGGCAACATTGTAGTACTTCACACCAGCGACAGCCTTGCCAGCATTCATGCTCTCAACACCAGTCAGTGCGTCAGGCTCCATGACAACGGGCTCTTGGAGCACGACATTGCCATTGGCAAAGTCGACTCCCTCCAGGTTGACATCCTTGTAGCCTTCCTTAGCAAAGTTAGCGTTGTAGATCTTGTCGGTCTGGACAACCTCAACAGTGAACTTGCCCTCGGCATCGGTCGTGGCAGTGTAGACGGCAGGACCTGCGGTAGCAGCGTGGCGAGGAGCGCCCTCGACAGTCTCAGGCACTTGGCTAGTCAGCGTCACAGTCACACCCTCAAGTGCGTTGCCGTCATTGTCGGTAACAACACCGCTGTAGACGATGGGCTCGGCAACGATTGTGAACTTGGTCACAGGGAATGACGGCTGCTTAGACAAACTGCTTGATGCCATATCAGCAGAAGTCACGTTGTCAGAACGGTAACCATAAATATCACCAACAATCGACTTGTCAGACAAGAAATAAGTCTTCTTATAAGTGGTTGTCAAGTCACTGGTGACAATGATGCGCATGCTCTTTCCATCCCAAGTCAATGGTTGTGCCAGTTCAAATGTGAACAAGTCGATCAGGCCAGACTCAGAGCCACCCGTCAGGGTGTAGTTGCCCTCATAGACTGGGGTGAGATTAGCCAAGTCTGTACGGGTAAACGGAGTCACAATCTCAGTATCCTCTGTGCTCACCACATAAACCTTGATATCACTACTCACTGCATCAGGAGCATATCCCATATAGGCAATATTGGTGATTACATCACCTTGAACTAATCCAGCCTCTTCGAGCATAGCAGGCGTGTAGAGTGCCTCACTTACACTATGGTTATAGTAAGTATTGATGGGGACAACATTAAATGCATTATCGGTCGTCCATGCCGCAGTATTGCTGGGATCGGTGTTACCGACAACAATCACATTGTTACCCTGCTCTTCGGTAACTTCAACCTCGACCTCGTCGGTAGCGACAGTGTACTCGTCGGCCCAGACGAACTCGGCCTTGGCGGGGAAGGTGCCCACCTCGTTGGCAACGAAGGTGAACTCGACAGTAGCAGTGCCATTAGCGGGAATCTCGACGGCCTGGGCAGTAGCCACCTCAGCTCCATCGAAGTACAAGTTGCTAGTATATTCGGTTTCGGCCACATCGAGCAGGTTGCGCAGCGTCACCTTAGCCTTGACATCGTTGTTGGCCATGACGCTACCAGGAATCTCGTACTTGTCGACCACGACATCGTGAGTCACAGGCACCAGTTCGAAGCCGTAGACATTATCGATTGCGCAGTATCCGCTCTCGAATGCGATATAGTACTCACCAGCAGGAACGCCTTCAACAACAAATGTGGTGAAAGTTGGGTCGTTGTAAGAACTATAAGAGTTATAGGTCAAATCGGTTGCCGGAATCTCTTTGACCAGTGTCCATTCCTTGCGGTCAGCGCTATAATACACTTTGACAAACGGGTCGCTGTTGTTCGACTTCTTGAAAGCATCGAAGCTCATCTTCTCGCCCTCGGCAACACGCAGCAGCGGAGTGATCAACTTGTGAGGTGCAAGCAGGTTGGCACTGACATAGTTGTTGCTATTGCTTGTTTTAGTGGTCTTCTCCCAGTTACCTGTAGGAGCATACCAGCCTGCGGGAATATTGGCTGAGTTGTTGTTTGCCTCGAAGCCCTCAAAGAACTTGGTGTTGTCCAGAACTGTACCGCTTAGTGGCAGGGTAAAGTCCTCGGTCAAACCATTGCTTGTAATGACCATGTTGCCACTCTTGATACCAGATGTTGAAGCATCGATGGTAATCGTCACATTGACACTACCATGAGCAGGCACGGTTGCCGTTGATGGCTCGGCGGTGAAGCCTTCGGGCATGGTGATAGTCACCTCGGCAGGTGCTGCACCACTATTGCGCAACTCAAGAGTCTTGCTCACATTCTCGTTAACCATGCCGAACGAGCCGAAAGCGGTTGCATAGGAAGTATTATCCGCTAGATTATTACCATTGGCATCGCGCACAGTCAAGATTGCCTCATACTTGATGGGCTCAATCCACGATCCTGTTGCCGAAGTGCCACTGATGTCCTCGCGCACGTCGATGCGACTGCGTGCCCCATTGCCACCAAAAGCCGGCGAAGATATGTTGGCATTGACCTCAATCACTTGTGTAACCTGCTCGCCAATAGCGATGCTTGCTGCCTCGATGGGCACAGTGGTGAGAATCTTCTCCTCGTCAATAACATAACCACTGCCCGACTCATACTTCACTCCACCCAGAGTGAGGGTGTAGTTGTCCATCGTGTTGTCAAGAGCCACCTCACCTACATTGGTGAACTTCACCGTATAAGTGAACGAGAAGTTGCCCTCGGCATCACAATCGCGCGACGTGCTGCCTTCCAGGGTAACACTGTTCATCTTCAGAGCTTTTTCTAACTCAATTTCGGCAGAACCGGCGACTGCAAAATCGTCGATAAGAACGTTGCTTCCGACGATACCCAGCATCTCATTATTCAGGTTCTCGACCGTGACCGTGTACCAGTCATCTGTATTCTGGATGATGCCATTCGCCCCCGTCTCATTGACTGTGATGTCGCCAAGCGTGTAGGCATCACCATCCTTGGTCACCTTCCAAATCTTAATACCAGTACCAGAAGTTCCGGCAGAGGAGACTGCTTTAACTTTCAGTGTAACAGTACCAGTCACTGCTGGTGTTACCAACATGTCATTGACCCAACTGGATCCATAATAATCTAGGACTTGGGTACCAATCTTCAGTGCTCCAGTCCCCTCGACACCACCGGTGGCGCTATGAGAGTATGACACATAGATTTCTTCCCACTCATCGGAGTCATAATAACTCTTCACGACATGTGCCCATCCAGAAGCAACCCTAAAGTCGTGACTTGACGTGTTGATGGCTGTGTTGAAGTCGACGGTATAGTTGGTCACCGTTTCAGCACTCGCCCAACCAAAGCCTAGCAGAATCAACGCCAGGCCAAGTAGATAGTTCAAGCGTTTCATAAGCAATAAAAATTTGTAGTTAAGAATTATATTTTTAGAGGCACTAGAGATTCTAGACCATCTAGTGCCTCTTGTAGTTTGTTACTTGCCCAGCATGGCGTTGATGACCATGTTGACATCAGCGATGTCGACCTTGCCATCACCATTGCAGTCGGCCAATGGGTTCTCACTCTTGCCGAGCATGACATTGATGGCGGCATTGACATCGGCGATGTCAACCTTGCCGTCCTGATTGATGTCGCAATTCAGACCCACATGCGCAAACTCGAAGTTATCGTAGAATGCACCCAAGCAGTTGGTGGCGCTGGCACGCAGAGCCACGAAGATGCGCTTGCCTGCATAGCTCTTCAGGTCATAACTCAGGTGTGTCCAAGCCACATCATCGTAGAGCTCAAGCGTCTGGTCATAACCAACCTGCTCAAAACTGCTGCGGTCGGTGGCACTGGTAGTGCTCACCAGCACTTGCAGCGTCGGAGTCTGTGCAGGCAGCACACTGTTGATGCTCTCCCAGTTGCGGGCATCGAAGTCAAACTTAGTGTTGTTGGTGGCCAGCATAGGTGCCGAGACAATCCAGTCGTCGAAAGCTCCGTTGCCGTTGCAACGTGTCATGAGCGACTGATGTCCATGGGGCTCCTTGAGCGAGTTGTAGCACTGGCTATCGTTGAGCACGAAGAATGCCAGCGGCGTGCCATTGTTGGGGAAGTTCCAGAAACTGAGCGGGCTGGTCGACTGTCCGTCAACATCCATCACAGTGAATCCCTCGGGAGCGACACCCGTGTCGTCGTGTTCAAAGCCAAAGTAACGATAATCGTCGGCCATGGTGATGCCACTGACGGGCAGCACAGCCTGCGAACCATCGCTGAAGGTGACAGTCATCTCGGTGTCAACGAGCAGCGAATCGGTTATGCTCGATGCCAAGTGGCCAGCATTGTAAGTAATGGTAAACTGCTTGCTATCGGCAGCAGCAATCTCTTCGCCCTGCTTGAGCGTAGTCGTGAATCCCTGCTTACCAAACTTCACATTGGTGATGGTAACAGCCTGGTTGCCCAGATTGGTCAGAGCAATGGTGGGCGAGGTCTCGCTCTTGCCGGCGTTGACCTTGTAGGCATCCCAGTTGTCGACGCTGAAGCTCACATCCGAGCCGCCCAACTCAATCTTGACATTGTCGAGCGACGCGCCGCGCGAGCGGTTGTAGTTGTGCGAGACATAGCGCCAGCGGAAGGCCACTGTCTTGCCCACATAGGGGGTAAGATCGACCGTCTCATAGACCCAGTAGCGTACGGGCTCGCCATCAGCATCGACACCCTCACTGTTGTCGCTGATGAGCTTGAGTTGCTGCCAGTCACCGTCCACCTCGATATCCATCATCACGGCGTCGATGCCATCGTCGGCGGTGCTGTGGTTCTGATGTACGGCCTCATTGTCCTTGGTCAAGCCCACCGGGCGGTCGTTGCCCCACCAGAAGCTCAACTGCATGCCCTCCTGGCTGATGGTGATGTCGGGTGTAGTGAGCACGGCCTCGACCTCGGTCTCGTTGCTGTAGGCCATGGCACTATAGCGGCCATCGAAGGGATAGTAGTCGCTAGCCGACCAGCGGGTGTACTGTCCACCCTGTGCCAGCCAGCCCAGCGGAGCGAACGTGCCGCTCTCGAAGCCCTCGCTCCAGGGGAACTCGGTGACCGACTTGTCGTCCTGCGTGGTGAAGACCCACACGGGGCTGTCCTCGGCATCGCCCACGCTGTTGTAGGCCACCACCTTCCAGGCATACATCGTGCTGTAGTCAGCGACCTTGACCGTATAGGTGGTCTCGGCACCGACATCCACACCATTGGCGACCTCCCACTGCGGGTTACCGTCGTTATTCTTGCCGACGTAGACACGATAGCCCTCGGCAAACTGTGCTTCCTTCCAACTCAAGACAATGTTCTTGGGATAGATGTTGACGGCACTGTCGGCGGGAGCCACCAGCTGGGTGGCCATCGGTGCGCCGTCCACGCCATAGACACCAGGCAGGAGCACACGGTCGATGATGAAACTGCTGCCGTCGTCCATGCCATATTCCTCGTCGTAGCCACAGGCAGTGTTGACCAGGCGCACACGCACGCTGTCGCTGCGATAGGGTGCCAAGTCAACGGTGACATTGATGAGTGTGTCGGTCTTGGTGTAATCGGCTGTCCAGGCATCCCTGTAGGTCTTGCCACCGTCGCTCGACACCTGCACAATCAGGTCGTTGGCGGGATAATAGATGTCCTCGCCCACATAGTTGGCATAGTAAGTGAACATGAACTGAGTGGGAGTCTCCTCGTTGCTCAGGTCAAGGCGCGGCGTGATGATGGTGCTCTCCTCGATATAGGGCGAGCCAATCATGCTCTTGTCGCCCTCGAGGGCGTAGATGGTGTTGGTCCAGCGGTTGATGTTCGAGCCACCCAGTTCCCAGCCTGCGGGCGGGAACTGTGCGCCCTCGAAGAGTTCGAGCTGGTAGCCATCGGGCACGGCCATCTTGGCAGCCTCAACGTGCAACATCACATCACCGCCATTGGTCTTGATGACCAGGTCGGCCTCGACGGGGCTGGTCAGCGTGGCCTTATAGCAAATCTGGAAGCGGGCGGTCTCGTTCACACCCAGGTTGGTGTTCTCGGTGTCCATCACCAGGCTGAAGGCATCCGGGCCCTCAAAACCGGTGACCTGGAGTCCTGCCAGACCCACATTCTTGAGGGTGAGCACCTCGCTATAGAGTTTCTCACCGATGTAGGCGGTGGGGAAGCGATAGGTGGTCTGCGTCAGTTCGGCGATGGGGCCGGTCTCGGGCACATGCTGCTTGATGCTCACATTGTCGAGATAGACCACGTTACCGGTCTGTTTAAGCAAATCGTAGATAAAGGCAACCTTGACGATCTTGCCCTGCCAGGGCGAGAGGTCAATCTTGGAGGTCTGCACGGCCCAGTTGGCCCACATATACTGGCCATAGGGGTCGGCAGGCACACCACTGTTGCGCACTTGCTCCTCATTGGTGATGTCAAAGATGACGGTTGTGTCGCCAGCAGCGACATCGACAATGCCCACCTTGAGGGTGTACTGTTTTTGCTCCAGCACGCCGTAGGCAGCAGCCTCCCAGTCAAATGACAACTGGTAGGTGTTGTCGAGTTCAACAGCAGGTGTGAGCAGAATCTCGGTGCGTGGTCCCCACGCATCCTTGTTGTTAGGATCGGCATAGGTCGGAGCATCGCACATGGCATACTTGTGGCCGCTCATGGTCGAGCCACTAGAACTGTACTGCACCGACCACTGGTAAGTTAAGTTTGAACCAGGATATTGCTTGACCACTTCCCATCCGGGTGGGAACTGACTGGTCGCAGCATTTCCTGGCACATCCTCAAACCCTTCGTCAATCAGGGTCTGGGCGCCGGCAGTCAGAGCCACCGACACCAGCAGTGTCATGAGTAAACTGTAGATTTTGTTCATAAAGGTTACTTATTAATTAAAGGTTAATACTATTTATAATTGCAATTGGTCTGTACACAATTTGCTGTTTCCAAAATTTCAAGCATAACAAATTCAGATTCGCAAAATTACACAAAACTTTGCAAAATAAAAACAGATTTCAAAGAAAAATCAAAAAAAACTTCCATTTTAGCCCAAAACAGAGGATTTCCAA
>Ga0310695_10006746_pt1 | contig 18754 bp, 10 predicted proteins | sample RumenRJG_04DNA_FD_203882 | JGI IMG/M metagenome (GOLD analysis project Ga0310695, IMG submission 203882) | Bovine rumen microbial communities from Lethbridge, Alberta, Canada - RJG_04 (v2) (version 2) | ecosystem: Host-associated > Mammals > Digestive system > Stomach > Rumen | place: Canada...
AGCTCAAAGCCTCAATATGAATCGCACTGCTAATTCACTATATGCCAGGACTTACATAAAGAGTGGTAATTTGGGTTCTACTGTCAATGTCGCAGGTAGTAACTATACAGGAGCCGGTGGATCACAGACCTATTATTTCTCCGTCCAAGGTACACACAATGCAGGTAGAAGATATCTTTGCGTGGAAGGCGGGCGCGTTGATGGTATCGCTGGTGGTATGGACGAAGTCGACAGTCAGACAATAACAGCCAGAGCCTTTGACCTCCGTGTTCGTGGAACCGCAGAGATTGATGGTGTAGTATATGGGGCAGCGGAATTTGTAGGTGGTAGAGGTACTCGTACTATGGTCTTCACGGGTGGCACCGTCAAAGGATGGATTGCAGGAGGCGCAAATGGTACAAGAAATGACGGCGGTGCATTAAACGGGGCATCATATCTTTATTTCGGTGGGAAAGCGCGACTCGATAGTGATGGATCCACCCAACGCCTTAATAGCGCATCGGGAGGTAATCTTTTCGGTGCAGGATGTGGATTTTCTGCAACTGCAAACTCCGGACAAGTGCAACTGGGCACCAATGTCGTTGTGTCAGATGACGCATATATAGAGAGAGGTGTTTATGGTGGCGGAGGCTTTGGTTTTTGCACAACGACACAAACGTCTAACATATTTATATTAGGTGGGACTGTTGTTTGTGCCAAAGGCGGTATCACCAACGATGGGCATACAGGAAATGGCCAAAACTCATCTCAAACCAATCCGAGATATGTTGAGACTATTACCGGCGGTGTCTTCGGTGGTGCTTGTCAGAATCGGGGCGGAACGGTCAATATTACCATGACCGACGGTCTCGTGATGGGTAACGTCTTTGGCGGTAGTAATGTTACTGGCGTCATCAATGGCAAGGCTACCCTGAACATCATGGGCGGCACGGTGGGCTCGACCACGGTGGAGGACTGGACGACGATGGCGGGCGGACGTATCGTGAAGACGGACATCATCGCCTCGGACGGCTGTGTCTTCGGCGGCGGCTATGGTGAGGAAACCAATATGGCACAGGGCGTGGAGATCAACATCAGCCAGGCTGATGATGAGAAGCCTACTATTATATATAATAATGTATATGGCGGCGGCAAGCTCGGTAACGTCAGCGCCAACGCTACGGCCACCAACGACAACACCGTCATCACCATGACGGGCGGCACCATCCACGGCAAGCTCTTCGGCGGCGGCAGCGGCCACGGGAACGATGAGATGGCAGCCCTCGTGGAAGGCAACGCCACCATCCACGTCAGCGGCGGACAGATCGACAAGGCCGTCTATGGCGGCGGCGAGCTGGCCTCCGTGGGCATCGCCTCTGACAACGCCACAGGCCTCATCAATATCCTCATCGACGGCACGGCCTCCATCGGCACCGACGAGAACTGCAAGCATGTCTATGGCGGCGGCTACGTCTATGGCTCCGGTTACGGTAAGCCCGGCCTGTCCGAGTTCACCTTCGTCAAGTATGCCACCGTCACCATCGGCGGCGACGCCCATGTGCGTGGCTCCGTCTTCGGCTCGGGTGAGAACGGCCATGTGCGCAAGGATACCAAGGTTTATATTAAGGAACGCTGCTTCATCGGCACCGAGCTGAGCGACGAAGAGCACGTAATCGATGACAACGGTCGCGGCGTGCTGATCTACCGAGGCAACGTCTATGGCGGCGGCCGAGGCATCGATATCTATTCTGCCAGCGGCATGGAGACCTACAGCCTCACCGCCGGCCGCGTAGGCGGCAACACCTATGTCGAGGTGAGCGGCGGTAAGATCTACCACGACGTCTTCGGCGGTGGCTCACTGGCCACCGTGGGCATCGCCACCATCGACCCCGCCACCGGCCTGGCTAACTACACCGACACCAACACCGGCAATACCGAGGTGCACATCAAGGGTGGCGTCATCGGCTACTGTAGCCCCGCCAATGTAGATAAGCAAGGCTTCAACTGCGGCTTCGTCTATGGCGGCTGCCGCGGTCTGGCCGCAGCGCCCAACACCGATGCCGTGAAGATGGCCTTCGTACATAAAGCTAAGGTATATATCGAACCGGGAGCCGACATCAAGGGCTCCGTCTTCGGCGGCGGTGCCAACGGGCACGTGAAGGCCGACACCTACGTGGAGATTAGCGGCGGTTCCATCGGCACCAAGCTGCTGGATAACGAAGTCGGTTTCGACGACCACGGTGTGGCCAATGCACCTGTGTTCCGCGGCAACGTATATGCCGGCGGCCGCGGTGTGGACCTCTACCAGCAGGCTGGTTCCGACTGGTACTCGCTGACGGCCGGTGCCGTGTATGGCAATGCCGAGCTGAAGATGACGGGCGGCCACGTGTGGCACAATGTATATGGCTCCGGCGCCATGGCCTCGGTGGGCACCGTCGAGGCTAAGCCGACAGGCGTCCATGTGCACGACGAGGTGCTGGATGCGAGCGGCAACCTCATTCCCGACGGCGCCAATGTCGATTACCTCACCGGCGTGTTCACCGCCACCACCGGCACTGTGAAAGTAACTATCACCGGCGGCACGGTGGGCGACACCACGCCCGGCCACGAAGGCCGCAACAACGGGCGCGTCTATGGTGCAGGCCGAGGCCTATCGGCCAACCGAAGTGACTTGGTGGCCAGCATGGAGTACGTCAAGGAGACCTTCGTCACCATCGGCATCAACGGGCAGACCGGCTGGACTGCCGGCACCGACGCACCCTATATCTACGGTGCCGTGTTCGGCGGCGGAGAGAACGGCCACGTGAAGAACGACACGCACGTCAACATCTACAGCGGCATCGTCGGCTGGCCCCTCGACGAGGGCGAAGGCGGTAAGCACCTGACTGCAGCCGACGGCTCTTCGAAGAACCCCTTCCGCGGACACGTCTTCGGCGGTGGCCGTGGTGTGGACCCCCTCTACCATTCGTCCTCCGAGACCCGAAGCTCTACGGCCGGCCGTGTCTATGGCCACACCAACGTCACGATGACGGGCGGCCTCGTGCGCCGTGCCATCTACGGCGGCGGCCTGCTGGCCTCCGTGGGTATCTATAGGCTGCAAGAGCCCGACCTCCACATCGTCGATGAGATCGAGGATGAGGTGGATGCCGGCAAGGCCACCATCACCATCAGCGGCGGTATCATCGGCAACGTCAACCCCGACGGCTCGGTCATCACCGACGCCTCCACCAGCGGCTATGCGCTGCTGGCTCCCGGCGACAACAACGGCCATGTCTTCGGCTCTTCGTGCGGTATGGTGGCCGACAACTTCACCGCGGGTGGTGTGGCCATCGACCTGCAGTACCGCCAGATGGGATACTCCCATTCCACAGAAGTAAATATCAGCGGCGGTCACCTCTTCGGCTCTGTCTTCGGCTCGGGCGAGAACGGCCACGTGTGGGAAGATGCCCGCGTCAACATCAGCGGTGGTGAGATAGGCAGCAAGACCGGCACACTGATCTATTCGGGTAACGTCTATGGCTCCGGCCGTGGAGTGGACCACCCGCATGAGTACATCAGTGAGACGGCCGGTAAGGTGCGTGGCAACACCACGGTCAATATCACTGGCGGCACCGTCTGGCGCGACGTCTATGGCGGCGGCTCCCTGGCTTCCGTAGGTGAAGAGGGCGAGACGAGCAACAACAGCGACATCAAGATTACCTCCGACCCGCTCACCACCAATCCCTTCCCCTACGCTTCAGGCCTGACCCGCGTGTACATCCACGGCACATCGGCCACCCCCGAGGTTCACGGATCGGTCTATGGCTCGGGCCGCGGTGTGGCCAGCACCAAAACCGAGTACCGTCAGGCAGCCTACGTGAAGAACACCATCGTCACCGTAGGCAAAGCTCACGTGTATAACAACGTCTTTGGCGGCGGCAACGCCGGCCATGTGCGCCGCAATACGGTGGTGGACATCCTGACCGGCGCCCAGGTGGACGGCAACGTCTATGGCGGCGGTGCCGGCAGCCTAAAATCGCCTACAGCCGGACTGGTGAACCACGACGTGACGGTCAACATCAAGGGCGGCCTCATCAGAGGTGATGTCTATGGCGGCGGCGCCATTGCCAACACCAACACCCACGACAAGCGCAACGACCCCAGCCTCTATGCCGACGGCACGACGGCCAAGGCCCACGCCTCCACCTACGGCAACCCCTCGGAGAATGCCACGTGCAAGACCGAGGTGAACCTGACGGGCGGCATCATCCTGGGCGACGCCTACGGCGGCGGACAGGGCGTGATACCCGGTGCCAGTGCCACGGAAGCCGAGAAAGCCAACGCCGGTGCCTTGGTGCGCGGCGACGTGACGGTGACGCTTGCCGGCACGGCCTTCTACATCGACACCACCAAGGACGACCAGAACAACGACATCGCAGCCTCGGGACGCGTCTTCGGCTGTAACAACCTCAACGGCTCGCCGCAGGGCACCGTACTGGTACATGTGCTGCAGACCAAGGGCGTGACGGAGAGCAGCGGCACATATACCGTGAATAATACCAAGCCCACCAAGGGCACCGACACCTACGAGGTGGAGGCCGTCTATGGCGGCGGTAACCTGGCCGCCTATGAGCCCTGGGACGACAAGGCCACAGGCCAATATACACAGGACCATACGGCCACCGAGCGTCCCCTGCAGGTGGTCATCGACGGCTGTAAAGAGACCAGCATCGAATACGTCTATGGCGGCGGCAATGCAGCCTCCACTCCCAGCACCGACGTGATCGTGTACGGCTGCTATGAGGTGAACTACCTCTTCGGCGGCGGCAACGGAAAGGATCGCATCAACAAGAACGGCACGTGGGAGGAAAATCCGGGTGCCAACGTGGGCTACTACGAGAACGGCACTACGACGTACGGCACGGGCGTGGCCTCTGTGGAAGCCCTCGGCGGTACGATACACAGCATCTTCGGCGGCTCGAACACCAAGGGCAACGTACGCAATACCTCCGTGGCCTATCTCGACGAGAACAGCTCCTGCCCGCTTGTGGTGGACGAGGTCTATGGCGGCGGCAACGAAGCCTACATGGCCGGCAACTCGCAGGTGAAGCTGGGCTGTATCACTTATATGAAGGAACTCTACGGCGGTGCCAAGTCTGCCGACGTGGGCGGTGACATCGTCCTGACCATCACCAGCGGCCACTTCGACCGTGTTTTCGGTGGAAATAATATCAGTGGTGACATAAATGGCTCCATCACGGTGAACGTCGAGGAGACCGGCTGTCACCCCGTGACCATCGGCGAGCTGTACGGCTGTGGCAACCAGGCTGCATATACCACCCCGAGTGGTAAGCCGGACCCGACCATCAATATCCGTTCGTTCACCAGCATCGGCCGCGTCTTCGGCGGTGGCCTGGGTGGGACGGCCATCGTTACCGGCAACCCGACAGTGAACATCAATGTGGCCGAGGGCAAATGGAAAAACAATGATGATCCATCGGCCGTGACCCCCTATGCCGGCACGACCATCACCCTCAAGGATGGCTCCACGGTAACGCTTCCAGTCCACGTCGCGAGCAAGATAGGCGCCATCGGCACCGTCTTCGGCGGCGGCAATGAGGCGAAGGTGGTGGGCAACACCAATGTGAACATCGGTACCAAGGTCGGTGAGAACATCGTATTCGTCACCCCGGAGGCAGCTATGGAGGCCGATCGCACGAAGACCGTGCTTGGTGCCGACATCAAGGGCAATGTCTTCGGCGGCGGCAACAATGCCGAGGTGAAAGGCAATGCCAAGGTGGTCGTTGGCAAGGACCAGTAAACAGCATGCGGGGCGTGGAAAACGTATGCGTCTGCGGAATCCCGTATGGCGTGTTTTCCCGCTTCCCGACCGCCAAAGATAGTGAACTTACCCTTTCATGGCAAAAAAAGGAATAAATTCTTTTGTTTGCTTTCGACTTTTTCGTAACTTTGCGTCAAATTTAGGAACAAAAGGACAAGTAACAACTGCAGAACGAAATGAAAAGAGCTTTTCTAACGCTGATAGCCTTCGTGATGGCCCTGCTCTCCGGGACCAAGGTCTATGCTTACGACTGTGAAGTGGACGGTATCTATTATTATCGTATTTCCACGACAGAACTGGAGGTTGCCAACAAAGTGTTCTCCGACCAGAACCGCTCGGCCTATACCGGTACCGTGACGATTCCGTCCACGGTGACGTTCAACGGCAAGAAGTTCACGGTGGTCTCCATCGGCGAATATGCGTTCCGCGACTGTACTCAGCTCACCTCGGTGACCATCCCCAACAGCATCAGGACGATCAAGGACTATGCCTTCTATAACTGTTCGCAGATTATTGGCCTCACCATCCCCGACAGCGTGACGTCTATCGGCGTGGGTGCCTTCGAAGGCTGCTCGGCCATCGTGTCGATGAAGATACCGAACGGCGTGCCCGCAATCAGCGACGAGACCTTCTATGGCTGTACCGCGCTGAAGACACTGGTTCTGCCCGCCAGCGTGGCTTCCATCGGTGCCGAGGCCCTCACTCGTTGCACATCGTTGCTGTCGCTCTATCTGGGCGCCACCACGCCTCCGGGCTGCGAGCCCAACGCCTTCGAGAAGGTGGATCGCACGTGGGTGACAGTCTATGTGCCCAAGGGAGGCAAGGGCTACACCGAGGACAAGGTGTGGAAGGACTTCTTCATCGATGAGTTTGACGGCAAGGTGGCCGATGTGCCACAGAACGGCCAGTCGGCCAAGTAAACGGGGAAATCCTTGAAACGAATCCTTCTTATTCTTGCGATAGGCATTCTTGCCTTGCAGTGCATACCGTCACAGAGTCTCGCCCGGGAGAGATATAAGGGCGACAAGTGGTATGTCGGTGCGTTGTATGGACTGAACTCCAAGACGACGCACAATGATTTTATGACCCACTGCAACGGGTCGTTCGGCGTTCGTTTGGGTTACGAACAGACATCGATCTTCGGCTATATGGGCGAGGTCACCCTCTTCACGGGCGACATGGGGTTCGGTGCCAGCAAGTGTATTATCAAGGCCCTCAACGCCGACCTCATGGCGGTGGTGAATCTGGCCCCCATATTCTACAAGTCCAGCGTGCGTCGCAGCCTCTTCGAGCCTCGGCTCTTTGCGGGCTTCGGCGTGAATCATATCTTTGGTTATCCCTCGGGTCTGGGAAACAACAACGACCTGATCTCCAAACTCGGCCTCGACCTGGGCTTCAATGTCGGGCGTAAGCAACCCGTCTATCTCTTCCTGCAGCCCGCCATCAACTATAACTTGGACCATTACTCGCGTACGCAGTATAACATCAATTACTCGGCCCTGCAGATAGCAGCGGGCATCCATTACCGTTTCTCCCTGTTCCAGAGAAAGGACAAGGTCAAACCGCAGGAAAAGGATCCGGCCGAAGCTGTCACCATCATCACCACGCCTGCCATCACTCCCTCGACGCCCATCCGGGAAGAGACTCCAGTGACAGTCTCCGTGACACCTGCCAAGGAGGAGCGGACCGAGGTGACGCCCGTGACACCCGCCAAGGAAGACCGGCCTGAGGTGACGCCCGTGACGCCTGCCAAGGAGGAGAAGGGCAAGGAAACGGCTGAGACGACTGTGGCCAAGGACACGCCGAAGGTCGTTCACCAGAAGCCCGTGATGCACGATGTGTCCTCGAGCAGCACGAAGTCCAAGAACTCTGAGTCGTCCAAGAAATCGGCCGAGGCAAAGACTCCGGCTACGACACAGGGTACGACGGCATCCAAGGCCTCCACGGCCACCAAGACGCCCGACTCGTCGGTGCCCGCTACAGCGCCGAAGACCTCCACGGCTACCAAGTCACCCGACTCGGCCGTGCCTGCTACGACGCAGAAGAGCAGCACGACGGCCAAGGCTCCCGCAGCCTCGAAGTCCACCTCGACGAAGAAGACTACCGAAGCCTCCAAGGCAGCCACGACGAAGAAGAATGCCGAGACCTCCAAGGCTGCCTCGACAAAGAAGACCTCCGGCGTGGAGAAGAAGCAGGAGGAGACACCGAAGCCGAAGACTACGCCGCAGACAAAGCCTGCACAGAGCGAGACGGGCAGTCAGCCGACGACGTCCACTCCTCTCAGCGTAAGGCAGAAGCAGGGCGGACTGACGGAGGTGGCTACATTCCTGAAGACCCACCCGAAGACGACCGTGACCATCCGTGGCGACAAGTATCAGGCCGAGGAAGCACGCAATCAACTGGTGCGTCGCTACAACATCAGCCTCAACCGTATTACCATCCAGCCGGACAGCAGCGCTGCGAAACTCACCTTCGAGGTGGAGATGTAGCGCCCGCGGCCTGACGCCCGGTTCAGGAAAGCGGCTTGGTATATTTCCCGATTATCCCCAACGAATATAGAGGAGTTGCCTCATATTCGTTGGGGATTCTTGTTGGGAATGGTGAATCCACGGATGCTGTGGTACGATATAGCGCGGGGGGCGCCCACATTATCCCGAATCGGTCAATAGCGTTATGATGATAATGGCGTTTATTTTTGAGCAGATGTCTTGTTACTTTGAGGGCGCAATGGGGGTCCATTGTAACCGAGAAGTGGCGAGACAGATGACAAAAAGAAATCCCGTTTAGCGCATAACAGTCTATTGACCGATTCGGGATTATGTCTCCGGCGACACGCCGCATCGTGTTTTATCACACGTGATAAACTTTTTTATCACACGTGATAAAGTCTTTTATCACACGTGATAAAGTTCCGCGCGGCACGTTGCATCTGTTTTTTCACGTGGGAAAATAGGATGCGGTGTGTGCTTCTCGTCGCAGGTGGGAGCCATGCCATTCATCGCGCGGGAGCATGGTCCCCGCCTTATCTTCCAGCCTTTATCTGAATCTTATGTCCCTGCGGGGCGAGGCGGAAAATGCGTCCGCCGGTGGCATGCAGGTCGGTGAACGTGCCGCGTGTGCACTGGAGCCGATAGGCGAAGCCCTCCTGTTCGGCCCGCAGTTCCTTGCGGCCGATGGCGGTGAAGGGCGTCTCGATGCCCGAAGCGACATCCAGCTCCCAGTACCAGGCAGCGGTGAGCGACGAGTGGCTGATGTCGATGCCCGACTCGGTGAGGTGGATAGTCATCGTCTGCCCGTCGTGTAGCGGCCAGCGCACGAGGACGTCGTCGCGCCCCGTGGTGATGATGGGCTCGTAGCCCCGAATCGGCGTGCCGTCGGCATGGTACAGGCGCAGGCCGGCCAGATGGTCGGGGGTGCTCCAGAGGTTGCCGTCCACGACGGGGAGCGTGAAGAATCGGAACTCGTGGGTGGTGCAGGGCGTATCGATATAGCGCGAGGGGTATCGTTCGTCGAAGAGGTGCAGGTCGCGTATGCGCAGCATGCCGTTCTCCCAAAGCAGGTTGGTGCGATAGAAGCGGCTGTTGAACCACAGCGAGCGCCGTCGCTGTGTGCCATAGTCGCGCAGGGCCGTGGTGGCCGACGGCGGCGTATGTCGGTATTGGCTGCGGAACCAGCGTCCCGTCTGGCTGAGCGTCTCGAGGCGTATCTTTCCCTCGTCGCGCAGGGCGAGCAGGCGGCTTATCTGCTTCTGGAAGCCCCCTTGCACCAGACTCCACGGGAAGGGATTCTCCTGTCCCACCTGCGTATAGGTGAGGCCCAGGGCGGGGTCGGCGGTAAAGGCGCGGAAGTACCAGTCGAGCCATTCTGCATTGGCGCCTCCCTCGGTACACGAGGGCTCGAGCGTCACCACACGCTGCCACACCCCGTGGCCCACTCCGGCATCATACTGATAGATGGGGTCGCTGCCCAGCATGCGGAACACCGGCACGTTCACCTGATAGCGACGCGACTGGGCCGGCATGTAGGCATTGCGGCGCGAGGGGTAGTAGCCCCCAGTCCAGTAACCGCCCCAGAGCGTATAGCCGTCGGTGCCCACCTGGTCGCGGCAGTTCACGGAGGCCTCGATGCCGTAGCGCCGCGAGAGGAAGTCGAGCGTATGTCCGTCTATGAACCAGGAGCCCACGGCCGTGGGGTAGTGGCCGAACACGTCGCGGAACTTCTCCATGTATGCCGTGGCAATCTTCTCCCGCTCCTCGGGCTGGTAGCCAATGGTGAAGTCCACCTGTGCATGATAGTCCCAGGGAACGTTGGAGCGCCACTCGAGTCCGGCAGCCTCCACGAGCGGCTGCGGCACTTCGAGCCATCCGCCCACCTCGCATCCGCGTGCCATCTCCTCGCGCATCAGTGCCTGATACTGGGGATTGATGAGGGCGTCGTACTGGAGCAGCCATGTGCCCGTGAGGCCATGCTTGCGCAGGAAGCGTACCTGCGAGAGCGTGGTCTCGTAGAGCACCTGGGGTGAGAGGCGCTCTGGCTCTCGCGGCTCGCACTGGCGCACGAAGTTGATGATGTTCACGATGCGCGGCGCCGTGGCGGGCTGGCGAGGGGAAACCTCGCTTCGCACTGAGGCGCTGGCGAACGGGGGAGGGGGAACCTCGCTTCGCGCGGAGGCGGTGGCGGGCTGGCGAGGGGAAACCTCGCCTCGCGCGGAGGCGCTGGCGGGCTGGCGAGGGGGAACCTCGCTTCGCGCGGAGGTGGTGAGGGGCGCGATGGCGGTGAGGGAAAGGGCGAGGAGGAGGGCGATTCTTTTCATTCTGATGTGGGATAATATAATGCCCGGCTCTTGTGGGCCGGGCATTGCGGTACGGTGTGGGATGGTCAGATAATCTGTTCGAGCTGTGCGACGTTGTCGCTGATTTCAGCGTCGCTGATGCTGTAGTTCTGCAGGTCGCCGTTGATGTATTGGTCGTAAGCCGACATGTCGATGAGCCCGTGGCCCGAGAGGTTGAAGAGGATGACCTTCTCTTCACCCGTCTCCTTACACTTGAGGGCTTCGCGTATGGTGGCCGCGATGGCATGGCTGCTCTCGGGGGCCGGGATGATGCCCTCGGTCTGTGCGAAGAGTATTCCGGCACGGAACGACTCCAGCTGCGGAATGTCCACGCCGTGCATGAGTCCGTCCTTGATGAGCTGCGAGACGATCATGCCTGCACCGTGGTAGCGCAGTCCGCCTGCATGGATGTTGGCCGGCTTGAACTGGTGGCCCAGGGTGAACATGGGCAGCAGCGGTGTGTAGCCTGCCTCGTCGCCAAAGTCATACTGGAACTTGCCACGCGTCAACTTGGGGCAACTCTCCGGCTCGGCAGCGATGAACTCGGTGGTCTTACCCTCCAGGATGTTGTGGCGCATGAAGGGGAAGGCCACTCCGCCGAAGTTGGAGCCTCCGCCGAAGCAGGCAATCACCATGTCGGGATATTCGCCGGCCATCTGCATCTGCTTCTCAGCCTCGAGACCGATGATGCTCTGGTGGAGTGCCACATGATTGAGCACCGAGCCCAGGACATACTTGCAGTGAGGGGTCGTGGTGGCCAACTCGATGGCTTCGCTGATGGCCGTGCCCAGGGAACCCATGTGGTTGGGGTCGGCGGTGAGGATGTCCTTGCCTGCGCGGGTGGACATGGAGGGCGAGCCGTTGACGACGGCATCAAAGGTGCGCATGATGCTGCTGCGATAGGGCTTCTGCAGCATGGAGATCTTCACCTGATACACGGCGGCGCTGAGACCGAAGATCTTGGCTGCGTAGGCCAGTGCGGCACCCCATTGTCCGGCGCCGGTCTCGGTGGTCACGTTCGTGGTGCCCTCCTGCTTGCAGTAGTAGCACTGAGCCAGTGCCGAGTTGATCTTGTGGGAACCCAGCGGATTGGTGGACTCGTTCTTGAAATAGATGTGTGCGGGGGTGCCCAAGGCCTTCTCCAAGTCGTAGGCACGTACGAGCGGCGTGGCACGGTAGAACTTGTATTTCTCGATGACCTCCTCGGGGATGTCTATCCAGCGGTCTGTGGTGTTCAGCTCCTGCTTGGCGCACTCGGCAGGGAAGATGTGTGCCAGGTCTTCCCATCCCAGCGGCTGCTTGGTGGCGGGGTGGATGGGAGGCAGCGGCTTGTGGGGCATGTCGGCCAGAATGTTATACCACTGCGTAGGAATCTCGTTCTCCTGAAGGAGGAATTTCTTTTGCTTGCTCATTGTATTACGGGTTAATGGTTTACCGCGTTGCAAATGTATGAAGATTTACTGAGACTGCAAAGAATTGGGAATAGAGAGTTTGGCTTCGGAGGCAAACTTTTTTGTTTTGGAGATGAAGAATTGCCTTCCGATTGATGTTTTAAGATTTATTAACTTGTATGTATTGTTCTTTTTTGTACCTTTGCACCCGTGAAACGTCAATTATAGTTATATGGAAAAAGACGAATTAGAAGAAAAGAAGCGCAATCCCATGCTGTTAGAGTCAATCCTGGACCTCAACAGCAACAATGTATGGACATTGAACGAGTTCCAGATTGCCGATCTGTGGGAGGCCGAGAAGAAAGAAGGCGACTTTACCACCAGTGAGGACAAACTGCTGAATATCATTCGCCTGGCCTTTGACGTGGTGCACTACAACGAGGAAGACCCGCGTGAGAAAGTGCGCTACGAGGGCAGCGAATGGGCTCATCTGACACACAACCGTCCCGGACGTGGCACGGTGGCACTGCGGCGCAAGAACATCAGCCGCATCACCGACCTGAGCTACGAGAACGTGCGCCACATCACTGCGGCCACCCTGCTGGAACTCATCGACCGCAACTTCGGCGGAGGCTGGGAGTCGATATCCCTGCAGATACGCGACATCATCGAGAGCGGCTTCGACGTGAGCACCACGCAGCTGCCGGCCTCGCGCATCCATGCGCCCGGCGGCACACTGGAACACAAGGTGCAGCAGGGCTATGATGTGCTCGAGATTCCCAAGGGCACGTGGGTGGAAGCCATCTTTGCCAAGAAAAAAGACCCCGTGGAGAAACTGCGTTTCGAAAGCTCTTTCTACAAGTCGGAGGAGGACGAGAACCTCAACGACGAAGACGTAGAGGATATGGACGACCGCGACGACGAGGAGGAAGAAGAGGACGACGAGAACGACGAGAACTTCTACACCAACTATTCTGCCGAGGCAGAGGTGAAGAACGAGGATGAGGAAGGCTTCCCCGTGGAGGAGTAGCATTTTAAAGTGTAAAGTGTAAAGTTTAAAGTTTAAAGTTTGGGGATGGGGACGACATTGGACCTGCGGATGTTGCTTGGCATGACGGTGGGATACTTTGTCCTGCTGCTCCTGCTGTCGATGGTCACGGGACGGCGGCGTGATAACGACGCCTTCTTCCGTGCCGGACGGCGGTCGCCCTGGTGGGCGGTGGCCTTCGGCATGATAGGCGCCAGCGTGAGCGGAGTGACGTTCGTCAGCGTGCCGGGCATGGTGGCTGTCTCGCAGATGACCTACCTGCAGACGTGCATGGGCTTCGTGCTGGGCTATGCCACAGTGGCCTTTGTCCTGCTGCCGGTGTACTATCGGCTCAACCTGACCAGCATCTATACCTATCTTGACCGTCGCTTCGGGCTGACCAGCTACCGAACGGGTGCTTCGTTCTTCTTCGTGAGCAAGCTCATCGGTGCCAGCATCCGTCTCTACCTCGTGTGCTTCATCCTGCAGGAGATGATCTTCGGCTCTTATGGCGTGAGCTTCGGCCTCACGGTGTTCATCGTGCTGCTGCTGATATGGCTCTATACGCGCAACAGCGGCATCAGCACCATCGTGTGGAGCGACTGCCTGCAGACCGTGGTGCTGCTCTCGGCACTGACGCTCATCATCGTGCAGGTGTGCCGACAGCTGGGACTGTCGCCGGCAGAAGCCGTGGCAACGGTGCGCGAAAGCCCCATGAGCCGCGTGTTTGTCTTTGACGATGCGGGCAGCAAGCAATACTTCTGGAAGCAGTTCGTGAGCGGCATATTCATCGTGGTCGTGATGACGGGCCTGGACCAGGACATGATGCAGAAGAACCTGACGTGCAAGACACTGCGCCAGAGCCAGCTGAATATGTGCGTGAACGGGACGCTCTATCTGCCCGTGAACCTCCTGTTCATGGCGCTGGGTGTGCTGCTCTACCACTTCTGTGACGTGATGCAGGTGACGCCTCCGGCCGCGGGCGATGCGTTGCTGCCCTCGCTGTGCAGCAGTGGCATGCTGGGACAGACGGCGCTGGTGCTCTTTACCATCGGCATTGTGGCAGCGGCCTTCAGCAGTGCCGACTCGGCCATGACCAGCCTGACCACCTGTTTCTGTGTGGATCTCATGCGGCGGCCCGATGACGTACGCCTGCGCCGATGGGTGCATCCCGGCATCGGCCTCTGCTTCTTCCTCTTTATTATGCTGGTCAAGGCACTGAACAACACGAGCGTCATCGACGCTGTCTATACGGTGTGCAGCTATACGTATGGTCCGCTGCTGGGACTCTTCTCCTTCGGCCTGCTTACGAAGCGGATGCCGCGCGAGCGCTGGGTGCCGGTGATCTGTGTCTGCTCGCCTCTGATATGCTATGTGGCCGACACGCTGGTCTTCCGGCTGACGGGCTATAAGTTCGGTTACGAATTGCTGATGTGCAACGGCCTGCTCACCTTCCTCCTATTGCTGCTCTCTTCGGCGAAACTCGGCACAGACGATGCTCGTGGCCACAGCCACGTTTAGGCTCTCGGTGGTCACGCGGTCGCGCGGATAGTTGGGGACGTAGAGCCGTTGCGTGACCCGGCGTCCCACCTCGGCCGAGATGCCGTTCCCCTCATTTCCCATGACGATGATTCCGTGGCTGCTGAGCGGCTGCGCGTAGATGTCCTGTCCGTCGAGGAAAGTGCCGTAGACGGGCACGTCGAGGCGGGAAAGCAGCGACGGCAGGTCGAGATAGTGGACGCGGACACGTGCCAGCGCCCCCATGGTGGCCTGTACGGCCTTCGGGTTGAAAACGTCCACCGTGTCTGTCGAGCACAGGATGTCCGTGATGCCAAACCAGTCGGCCACGCGGCAGATGGTGCCCATATTGCCGGGGTCCTGCACGCCGTCGAGTGCCAGACAGAGGTTGGCACGTGCCATGGTGTCGTCCCACGTGGGGTGGGGGAGCGGGAAGAGCGCCACCACCTGCTGCGGTGCCTGCATGAGGCTGGCGCGGTGCAGTTCGTCGGGCGTGACGATGCATGTCTCGACATCGGGTGACAGACGGTGACTGTTGGACTCGAGCCAGGCGGGTAGCGCTGCCACAAAGACAGGTTGCATGAGGGGCAGCAGTTCGTCCAGCAGCCGGGGACCCTCGGCTACGAAGAGTGATTCCTCCTGCCGGCGTTTCCGCCGCTCGAGGGAATGGATGAGCTTCAGTTTGGCCTTGCTGATCATAGGCGTTCGTCTTAGGGTGTGATGTTTTGCGGTGTTTCCTATGAAAATTCGCAGCAAAGTTACTGCTTTTTGCCGAAAAACCGCTAACTTTGCTGTCAAAAAGGTATATAGGGGCTATAGGGGACTATAGGGAACTATAGGGAACTATAGTAACTATAGGGCACTATAATAATAAAAGAGAAACTACGATGATAGAGAAGCAGTATCAGGTCATCAGGCGGCAGAAGCCCTGGCGCGATGCGTTTTACTACCAGAAGTCTGAAGTCATCTACCAGCTGACGCGCGTCTTCTGTCAACGCTTCCTGCCGGCCCATGGCGACCGTACTGTGGATCAGATGATACAGGCTGCGCGTTCGGGTAAGCAGAACATCGTGGAGGGTACCGAGGACGGCGCGACGTCCACCGAGATGCACATCAAGCTGCTGAACGTGGCACGAGGCTCTCTGCAGGAACTGCGCGAGGACTATCGCGACTATCTCCTTGCCCACGCCCTGCCGATATGGACCGAAGGCCATGAACGATTTCGGCGCATGAAGGAGTTCTGCCGTCGGCATAACAGGGTGGAGGACTATCAGCCCTACATGCAGCAGTGGTCGGACGAGGAGATGGCAAACACCGCCCTGACGCTGTGTTACATGACGGATTCGATGCTCCACCACGCCCTGCAATACATCGAGCAGGACTTTGTCGAACGAGGCGGCATCAAGGAGCGCATGCACGCGGCCCGAACGGGCTATCGCCGGGCCGAGGACGAGGAGCTGGCCCGCCTGCGGCAGGAAGTGCCGGCACTGAGGTCAGAGATAACCCGTCTGCGCCAGCTGCTGGCCCAGCACGGAATAGATTATGGTCAAGAGAGAGAATGATTAAGGGAAATAATAGGAGTTATAGGGGACTATAGGGAGCTATAGGGAGCTATAGGGAGCTATAGGGAACTATAGTAACTATAGGGAACTATAGTAACTATAGGGAACTATAGTAACTATAGGGAACTATAGTAACTATAGGGTACTATAAAAAACAAAAAAGGATGATGCGAGTCGCATATAGTATATTCTGGACGTTGGTGCTGGCATGCCTGTTTCAGGCATGCAGCGTGAGCCGGTTGCTACCCGAGGACGGCTATCTGCTGGACAAGGTGGTCATCCGCTCCGACTCGGCCTCGCTCTCGCCCGCTCCGCTGCAGGGCTATATCCGGCAACATCCGAACAGCAAGTGGTTCTCGCTCTTCAAGGTGCCGATGGGGATCTACTCCCTCTCGGGACGCGACAGCACGAAGCGCATCAACCGTTTCGTGCGACGGCTGGGCGAGGCACCGGTGGTATATGACAATAAGCTGGCACTGAGAACCAGGCAGAATATCGAATCGGCCGTGCAGAACCTGGGCTATCTGGATGCCGACGTGGAGCTGCACGAGCGGGTGCACCGTCACAAGATGTCGCTCCTCTATCAGATCCATCCACGCGAACGCTACACCGTGCGCCTGATGCAGCTCGAGGTTCAGGACCGCGGCATCGATTCGGTGATGCATCGCGAGGGCGATGGCTACCAGATGACGCTCGAGTCGGGCATGGACTTTGACCTGAACCGTCTCGATGCCGAGCGAGGACGGCTGAGCAGCTACCTTCTCAATCACGGCTATTACCGTTTCCATAAGGATTTCGTACACTTCGTGGCCGACACCGCCATCGGTCACCGACGTGTGGACGTGCAGATGCAGGTGAGACCCTTTCACAGCGGCACGCAGCATGACATGCGTCCCCACCAGCAATACCGGATAGGGACGGTGGACTATCGGTTCGAAACGGAAGACGGAAGCCCCTTCGTGCGGCCGCGTGTCATCCAGCGTGCCACAGACCTGCGCACGGGAAATTTCTATCGTGAGAGCGACGTGCAGGAAACGTATGCCCGCCTGATGAGGCTCGGCGCCGTGCGGAGTGTGAACATCCGCTTTGCAGAGTCGGAGCAGGACAGCACCATCCTGCGGCCCCAGATCACGCTGTTCCCGAGCAAGAGGAACAGCTTCAACGTGGAGCCGCAGGGCACCAACTCGGCCGGAGACTTTGGCGCCGCACTGAGCCTCTCATACCTGAACCGTAACATGTTCCGCGGTTCGGAGGCTTTCAGCGTGAAGCTGCGCGGAGCCTTCGAGGCAATCAAGGGCCTGAGCGGATACGTGGATCAGGACTATATCGAATATGGTGCCGAGATAGGGCTCGCGTTTCCGGACTTCAAGTTTCCGTTTCTCTCCGAACAGTTCCGGCATGCAGCCCAGGCTACGAGCGAGGTGAGCCTGATGTTCGACCTGCAGGACCGTCCCGAGTTTCACCGTCGTGTGCTCACCGGCGCGTGGCGCTATCGCTGGACGGGAAGCGGACGACGACGCCAGAACCGTGTGGACCTGCTCGACCTGGACTACGTCTTCATGCCCTGGATCAGCCCCAAGTTCCGCGAACTCTACCTCGACAACCCCACCAGCCGCAATGCCATCCTGCGCTACATCTATGAAGACCTCTTCATCATGAAGTGGGGCTACAGCTTCACCTACAGCTCGCAGCTGCTCAATGCCGCCTCGCTGAACTATGGCACCAACGCCTACACCGTGCGTGGCGGTGTGGAGACATCGGGCAACCTGCTCTATGGCATCTCGAACCTCTTCGGCACGGCCAAGAACCGCGAAGGCCAGTACACGCTCATCAACATCGCCTATGCCCAGTATGTCAAGGGCGACTTCGATTTCTCGAAGAGCTTCCGCTTCGACGAGCGTAACTCGCTGGCACTGCACTTCGGCCTGGGCATTGCCTATCCCTATGGCAACACCACCATCCTGCCCTACGAGAAGCGCTACTTCAGCGGTGGTGCGAACAGCGTACGCGGATGGAGCGTGAGAGGCCTGGGACCCGGTTCGTTTCAGGGCACCGACGGGCGCATCGACTTCATCAACCAGACGGGTGACATGAAGCTGGACATGAATGTCGAGTACAGGAGCCACCTCTTCTGGAAACTGGACGGGGCGGCCTTCGTCGATGCCGGTAATATATGGACCCTGCGCGAATATGCCGACCAGCCCGGCGGCCAGTTCCGTATTGACAAGTTCTACCGCCAGATTGCCGTGGCCTATGGACTCGGCCTGCGCCTCAACTTCGACTATTTCATCCTGCGCCTCGATGCTGGCATGAAGGCCATACACCCCGCCTACTCTGACGCACGCCACCATTATCCCATCATCCATCCCAACCTGACGCGTGACTGCAGCCTGCACTTTGCTGTAGGCCTGCCCTTCTGAGGAAGACTGCCCATTCCCGTCGTCCATGCCACACGCTCCTCTGCCGGAGGGGGGAGCTCTCGCCCCTCGGTGTGGCCTGTGCGCGTGCGCGCGTACAATAATATATTGGACGATTCGGAACTATACGCGGAGCTGCGTGTGACGTGTGATGGGGAACATGCATTGCAGAAGTTCGCGAGACACGTTGCCCAATATGTCGCCCTCC
>Ga0310695_10006747_pt1 | contig 18753 bp, 11 predicted proteins | sample RumenRJG_04DNA_FD_203882 | JGI IMG/M metagenome (GOLD analysis project Ga0310695, IMG submission 203882) | Bovine rumen microbial communities from Lethbridge, Alberta, Canada - RJG_04 (v2) (version 2) | ecosystem: Host-associated > Mammals > Digestive system > Stomach > Rumen | place: Canada...
TCGGCATAGGACGTCACGTAGGGCGCTAACTCCACGGTAGTCCCCTGCCGCCGCACTTCCTCGTCGTCAGAGCACCCCATAAGCCCCATAAGCCCCATAAGTCCTATAAGTCCCATAAGTCCCATAGGTCTCATTCGTCCTATTCGTCCTATTGGTCCCATTGGTCCTATTCGTCCTATTCGTCCCATTAGTCCTATCCGTCCTATCCGTCCCATTCTCTTCACCAGTTATACAATATTAAGTCGCCCTCAGCGCCATACTCCCAGTCCGTATAGACCGAGGTCACTTCGCCGAAGTCCACGCCGCCCTCTTCGTCCACCTTAAATATATAGGTGTACTGTCGGTTGGGCAGCCACGTCATAAACTGTGCGGGCACTCTACAGCCTCTGTTCACATCACCGTTCACGGTCACTGTGAGCCTGTAGTTCTCCTGCGCTCTGATGGGCAACACCGCGTACCACTTTTCGGGCGTGTTGAATTTATCTATCTCGGCGCCCGTCTGGGTGCCGCGTGTGCTCTCCCAGCTTTCCGTTTTCTCTGTCCCCGTGATGGGGTAGGTCACCGTCACTGTACCCTTGACGGCTATCTTCCCGGTTGCTGGCTTAAATATCGGGTCTTCCAAGTTCAGGTCAGCCAAGTCAACCGCCGGGTCGGCCGAGACGAAGATGAAGCGCACCCGCGCTATCGGCTGTTGGAACTCTAACTTCACGGGCTGTCCGAACTGCTTGTCGTTGTAGTCGTGCAGATGGCCCGTACTGAACCACAGCTTGGTGTAGAACGGTGCCGTATCCTCGTTGGTAGCATCAACCGTCATCGTCAGCACCCCATTCGTCCCATTGAGCACAAAGCTCCACTGAGTCCCCTCAAGGCCCGTCACTCCGAAGAAGCGGTAGGCGTTGGCGTCCCAGTCCCAGTATTTGATGGTCTGTTCCGGCCCCGTCGTCTGCTGGTTCACATACTCCCAGCCCGACGTATTCGTCTTCGTCGATGCTTCCGACATGCCGTCCCAGTTCACCACATAGCCCGGCATCACCGTCTGGTATTGGGGGTAGTTGTCTCCACCAGCCTTCGTGTTCTTATAGGCCCACACCCTAAAGGTCGTTGCCTTGTCCTTCAGCGCCGCACGGGTCACTCCCGCTGTCGCACGGGTCGTTCCCTCTGCCGCACGGGTCACTCCCTCGTTCTCCGTCAGTCCGCCGTAGAAGCTGATGGCTGTCCCCTCGTCGCCGCCTGTCGTCGTCTGCTGCTGGGCAGCCGCCCACTCCACGTCATCGCTGCCTGAGCTGCAGCCCATAAGTCCTATAGGTCCTATAAGACCCATAAGTCCCATAAGACCTATTCGTCCTATTAGTCCCATTAGTCCTATTGGTCCTATTAGTCCCATTCGTCCCATTGGTCCTATTCGTCCTATTGGTCCTATCAGTCCTATTCGTCCCATCACTCCCATCACTCCTCTCATCTCCCGCCTCCTTCCTCTCTCAGCAGCCCTTCCAGCTCCGCAATCCGCGCTTTCAGCTGCGCATTCTCAGCCTCCAGCTCCGCGATGCGTGCTTTCTGTTCGTTGCGGTAGCCTAAGCGGGCGGCCGTCATCTGCTCACGGATGCCGCCTTTCTCCACGAAGTTCTTCTGTAGGGCATTCAGCAGACGCCTCATCATACTGTCGAACTGGTGGATGAGGGTAAGCGTGATGTTGGCGATGGTCTCGTCGGACCGACGGTCGATGTCGACCATGAAGTCGGCAGTCTCCACATGGTGCTTGCAGAACTCGCGGGTCTTCACCGCCCGCTCGTCCTTGAGCGACCATATCTGCAGGTTGCGCACCCGCAGATAGTCCTCGTAGTCTACTAACAGTTCCTGCATGCTTGCTCTTGCGACATTCATCAGCTTCAGTTCCGTCTCCGAAGAGGTGGAACTGGCTGCGCTCCCCTCGGCAATGTTCTGCTTACCCGAACGGGCAGCCTGCACCATCTGGTCGATGGTGCGGTCGCCACGGGTAAGGAACCGTTGGGTGAAGTAGAAGGTGAGGTCATAGATGACCGTCGCCTTCTTGAACACCTTGAGGTTCTCGTAGCCGCCTCCCTTGTGGAGGAATGTACTTGGAGCTTCCATTCTATTCTGTTCTCTTAATAATAGGCCTCATAAGTCTCATAGGTCCCATAGTCCCATTTGTCCTGTCAGTTCTATTGGTCCTCTCAGTCCTATTAGTCCCATTGGCCCTATTCGTCCTATTCGTCCTATCAGTCTTATTAGTCCTATCTCAGCCCACTGGTGACCATCGCTCGAGCTTGCTCGCTTCGCTCGTCGAAAGCCCCCAGTGGGCGTAGAGAGTGGTTAAGAACCTGCTGCAGCTGCAACAGTAATTACCTTGTATGTCTTAACCTGCTTGTAGTATGTTCCAGATTCATATGTCCCACTTGTCTTCTTTTCGTATTCGCCACTGCCATTAACAGAGTAGTAGCCATTAAGATTAGCACCTGATGTAAGTGTTACTGCTTCGTAGGTAACAATCTCAACAGCATATTTACCAGCAGCCTTAACACCTTCCAACTTCAGAGCATTAATAGTCTTGTTAACACCATCTTCACCCGGAACAGAGGAAACAGGGGCAGGCACTGATGTTAAGTAGGTACTAACATTGGATGAAGTTATTTCGGTTGCCGTAATCAGACCACCCGTGTGCTCAATGGCATTTGCTACACTGAGTTCTGTAATGGGTTTCTCTGCTTTCTCTACAGCTGTAGCTCCATCTTTATAGTCAACAGAGTAAACTTTTACATAATTCGCCTTAGACGCTTCAGAGGTCTGAGGAGTCTGCACGGTAGAACCCTTCATGATGGTGGCATAGATGTCAAGTTTGTCTGTACCTCCGGGCAACTGATAATCGTTCTTGTCTGTTACATAATTCTTGAACTTATCAGTGTTGTCTAAGACTACAGCAAAGGTTGTGATGCTCGGTTCTGTAACTGTAGTGATGTACTCGGCCGTACCATCTTCTGCAACAACCTCCACAGCGTCGAAGGTGATGGGGTAAAGCTTGTCGTCTGTAATCTTAAAAATATAGGTGTATGCAAAGCCGGGCTTCCATTGTAGGTATTTGGCAGGAATCTCAGCGGTAGCATCCGTGATCTCTATGGTTTCACCAGTAACGGGGGCAGTCAAGGTGTAGTCAAGCTTCAACTTGAGGTTCTGCTCGTTTGTCTCATTGGGGAAGACAGAAGTGTAGGCTTTGTCCTCATTGATTTCTGTCGTTTCTGCATTGTCTGCGGTATCAAAGGTCGCTGCAGTCGCTGACTCTCCAAGGACGGTGGTCGCTTTCAGGTTCTCACCAAGGTTTAGAACAGCGTTCTTTGTAGCACCAAATGAAAGGATAGGATGGTTTTCTATTGCTGCTACTGAATTGTCATGATAAGTAACAGTCAGTGTGCCAGCAGTCCCTTTAGCCACATTCTTGAAATTAGCAGCAAATTTGTCTGTGACAGCATTTACCATATCAGCAAAAGCAGGTTTTGCATCGTTATCAAGGACTGCGTCATTATCAACCTTGAACTGTTTGATAGTGACACTGTAGCCTGGGATGGTTTCATACATAGCTACGCGCACTTTGGAAGCTGCGTTGTGGAAGCGGAATGTGACGTTACCGCCATATTTGTTAGCTTGCGTACGGTCTGTGTTTGCACTTGCCGTAATGGGCTGACGCTCAGAAAAGAATAATTTGTCAAGATTCGCATTAGCTTTTAGCGCAACAGAGTAGCCCTTGTCGTAGATAGTAGAACCTGATGTCGTTTTCGTAATGGCTACATCGCCTGCTGAAATATCTGCTGGTAAAGCAGAAATAGCAGTGAATGTATAACTCGATGCGCCAAAGTCCCAATACTTGATGGTCTGTTCATCAGTTGTAGAAGTGGTGATATTTCCATGTTCGTTATCTGTCCAGTTCAGCCCCACATACTCCCAGTCGTTGGTATTTGACGTTGTTGCGTAAGCCGTGGAGGCGGTGTATTCCACCTTATAGTTTTGGAACACGAGGTTACCGGTAGTTGGAGCAGATCCGCTAGTCTCATTCTTCTCGCCGTATACAATAAACAGGTTGTTCAGGTCGGTAGCTGCCGCAGCACCCGTCTTGTCCGCACGTGTAATAGCACCCACGCCAGAATTGAAGCTAATGGCAGCCTGTCCATTTGCCTCTTGCAGGTTGTTGTCACCCACGTAGTCGTTGCTGGTGCAGCTGACCATTGCTGCGAGTGCTGTTGCTAAAAGATAATACTTTTTCATAATCTTCTCGTTTTTATTCGTTATTAATTATTGTTATCTTCAATTTCCAAAGTTTCAGTGCCAGTGAGACTACGTGCATTATCAGGCGAAACTATAGATTGGCCGATTTCCTTCTCCACAGCTGTCAGGGGCAAGCAATTTCAACTGGTAACAGTTTGTTACCAGTTCATTTCCTTCTTTTATCAACCTGCCTTTCAGTACTTTCCAGTATTTTCGAGCTGTCTGATAATCGCTGGCTGTCAGTACAGAGACAACATCTACCACAGAGAAGTACCATTTCTCTGCATCGCTGTCCCATGCGGTACGTACCTTGCGTTCCTCAAATAGCTGTATGGCCTGTTTCTTTGTCATTTTATTTCTCTCTGTGCGCAGCGGAGGCCCGGCCTCTTCGCGCGTGTACTTATTTTATGTTAGTAGCCAAGTGGGGAGTCGAACCCCACAAGGCTTGAGAGGGATGTGTTATTGAACCCTGATGACTTTTACTGCATAAACCTTGTTCAGGTTGGTGTACTTCTGGTAGTAAGTACCATCAGCGTATGTTGTTGCTGCTACCGTACAAGCTTCATCGGTGTAGTAGCCGGTAGGCCAGCCTGTAGGTTGAGCGTTCAAAATAACTGCTGAATGATAGTCAGTGTCGTCTGCGTCTGTGCCAGTATAATACACATAAGCGTAGGTGCCTGCGGTAGCAGGGAAACGAACAGCTGTATTTGCAGCTATGTTTGGGATGGGATTACCGTCAGCTCCGGGGATGTTTCCAAAGGTTGCATCGCCAGTGGAGAGTTGAGCAGTAGAGAGGGGAGTCAATGTATATCCATTTCGGCCAACAATCGTTGTTGCTTCGCCTGACGTGCGTATGTTAAGTGCATCCATTACGTCTGCTTCAGTAACTTTAGCAATATTTGTACCGGTGACAGTATAAAGTGCTCCTTTCGTATTAAGGTCATTAGCTAATGTCGTGCCATTCATAACCTGGATATAAATAGAATCGGATGCAACTTTATATTCTGGGCCGTCATCTTTGTAATTATGCCCCTTCTGATAAGTAGTGATGCTGGGACTTGAAACTGTGGTTATTGTGCTCTGTGTATGCTCTTCTGAGTCAACGACAATAGCATCGAAGGTGATGGGATAGAGACCTACGGGGTCTGTGTCGGTTTGACTTGTCCAACCGTTGGTACCATCACTAATCTTGAAGATGTAGGTGTAAGCGTAGTTTGGCTTCCACTGGGCATAAATCTGGGGGACGAATGCTGTTGCGCCATGAACAACAATAGCCTCCTTGCTGCCATCAATGGATTCAAGGGTGTAGTCAACACGAAGCTCAAGAACATTTCCGCTTTCATCAGGAAGCACTGTCAAGTAATATGGATCAGTTCCAGCAAATGAGGGGTCAGAAGAAGTTCGCTTAAGGTATGTATTTGTATTACCTTCATACTCCAATCGACTATCCTCCCAATTAGCTTTTGTTGCTTCATAATTGAGAGTTCCGAATTCTTGTTTTGATGTGGCAGTTCCTGTTCCTGCAAAAGAAACGTGCGCTTTGTTATAATCTGTTTTAGTTCGATTGTCTGAACCGATAGTCGGGAAATAAACAGTCATAGTACCATCAGGATAGAAAACATCAGAACTAGTAAACAAGGTGGCTTTTGTTTCGCTAGCTCCTGTCGCAATAGTAGTTGTAGAAGGATCTTGGTAGAACTTCACGTCTCTGACTGAATAGCCGGGAATAGTTTCGTAAAGAGCAACGCGAACCTTGGCACCGAGTCTACGGAAAGTAATAGATACCTCATCTTGGTAATTAATGTCTGGGGTGCTGGCTCCAGATGGCTTGGCTGTTACCAAGTCGGCAATGTAACAATTTGCCAAATCCGTAGCACTACCTTGTAGTGTATAGGCTGCAGATTTAAGGGTACCGGGAATAACAGCTGTAGGTAAAATCTCCGTCGAAGCTACTGGGCTTGTTTTGGTAATGGTATTTCCTTTACCTACTGAGAAGGCAACAAAATTATAAAAACTTGCGGAATAATCCCAATACTTGATAGTTTGGGTACCTTCGATATGACCTGTTAATCCAAGAGCATCTAAACCAACGTATTTCCAGTCAGAAGTATTATCGGTTGTCGTGCCAGCAGAATTAGCAGTCCATTGCAACAAATAATGATCAAATACGGTAGTATAGTCAGATCCATCATTCTTGTCAGTGCCATCATTCTTGAATCCTGCTACATAGAAGTTTCCTCCCAGTAGATCGGCTGCATCCGCACCAACGTGGTCGGCACGGGTGATGCTGTTGACGCCTGTCCCAAACGCGATGGCGGCCTGCTCGCTCTGATTCGTGGTTGAGGAGGTGTCCTCTCCTACGAAATCATTGCTTGTGCAACTGGCTAACGCTGCGAGAGCCGTTGCGATAAATAGATGCTTTTTCATAATCGTGTTGTTTTATTCGTTATTAATATTCATTATTTTTATCTCTTTGCGCTCCGAGGCCCGGCCTCGTTGCGCGTGATTCTCCGTTAGATAGTAGCCCATCGGGGAGTCGAACCCCGATGAGCTGATGTAGGTTTATTGTACCTTGATAACTTTGACGTAGTAAACGCCGTTGTTCTGGGTGTACTTGTCGAAGTAAGTCATGCCAGTGACAGCTACGTCACTTGTTTCGCAGGCCTTTATATTAGCCTCCGTCTTGTCAATGACGTACAGACCTTCAGTGCGCTGAGGCAAGAATACGCAGTATTGGTATTCTGTATCGCTTTTCTTGTAGTAGTAAGCCTTACCAGGAGCAGGTTCTGTGTCACTGGTTCCTACGTATGGATCAGTTGTACCTTTCTCGAAAAGACCACTCATCCAACCTGAGGCCTTATATTCTACATTGTGAGCTTCCAAGTAAGTTTGACCGTTGTTAAGAGTGTAGTAGTACTGGGTTCCCGTCTGTGCATATCCAGTGGCGATGGTGTAGACATAGGGGTCTGCGGGTGTACCAGCGCCACTCCGTGTGTAGAGGTTGCTTACACCCTGACCAATAAACGGAGTTATAGCATCAGCTGAAGCGTTATCGTTAGTGAAATACGTCACGCCCTTCTCTACGTCACCCGTATGAGAATCTGCCACGGGGGTGGGAGCGGCCACCAGGGCGTAGCGATACAAACCACTGACACTTTCTCCCGTCGTTACGGTCTTGGCCTGATACTTTTTTGTTGGGTCACCCGTTGCAGCAGTCTTCGTATAGACGAATGCGTAGGTGTCAGCAGTGGAAGCATCAGCGTTAAACTTCATTGCTTTGGGGGTATTTCCCGTAGTATAACCAGTTAATTTTGTCAGGTCAATGGTGTTACCATCTACACCATATTCAATCTTATCTTCCAAAGTGAAAGCAGCTTCAGTCAGCACGAGTTGGTTACGGCCCTTGATAGTGTTATCTGCTGCATCATCGTCCTGTGTCTGCAGAGCAGCGATGACATCAGCCTCAGTGTACTTGCCATTTTTTGGTAAGGTATAGAGGGCTGCGCTGTTATCTCCAGTTTCTGTGAGCTTTACAAGCTTGCCATTAGCGAGGTCTGGCGTGTTTTCAGCATTGCCATCGTTGACGGTCACGAAGATGGCACCGGTGGCTGCGACATACTCATTGCTGTTCACAACATTAGACCCCTTCTGGTAAGTGGTAATGCTGGGAGCCGAAACAGTGGTGATGGTCTGTTGCTCATGGTCTTCTTCAGCATCTACTACGAGAGCATCGAAGGTAATTGGATACAGACCTGCGGGGTTACTATCCACGGTAGCGGCATCGGGGCTTGTCGGGTCGTAAGCACCCGTGAAGCCGTTTGTCTTGTCACTAATCTTAAAGAGGTAGGTGTAGGCATAGCCCGGCTTCCACTGTGTGTAGATGAGAGGCACCTGAGCTGTTGCACCCTTTACGGTGATTTCTTCTTTAGAACCGTCGATGCTCTCCAGTGTGTAGTTCACGCGGAGGTTCAGGTTCGTACCATTCTGGTTGGGCAGATAGGTGACATAGTAGTTGGTGGCAGCATCACCGGCAAAAGAAGCGGTGTTCGATGAGCGACCCAGATAGATGTTGTCCTGGCTACTCTCACCCAATTCTGCCATAGTGTATTCCAATGCTCCCCAGTCGATAGTGGTCTTCTGAGCGATAGTGGAACCTCCTGAAATATTCGGTGAGAAAGATATGTGAGCTTGGTTGTTGTCTACATCATCAGGTGTGTCAATCGTGGGGAAGAAGACTGTGTAGGTACCTTCTGTGTAGATTTCGTTTTCTACCGTGGTGAACAACTTGGCAGCAGCGGCACTTGCATCGTCTGAAGCGGCAGCACCGTAGAACTCCACGTTCTTCACCGAGTAGCCGGGAATAGTCTCGTAGAGAGCGATACGCACCTTCGTTCCGAGCTGGCGGAACTTCAAGGTAACGGTCTTGCCATAGCCCAGTCCCACTTCACCAAATCCAGCTGCGGGGGTGTTAGTCCTGTTCACTGTCACAAGGTCAGAAATGTAACAATCTCTCAAATCCTCGGCTTTGCCAGAGAAAGTGTAAGCTTTGGTCTTGGCATTTTTATAATCGATGGTCGATACGAGCACTTTATTAGCGCTAGGAGTACCAGAGTAAATAGGCTCATTATCACCAGTTGACCATGCGAAGAAGTCATACTGATTCGTCGTGTAGTCCCAATACTTGATGGTCTGCGCAACGATACCGTTGTCCTTAGCGTGCTTGATAGGCGTCTTGCCAACGTATTCCCAGTTTGCCGTGTTTGACTCTGTGGTGTGGGCGGTGTTCTCCGTGTACTCTACTAAGTAGTTGTCGAACACAATCTTGTTACTTGCGTCGTTCCACGTTGTCTGTGAGCCCTTGTAGCCACTGACTACAAACTTGTAACCGAGTTTCTCAGCAGCCACAGCCCCCGTAAGGTCTGCACGAGTGAAGTTGTTGCTGGACGAACTGAACATGATGGGTACTTCTGTTGTCCCATTCTCTACTGGAGGCGACTGAATAGTTAAATCGTCCTCACTGGTGCACGCTGCCATGCAGATGGCGGTCAGTGCTAAAGCCCAAAAATTGAAATGCTTCATAATGCTTTGGTTTTTAAGTTAATACTATAATTAATTACATACTTATCTCATGAGTTTCCTCTTCGTATTCTTTGACGACGGCGTCGAAACCTGAACCGCCTGAGCGGGTTGGTATCGAGATGGTGTCCATGTCAAGCTCCACCGTCAGCACGCCGCCTTTGTAGCGGTCTCTCACCTGCTGGGTGACGTCGAAGACGAAGGTGGAGTCGAGACCGTTGTTGAACAGCAGCTTCAGGTCCATGTAGTGCTGTTCTTGGTCGTGTACCTCGGTCTTGCTCGACAGTCGTCCGCAGGGGTGGCCGCAGATGCCGAATGTCAGCAGGCGTCCGCCGGCAATGTCCACCTTCTCGCCGTTCATGATGCAGTCTTTCTTCCACCGCGTCTGGTGGGTCACACTGATGGGGTCGTTGTTGCTTCGTCCGCTGTTGAGCACTGACGAGCGTGCGAATCCCGAGACGGTGCCTGAGCCTTCAACGCCTACGATCTTGCCGTTATTATGGTGGACGATGACCTGCGTCAGGTATATATAGGTGATGGGGCGGAGTATCATGTTGAGGCGCTTCACCCAGACGTTGCGTGCGGCGTCGAACTCGAAACCCTCGTGGCTGCGGGTAATCTCGATGGCCTGCTCGTAGGCCGAGAACAGCTCCTCGGGCTCGTAGAAGGCGTGGGTGTAGCGCTGGGCATAGTAGCGCGACTTGACCATCGACTGGTTGGTGTAGACGGTGATGGAGTCGAGGGTCGTCGTCTCGTCGAAGTTCAGACTCTGTACACCGTCGCGCAGCTTGATGTCGTTGAACACCAGCATGTCCCAGAAACCGTAGTTGAACTCACCCTGGAAGGTGTTGCCCTCGATGGTGTTCTGTATCACCCTGGTGTGGGGGGCGTAGGGCGTGCTGCCGGTGAAGTAGCGGCGGATGTTGAAGACGTTCGGCATGGTGTAGCCGATGTCGCCCCAGATGCGCTCGTCCTCTTCGTCCCAGCCGTAGTACCACTCGTTGCGCCATTCGTATCTGACGCCCACCTCCAACTCATAGTCCCAGTAGGTGTCGAGCTCTAACTCGGCAAAGACGATACGCGTGTTCGTCGGCTCTGCCTCGAAGAGGTGCAGCTCCGGCTCTGGCGAGCAGGCCGTCAGCAGCAGCGGCAGCGTGGCTATCAGCGAGCGCCTATTCATGGGCACCTCCTTTCTGGGGACTCTGGGGGTTATAGGACTCATAGGACTTATGGGTCTCATAGGACTTGAAGCTGAAGCCCCGCTTCGCCTTTCTCCGATAGAGCAGGTCGTAGCTCAGGGTGATGCCCACGCGGGTGGGACCTAACCAGTTCCAGCGATACTGGCGCTCCTTGAAGAGACTCGGCGAGAGCGTCCACTTGTAGTAGTACAGACCGTCGGAGTATGTGGGGTCGACCGGGTTCTCGTACTGGTAGGGGTCGTACTTCGTGGTGAAGTAGCCTGCCTGCAGGCTGAACTCTAACCTCCAGTGTTCGTTCCTGCTCAGCGGCATGACGTAGCCCAGTCCTATGCCGCCGCCAAAGCCGCTGCCCACCCAGCCGCGATCGGCGTCGAAGCAGATGCCGTAGACGCCGGCATTGGCGTAAGCCTGGAGGTAGAAGCCGGTGTAGGCGGCCTTATGGGACCTATAGGTCTTATAGGACTTATGGGTCTTATGGGACTCATAGGTCTCATAGGACTCATTGGCCTCATTGGCCCTATTAGCCCTCAGGTAATACCGCCCCTCCACCTGATACTGTCTCACCTGGAAGTACTTATGGGCGTCGTAGTCCTGCCACCAGGGCATGTCGAACGAGGCACCGATGGTGACATGGCCTTTCTTGGGGAAATACTCTAACGCCACATTCGGGATGGGGCACCAGCGGTCGTAGCCCGGCATATAGACGCCGTAGAACAGCAGGTTGGTCTTGATGGCCAGCAGTTCGCGACGGTCGATGTCTACTGCTATGGTATCGGCTGTGGCGACGGGCTGCGGCGTCTCGATCACCACGGGGCGCTCTTCGACAACCGGTATCTGTGGCTCTTCTTTCGGTTGGGTAATCGTGACCTGCTCCGCAATATTGTCGAGCTCCAGTTTCTTGTCTTCGTGCTTCTTGAAATACAGGACGATACGCGCTGTTCTCAGGTGGTGGAAGTAGGTTCGTATCAGTCGTTTCCAGAGGACCCCGCCCCGATACTGCTTGATGGCTGTCTTCAGGGTGGCGATGTCGCCAGTGGGCAGGTAGGTGTCGCACAACTTTTTGACTGTGTTGTAATCTCTGTCGCGGGCCTGCTGCATGAGCAGGCAGAGTGTACGATAGTCCTCTGCCTCGCTGTCGAGGTGGAATTTCTCCTCGTCGACGGGGAACCGCAGCTGCTGTTGGATGAAGTCGAACAACCATCTGGCACGTCTGTCACCCAACATCTTGTTGTTCTCGTAAGGGCCGTCGGGCGAAGCTGCACCTCTGACCACCATGTAGGCCAGTTCGAGGCTGTCCTCGTTGATTCTTGGCAGCAGGATGTCTTTGAGTTCTGCCAGGAACGGGTCGCCGGCCATCGGCTTTGTCTCGTTGATGGCGAAGCCCACCTTTGCCGCCTTGGCGAAGAACTCCTCGTCCGTCATCTGTGTGAGTTCTGTATCGAAGACGAAGCAGACGTATGGATACTTGCTGTAAAACGACGAGTCGACGAGTATTGTCGTGTGGGCAACAGCGAAGCCCTGGAGCAACATTAGCATTGCTCCTATGCTGGCCATTCTCTGTATGAATCCACTTTTCTTCATCGTTTTTTGCATTTAAATTAATTCTAAAATGCAAAGATACGAAAAAAAAGTGGGTTATCGCGCGTATGTGTAAATCTTTTTTGTTAAAATTTGTCGGTTTGATACAACAATTTGTCCGTCTACTATATAACAATTTGTCCGAACTATCAGAGTATCAATCTGTTATACGATGAAACAAATTGTTGCTGTCTGCACCTTCTGTTTTTTACTCAGAATTCGCCCGGTATTCCGATGGTGTCATGCCATAAACGTCCTTAAACGTGCGGTTGAAGGTGACGGTATTGGTCATGCCGCACTCCTTGGCGATGGCAGCGATGGTGTACTCCGGGTGCTTTACGAGCAGCTTTGCTCCATACTCCACGCGCTTGGTGTTGATGTAGACCGACGCGTTTGCTGCGTCAGAGTATCTCGACATGATGTGTCCGATGCGATTCTTGTCGACGCCTATGAGCCGTGCCATCTCATCGCGTCCGAAGTTTGGGTTAAGGAACAGGCGTTCGCGCGTGATTTGTCCGTCGAGCTTGACGAAGAGCCGTTCGTTCTCGTCCAGTTCAGGTTGTTCTTCCTTCATCTTCTCCTCCATCTCCTCCTTCTCTGCCTCCTCTTCGAGTTTCTTGATGTCTTCGGTAGCCATGTTGCGGTAAGCATCGAGACTGTTGAGCACGCGGATGAGGAACCTGTTGCGATGGCGGATGCGGTGGGTGTAGTAGACCACCATGATGCCAGTTGTCAAGCCTATGAGCACTAAGACGCCCAGCACGTAGAGTATCGTGGTCTTCGTCGCCATGTCCTCCTTCGTCTGTATCAGGTTCCAAGTGTTCTGCATCAGTTCTGCAGATTTTTCTATGTGCAGGCTATCGGTGATGGACCTGATTTCCCTACAGTGCTTAGCGGCCTCGTCGTAGTTGCCCATACTGTTTTCTACCTGTACGCCCGTGGTGAGCATTGTGATCATGCGGTACGAGTAGTTGTCTTTCTGGTTCCTGAGCATGAGGCAGTACCTATGTATGATGTCGTGGGCCTCCTGGTAGTGCTTGCTCAGTATCAGGTAGTCGAGCAGTGACTTGTCTGTGATGCCACTGTGCTCTGCCGTCCTTTTCCATTCGGCGTATGTCTGATCAGCCTCCTGCTGTCGTCCCGCCTTGGCCAGGAGGCTGGCGCGCAGTGCATAGACGAAGCGCATGGTCTCTTTATAGCCGTCGTCCACGCCTTTGATGCGCAGTATAGCCTCCTCCTGTAGCAGCGACATGCGGAGGGCGTCGTCGTAGCGGCCGTCCTCCTGGTACATCAGCAGCAGGTCGGCGTAGTTGTTGCACAGCTCGTTGTATTTCCGTGTGTAGTTGCTGTTCTTCATCATCTCTACGGCTTTGAGACAGACTTCGAAGCCTTTCTCCTTCTGCCGGTGGTAGTGTAACCGCTTTCCGTAGACGAAGTCTGCCGCTGCGAGATAAGCCTCGTCCTTGTGTTTCAGGGCTTTTTGCCGCAGTTCGTGGATACACTTCATCAGTTCTACCTCGTTGTACATGATGTCGTGGGTATGTACGAGCTGTTTCAGCAGTGCCAGCTCCGTTGCGGGGTCTTTTCTGGACTCTTCGTCGGCGTATGCCCGCTCGTATAACTTCAATGCCTTGGTATAGTCTAAGGTGGCGTAGCAGTAGTCGGCTTCTACAATGTCTAACTGCCACTCTGGTGCCAGTTGTCGTTTGCGCATTGCCTGTACGATGGCCATCGAGGTGTCGGTCTTGGCTGTCCTGTAAGCGTGGCCGATAGTCAGCATACTGTCGGGGACTACAATATGGGCGGCGGTTGAGAGCGACGCACACCACAGGCTTACTATCAGAATAAGAATCCTCATTTTCACCTTATTATATATTATACTTTTTTCGACCACGAATTTTACGAATTTTACGAAATTTGGCTGCGCGATGGTATTTATTCGAATTATACGAATGAAATCTCAAGCGATTTCTTGTCGGCGCCAGCCAATTCGTTTAATTCGTTAAATTACTGCGAGCACTCGTGGGTCTTCGACAAATCTCGTGGTCGTTAAAAAAATTTATTCGATTATACGAATCCTTGTTTTTTCAGTGTCTCCATCAGTCCGGTCGACAGGGCTTCGTTGTCCTTGCGGGTGTAGCGTATGTCGGTGAAGACTTGTGCCAGCGTCTCTTTGTTGTTGATCTCGACGAAGTGCTGGTTCTCGGGCAGCTGTTCCTTCGCCGTATAGAAACGGTTGATGTCGGCGGGGGTGTAGTCCTTGTAGGTCTCGTGGTGAACGAAACTCTCCATCGGCAGGCGGTCGGAGAGGGGAGGCTCTTCGGCAGGCCAGCCTACGGTCAGCGTGGCGACGGGGAACACTAATTGGGGCAGCCTGAGCACGTCGATGATCTGCTGTGGCTGGTAGACGGTGGTACCTAAGTAGCAGTAGCCCAGTCCCTCCTCGTCCATGAGGTTGCAGAGCGTCTGCGTGTAGAGCAGGGCGTCGATGGCGGCATTCTGGAACGACAGCAGGTTGTCGTAGCCCGGATCGGCCTTGCGGCAGCGTGCCCATTGTGTCGTGCGGTTGAAGTCGGCGCAGATGGTCAGCACCACGGGGGCTTCGGTCACCATCGGCTGCCCGAAGTGTGCGGGCGACAGCTGCTCCTTCATCTCCTGTGAACGTGTGACGACGACGGAGTAGAGCTGCAGGTTGCCCATCGTCTGGGTGCGGGCCGCCTCTGTCATGAGGCGGTTCAGTAATTCGTCGCTGACGTCTTTGTCAGCATATTTGCGGATGGTTCTGCGGGTCGATAAGTTCTTCATAAACGTTTTTTCTCTATATTTGGCTTCTATATTTCATGTTTGTTTTCAATTTTTGAAAAAGTTCGCTGCAAAATTACAAACTTTTTTGTAAATTTGCAAACAAAAACGATATGAATAGTGCATTAATGACTTTGGGCGCCTTGCTGGCACAGCAGGCACAGGCCGCAGGCGACCAGCCTCAGAAGGCGACGGCTGAACGTCCGAACATTATCTTTATCCTGGCCGACGACATGGGCTACGGCGACCTGGCCTACTACGGCAACCAGTATATCCAGACGCCGAACATCGACCGGTTAGCACGTACCGGCACGTCGTTCACGCAGGCCTATGCCGGCAGTGGCATCAGCTCGCCCTCACGCTGTTCGCTGATGACGGGGAAGAACAGCGGCAACACCCGCATCCGCGACAACCAGTGCTATGCCGGTGGACTGACGGGCTTGAAGATCAACCCCAAGGGCGACACCACCATCGTGCGCCGTGCCAACCTGTTGGCCGAGGATGTCACCCTCGGGACGGTGCTCTCGCGGGCTGGCTACCGCACCTGTCTGGTCAACAAATGGCACCTTGACGGCTATGACCCGCAGGCAGCCCCCAACCACCGCGGCTTCGACGAGTTCTATGGCTGGACCATCGCCACCGTCCATAGCAATTCGCCTTATTATTATCCCTACTACCGGCTGCACGGCGACAGTCTCATCAACATCAAGGAGAACGAGAACGATGCCCACGTGCGCCACAATACAGAGATTTCCACCGACGATGCCATACAGTTCATTCACCGCAACCAGGACCGGCCGTTCTTCCTCTTCCTCGGTTACGATGCCCCCCACGAGCCGTACAACATCGACGACACGTCGTGGTATGATGAGCACGGCGACTGGTCGGCAAACACCAAGCGCTATGCAGCCTTGGTCACCCACATGGACTACAATATCGGGCGTCTGTTGGGAACCCTCGACGCCCTCGGACTGCGTGAGAACACGCTCGTCATTTTTGCCAGCGACAATGGGGCTGCTGTCATGGCGCCGCTGAAGGAACTGAACTGCGGTGCCGGACTGAAAGGTCGCAAGGGCCAGCTCTACGAGGGTGGCATCCGCGTGCCTCTCATCGTCAACCAGCCCGGCCGTGTGCCAGCCCGACAGATTGACAATCTCGTCTACTTCCCCGACTTCATGCCGACATTGGCGAGGATAGCGGAGGGAGAAGACGTATCTCGTACCTCGCACCTCGTACCTCGAAACACCAACGGCATGGACATCTCGCCGCTGTTCTACGGCAAGGATATCGACACCGACAGTCGCGACCTCTACTGGGAGTTTCCCGGTAAGCAGCGGGCTATCCGTAGCGGTGGGTGGAAGGCGGTGACGGTGAAGAAGGGCGCGCCGTTAGAGCTCTACCGCATCAAGGAGGATCCGCTGGAACAGCACAACCTGGCTGCGGAATACCCGGAGATCGTTCAGCGGCTCGACAGCCTTGGACATGCTATGCGCACGCCATCGCCGAACTATCCTATCGACGATGAATGACTTCTAGCAATGTTATAGAAACAATAGGTGACACCTCTTACACCTGGCGCTTAACTAACTGAAACACAGCATACTTTCATCAGGGTATTGGTCGCACCTAAGGTCGCACCTAAGGTCGCACCACGTCACGGCCGCTCGTGAAAAAAAATAGGCGTTACGTTTTCACGAGCGGCTTATATTTTTTTACGAGCGGCTTATATTTTTTTACGAGCGGCTTATTTTTTTTGAGAAACGAATTGTAAATTTATTTTATTGTTGGAAACGAATTGCCGTAATTTACCATAATTTTTTTTCATAATCTTTCGTGATTCATTATGGAAATTACGGATTATTATGGAAATTCGTTTCCCTAAAAAACAAGTTCATTTCGTCATACGTTTGGTGCGACCACTGGTGCGACCTTAGGTGCGACCAACACCCTGATGAAAGTATACTGTGTTTCAGATAGTTAAGTGCCAGGTGTAAGAGGTGTGGGTATAGTGCGATTTGTTGGGCAATATGAAAAAAAAGAGCAAATATTTGGCCGTATCAGTTTTTTTGCCGAAATTTGCAGCAAGAATTCCGTAATACATGAAAAAAATCGATTTGGTCAGGTTTTTAGTGGTTGTGTTGTCTGTTGTCGTGTCAGCTGCTTCTGTTGCGGCACAAGATGGACAGACACCTGTTGACTACACGAGTTATATCAAGAATCCATCCTTCGAGAGCGAAGCTACGACAGGGTGGACGGTACGCGGCATGAGCCGGCAAAGCAATAGCGTGTTCTCAATCAAGAAAGGCACCTATTATATAGAGACCTGGGTCAGCATCGGGCAGAAGATTGCCGACGTCTCTGTCTCGCAGACGCTGGCGAACCTGCCAAAGGGTAGCTATAAGCTGCAGGCTGCAGCCCTGCATATTCAGCAGAGCGGCAACAACAGCACCAGTAACAAGGGTGCGGCTCAGACTGGCGCTTATCTCTTTGCCGGCAACGCGAAGACGGAGGTGACGGCTATGAAGCAGTATGCTGTGACCTTCGCCGTTTTCGACGAGAAAGCCAACGTGGAGGTCGGTCTGAAAGCCGAGAATGCCACGGGCAACTATCTGTGTGTCGACAACTTCACGCTGCAATATCTCGGTGAGTTGACCGCAGACAGCTATGTGCAGGAATTGCGTAGCCTGATAGACCAGGGGCAGGCGCTCCTCGAGAAAGGTGTTCAGACGGCGGTAGCCGAAAAGCTGACTGCGGCTATTACGGCGGCTGAGACGGCCCTGCAAGGCGCGGGCGCCGATGTTGATGCAACGCTGACCAATGCCTTGAAGCAACTGCAGAATGCCATCAAGGAAGCCCAGGCCTCGCGCGCTTATTATGACGCTCTGCAGGAGCGTATCGACTACGGTGAAACCGTCGTAGGGTGGTGGGAAGGCACGTCACGTAACGGTCTGGCCAGTCTGAAGACCTATCTCCAGAAAGCCCGTGAGGCGGTGACCGACTTCACGCTGACCAACAGTCAGTTGACCAGTACCACTAACGTGCTGAAGAACCTTATTACCACTGTTGACAAGAAGATTTACTGTAGTCCCAACGCCTGCGGCACCGATGCACAGCTGAAGAACACCAGTAGCCAGTGGTGCTATGAGCGGAGCCTGCAGTCGAAGCACTGGGTGCTGTTCTGGGAGGCCGGTTACGGTGCCGGTGTTCCCGCTTCGGTGAAGACCATCCTCGACACTGCCGACAAGATCTTTGAGTTCTATGCCGACAGCCTGAAGTTCATCACCATCAATCAGGGCAAGTCGAAGTCGGACACTTATAAGATGACTATCCGCCTGCGCTACACCACAGACTGGGAGGCCAGCGGCAGTGGCATTGACGACATGATTGGTCTGCTGACCCTTTCGAACGGCGCCCATACGTCGCGCAACGGACAGACCGTGGCCCACGAGATAGGTCACTGCTTCCAGTACCAGACCCACTGCGACAACAACAACCAGAACGGGTGGATGTACAACTGGGGCCAGTCGACGCTGAACGTCTTCTGGGAGATGTGTGCCCAGTGGCAGGCTTATAAGTTCTACCCGACCATGCAGTTCGACAACGAGTGGCTGTCGAACTCGCTCAACGGTCTGCACCGCCATCCGCTGTGTGTCGGCCTGCGCTACGAGAACTTCTTCATCCAGGACTATTTCTGCTATAAACACGGCATGGACATCATCGCCCGCCTGTGGAATGAGTCGGTTCGTCCGGAGGACCCGCTGCAGGCCTATATGCGCCTGACGATGACCGGCACCACGGCCCAGAAGCTGGAGCAGCTGAACAATGA
>Ga0310695_10006751_pt1 | contig 18746 bp, 14 predicted proteins | sample RumenRJG_04DNA_FD_203882 | JGI IMG/M metagenome (GOLD analysis project Ga0310695, IMG submission 203882) | Bovine rumen microbial communities from Lethbridge, Alberta, Canada - RJG_04 (v2) (version 2) | ecosystem: Host-associated > Mammals > Digestive system > Stomach > Rumen | place: Canada...
CTGTCCAGCTCCAGAAGCACGTCATCTATCAGGAAAATAGGATGCCGCCCTGTCTTGGCAGTATAAAAGACAGCCTGGGCGTTCCGCATGGCCAGGGTAATAAGCCGGGACTGGCCGGTGGAGGCAATCCTGGAGAAGTCTTTGTTGGACATATAGAAGCAGAACCGGTCCCGGTGGGGTCCCCAGTTGGTCATACCTGTCTCCAGGTCCCGCTCCTGCTTCTCCGCCAGAAGGGCTGTCACAGCATCAGCATCGGCAGCTTCGCCCCAGGAGCTCTGGTACCGCAGCTTTATAGTCATGTCGCTGCCCGACACCTCCTTGAACACTTGGGAGAACAGGGGGCTGAACTCCTCTGTCACAGCCCTTCTGCGGGCCACCAGCTCAAGGCCGGATACTGCCAGCTGCCGGTCAAGGACAGGGAGAAAATCAAGCTTCTTCTCCTTAAGCACCGCGTTCCGCATGCGCAGAATCTTGCTGTATTCCCGCAGCTTCTCCAGGAACGGGATGTCGTATATACCCATGACCTGATTGAAGAAAAGCCGGCGCCGCTCGGGGGATCCGTTCACAAAGTAGATATCCTCGTGCTTGAAGACAATGCAGGGAATATTCTCTATAAGATCCTTCCGGTCGGCCACAATCTTGCCGTTCTGCCGTATCTCCTTCCGCTCCTTCTCCAGCTTGAGGGAAATGGTGTTCTGCTGGCTGTTCCTGTCAAAGAAAGTCCCCTCCACCATCATATCTTCCTTACCCTGGGTTATGAGAAGTTCATCCTGATGTGTGCGGAAAGAGCCGCCGAAGCACAGAAGGTAAATAAGCTCAAGAAAATTGCTCTTTCCCTGGCCGTTCTCCCCGATCAGATAGATATTCCGGGCATCGGTGTCCAGCCTGCTGTTCATGAGGTTTCTGAAATTATATGAGCGTACCGATAAAAACATCTCACAGCTGCATAGGCATCATGATATGGAAGAAATCTCCCTCGGGAACTCCCACCAGTGTCATGGCCCTGTTTGCTTCGGAGAACTTTATGGCAATGTCATCCTCTTGCATAGCCTTAAGAGGCTCCAGGAAGTGCATGTAGTTGACAGCAATCTTCATGTCGTCCCCCTTATACTCACATGCTACTTTGACCTTTGCGTTTCCTATCTCGTTCTCCTCTGAAAGGATAGTAAGTGTGTCCTCTGTGAAATCGAAAAGTATTTTCTTAGCCTTCTGCTCGGCAAAGATGGAGACTCTGGAAAGGGCAGTGAGGAAATCTCCTTTCTTTATGATGGCTGTGTAGCTCTGATTCTCCGGAATGACTCTCTTATAGTTAGGGAACTGTCCTTCGATAAGTGTGGAATAAAGCTTGTTCTTATCAAATTTTACAAAGAAGCATTTGTCAGATACAGCAATCTGAAGATTTCCCTGACCTGATGCCAGCTTCTTTATCAGGCCCAGTATCTTCACAGGAATTATCACACCTTTGAATTCAGCATTTGTAATTACGATATCTTTTTTAATGAAGGAAAGTCTTCTTCCGTCTGTGGAGACCATCTTTATGCAGTCATCCTCTCTCTCAAGATAGACACCGTTCATAAAATACTTAGTCTCATCAGATGACACAGCGAATATAGTGCTGTTTATCATATCGATAAAATCTTTCTGACCTACTTCGAAGTACTTGTCATCTTCTATTTTAATAAGTTCAGGATAGTTGCCTGCCTCAATGACTTTAAGCTGAATATTTGTATCTCCGCTTTCAGAATCCACAGTCAGCTTATCGCCGGAAAGATTGAACTTCACATCTCCCTCAGGGAAAGTGCGCAGCACACCTAAAAGCTTGTCGCAATATACTGTGGTGCTTCCAGGTTCCTCCATATCAACAGGAATATAAGTCTCATATCCTATCTTAAGATCTGTAGCTTTTATATAAAGATTTCCATCTTTAACTTCCAGAAGAACATTGGAAAGAATAGACATAGTATTTCTTGAAGATATTATTCCCTGAGCAACTGCAATTTCGTTAAGAAGAGAATTCTTATTGCAACTGAATTTCATTTTTTTTCTCCTTTTCCCTCTACTAAAACTATTAATTTATTCATAAAGTTAGTAGTAATAGTAGTAAGCTCACATAATAAGTTAATAAGCAGTTAAAATCTTTATAACAGAAGTATTTAACTCTGTTTATAATTTTCTGTACTTATTCCCGGATTCCTATTTTTATCCCTTTTCAGAAGCATCTTTCAAGGAAGCTTCAATTTTTTGAATAACAGGTTCCAATGTCGGATTAGATTTTATACTGTCCTCCACTTTTTGTATAGCATAGATGACTGTGGTATGATCTTTTCCGAACTCATTTCCTATCTCATTCATGGAGTATTCACCAAGATGATTTATAATATACATGGCTATCTGCCGCGGCCATGCAATATTCTTTGTCCGTTTTCTTCCCCTTATGTCGCCGGATGATATATTGAAATACTCAGCTACAGCCTTTATTATCCGGTCTATGGAGACATTCTCCTGCTTTGTTGCAGTAAGGTACGAAAGCTGCTCCTTTGCCACGTCCAAAGTGACTTCCCGCCTTATAAGATCAGAGTAGGCCACAATCTTTGTAAGGGCTGACTCCAGATCCCGGACGCTGGTGGTCACATTCTTGCTTATGAATTCAAGGACTTCATCTTTTATAGAGACATTGAGCCGGGAGCACTTCTTCTTAAGAATAGCCATCCTGGTCTCGAAATCAGGAAGCTTAAGGTCTGCATTGAGTCCCGACATGAAACGGCTTTTCATACGCTCGGTCAGGTTCTTGAGCTCGGAAGGATGACGGTCGCAGGTAAAGACAATCTGACGGTTCACCTCGTACAGGGCGTTGAATGTATTGAAAAGCTCCTCCTGCACACCCTCCTTTCCCTGGAAGAAATGGATATCGTCGATAAGGAGCACATCCACTCCCCTGTATTTATTCTTGAATGCCGCCATCTTAGGCTTCTGCCCCAGGACTGCAATGAATTCATTGGTGAACTTCTCCGCAGTCACATAGACCACTTTTTTCTCCGGAAATCTGCGGTAGATATCGTTTCCTATGGCATGCATGAGATGGGTTTTTCCCAGTCCCACACCGCCGTAGATAAGGAAAGGATTGTAGAACTTTCCCGGTGCTTTTGCTATGGCCATGGCAGCGTTTGCGGCCAGCTCGTTGTTTGTGCTTATCACAAAGTTGCTGAATGTGAATTCTTCCTTTAAATCCGGATGATTTTTAGGAGTGTCGCCCCCCTTGTCCCTTTTCTGGATATTCTGCTCCGGCTTGGAGGGATCCTGCTTCTTTATCTCTATATTTACCTTTATTGCCAAGCCGTTCCGCTCCGAAAGCTCATCTTCTATTTTCTTTATAAAACCCAGAGACTCCAGCTTCTCCTTGAAGAACTTGGAGGAGGTTCCCAGGTTAAGGATTCCTTCGTCGGAAGAGATGTAGTAAACCTGGTCAAGATACATTCCACCTTCGCCCTGGGAAACACTTTTCCTCATTTTACCGATTATCTCTTCTAAAAGTAGTTTATACATAATACTTTTTTCCCTTTTTCCACAAGTTATCCACCGTAATGTGAATAACTTAAAAACTCATATAAATTTCAACCCATAAAAATGTCGACTTTCTAAATCGTTGTGTTATAATAAGTTACAAAGCCAGAAAATTTCCGCTAAAAAAATTACCCCAAAAACAGGAAAAATTCCTCTTAGGAATGAAAAGTTATCCACAACTTATTCAGAAGTATGTCAAGTTTACCCCATTCCATTGCAATTTGCAAGCAAAAATTTGTCCCGACTCATTGCATCTTTTTAATAAAATATATATAATATAGTAAAAGAGATATCTTATTAAAAGATAATAAATTTAGTAGGGAAATATGAAAAACAATTATACTTCTGAAGATATTCAAGCCCTTAAAGGACTTGAGCCGGTACGTGTGAGACCAGGTATGTATATCGGGTCCACAGGCCCTGCCGGCCTGCACCATCTGGTATACGAGGTTGTGGACAACAGTATAGACGAAGCCATGGCAGGTTACTGCTCAAAGATAACTGTGGCTCTGGAGAATTACGATATTGTCCGGGTGGAGGATGACGGACGGGGTATTCCTGTGGACATGCACCCCACCGAAGGGATAAGCGCCCTGGAGCTGGTTCTCACCAGACTCCATGCCGGCGGAAAGTTCAACAAGGGAGCCTACAAGGTTTCCGGAGGACTCCACGGCGTAGGTGTAAGCTGCGTCAACGCCCTTTCCGACTGGATGGAGGCTACTGTCTCCAGAGACGGCCATGTCTACCGCCAGCGGTACGAGAAAGGTATTCCTGTGACCCGGGTGGAGATAGTGGGGGACACCGATGCCCACGGCACCATGATCCGCTGGAAGGCAGACCGGGGCATTTTTGCCGAGACCACTCACTACGAATATGACATTCTGCGGAAAAGGCTCTGCGAGCTGGCATTCCTAAACAGCGGCATCACCATCCTGTTCAAGGATGAGCGGACCGAATCCCCCCAGGAGGAGACACTCCGTTATGAGGGCGGTATCGTCCAGTACGTAAAGCAGATCAACAGCCAGACCAACAGCAAGTTCTTCATTCCCCAGGAGCCTATCTACATCACAGGGGAGAAAAATGATGTCATCACAGAGCTGGCTCTCCAGTACAATGACTCCTACGGCGAAAATATCAACACCTACGTCAACGATATCAACACCCGTGAGGGTGGAACACACCTGGAGGGCTTCAAGAACGCTCTGACCTATGTTTTGAACAAATGGCTGGAGAAAAACGAGAAGCTTAAGAAAAAACTGGAGAAGGAAGACAAGGAGGCAGGCCTTACCGGCGAGGATGTCCGGACCGGCGTAGTGGCTGTCCTTTCCATGAAGGTTCCTAATCCTGAGTTCGAGGGGCAGACCAAGGAGAAGCTGGGAAACACCGAGGTCCGCACTATTGTGGATGCCCTGGTCAAGGATCAGCTGAACGCCTACTTCGAGCTCAATCCGGAGGTGGTGGAGAAAATCCTGGAGAAGGCAGTGAGCGAGGCATCGGCCCGCATAGCCGCCCGCAAGGCCAAGGACGCACTCCGCAAAAAGTCCTTCGCCGACAGCTTCGGACTTCCGGAAAAACTTTCCGACTGCTCCTCAAAGGATCCGGAGCAGTGCGAAGTGTACATCGTGGAGGGAGACAGCGCCGGCGGCTCTGCCAAGAAGGGCAGGGACAGCCGCACCCAGGCCATACTGCCTCTCTGGGGCAAGATGCTCAACGTAGAGAAGGTAAAGGAAGAGAAGGTTATGAACAACGACAAGCTGGAGCCTGTGATCGCGGCTCTGGGTGCCGGCTTCGGCGAGACCTTCAGCCTGGACAAGCTCCGCTATCACAAGATCATAATCATGGCCGATGCCGATGTGGATGGAAGCCATATCAGGACACTGCTCCTGACCTTCTTCTTCCGCTATATGCCGGCCCTTATAGAGAACGGCTACGTATACCTGGCCATGCCTCCGCTGTTCAAGATCCAGCTGGGAAAGAACAAGCCGGTCTATGTATATACTGAGGAAGAGCGGGAGGCCGAGCTTGCCAAGCTGGGCGAGAACCGGAACAAGGCCAATGTGCAGCGGTACAAAGGTCTTGGTGAGATGGATGGTACCCAGCTATGGGAGACCACCATGGATCCTGCCAGAAGAAAAATGAAGGTTGTCACAATTCCTGATGCCCAGGCCGCAGACCAGATCTTCACAGTCTGCATGGGAGAGGAAGTCGAGCCCCGGCGTAAGTTCATCGAAGAGAACGCGGTTTACGCTAAGCTGGATGTTTAACAGGAAGAGGGTAGAGATATGGAAGAGATTATTACACCACAGGGTGGAACAGTTATACAGATTCCTATAGAAGAGGAAGTTAAGCAGGCATACATCGATTATTCCATGTCAGTAATCGTTCAGAGAGCGCTGCCGGATGTGCGGGACGGTCTTAAGCCGGTTCACCGCCGTATCCTGTACGCAATGGACGAGCTGCATCTGGTGAACAGCGGGCCTACCCGTAAGTGTGCCAAGATAGTCGGCGATGTGCTGGGTAAGTACCACCCCCATGGCGATGCATCTGTCTACGACGCACTGGTCCGCCTGGGACAGGACTTTGCACAGCGCTACACAGTAATTACCCCACAGGGAAACTTCGGTACCATTGCCGGCGACCCGGCAGCGGCCTACAGATATACCGAGGCCAAGATGGCAAAGCTTGCCGAGGAGATGGTTAAGGATATCGACAAAGAGACTGTGGATATGATCCCCAACTTCGACGAGACCGTGAAGGAGCCTACAGTTCTGCCGGCCAAGTTCCCGTTCCTCCTTTGTAACGGAACCACAGGTATTGCAGTAGGTATGGCAACCAACATGCCGCCTCACAACCTGCGGGAAGTGGCTGCCGCCATCAGCGCATACATCGACAATCCGGACATCACCGTGGACGGGCTCTGCCAGCATATCAAGGGACCCGACTTCCCCACCGGCGGCATTGTGTATGGAACCTCCGGCTTCAGGCAGGCTTACGAGACAGGCCGGGGCAAGGTTGTAATCCGGGCCAAGGAGACAGAGGAAGTATCCTCCACCGGCAAGATATCATTAGTGTTCACCGAGGTTCCATACGGCGTCAACACCACAAATATCATCAAGAAAATCAAGGAGCTTGTAAGGGATAAGGCTCTGGAAGGGATTTCCGATGCCAACGACGAGTCATCAGACCGCACCGGAATGCGCCTTGTAATCGGCCTTAAGCGGGATGCAAGCCCAAAGGTTGTGCTGAACCAGCTTTATGCAAAGACAGACCTGCAGGCCAACTTCGGCATCATCAACCTGGCCCTGGTGGATGGTCGTCCGCAAATCCTTACATTAAAAGAACTTATACAGAATTTTGTAAAGCACAGAGATATTGTGGTAACCCGCCGTACCCAGTTCGAGCTCAAGAAGGCAAAGGAGCGGGCTCACATATTGGAAGCACTTATCGTGGCTGTGGACAACATCGACGAGGTTGTAGCTATCATCAGAGCCAGTGCCGATGTCACAGATGCAAAGGCGGCCCTCTGCAAGAGGTTCGGCTTCGACGATATCCAGGCTCAGGCTATTGTGGATATGCAGCTCAAGCGGCTTACCCACCTGCAGATAGACGAGCTTAAGAAGGAGATGGAGGAGATTCTCTCCCTTATCCGTCACCTGGAAGACCTTCTGGCACATCACGAGAAGATTCTGGAAGTGGTCAAGAACGAGACCAACGACATTGCAGCCCGCTACGGCGATGACCGGAGGACACAGGTTGTCCACAGCGAGCTTGAAGGCTTCAATATCGAGGATCTTATCGAGAGAGAGGACATGGCTGTCCTTATCTCCAACCAGGGCTTCATCAAGCGGGTTCCTGTATCTGCATACAAGAGCCAGAGCAGGGGCGGCAAAGGCTCCATGGCATCAAAGATCAGGGGCAGGGAAGACTTTGTGGAGCACCTGTTCATAGCCTCAACCCACGACTACATCTTCTTTGTCACCAACCGGGGCAGGGCCTTCTGGCTTAAGGTCCACGAGATTCCTGAGCTGGCAGGCAAAGGTTCCAGGGGAGTTCTTGTCAGGACCCTGTTCAACATCGATGCCGACGAGGAGATTGAGACAATCATCAACCTCCAGGACTTCAACGACGAAACCTTCATCCTGTTCTGCACCGCAAAAGGTATTGCAAAGAAAGTTGCCACCAGCGCCTTCCGGAACGCCAAAACCAAGGGTATCCGGGCCATCGAGATCCGGGAGGACGACCGCCTTATCAAGGCAATCCTCACCACAGGTAATGACGATATCCTGGTGGTATCCAAGTCAGGCCAGGCACTGCGCTACAACGAAAGCGCCATCCGGGCTATGGGCCGGGGTGCCATGGGTGTTATCGGCATGAGAGTCCAGGGAGACGACGAGGTTGCCGGCGTAATGAGGGCCGAGGAAGGAAAGATGATGCTCCTTATCACAACTCAGGGCTATGGAAAGAGGACAGACTACCAGCTCTTCAAGCCCCACGGCCGGAGCACCAAGGGGCAGATCGCCTATGCCATCAACGATAAGACAGGCCCGGTTGCCGGCGTAGTATCGGTAGCCGAGGAGGACGAGCTCATGTGCATCACCTCCAAGGGTAACACAGTCAAGGTGAAAGTGAACGAGATCTCCACCCAGGGAAGGAACTCCATGGGAGTCAAGGTGGTCAACGTTGCCGAGGGCGACTATATCATAAGCCTTGCCAGTGTATCACCGGATGCTGACGACGAGGGTGCCGAGGAGTAACCCTCAGGCCAGGGCAATAAAAAGGGGCGCCGCAAGGACGCCCCTTTTTGTTTCACGTGAAACTTTTTAGCCACCGGTGGGCGGCAAAAAGCCTTAAGCCTCTTCAACCACCAGCTTGTCAGAAATAGTTTTTCTCAGGTAGGACTCAACTCCGTTCTTAAGTGTAAGCTTTGCCATAGGGCAGCCGTTGCATGCTCCCTTAAGCTTCACCAGCACCAGATTTTCAGCTTCCTTGAATTCAACCAGCTCAATATCTCCACCATCTGCCTGAAGGCTGGGGCGGATATTATCTATTGCCATTTTAATCTGTTCAATCATCTTTAACTCCTTCTATCTATAAATATACTTGAAGAAAAAAAATAATCAAGTATAATATGAGCGATGGGAAAAATAATTGTATTTTCTAACCAGAAGGGCGGAGTAGGCAAGACCACTACCGCAGTGAACCTGGGGGCCTATATTGCCGACATGGGCAAAAAAGTGCTTCTTATCGACTTCGATCCTCAGGGAAACCTCTCCACATTCGCAGGGCTGGACAAGGATGCCCCCGGCATCTACGAAGCTATTGCAGGTATAAAAGATATAAAGGATGTTATCCAGAAGACACCGGTGGCGAATCTCTACGGCATAGGCTCCAATGTGAACCTTTCGGGAGCAGCTATAGAGCTGGCCACGGTTGACAACAGGGAAAAATATCTTAAGACGGTATTGGATGACATCAAGGAGGAGTATGATTACATATTCATCGACAGCCCTCCATCCCTTGGGCTTCTCTCCCTTAACTGCCTGGTGGCTTCCGACTTCATCATAATACCCATGCAGTGCGAATATTTTGCAATGGAGGGGTTGAGCCTTCTTATCCAGACCATCAGCTCGGTGCAGCACAGCCTGAATCCGAACCTGAAGATAGGGGGCATACTTTTTACAATGTACGATTCGCGTATAAAGCTTGCCAACGAGGTGGTGCGCAATGTAACCTCCTACTTTGGCGACAAGGTGTTCCGGACAGTAATTCCCCGGAACGTTGCTCTTTCCGAGGCTCCCTCTCATTCAGTTCCTATAAACATCTACAGGGAAAGCTGCCAGGGTGCCTTGGGGTATAAAAAATTAGCAGAAGAGGTGATAAACCGTGTCAAATGAAAAATTAACCAGACTGGGCCGGGGCTACGATGCCCTTATCCCGAATGCAGGAACAATCAAGAATCAGGAAACCAACTTTGTGGATATACAGCTGATCATCACAAATCCGGATCAGCCCCGTAAGGATTTTGACCAGGCCGCACTTCAGGAGTTGGCAAACTCCATTAAGGAGAAGGGTATTCTGCAGCCTATCCTGGTGGAAAAGACAGATGATAAATATCTGATTATAGCCGGGGAACGCCGTTACAGGGCAGCCCTCATGGCTCACCTGACCCAGGTGCCGATTATCACAGGTCACTTCTCAAAGCAGGAGAAGCTGGAGATTGCACTTATAGAGAACATACAGCGTAAAGACCTGACCCCTATAGAGGAAGCTTTGGCCTACGAAGCCCTGATGAAGAACAGCAGTCTTAACCAGGATGAACTGGCAAAAAAGGTGGGAAAAAACCGCTCCACAATAGCAAATTCCCTCCGTCTGCTCAAACTCAGCGACCAGATGAAGGAGGCTGTTTCACGTGGAACACTTACCGCAGGACATGCCCGGGCCATCCTTTCTGTGGACTCCAAGGAGAATCAGCAGAAGCTGTTTGAGGCAATAGAGAAAAAAGATCTCTCTGTCCGGGAGGCAGAGGCTATGGCAGCCAAATTGAACCAGGAAGATGCAAATGCAGTGAATCCAAAGCTCTACAACAGCAAAAAAGACCCGGAGATGGCTGCAACCGAGAAGCGCTTTGCTGAAAAACTGGGAACAAAGGTTGCCCTCAAGGGTACAATGAAGAAAGGAAAGCTGGAAATCTCATATAAAACAAAGGAAGAACTCCTGCACCTGTACGAAATGCTTGGAAGATGAGGTAATACAACAATGGAAGAGGAAAAAAACGAGGTAGTCTTAAAGAATTTTATCCAGAAAATCATAGAAGAGGATATAAAGAACGGCAAGAACGGGGGAGCTGTCATAACCAGATTCCCGCCGGAGCCTAATGGATATCTCCATATCGGACACGCAAAATCCATCTGCCTTAACTTCGGCATAGCAAAGCAGTATGGGGGCAGGACAAACCTCCGTTTCGACGACACAAACCCTGCAAAGGAGGAGAACGAGTATATCGACTCTATCCAGGCCGACGTAAAATGGCTTGGCTTTGACTGGGGCGGAAAACCATGCTATGCCTCCGACTATTTCGAGAAGATGTACGAGCTGGCTGTAAAGCTTATCAAGGCAGGAAAAGCCTATGTGGACGACCTTTCTGCCGACCAGATCCGGGAATACCGGGGTACCCTTACTGAACCGGGAAAGGAGAGCCCATTCCGCAGCCGCACAGTAGAGGAGAACCTGGACCTCTTCGAAAGGATGAAGAAAGGGGAGTTCCCCGACGGCTCCAAGACCCTCAGGGCAAAAATAGACATGGCATCAGGAAACCTTAACCTGCGGGATCCTGTGATGTATAGAATTGTAAGGGCAGAGCACCCAAGGCAGGGGAACAAATGGTGCATATACCCCATGTACGACTGGGCCCACGGCCTTGAGGACTCCATAGAGGGAATAACACACTCCATCTGCACCTTGGAGTTCGAAAGCCACAGACCGCTCTACGACTGGTTCCTGGACCAGCTGCCGGAGATGCATCATCCACAGCAGATCGAGTTTGCCCGCCTTAACCTTAACTACACAGTGATGAGCAAGCGGAAGCTGCTCCGGCTTGTTAAAGAAGGCTATGTGAAAGGATGGGACGACCCCCGTATGCCTACAGTATCCGGCTTAAGGAGAAGGGGCTATTCCCCGGAGTCAATCCGGGAATTTGCAGCCCGCATAGGTGTAGCCAAAATGGACAGCATTGTGGATATCGCCATGCTTGAGTTCTGCCTCCGGGAAGATCTTAACAAGAGGGCTCTCCGCCGCATGGTGGTGCTGGATCCTCTCAAGGTGATCATCGACAACTATCCGGAGGACCAGGTTGAATGGTTCGAGGGAGAGAACAATCCGGAGGAAGAGAACTCCGGCACCCGGAAGATTCCATTCACAAAAGAGCTTTATATAGAACGGGAAGACTTTATGATCGACCCGCCTAAGAAATACTTCAGACTTTCGCCGGGCAAGGAGATCAGGCTCAAGCACGCCTACTACATCACCTGCACCAGCTACAAGACCGACGACACAGGCAAGGTCACCGAAGTGCACTGCACCTACGACCCGCTTAGCAAGGGAGGCTGGACATCAGATGGCCGGAAGGTCAAGGGTACATCCCACTGGGTAAGCGCAAAGGAGAACCTTAAGGTGGAGGTAAGGCTCTACGACCGTCTCTTCACCAAGGAGAACCCGGACGAGGATGGAGACTTCATCAGCTGCCTGAACCCAGATTCCTGCAAGACTCTGGAAAACTGCCTTGCAGAGGTATCTCTCAAGGATGCAGAACCAGGTCAGTACTACCAGTTCCTGCGGCAGGGCTATTTCTCGCCGGATCCGGACTCCACTGCAGACAAGCTGGTGTTCAACCGCAGCGTATCCCTTAAGGACAGCTGGGCACCTCCAAAATAAGCGGCAAATTAGGGTAGGGAACTGCCATGAGCTTAACAATCTTTGTTTTGGCACTACTATCGGGTGCACTGAATTCAACCTGGAACTTCTTCATCAAGAAGAATGCCTCCGATTATTCAGTCATGATCACCGGAGTATGTGTTGCAAACCTGAGTATTTTCCCTATCACTGTGCTCATCATGACCACCAGGGGCTTTGACCCCCATGTTATTCCATTCCTCCTGGCTACCGGAGCCATAGAAGCCATAGATTTCTATATGCTGACCATACTGTATAAGGCCTCAGATATCTCCATGGCATATCCTGTTTCACGTGGAACAGGTGTCATGCTCACCGCAGTATTAAGCACTTTGATCCTCAAGGAAACAATTTCCGGGATTGGAATAATCGGAATAATTGCCGTCCTTATCGGCGTCTTTTTCTTCGCCCTGAACAAGGGAACCAGTCCAAAAATGATATGGGAGAGCCTGAAGGCCCAGAAGCTTGCCCTCATCAAGGGATTCACAATTGTGGGATACACCCTGGTGGACCGGGTAGGGGCAAAGTATGCCAATCCTCTGGTCTATTTCAACTTCAAGGAGATAGTGGCCATGACCCTTCTGATTCCTATACTGGCTCATGGAGGTACTTTGACCTTCAAGCATATGAAGGAGACCATGAAGAAGGATGGAAAAGCTGCCCTTGCCATCGGCTTCGGTATAATCTGCTCCTATGTCCTTGTCCTGATAATCTACAATGTCTTTGCCGAAGCCAAGGCCAGCTATGTGACAGTAATCAGGGAAAGCTCTGTAGTATTTGGGGCTCTTTTAGGCTTTATTGTCCTGCATGAGAAGGCTACCCCAAACAAAATCGCAGGAATTCTCACAATAATTCTGGGCGTCATCCTCATAAGGATAGGTTAAGCTGTGAATCTGGCCATCTTTCTTCTGGCCCTCCTCTCCGGCACACTCCACGCTGTCTGGAACTTCTTCAGCAAGAAGAAGGCTGACAACATGGCAATCATGCTTCTGGGAGTCTGGTTTGCCAACATCACTCTGCTGCCCTTCTCCCTCTGGATAATTGCCCAGGAAGGTTTTTCCCTGGGAATCTTTGCCTTTGCCGCCATCTCTGCTCTCTCCGATATAGCCTATTACTTCTTTATCCTGCTCTCTTACCGGGAGGGGGAGCTTTCCCTTATGTATCCGGCTGCCCGGGGTACCGGGGTGGTGTTGGTGGCTATATTCAGCATGATCATATTCCACGAGGAGATAGCGCCAAAGGCAGTGATAGGTATTGCCCTGGTCATTGTGGGAATATTCAGCTTTGCCCTCAGGGAAGGGCTCAAGCCCCAGCTCCTTAAAAACAGCGTGAAAAGCCTAAAATACGCACTTCTTCTGGGGTGCACGGTGGTGGTCTACACTCTTATAGACAGGGCAGGGGTGCAGCAGTATAACCCCATTCTCTACCTGAACCTCACAGGAGTGCTCTCTGCCACCATTTTAACCCCTTTTGTATTCAAAAGAGAGCTGGGGACAGCAAAAGGAATAAAAAAATTCGTCCGGCAGGAGGGCAAATATGCAGCCATAATCGGGTATGGCATAACAGTTTCCTATCTGATAATCCTTTTCATCTACGCCTGCTTTGCCGAGGCCAAGAGCAGCTACATAACCCCTATCCGGGAATTCTCGGTGGTGATCGGCTCAATCCTGGGCTTCATATTCCTTAAGGAAAAAATCACACTCAATAAAGTGATTGGGATAGTGACAATTCTCCTTGGTGTGATTATGATAAAGATAGGGTAGCATTATGCCGTTGCAGTGGTTTCCCGGTCATATGACCAAGGCCGTAAGGCAGATAAAAGAGAATCTCAGCCGTGCAGACATCGTGATAGAGGTGCTGGATGCCCGTATACCCCTCTCTAGCCGGAATCCTATGATAGATGACATCGTAGGCAAGATGCCCCGGCTTATAGTGCTTAACAAGGCAGATCTGGCAGATCCCAACCTGCTTCCCCTGTGGGAAAGGGCGCTGAAAGGGGAGAAAGAGAACATCCAGGTGGTGCAGATCTCTGCCAAGACAGGCAAGAATCTGCCCCAGCTCATAGAAAAAGCCAAAATACTGTGCCAGAACGCCAGCTGGGCAGGACGCCGGGCGGTGCGGGCCATGGTGCTGGGTGTCCCCAATGTGGGCAAATCAGCTATCATAAACTACCTGTCGGGACGCAAAAGCCGGAACGTGGAGAACCGCCCCGGCGTAACCCGTGATGTCTCCCAGAGTATCAAGATATCAGCCTCCCTCAAGGTGATCGACACCCCGGGCATCCTGTGGCACAAGTTCGAGGACCAGGCTGTAGGAGAAAAGCTGGCAATACTGGGAAGTATCAACGACGAAATACTGTTCCGTGAGGACATTGCAGTCAAAGGGTTGGAGTACTTTTATCAGAATTACCATAAAAAGCTCCAGGAGCGCTTTAATTTGGTCCCAGAGGAGATTTCCGATGATATGTTCACACTGTTGGAGACAATAGGGCGCAAAAGAGGGTGTCTGGTGCCTGGCGGCAAGGTAGATACAGAAAAAGCTGCCAGGGTGGTGCTGACCGAGATCCGGGACGGCAGGATATGCCGCTTCTGCCTGGAAAAGCCCTCAGCTCTTTGAAGCTCCTTGCTTCCTGAAAGCTCTGTACTTCTTGTGCAGCAGCACAAACAAAAGTCCAAAGAAAATCCACACTGCAAAGAAGAAGAGAATAGCCACAGTTCCTTTCATAAGCCAGTACATAAGGGCGCAGCTTCCGGCAATAACCGAGAAGGAATAGACCACAGCCAGCACCTGGTTCGGTGTAAGGCCGAAGTCCTGGAGCTTATGGTGCAGATGCTCCCGGTCGGGGGAGAATATAGGGCGGCCACGGCGCTTCCGGCGCAGTATAGCTCCCACCATATCAAGAATAGGAATGATAAAAATCAACAACGCAGGGAACAGCACATCGGTGCTCACCGGGGGCTCGTTGTGGATCAAAGGGATAACAGCCATGGAGAAGCCTAAGAGCAGGCTGCCGGAGTCTCCCATATAAATCTTGGCAGGGGGGTAGTTGAATATCATAAAGGCCACAATAGAGCCCAGGATACAGGCCGACACAGCCATTGCAGTGAAGTTCCCGGCCAGGGCAAAGATGATTATGTAGAACACGGCGCCTATAGAAGCAATGCCGCCAGCAAGGCCATCCATGCCGTCCATCAGGTTAATGGCATTGCAGAAGCTTATGATCCACAGAATAGTCAGTGCGTGAGACCAGAATGTGTTAAGCTCTATTGCCACAGGAGTCCAGGCGATGGAGAAAATAGTGAACCGGAAACCACCCATGGTAATGCACAGTGCCGCAATAATCTGGATGATAAACTTAAGCCTTGCCCTCAGATTGTAGAAATCATCAGCAAGCCCCATCAGAGAGATAATCAGGAAGCCTATGCACATAAGAAGGTGGGAATACTTGGACAGATAGTTCAGCTCCTTGATATGGAGCACATGGCAGCCCACAACGTAGACAAAGGCGGCGGCGGCAAAGCCTATAAAGATTCCCACACCCCCTATCCTTGGCATATTGTCCGGGTGGATCTTCCGGGCATCAGAAAAGTCATACCATTTGTGTTTATGAGAAAGCCGTATCAGAAGCGGTGTAGCAATACCGTTTATGAAAAAGGCGAGGATAAGTACAACTGTGAATACCAACAATTGAAGCATAACTAATAATAACACTTTTACTTTTTAAAATAAAGTGCTATTTTATAAGCGGAGTATAACATATGGATTATTTTGTAAAAGATATCAACCTGTGCGACTGGGGCAGAAAAGAGATCTCTATCTCCGAGTACGAGATGCCAGGCCTTATGGCGGCCCGGGAAAAGTTTGGAAAGAAAAAACCTCTCAAGGGTGTGCGGATCACAGGATCCCTGCACATGACTATCCAGACTGCAGTTCTTATCGAGACACTCACCACTCTTGGTGCAGAGGTGCGGTGGGCAAGCTGCAATATTTTCTCCACCCAGGATCATGCTGCCGCAGCTATTGCAGTAGGCAAAGGAACAGCAAAAAAGCCGGCAGGTGTATCTGTCTTTGCATACAAGGGGGAGACCCTGGAAGAGTACTGGGAATACCTGTACAACGCATTCTCCTTCCCCGGTGGAAAGGGGCCACAGCTTATAATTGATGATGGTGGCGATGCCACTCTTATGGCCCATCTGGGATACGATATAGAGAATGATCCGTCCCTCCTTAAGAAAAAGCCGGAGAGCGAGGACGAGAAGTATCTGCTCAAGACATTGGCAAAGGTGTACAAGAAAGATAAAAACCATTGGCATAAAATTGTAGCTGACATAAAGGGAGTTTCTGAAGAGACTACCACAGGTGTCCACCGGCTCTACAAGATGGCAGAACAGGGCAAGCTCCTTTTCCCGGCCATCAATGTGAACGATTCTGTCACCAAAAGCAAGTTCGACAACCTCTACGGCTGCCGGGAATCCCTTCTGGACGGTATCAAGCGGGGTACTGATGTTATGGTTGCCGGCAAGGTTGCTGTGGTGTGCGGCTATGGTGATGTAGGCAAGGGAGTTGCCCAGTCCTTACGGGGTATGGGAGCCAGAGTAATTGTAACCGAGGCAGATCCTATCTGTGCCCTCCAGGCAGCAATGGAAGGATATGAGGTCAAGACTGTGGAAGACACTCTCGGATTAGCCGATATCTATGTGACAGCCACAGGAAACATCGACATCATCACTGTAAAACATATGAAGAAGATGAAGGATCAGGCTATTGTGTGCAACATCGGCCACTTCGACATGGAGATCCAGGTGAACCAGCTCAAGGCAGTTCCCGGCATCAAAGAGGTGAACATAAAGCCTCAGTACGATATGTATACATTCCCAGATGGCCACACTATTTATATATTGGCACAGGGAAGACTGGTGAACCTGGGCTGTGCTACAGGGCATCCATCTTTTGTAATGTCCAACTCCTTCACAAACCAGGTGCTGGCGCAGATAGAGCTGTGGGAAAAGCAGAAGAAGCTTAAGCCACAGGTCTATGTGATTCCAAAGAAGCTGGACGAGGAAGTCGCAAGGCTCCACCTGGGCAAGATAGGAGTCAAGCTGACCAAGCTTTCCAAGGCTCAGGCCGACTATATCGGAGTTCCTGTAGAGGGACCGTTTAAACCAGATTATTACAGATACTAAAAGGCAAATGCTATGAAAAAATATCTTTTTACTTCAGAATCAGTGGGCGAAGGACATCCAGATAAGCTCTGCGACCAGATTTCAGACGGAATCCTGGATGCGTGCCTTAAGGACGACCCTGAATCCAGAGTTGCCTGCGAATGCTTCTCCACCACCGGCATGGTGCTGGTAGGGGGCGAGATCACCACAAGCACTTATGTAGATGTACAGCATGTAGCCCGGGAAATAGCAAGAGGAATCGGCTACACCAAGGCAGAATATGGCCTTGACTGCGATTCCATGGCAGTGCTCAATGTAATTCACAACCAGTCCCCCGATATCTCCCAAGGGGTGTCAGGAACAGGGCTTTATAAAGGAGAACAGGGTGCCGGCGATCAGGGCCTTATGTTCGGCTTTGCCTGCAACGAGACAACATCCCTCATGCCTGCACCAATCATGCTGGCTCACAAGATTCTTCTCAAGGCCACAGAGCTCAGGAAAAGCGGTGCTATCAAATGGCTCCGGCCCGATGCAAAAAGCCAGGTGACCATCGAGTACGAAGGCTATACACCAAAGCGCATCGACACAGTGGTTGTATCCCATCAGCATGATGACAACATCTCCTATGACCAGATCAAGAACACAATTATCTCCGAGATAATCAATCCGGTTCTGACAGAGGAGAGCTTTGACCATAAGGATATCAACTACTACATCAACCCCACAGGACGTTTCGTAATAGGTGGACCACACGGTGACACAGGGCTTACCGGGCGCAAAATTATCGTAGATACCTACGGTGGCATGGGACGCCATGGTGGCGGTGCATTCTCCGGTAAAGACCCAAGCAAGGTGGACCGCTCTGCAGCATACATGGCACGTTATATTGCCAAGAATATTGTAGCATCAGGCGCATGCACCAGGTGCGAGGTTCAGTTGGCATATGCCATCGGAGTACCTTTCCCGGTATCTGTAATGGTCAACACATTCGGCACTGCACAGGTGGAGGAAAAGAAGATTGAGGAAGCAGCCAAGAACATCTTTGACTTAACACCAGCAGGCATTGTAAAGACATTGGATCTTAAGAAGCCTATTTACCAGAAGACTGCGTCCTTCGGTCACTTCGGCAGGGACATCTTCTCCTGGGAGAAAACAGACAAGGCAGAGGCTATTAAAAAGGCTTTGTAATTAAATCTTTGTTCAATAAAAAAGCTGGATTTTTCAATCCAGCTTTTTCTTTAATTCCTCAATCTCAGCTTTATTGAACTGGCCGCCGAACTTGGCGATGATTGCCGATGCAGCGATAGATGCATAACTTCCAGCCTCTTCCAGAGATTTCTTGCGGTCAATACCATAAAGGAAGCCTGCTGCAAAGGTGTCGCCGGCACCAGTGGTGTCCACACATGTTGTGAAACCTTTTACCGGAACTGGAATAGTTTCTTCTCCCGGGGCCTTGATCAAAGCACCTTTATCACCAAGCTTGACAATAGCAGTACAGCCCAGTTCAGAAAGCAACTTTACACATTCATCAGGATTATCATTATCAAAGAGAGTGGCAGCCTCTTTCTTGTTGGC
>Ga0310695_10006752_pt1 | contig 18742 bp, 17 predicted proteins | sample RumenRJG_04DNA_FD_203882 | JGI IMG/M metagenome (GOLD analysis project Ga0310695, IMG submission 203882) | Bovine rumen microbial communities from Lethbridge, Alberta, Canada - RJG_04 (v2) (version 2) | ecosystem: Host-associated > Mammals > Digestive system > Stomach > Rumen | place: Canada...
GCTCTTAACTATACCATAAACGAAATAGAACAAGCTAAAGTTAATTAGACTTTCCTGCAAGAGTTTTTCAACTCACACTTTAGAATTATATATAATGTGATAATACGATAGTGTGAGTTGTCACCTGACCTATCTCAGCCAACAAAGAATCTTAATCGAATGGTTTTGGGGATTATTCATATTTTTGATTACCTTTGCACCATATAAAACAATCAACACTTAAAATGTAATAACATGAAGACAAATATATTCTACCTGCTCATAGCAGCAGTACTTACATTCCTCTTCTCTCTCCCACCCACCCAAACGCTCGCATAGGAAAGTATCATCGACAGACTTGATAAATCTCTTGGTGTCAAGCTTCCTGCAGAATACGAGGCCAAGGTTAGGGATTTATTAAAGAACAGCAACGTCTTTAAAGTCAAAGGCGCAGACGATTGTACTGCACAATTTATTGAGAACTGGATGAGGAAAGATTGGAAAATCGACAAGCAGAATCAATTGGTCTTCCTTTGGCATTGCATTTATAAAAAAATAACAGATGATGACCTATATAACCCAGAAGACGGTGACAGCAATAGACTACAGGATTTCAACGACAGGGTTGTTGGAATGCGTATCAGGGCTGCAGGACAAGGATACGAAAATGAAATTGTCGCATATATGAATAATGTTAGTGCCGAAGCCCAACAACGTAGCGCCAAAGCAAAACAACAAAGCGTAGATGAAGGACTTGAAGCATTGACTGAAATCATCAATGGATTTGAAAAATACATCACTTTTTTTCAGAATATGATTAATTTAGATGGTGCCACTCAAACTTTAGCAAATTTTAATCAAGAAAAAAACACATTATTAGAAAGGACAGAAAAGTTTCGTTCAGAACAACAAAGCAACCAGCATCCTTCAGCGACTGAAGCAGAGAACCTGAAAAAAACGGAAGATAAATTGCTTTTAGATATAACCAAGCAAAGGACTGATGTGGTTAAGCAGATTAATACTGTAATTGAGAAAAATATTCCAGAGATTGAAAAACTTATTAATAGTACCGCTCAAAATAACGAAGAAGCTCAACAACAACTTGATAAAGCCAAACAAAGGTATGCTGAAGCCCAAAGGGCTATTTCAGATTCTAAATTAGCGACAGCAGAAGATAGACTTCGGTCTACCATGGCTCTTTTAAGGAGCGCCGAGGCCGACCAACGAATCGCCGCCGCCGACCGCCAAATCGCCGAGGCCAAACAACGTTCCGCCGAGGCAAGACAAAAAGCCTTATCAAAACTAAGTCATGGGTTAGGTGTTATAATTGATTTTTATAATGATTATTACAAAACAAAACCCAATGATAAAATGCTTGAAAAGCTCAAATCTTTTAAACCTGAAATAGAAACAGCCACATCACTCTACAAACAGCTCGACATAGATATCAAAGACATTCTTCGTGAAAAAATCGGAGATGAGACAAAATATAAGGAATTCCTTAAAATCTTTGAAATAGAATAACTACTCATTTAGACGATATTCGACACCAAGCAGAATAGCCATAACCATCTCAAACCATACCGCCACTGCCCCTCGGACATTGCAAAAGTCCGAGGGGCTGTGGCGGTTAAAAATGGCACATCTCCTAACCTCAAAATCGCTTTCTTGTACCGCCATTGTACCTCAGACTTCCCAACAGCCTGAAAATCAATGGGATTCATAATTTAGGTACAATGACTAATTTGAGTTCTTGTACCGCAGTTGTACCTCAGCCCTGGGAAAAGCCCTTTACAAAAGGGAACAGCATAGTTCGTGAAGAACGATGAACGCAAAAAAGCATTTGCATTATGATATCTTTGAAAACAGTCCTGTTAGAAAGACTAAAAGGGAAAGGATATAACATTTTAGGATGGGTATTCGGGTACTTAGGCTGATAGGAAACAGCTAGACCAGAATAGAAGTCCCAAATAAATCTTCTATTATGCAATAAACAGCATAATCGAACTATGGCTTCTTCCGTTAAAAAATGTTTAGACCGAAATGGTCTATTAATAAAAATGTATCTTTGTATATTGAAAATGCCATTTAACATGAAAACTTTTATTTTAAATCTTTCAGATCCTGCAACTGCCAAGTTGGTTTATCATACTACTTTTTTGGAAGAAGTGTCAGTTTTGTGTATGATTCCATCAGACACAGATTGTCTAAAAGTTATAGGTACAATTGATTTCAAGAATGTAGTGTTTGACAAGAAATTCTATAAATCTATTAAAAGTAAAATCAACATTCTAGATCTTAGTGCTCTGAAATCATCAACTTCTTATGAATCCTTGCGATTAGGGCTTAATGATGGTTTAAAATATGGTTTTCAAGCACAATGTTTTGAGAAAATCATACTTCCTAGTCAATTAAGAAATATGCCTATGATACGCAATCTTCCAGAACTGAGGATTATTGTCGGGCTTGGGCTTATTACATTTGATAATGAAAACTTAAAAGACTATATAAGTGAATCGAACTTAAGTAGATGTCCAAAACTAGAAGAAATAATTTTCGGCTCTTCTATAAAAACAATATCAATAAGGAATAGTTCCATTAAGAGGATAAATATTCCTGAAAGTAATGGTTTGTTGCAACTGGAGCCATATGGTTTTGCTTATAATAACGAACTTGAAGAAGTTCATATTCCTCAAGACATAAAAAAGTTGCCTATAAGGTTATTTGAAGGATGTAAAAACATGAAAAGAATCACTGGTGGAAAAGGCCTTGAAGAAATTGGGTTCGGTGCCTTTGGCGGGTGCGTTAATCTACATTGCGTTCCATTTAGAATTAATCTATTAAAGGAAAGCCAATTCCTGTCTCATGATGAATGGATGCAGTATGAGCCATATGATCATCATACAAGTATGTGGTATAGAGGGGATTGTTCTCATTGTCCTAAAGGTAAATGGTCGAAAAAGATACATGGATGGGAGGAAGGATGTAGAACAAAAAAATACTACTGTCGCGACAATGAACAACGCAAGTGGAAACCTTACAAGAAAGGTGTCATTTTAAAGAATGGCTATATTTGGTGTTTTAATGATTTCACCTATTATAAAACAGATATTAGATTTGACTGGTGGGACAACGGATCAGATAAAGTGCATCATTATGTTGAGTTCATTGCTCCTTGTTTTACATTTGCTTCAGAAGAAGATCATGTGAACATCATTTGTGATTCGAAAGAGAAGCGAGCTCAAACACTTACTTTTCCTCATAATGAATTGGCTGAAATAATTGACTTTTTTTTTGAAGATATATCATACGAATTAATTGTGGATGAAATAACAAGAAAAGTAAATGAACTTGATATAAATGTTATTATTGATTCGTATAAGACATCATTTTCTCACGAATCTTTTAAGATGAACTCTGATACTTATGGTGAGAGTTACGAGCTTGACCGATCTGCCATGTATACAGACGAGTACCTTATAAAACTATTACCGACTATTCATGAGTACCAGGACGACAGAACTGCCGCTCTTCTGCATTATTCAGATTATAAAAATCCTTATAAGACAATTTTTGATTTTAAGCATAGCTATAGTACCTTTGATAAAAAAGAGGGAGCAAATCTACAGCCTTCATTTCCTAGAACTGGAAATATTTTTAGAGACTCTGCTGATTTAAAGAATAAAGATGCAGAGATACGCAAAAAGGCTAGAGAAAAATATTGCAAAAGAGACCATGTGGATTATTTGGTCAATTGCAGAATCTCAGAAATAATAAACAAAAAACTGGAGATAGAATCTAGACTTCATATTAAGCAAGCTGAGAATGAATTTTACGCTCAAAATAAATAAGGACATAATGCGTCATTACCAACGACGATTGACATTTCCACAAGTTCCACAAGTATAGAATTATCTTTATTATTTGATATGGTTGCTATAATCAAATAATACAATTATTTTTAGAAACCAATTATTATTTCGAAGAAAAATCTTATCTTTGCTGATTAAAAAGACAAACAAATGCCAAATAAGATGTTTAAAATGGCCGATTTATTTGCGGGCTGTGGTGGATTAAGCCTTGGTTTAGAACAGGCAGGGTTTTCACCATGGTTTGTTAATGAAATTGAGCCAGATTTTTGTTCAACATACAAGTTTAATCACAAACTCTCTGACGACCACTATTTTGTAGGAGATATTAATGATTTAAACAAGCACCTTAATGACTATAAAGATTATCTAATGGATTTAGATTTGGTATGTGGTGGTCCACCGTGCCAAGGTTTTTCGATGGCTAACCGTCAAAGATTATTAGATGATCCAAGAAATCAATTGTACAAAGCATATTTGTTCTTTCTTAGTCATGTCAGACCTAAATTTTTCATTATGGAAAATGTTAGGGGTATGGCGAATAAGATAGATGAGATAAAAGAAAATTTTAAAGAATACCTCGGGGAAGACTATATCTTTGATTATAGACTTCTATATGCCCAGGACTTTGGTGTTCCTCAAAATCGAGAACGATTTATCTTTATTGGTAACAGGATGGGAATTCCGATAGATGATATCTTTGAAAGAATTAGTGAAAAGAAACGAGCTCCTTTTATCTTGAGAGATGCACTTATGGGATTGCCACATTTAGAAGCAAAAAAAGAAAAAGGGAAAACCGATGTGGAAAATGAAGAATCCGGGTTTACCGAAGTTGACTTTGAATACGTAAAAAACGACTTTTACCTTTTTATAAATGGACAAAGAGTCATTAGTAAATTGTATAACCATAAGAACCGCTATAATAATCCAAGAGACATAGAGATTTATAGAAGGCTGCCTCAGGGTGCTAATTCTTTGCATGAGTCTATTGCTGACATTATGCCATATAAACGTAGGAATGGTATTTTCAAAGACAAATACTTCAAACTAAATGAATCTCAGATATGTAAGACCATCACATCACACATGAGATATGATTGTAATATGTACATCCACCCATGGGAAGCAAGAGGTTTAAGTCCAAGAGAAGCAGCAAGAATACAAACATTCCCTGATGATTATATTTTTATGGGCGCACAAAATTCCTGGTATGCTCAAGTAGGAAATGCAGTACCTGTTAAGCTTGCAAAAGCAATTGGGGAAGGAATCATGTTCTATCTGTTATGAATCACTTAGAACTATTTTCTGGTATTGGTGGCTTTAGGAGAGCCATGGATTTGTTATCCGCCGATGGGATAATGAATTTAAGAACTGTTGCTTATTCTGAGATAGACAAAAATGCGATTGCTACCTATTGTGCTAATTATGATACCCAAAATGAATTGGCTATTGGAGATATAGTTTCATTTGTGGGAAATGAAGACAATTATGCACGACTCCCTCAATTTGACATTTTGACAGCAGGTTTCCCTTGTCAGACATTCAGCATGATGGGAAATCAGTTGGGATTTGCAGAAGATAGAGGGCAAATGTTTTTTAGGATATTGGATATTCTTCAACATTGTCATCCTCGCTATATTCTTCTGGAAAATGTAAAGAATCTAATAACCCACGACAAAGGCAATACTTTTAAAGTCATCATTTTCAAACTTCAAGAAGCGGGTTATACCGTGCATCACGACATTTTCAATACATTAGATTTTGGACTTCCGCAAAAGCGTAACCGTACAATTATATTTGGACGATTAAACCAATTTGGCGATTTTTCTTTTAGTAATGAGTTGGTAAAAGAGCATTTTCAGCGTATAGAAATGAATAATTGCAGTCTTAACTTCTATGAAAATGTTTTGCATTTGCTATCAAAGGAAGTTGATGCTAAATACTATTTGTCAGAAAGAATCAAACCAACGCTGTTGAGTGATGGAAGTGCATCGTTTAGATCGAATTCGGATATAGATCAAATAATAGCAAGACCTTTGACCGCGACAATGCACAAGATGCACCGTGCATGTCAAGATAATTACTATTCAGATATTTTCATTAAGACAAATGGGGAAAAGAGACCTTCCGAGACTTTAAGCAAGGATGAGCTTGCTCTCATACCTATTCGTAAACTAACACCACAAGAAGCTTTCATGCTACAGGGCTTTCCAAAAGATTTTGCTAAAAAAGCTGCAAAAGTGAAAGTTTCTAATGGTGCAATGTATAAGCAAGCAGGAAATGCCGTAAGTGTAAACACAATATATGCGGTACTTCATTATCTAATATCCAACAACATCATAATCAATTAAAGAATTATGAAAACAATAGACAAAATTGTATATTCACAAGATGCCTTTTTCAAGACTGAACCTAAGCGTTCGGGGGAAACCAGCATTAACTTGTCTAACGAAATATTCGACTTTCTTGGTGGGTTGAAAGACGATTATATAACGTTTTCAATATATAAAGAGGATTTTATAAAAGCACTAAGTACGTTAGCTGTTTTACTGCCTCTTTATAAAAGTAGCTCCACTAGTTTTTCTAGAGTTGAATATAGTAATGATTTGTACGAGAAGTACTATCATATTATTCGGACAAAATTTGGTTCCGAACAAAGCGCAACCTACAAAGTTCATCTTTTTCTTCGTTCTGATGGAAGAATTTATCTGAACGAACTTAAAGAGAAAGAAACTGACTTTAATATAAGACAGTTTTTTATACAAAATCATACGAAATTGTCATTCTCCAAAAGAGATGATGATACATACGAAATACGGATGGAGACGTCTCTTCATGAATATGATAAGAGCCAAAATATAGATTTGGAGACAAAAACATCTATCTATTCTTCTGATTGGAAGCAAAAGATTTATTTTGGCACCCCAGGGTCTGGTAAATCTTTTTCTATTCGCCTATTATACGAGATGAAACTTGAAGGTGAAGAGTATATTGAGGATGAAGAAAAAAAGAAGAGAGTTATCAGAACAACCTTCCATCCTGACACAGACTATGCAACATTCGTTGGGTGTTACAAACCTATCACTTATGAAAAGGACGGGGAAAAGAAAATTTCATATAAGTTTGTTCCACAAGCTTTTACTGATGCATATGTAAAAGCGTGGAATGACCCAAAAAATCAATATACTCTTATTATTGAAGAAATCAACAGAGGGAATTGCGCTCAGATTTTTGGTGATCTCTTCCAACTCTTAGATCGCAATAGACAGGGATTCTCTGATTATCCCATCAATGCTGACAATGATTTGAGAGACTATCTTGAAGAAACTTTGCCTGTTGATAACGTTGGTATCAAAGATGGAAAGCTTTGTTTACCCCCAAATTTAAACATCGTTGCATCCATGAACACAAGCGACCAATCGCTATTTCCTATGGATAGTGCATTCAAACGCAGATGGGCATGGGAGTATGTGCCAATAGATTATACTAATAAAAAATCAGGTCTGTTTACCATAACAATAGGGAATAAAGAATATCTTTGGCATGATTTCCTCAAAATTATTAATGAAAAAATCAAGAAAGTCACCTCTTCAGAAGACAAGCAAATGGGCAACTTCTTTATCAAGCAGAGTATTGATGAAAAAGAGTTCAAAGATAAGGTGATGTTTTATCTTTGGAGCGAGGTTGGCAAAGACAACTATCAAACAAAAGATGCTATTTTCTTTCGCTATAATGAAGTGACACAAGACAAAGCGGAGTTCTCTTTCAATGAATTATATCAGTCCGGTACATTGATATTACAACAGTTTATGTCTTTCTTGGGCGTAAAGGAGTTGTCTTCTGACGAGTTAACAAATATAGAAGAAAAACAAGAATCAAATAGTCAAAAGAATTTTGACAAATATTCAATAAATGGAATCGGGGAATATAATAAAACCACATTAGCTTCTGAGGTCGCCAAATTTTATATAAATTCCCATCCAGATGATACGGCTCAACAAATAATTGAAACGTGGAGGGCATTAAATTTCAAGACCCCTAATATAGTCGAAACGAGTGAGGAGCATCAATTAAGAGCCTCTTCTTCTAAAGATGATTTATTTGGTGACAGATCAGTTGAACTAACATTGTCAAATGGAGAAATTATTTACATAAGTAAGAATTTTACCCTAGAAAGGATTTTGGATTTTATTGAAAAAATAAATGCCCAAAATTGGAATATTCATATAGAGACCATATAACTGATATCTTATATGAAAATTTTTTTTGAGGACCATAGCTATCACAAGGATGTCGTGAAAAAATATCTTCATGACCACTATCTAACGTTCCTCAAAAATGATATGGTACAGATTCATTATGTGGGCTATTATTATTCCAAAGAGGCCAATGATTCGGTATTTGTGCTGCCAAAAGTGTTTATTAATATCATTGGGAAAGAGGAAAAGGCCTTCGGCTCTTTTAACCCTAACGAGATTATAGACACTTCAAATATCGATAATCCTCTACTCAAATCTGAATACTACGAAGAGATTTTCTATCTCTCCACCTGGATCTATAGGGCCATTGCCCGATACAAAGAAAGAAACAATTCTGAGAACATCACAGAAAATGTAGATGTGTTGAATGTACAATCCATTAAGGGTGAACAGTCTGAAACTTGGATTGACATCATTCTCCGATTGATACGCTTCAACAATGAGCATCGCAATCTCTTCACCTATATAGCCCGCATCAATTCCCAAGGACATAATAGAATTAATTGGCAAAAGACTATAAGCCGATTAACTCCCACATTGCAAGATGATGATCCTGTCTATTCACAATTTCTCAACAAGTCGAAAACAATTAATTTCGATGAGGAATTGTTGATATTATTCTATTCAGTCCTTGACTATATACATGATGAATACAATTTCAAGATTATCCGACACGTAAATTATCAGACCAACCCCAAAGAGGTGGAAAGATTAATTGAATCAGGCAAAGGAACCAGATTATTGCGCAGCATTCGGAGAAAGTATTTCAAGGATGAATTAGTGGAGTTGTGGGATCTGCTAAATGTATTTTTCCTAAAAGCAGAGAATGTTTCAAGCAAACGCACCCATGAGGAAGCCCTCATGGTGAAGGATTTCAACAGAGTGTTTGAGGACATGGTCGACGCACTTATCAGCGATGACACCAAGGAAAAGCACGAAAAGTTGAAAGACCAACCAGACGGGAAAATAGTTGACCATATATATCGCTATGAGTCTCTGGTCTATTCTGACGATATATATTATATCGGTGACAGCAAGTACTATAAGGAGGGACATGACCCTGGTGAAAATTCCATCTTCAAGCAATTCACATATGCCAAGAATGTGATACAAATGAATATGGATATATTCCGTCCTAATGCTGGCGATTTAGGCAGACCGCACTATTTTGACACTTTGACTGAGGGATATAACGTATCACCCAATTTCTTCATTCGTGGAGTAGTAAATCCCGAACATGTGAATTATACGTATGATGAGCTTGAAGCAGATGTCGACAAAGACGGAACACCCAAGATAGAGCAAAGGCGACACCATGCCAATCGTTTATTTGACCGCGACACTCTTTTTGTTCAGAAATACAACATTAATTTCCTATATGTCCTGTCTGCCTATGCATCAAACTCTGCGGATGACATTTTCAAAAAGCAGATTCATGCGAAATTTCGCAAGAACCTTATTACATGGTTGGAAAGGCACTATCAATTCTTCGTTATCCGTCCTAAAAAAGGAAGCATGAAAGAAATGATAGACAAACATTTCCGAACATTGATTGGAAAGATTTATTCCAGGACTGGCTCTGCTGTCATCCTTGGAATGCAATGCCATGAGATTTCAGCAGATGATAATGAAGATGACTTGCACAACGATCTTTATGACGTATTTCAGACAATCAAGGATGATTTTGAAATAAGGTTGTACAATCTATCCGATTCATCTATTGGTGACATCTACGTTGGGCCGAAATTAGCAAGTGCAGCAGAAGATGTTGAAGTCATGGACTTTATATCATTCTATGCACGGATGCGCCCTGATTATACCAATCTACAATTATGGTCTCTGCTGATAGAACACTTTCAGAAAAGATATTGGGGGATGAATGAAAAGGACTGGATTCATCTTATTGATGCTTATCGCTTTGAGAGTAGGCAGTATTTGAATGCAAACGTTGCTGATGAAAAAAGCAACGACAGTATCACATGATTGTATTAAAAACCCCATATTTGCCATAAAAGAAACTTATTATGATAAAAATAGACTCAATCAATTCAGAAAAAGATTTGCGCAGTTACCTATCTTTTATGATTAAGATGACAGGGTTGGGATTCCATCCAGATGACCCCATTGACGGGTATGTTGACAACTATGGACATTGCCTTTTCCTATCAGACGAAGTACCTGTGCTTGAAAGGCTCAAAAAAGAGTCTTTCGACTATTGTTCAGCGAACAACATGGATGTTTATGAAGTTTCAATGGAAGTCGCCAAGGAGCAATTTGGAGACTTCTTTGGAGGTTTTTGACTATCTGTCAATATACGGACAGAAAAACTCTACCTTTAGTCGGTTGTAGGAATCGCCATTAATCCGTACCTTTGCAGCAGAACTTGAAGGCATGAGTATGAGGCTGATGACAAGATTGATGGAAAGTACCGACATAGTGTTATACTATACGGGAAAAGAAGGTGGCACGGCTCTTGATGTTGTCGTTGCTTTCAGGCCGGATGAAGCCCATCAAATGGATGAAGAATCTGCGGCCATCCTCTGCCGTCAGTTGAACAGCGACAAGGTGTTGCTGCAAGAGCATGGATATACTGAATTTGAAATAATAGAATGAGTGATATGACACAATTCGAGGAAGCCGCCAAGTACGCGGTCAGCAAACTGGACAAGAAGGAACTGAGTGAGGCCCTGGGCATCATGTATGAGAATAACTGCCCGCTCGATATGGTGGGCAACAGCGTCATAGATAATCTGCGCCAATATCTGAATGAATGGGGCGAGGAGCGCGGCCTTGCCGAGTTCTGGTGGGAAGAGTTCGGAGATGAGGACGAAGCCTTGTACAAAGGCTACGACCTTTTGGAAAAGGAAGGCTTTTGCTTTGAGAACTAAAAAGCCCTGTCAACCTCCCGGCTATCAGGGCTTATTTTCTTAAAATAACAACAAATAATGCCTCACTAGGCAATTAACTAAAAAATTAACTCAATTTTTTCATCCGGCCTCACGGCCGAAAATAGTCTCAAAACATTTCTGCAAAGTTACAGATTTCCCTTCAAAAGAGGAAACATTCAAGGGAAAATATTGACTTACAATCTCACTTCTTGAACTTGTTCTTCCATCCATAGCTACCTCTTCCTTCCCCCACCTCTATTCTGCGACCTTTGGATGCGCCAGTCATATCTGCCCTCGGCAACATCGTTGACCTCACGGGAAGCGCGCCGTTTCTCCAGCTTGTTGAAGTGGCTGATTTGGTCGGCAAGCCAGACGAGGTATTTGCCGACATGAACGAAAGGCACTTTCGTGGCCTTGTTATAATACTCCATGAAAGACTTGATGGTGGAGGATTCATCGTCATGGAATATATCCCTATGCTTGGTACCACGGCAACCCGTTCCTGAAAAGGCGAAGTCCTGAATGGCCTTGATGCAGGACTGCATGGTGGGGTTGGTCTTGTACAACAAGTAGGTCAGCGAGTGGAATATGTTCTGCTGCCACGGCTCCTTGGACGAAAGATTGTTCAGTTCGTTTTCCAGTTCCTCCAGCTGATTGTCGAGCTTTCCGACACGCTCTTCCTTGGCCTCGATGTCACTATCGAGGGTTTCGGAGCGTTGCTGCATATCGTTGATTTGCTCACTCAGCAGAAGGAGTTTTCCTTGCTGGTCTTTGGCGGTTTCCTGGATCTTCGCCAGGTTCTCCACAGCCGCTTTTGTTTCCTTTTCGGCCTTGGCCGTTTCCTCCCTGGCCACTGCCGTCTGCTGTTCGGCCTTTGCTTTTTCCGCCTCTGCTGCGGCAGTCTGTGTCTCAGCTGCCTTCTTCTGTTCAAGAGCCTTTTCGGTCTCCTCCCGGAGCCGCTGTTCCTTCTCCTTCTGCTTCTGCAGAATGTAGTCGTTGCGCTCCAAATGTTCGGCGCCGGTTTCAGATTTTTTCTTACCCCGCTCCATGGCCAGTGCCTCGGCCACCATGTCCTGCATCTCCGACATGTCGTCCTTGTTGAGCTTGAATGACTTGCCGGTGGAATGGTCCATCCAGTCCCAAATGATATGGGCATGAAGGTTCGGGGTCCAGGAGGCAGCATCACCGGGTTTCTCATAATGGCCCTCATCCTTGTGGATATGGATTTGGACGGCATTGATGCCCCACCTCTCATAGACCTTTTGCGTGTAACGCAACAGGTCGTCTATCGTGGTGTCGGGCTTGATGTTCACCACACTCTCGCGGATGGGACTGCATCCCTGCCGCACCCGTTTCTTGCCTCGCTTGTCGGTGAACTCGACATCCTTCTCCTGCATGGCGCGGCCGGTCTTTTCCTTCACCATGGCTTTGATGTCATCATAGAGCTGCCGGAGGGTGACACCCTCCATGCCAGGTGCGACATAGGTCTCGTTGAGGTGCATCAGGTCGGTGCGGATATACAGCTTGGCGGGATTCAGTGAATTGAGGTAATCCATGTCGCGGCTGTTGTGCAGTTCGCTTTGGGCAATCTTGCACGGCTTGACATGGTCGGATGCTTTCGAAACATTACTCATAACTATCGAAGATGTCTGGCTAATTTGTTATTCTGAAAATCATAAAATATATAAATACATAAATATATAAATATAGTATTTCATAAATACATTATTTATATAATATATGAATTTGGAAGCATCAGGGTTCTTAGGGGCAGAAGGCCACTGAGCGGAGAGTCCAGAGAGAGGGTCACTCTCTGGTCAGGGTTCTTAGGGGCTGAAAGCCCATGAGCGGTGGGTGCAGGGAGAGGGTCACTCCCTGCTCGGGGTTCTTAGGGGCAGACAGCCCATGAGCCCACTAACTACGAAAGCGCAGCGGGTAGTTATAGTGGGCTATAACAGGCGGAGACTGTTTGCTGCCTTCTCCCCAGGAAGCCGTCCCGGCTGACAAGGATTTCACAAGACAGTCGGTCGCGGCTGTCAAGAAAACGGGCGCATGGCCAATCACGGCTGATGGTTTCTGATTTCTTTCCCTCCAGTCCTTTTTCCATGCCGTTGCAATACGCAGGATTGCTACGGGGGCTGGGTATTTTCATAACCGGCAACCTCTGGTTGATGGCTGGAGCCATGCTGCCCTTCGGAAGCATGATGAAAAGACTGGAGGGGAAAAGAAGGAACGGTTGCCGGTTCCTTCACTTCGGCAGCGGCATTCATCGGCGGAAAGGAACGTTCGCCAGGATCGTTCACTTCAGCAGATGGTGTCGCAGCTGGAACAACGGATTCCGGCTTGACGGAATCGGCTGTAGGAACATCGTTTTCAGGCGGGACATGCCTGGCCGTTCTCGGAGGTTTTTCCAAAGGTTTTACCGTGGGGTTGATGACAAAGAAACTGTTCTTCAAGGTCTTCTGGTCCGTAAACCAAACGGACAGGCATTTCAAGGTATGGATGGTGGTGCGGTTCGTCGGTTCGGAGTGAAGGATACCCATCTGGTTGAACTCCTGAATGATGCGTGTGGCCGTCTTGCGGTTGCACCTCCACATCTCTGACAGCTCCACCTTGGAGGCGATGAACTGACCCGGCTGTAGGACTGCTGAGAAGTTGTGCTTGGTGACCGTGGTCTGCTCCATGACAGCCAGCCGGATGAAGGTCTTGAAGCACATCATGCGGTTGATTTCCTGACTCTCGTCGGAGAGGTAATCGTACTGCACATCGTTGAGCATCGTGCTGTATCTGATATTGGTGTATCTCATGATTTGTGATTGAAATGGAAGGAAGCGGGACATTGGAGTCCCACCTCCAAATGTAAGAAAAAATGCTTACCGTCTCATGCCGCGCCTTTGCAGCGGCACTCCATCTGCTGCTATCTTCAAGAGCGTATCATGAAGCCTCTGTTCCTGCTCTTTCGTGAGAGCATAGATGGAACCGACATCAATTCGTAGGGCAGCTATCTCGCGGCCAAGACGGATGACTTCGGGGTTGTCATCAATAGCGCGGTTGGCACCAACCGCCTCCATGTAGTCATTGACTGCACTCACCATGGAATTGTAGGCGGTGCCGGTCTTCGCCCACCTGACGGCGAGGTGGACTGCATACTGCTCCAGTCTGTCAATACGGTCATTGTTCATGGTCAGCCTCCTTTCCTTTGGGATTAGCCTTGTGTCTCTTCGACTTGCGCATCTGCTCCAGATGGGCATCGAAGCCGGAGCCTTTTTCATCAGGTTCATAGGGGGCATCGTATGCCCCTCCGCTCTCAATCCACTCCAACAGCTCCTTCTTGAAGAAGTAGAGTTTGTTGCCGCGCTTGCGGAAGGGAATGCGCCTTTCCGAAGTCAGCGCATACACAGTGGAACGTTTCTTGCCGATGAACTTGCAGGCTTCGTCCATCGTCATCATCTGGTCATCATGGCCGCTGCCGGATGAGGGCTGGGCCTCCTTGGGGCTGTCAAGGCGGCTTATCACATAGTCCACCTTGGTCAGCAGTTCGCCAATCGCCTTGGGCATTTGGTCGAACGTGGGTGCTTTTCTTTCGTTATCCATTTGTGACAATCTTGATTAAGGTAAAACAATCTTTGAGCTAATTCTATATGTCTATATTATATCATGTCGCGTCATCCTTCAGCGAGATACGGCTGGCGGCATCGCGCTTCAGCTCGTTCACCACATCAGCATACACCTGGGTGGTGGCAAGGCTGCTGTGGGTGAGCAGCTTGCTCACCGTGTAGATGTCGGTGCCTCCCGCCAGCTGCAGGGTGGCGAAGGTATGTCTGAAACAGTGGAACGTGATGTGCTTGGTGATGCCGGCATCCTTCACCCAGTCTTTGAGATTGAGTGCTACGACGGAAGGAGTAAGGCCTTCGAACACCCTGCCCTCGCCGCGGTCGCCGCAGAGCGAGAGGGCCTCGTCGCTGATGGGCAGCACGGCCTCGGTGCCGGTCTTCTTCGTGGTGATGTCGAGCACCCAGCCGTCGTTCGACTTCTTGACATTCTCCCATCGGAGCAGGATGCAGTCGGACAGCCGCAGACCGGTGAGGCAGGAGAACAGTCCTGCCCTGCGCAGCACATCGCTCTTGCACTCGGCTTTCGCCAGACAGACCAGTTCTTCCCTGGTCAGATACTCGCGCTTGTTGCCGTGACCTTTGGGGCGGACGAGCTTCTTGGCGATGTCCTCACGGAGCAGCCCTTCCTCATAGGCCATGCGCAACACTGCCTTCAGCTTGTTCAGGTGATTATTGGCCGTGGTGGCCATCATCAGTTTTCCGTCGTGGGCGCATTTTTCAGAGAGCAGATAGTCGACAAACTTCTGGCAGTAGTCGGCGGAGAGGTCGCAGAACCGGCATCCGCCGTCGGTGTAGTTGCGGAAATGCTTGAAGGAGGATTCCCAGTTCTTTCCATTGGAGGATGCTTTCATGCACTTCTCAAAATAGTCGAGGAAACTCTCCTTGCCTTTGGAGCGGTCGAGGAAGCCGAACTCCTCGTTGATGATGGCCTCCGTCCGACGGCATCTTATCAGCTCTGCCTTCTGCATCATCGAGCGGTTGTATTCCTGCTGGAATTTCTCCGTGGGGTTGGTGTAGATGTAGATGCCCAGGTACTCGCGCCGGGACAGTCGACCTGTCTTCGGGTTGCGGATGGGCGGGTAGAAATCGAGGTAGAGCGATGTCTGCCCGTTCTTGATGGGTCGCTTCCGCACAGTGACCTTGGTACATAGGTTTGTCATATTATCTTGATTTTATATTATCTGCTGAATAATTCACTCAATCTCTCTTGGGCTTGACGCATACGCTCTTCTGCGCTGCTTTCTTTCGTGCGGCATCCCAATCGGCTTTCAGGTAGAGGTTGGACTGGCCACCCTTGGCCTTCTTGATTCTCACTCCGTGTGCCTCAGCAAACCGCCTGACCTGAGTCTTGCCCAGGCCGAACTTCTGCATGATGTCGAAGCAGGTGTAATAGGCCTCCTTCGTGTCCCGCCCCATTTCCTCGTTGTACTTGGCTATGGCCTCCTCCACCTCCACCTTTCTGAAGGCGGTCGTTCCCCAGGCATGGACGGACTGCAGCCGGTAGCGGTTGCGCACTTCATAGAAGCGCCCGTACTTGATGCCGAACTTGCACAGCACCTCGGCCATGGTGTAGTGAGTGTCATGGGTGACACCCTCGGGAGCCTTTTCTCCGGCCTTGGGAGTCTTCCGGCATTTGGCGGTCTTGTTGGTGCTGCCGGTCTCCGGCTTGGCGGCGACTTCATCCGTCTCCCCTGAATAAGGGACAGAAGGGAAAGAAGAAGAACTTTCGGTAACGACCCCATTGCCCTCGGCACCGACCAGCCGCAGTAATTCACTCATTGATATTCGTGTCATTCTTGGTGTGATTCTGATGGTATGAATAAGACCTCTATTTATGAGGTTGTAAACTGTTCTTCTGCTGATTCGAAGGATTTGAGCGGCCTCTATCATCGTGAGGAATTGCTTTGTGGACTGTTGAGGCAGCTCTTTCTCATTTGATTTTCCCATATTGCCCTAATGATGTTTGGTAAGACTGATTTCTGTCCCATTGTAGGAGGGTCCCAAACGGAAGTGCAAGGAAGTGCAGGATAGTGCAACGAAGTGCAAGGTTGTGCAAATCTTCTGTCCGTGTCCGTCCTAAGACGAGGTACAATGGCGGTACAAAAATAGTCGAAATCAATCAAAATGGCAATAGGCGGTTGGACGCGACTGTTAACTCGAGTTAACTGAATAGCAGTAAGTTACAGGATTTTGTTTATATTTTATAGAAGCCTTTTTAGGCCGATTTTTATTCATGTGGAACGATTTCCCGCTGCCGCTCGGTCCCAGGCAGAAGAAGTTGGCGTTGTCCGTCATCTTCACCGCGCCCTCCTTGCCAGTGATGTCTATGGCCACCGGCAGCCCCTGGCGGTCGGTGTACCAGGTGGTGAGCGGGGTAACCTCGGACTGCTTCAGGTGTTCTTTGAAGAACAGGCACAGGGCCGTATCTGCCAGTGTCAGGAAGAGGTCGTAGTCGGGTGAGAACCGGTAGGCCTGCCCGGGAAACGAGCACTCAAACAACTCGAGTTGGTTATAGGCCGTATCCGACGGCGAGATGCCGCACTCATACAGCTTTGCCTCAATATGCGAGGTGACGGACGGCAGCTTGTCGAAGGCGCAGCTGACGAGGATGTTGAAGTTGGTCTGCACGAGCAGCTTCCCTTCCTTCGCTATGAGCTCGAGCACCTCCTCGATGTCCGCCTTGGCTATCTTGTTCGACGGGTCGGGCATGGAGCCGTGGCGCTTCGCCTTGCCCTGCAGCTTGCGGAGCAGCCTCCTCTGCTGCGGTATCTGCATCACCTGGTTGTAGACGATGCAGTCGGCGTCGGGCACCGAGCTGAGGAACGAGAGCACGTCGGTGGCGATTCTGTACCCGTTGACCTGCGTGGTCTGGTAGGGCTTCAGGTAGGACGGCAGGTTGATCACGTCGACGTCCACGAGGTTCACCGACTTCAGCACCCGGTCGCCCAGGTTGAGATACTCGTCGCCGCTCCTGAAGTTGCGCATCGCGAACGGCCCTTTCCGGAACTGGAAGGCCATGAAGCGGTGCAGGTACTCGTCCACCTCCTTGCGGTCCAGCTTGCGGTGGCTGATGCCGCGCTCTGCAAGGATGTCCGTCACCTTCCCCACCTTGACGTGGAAGTCGAGCCACAGTTTGGGGTCGTACTTGACGAACGTGCTGCGCACCGCCTCCTGCGTGATGATGAGGTAGGTCTTTATTTCCGTATACTGCCTCCCTTCAAAGTATTTGAAGTAGGCCTGCGAGAGGAACGCCGCGTCGGGCGTCAGGTCATGATGGTAGCGCTGCCGGCAGAAGATGTCCTGCTTCTGCAGCGCGTACCCCTCGCCGAGTGTCTGCACGATGTTGTTCAGCACATCGGCGTAGGCGGCGTACTGCTCCGCGTCGGTGCAGTACTGCAATACAGGGTTCTCCACCTCTATGATGACGGAGCAGTCTCCACGGTCGGAGAAGAGCACCGTGTTGAGGTGACGGCCCTGCCCGTCGCTCACGTCCTGGAGCTGGGCGAAGAGGCCGTTCATGGGTCTTTTCGAGCCGTGCGTCCGCATCCTTGCCTCCTTTCCTTTTCAGTGACGGAAGAGGTCACGGTAGATGAGGACGCCCTTGCGGCGCTTCTTGGCGTGGAGTCCGCCGCGCTGCTTGACGTAGATGGTCAGCAGCCCGGCGAGGGCGATGGCCACCATGGCGGCGAACCCCACTACCTTGCCCATGAAGATGGAGAAGACGATGAACCCCACGAAGGAGAGGCCGATGGCCCCTGCGGCATAGGTGAGGAATCGCCCCCGGATGCCCATGAACTCCAGCGGTTTCTGGAGTCCCTTGAATACTGGATAATCCGTTTCTGCGGTTTCCATGGCTTGCGGTTTCACCGAGGGGGATGAAACCCTGCAGGAAAGCTCCGTCCCCCTCTCATGAGACATCCGGTTCTAAGTGAAGAAGAGGGGAAGGGCCTCCGACATGGCGATGAACGCCACGCATCCGCCGATGGTCATCATAATAGTCTTCTTGACGTCCTGATCGCCGTTTTGTAGGCTCGACACTCAGCGCCTTACCGCCTCACGGCGGCAGGTTTCCAAGTGTCTGCCTCCGAACCGTACGTACATGTCTCCATGTATACGGCTCTCCACTATTAACG
>Ga0310695_10006753_pt1 | contig 18742 bp, 17 predicted proteins | sample RumenRJG_04DNA_FD_203882 | JGI IMG/M metagenome (GOLD analysis project Ga0310695, IMG submission 203882) | Bovine rumen microbial communities from Lethbridge, Alberta, Canada - RJG_04 (v2) (version 2) | ecosystem: Host-associated > Mammals > Digestive system > Stomach > Rumen | place: Canada...
CCCGCGAGTCGAAGCGCGTGCGTGAGCGCGTGCTCGAACTCGGCATCTCGCAGATCAGTGGCGGCTCACGCACCAGCGTGGGCGGCTACACCACCGAGGAGCGGCACGACGAGACGGCTCAGTTCGACGTGAGCGACCAGCGCACCCTGGACGAGGTCATCAGTTGGCTGCTCGACATCGACATGCTGCCCAGCTTCTGCACCGCTTGCTACCGCGAGGGACGCACTGGCGACCGCTTCATGACACTGGTCAAGGCCGGCAAGATCAGCCACTGCTGCACTCCGAACGCCATGCTCACCCTCAAGGAGTATCTTGAGGACTATGCATCGCCCGCCACTCGCGCCAAGGGCGAGGCCATGATTGCCCGCGAACTGCAGTTGCTGCCCAACAAGCGCATCCGCGACCTGGCGGCACACCGCCTCAACGACATCGCCAATGGACAACGCGACTTCAGATTTTAACGCCACGCCACAGGCCACAAGGCTTCACGTCGCCATCTACGGACGGCGCAATGTGGGCAAATCGAGCATTATCAACGCCCTGACGGGACAGCAAGTCTCGCTGGTGGCCGATGTGCCCGGCACCACCACCGACCCCGTGCGACGTGCCATGGAGTTGCACCCCATCGGGCCGTGCCTGTTTATCGACACGGCAGGCTTCGACGACGAGGGTGTTGTGGGCAGCCTGCGCAACAAGCGCACTCGAGAGGTAATGGCACAGACCGACCTGGCCTTGCTCGTACTGGACGGTCCCGCACAACCCGACGACAAGGCTTGGCTCGACCTGCTGCAGCAGCAAGAGACACCCATCGTTGTCGTGCTCAATCAAGTGGATAAACTGCCCGACCCCGACGGCATCGCAGCCCAAATCAAGGCACAGTTGGGCATTGCGCCAGTGCTGGCGAGTGCCACCACAGGCATGGGCATTGACGATGTGCGTCAAGCCATCATCCTTGCCTCGCCACAGGCCACTGTCGAGCGTTCCATCACGGGCGACATGGTCAAACCAGGTGACTCGGTACTGCTAGTCATGCCGCAGGACCGTCAGGCTCCCAAAGGGCGACTTATCTTGCCGCAGGTGCAGACCATCCGCGACCTGTTGGACAATGGCTGCATCATCACTTGCTGCACACCCGACCAGATGGAACATGCCCTAGCCACCCTGCGCCAGCCGCCTGCACTTGTCATCACCGACTCGCAAGTGTTTGCCGAGGTTTATCGCTTGTGCCCCGAGGAGTCGCGACTCACCTCGTTCTCCATCCTCATGGCAGCATGGAAGGGCGACCTCGCCGTGATGCTCGATGGCGCCAAGGCACTGGACACCCTCACGCCGCAGTCGCGCGTTCTCATCGCCGAGGCTTGCACCCATGCCCCGCTCAGCGAGGACATCGGCCGTGAGAAGATACCAGCCCTGCTGCGCAAGCGTGTGGGGCAATCGCTGCAAGTCGATGTGGTGGCGGGCCGTGACTTCCCAGCCGACCTCACGGGCTACGATGTCGTCATCCATTGCGGGGCCTGCATGTTTAACCGCCGCTATATGCTCTCACGCATCCGACAGGCTCAGCAGCAAGGCGTACCCATCACCAACTATGGCCTCACCATCGCCCACCTCAAGGGCATCCTCCGGTCATTGCATGGTGCATAATCAAGAATCTATATTTAATTTTGAAGCCCGTCTGGCTAGATTGTAACTCTTGCCAAACGGGCTTCTAAAATATTAACTGTTGTTGAGCGACAGCGTCAGTCGTTATCGGCCGAACTCTTGTTGGTTTTTTTGTTCTTTTGCTGGCTGCTAGCCACGCTGGCGCGCGTGCGAGTGGGCAGATTCTGCGACTGGCTTTGCTGCTTCTGTTGTTTGAGTTTGTCCTGCTGCTCCTGACGCTTCTGCTGACTTGCCGACTGCTGAGCCTTTTGCTGCTCTTGCGCCTGCTTGGCTCGTTGTTGCCGCTCTTGCTGCTTGTTGGCCTGTTCCTGCCTCTTAGCAGCCTCTTGTTGCTCTTTTTGCTCTTTTTGCTTCTGCTCGGCAGCACGCTTCTGCAGTTGGCGTTGATGTTCTTGCTCTCTAGCGTTCTGCTCTTGCTTCTGCTTCAGTTCCTTTTCTCTCAGTTTCTGCTCTTTTTCCTTCTGCTTACGTTCCTGCTCAGCCTTCTTCTTGGCCTCTTCTTGTGCCAACTTCTGAGCGCGTTCGCGAGCCTTTTGCTCCTTCTCCTGCTTCTTCTTCAATTCCTTCTCTTGCTGCTTTGACATCGTGGGAGCCTCCTTGACCTTGACACCGCTGGGTTTCTCCACATTCTTGTCCACAAGGTCGGTGTTGGCGCGGCGCTTGTGATTGATGCGCTGGCCGCGTATCATGATGTCGGCAAGTGATCGCCCCTTGTTGAAGCAACTCAGGTCGACATTGGTGCTGATGCCACGGATGCGACCTCGCTCGCTGAACTGCCACATCACCCAGTCGGTGCCACTCTTGAGCGTAGGTTGCGTGTTGCTGTAACGGGCGATGAACAGGGGATAGGCATTGAAGGCACGCCCCAGGATGTTGTCATAGAACGAACTGCTGGTATAGATGAGCGGGCGGCAGCCATAGTGATCCTCAATCAGGTCGCAGAACAACTTGACCGAGTCGCGCATCTGCTGGTTGCTCCATCCCTGTCGCACCTCGACATCGAGCACGGGCAACAGATCCTGTTCACCCTTCTTGACCACGCGCTTGAAGTTGTCAAACTGGTCGCGGATGCGACTGCCGGTGCGCAGAAAGTGGTAACTGCCCACCTTGATGCCATGCTTGCGCGCATTCTCCAGGTTGTAGCGATACAAGTTACTCACATAGGTTGCCCCCTCGGTGGCCTTGATGTAGACATACTTCACATCCTTGTCCTTGGCAACCTCGTCCCAGTCGATGCGCTTCTGGTGGTCGCTCACATCGATGCCATCGTAGTGGCGCCGCTCGCCCACCTCTATTTTTTGGACATGACCGTCATCATTATCATCATCATCCTGGCCGACTGTCACGGCAACAGGCACACTCGCTGCCCATGTTGTAGCAGCGAGGATAATAGTGGTCAGTAGATATATGAGTCGTTGCATTGAGTTTTCAATTCGATAATTTGGCGGCAAAGTTACTAAAATTATTACAAAAATCTAACAATGTAAGGCAGAAATATGCCCTTTTACGACTTTTTAGGAAAAATGCCGTTGGGCATCACATATTCGACTTCTGACAGAAATTTATTATCTTTGCACGTCAAAAAGAGTATGCAATGATTGAAGTAGGATTGAAACACATCAGCGAACTTGTGGTGAACGACGAGATGACGGCGCAGGCAATGGGCTCGGGCGACATGCCCGTGCTAGCCACACCAGCAATGATGGCACTCATGGAGAACGCAGCCATGCTGGCCGTTGCGCCCGAACTGCCCGAAGGCTGCACCACCGTGGGTGGACACATCACATCGTCGCACCTGCGACCCACCGCCGTGGGCGACAAGGTGACCGCCATAGCCGAGGTCACCTGCATTGAGGGTAAGAAGATTGAATTTGCCGTTGCGGCCTACGCTGGCGACACACTCATCGGCGAGGGCACGCATCTGCGCTTTATCGTGGACCGCGGCAAGTTCATGTCACGCCTGAACAACTAAATCATCGGAAATATCGACCGATGACCGGCACCTTGGCCAACAGGCGGTCGAGGTGCTCGCGCTTGAACACCACACCACAGAACAGCAGCAACAGCACCATGCGGTAGGCCGTACCCAACCACTCGTTCTCGACGGGGACCATCAACGCCGCAGCACTGAGGACAGCGGCAAGCACGGTATATAACGCCATGTCACGCAGCGGGAAGCGGATGGGATAATAGTGCTGTCCCACAAAGTAACTGAGCAGCATAGCCGAGCCGTAGGCTGCAACGCCTGCCCAGGCGCAAGCCATGTAACTATACTGCGGGATGAACAGCCAGTTGACCAGCAGCAACATCAGGCAGCCAATGCCCGAGAACACAGCGCCCCACAGGGTCTTGCCCGTGAGTTTGTACCAGAACGAGAGGTTGAAGTAGATGCCCATCATGATTTCGGCTGCCATGACAATGGGCACCACGCGCAATCCCACCCAGTAGTCGGGTGCGATGATGCGCTTGAGTACATCGATGCCGGCCAGCACCGCCAGATAGGCGATGAGAGTGAAGATGAGGAAGTACTTCATGGCATCGGCCTGCATCTGCTTCTGCTTCTCCACATCCTCGGTGTCGCGGTTGCTGCCGAACACAAATGGCTCGTAGGCATAGCGGAATGCCTGCGTGATGAGTGCCATGATCATGGCTATCTTGATGGCCGCACCATAGATGCCCAATTGTGCCGCCCCGTCAGTGCCCGGATAAATCTTGGGAAAAATAATCTGCGACGCGCTCTGGTTGATGATACCCGCCACGCTCAAGATGAGGATGGGCCAACTGTAACCGAGCATGCGGCGCAACAGCGACCAGTCCCATCGCCAGGGTACGGCGGTCAACTCCTTGTACATGCACAGCATTACCAACAGCGTACACACCAGATTGAGATAGAACACATAGCCCACACCGATGTTGGGGCTATAGATGGTGCCGATGACATCGGGCCAACGACTATACATCGCCGGAAGTGCCACGAAGTAGAGCAGATTCAACCCAATGTTCAGGAAGATGAACAGCAACTTGAGCGTAGCGAACTTGACCGGCCGTTTCTTGTAGCGCAGATAGGCAAAAATAATGGCCTGGAACGCGTCGAGCGCCACCACGATGGCCATCGTGATGATGTAACTGGGATGCTCGGTGTAGGCCATACCCATCCAGGGCGCAATCCAACCGATGCAACTGGTCACAAGCACAACAAACAGCAGCGAGGTCATCCCCACAGTGATGAGCGTTGTGCTATAGACACGGTCGGGGTTCTCATCGTTGCGGTTGGCATAGTAGAAGAAGGTTGTCTCCATGCCGTAGGTGAGCAGAGCCAGTAACAGAGCCGTGTAGGCGTAGGCGTTGGTAACGATGCCATAGTCGCCACTTGCGGCCGACATCTTGGCGGTATATAGAGGCACCAACAGATAGTTGAGGAAGCGCCCGACGATGCTGCTCAACCCGTAGATGGCGGTATCCTTGGCGAGTGATTTGAGATTAGCCATGTCTTTCCAGATTTGCTTGACTGACTAGAGGCTCTATACAGTCTAGAATATCTAGATAATCTAGAGCCTCAGTTATATGTGATTAAAACAAATTTCCCGGTTGGCTCAGCGGCGAGCGCCCCAGGTGGGTATAAGCCAATTGGGTGACCTCACGGCCGCGCGGCGTGCGCTTGATGAAGCCTTCCTTGATCAGATAAGGCTCATAGACTTCCTCGACCGTGCCGGGATCCTCGCTCAATGCGGTGGCAATGGTGCTGATGCCCACTGGTCCGCCACCAAACTTGTCGATAATAGTGGTCAGAATCTTGTTGTCGATCTCGTCAAGGCCATACTTGTCAATGTTCAGTGCCTCGAGCGCATAGCGCGCAATGTCGGTGTCGATTTTGCCCGATCCCTTGACCTGAGCAAAATCGCGCACACGGCGCAGCAGCGAGTTGGCAATGCGTGGCGTGCCACGACTGCGCAAGGCAATCTCCAGAGCAGCCTCATCGGTCATGGGCACGTTCAGTAGACGTGCCGAGCGCTTGACGATGTTCTCAAGCACCTCGTGGCCATAATACTCCAAGTGACAATTGATGCCAAATCGTGCCCGCAATGGCGAGGTGAGCAGACCGCTGCGTGTGGTGGCTCCAATCAGCGTGAACGGTGCCAGAGTGAGCTGTACCGAACGTGCGCCAGGGCCCTTGTCAATCATGATGTCGATGCGATAGTCTTCCATCGCCGAGTAGAGATACTCCTCGACAATGGGGCTCAGACGATGAATCTCATCAATGAACAGCACATCGTTCTCGTCAAGCGAGGTGAGCAAGCCAGCCAAGTCGCCGGGCTTGTCGAGCACGGGGCCACTGGTGACCTTGAAGCCCACGCCCAACTCATTGGCAATGATGTTGCTCAATGTGGTCTTTCCCAGTCCCGGGGGGCCATGCAGCAGGGTGTGGTCAAGTGCCTCGCCTCGCAGCCGAGCCGCCTGGACAAACACGCGCAGATTCTCTACAATCTTCTCCTGCCCGGCAAAGTCACCGAACCTCATGGGTCTGAGCGCACGCTCAAAATCCTGGTCCGACTTCAGCCGCTCATTGCGTATGTCAAATTCTTCAGCCATCTTTCAGTACTCAAGTCATGAGGAAGTGGAACCACGAGTCACTTGACGCTTGAGGTTCCACAAAATATCATGCAAAGGTAATATATTTTTTTGGCTTCTGAATAATCGCTAGTGGGTTTTGTTTTTTTCGTTGTCAAAAGTTGTTCGATTGGTTATGATTTCTTAACTTTGTGCCGTATTATCAAAAAAACATTGCCTATGAGACGAATTAATCTGCTAACAATCATGTTAACATTGTGCCTATGTGAAACGCTGAAGGCACAGACACTTGAACCCAACCTCAAGTGGGGTAAGCCCACCGATGCCGAGTTGTCGATGACATCTTATGCTCCCGACCCCGATGCCGAGGCAGTGGTGCTGTGCAGCCAGACCGAGATACGTTATGACCTGGTGAACATGAGTTTCAAGGCCACTCGCCATGAGAAGCAACGCATCAAGATTCTCAAGGAGGAAGGCAAAAGATGGGCCAACGGAGGCATTGTATATGAATATAACGGCCATCGCACAGGACGTTGCGAAGAGTTGGTTAAGCTCAAAGCCACAGCCTATAACCTGGTCGGCGGCAAGGTGGTCAAGACCAAGATGGAGGGAAACATGGTCAATCATGAGGACGTAAACAAAGTGACCCGATTGACCAAGTACACCATACCCCAGGTGACCGTGGGCACCGTTATCGAGGTCGAGACCGAGGTGGCAAGCGACTTCTTCTATAGCATTGATGACTGGATTGCTCAAAGTGACATCCCTGTCTACTACACATCATACGACATCACGATTCCTGAATATTTCAAGTTTAATGTTGACGAAGTGGGTCTGAACAAGTTGGAACGAAAAATAGACATTGTTTCTATTGGATTCTCGGTAGGTGGTGGAAACATGTTGAACTGCCAGGGGCAACGGTTCCAGTTCATCGGGCACGAACTGCCCGCTCTGCGTGAGCACAAGATGCTTTATGCGCCGCAATCCTATGCCCAACGTGTGACTATGGAATTGCGTAGTATTGAAATCCCAGGCAGGCTGACTCAAAGCTTCAGTAATAATTGGGATAATGTTGACGAGCGACTGCTGGACGATGAGGACTTTGGAGGCCGATTGGGCAAGAACCCGCTCAAAGCCGAAATGCAAGCCGCCGGCATAGCCAGTATCGCCGACCCTAAGGATCGTGCAATGGCGATTTTCAAACTACTCAAAGACCATGTCAAGTGGAACGGGAAATATACCCTGTATGCCGAAAGTGCAGGCAAAGTGCTTAAAGAGCGCACTGGCAGCAACGCCAGCATCAACTTCATGCTCATCAACATGCTCAACGATGCCGGCATTGAGGCTTATCCCGCCGTGCTACGCTCGCGCGACCGTGGATTCCTGACCGTTACACGCGCCAGCATCAAAGAACTGAACACATGTGTGGTGGCTCTCAAGCCAGGCGAGGCCTACTCATTCCTTGACGGTTCGATTGAGGATGGTTGGCTCGACATCCTGCCCGACCGCTTGCTCGTTGACCGCGCACGCATTTTGGGCAAGGGCAAGACCAGCGAATGGGTCGACTTGACCGCACTGTCGGGTGCCAGGACGCAAAGCATGGTCATGGCGCAACTGCAGCCCGACGGCACAATGGTTGCTGATGCCCAGTCGCGATTCACAGGATCGGAAGCAGCCATCGTGCGCCATGACTTCCGCATGGCCACCGACAGTGCCACATTTGTTGCCCAGTTGGCACAAGAATTGAACTGCGAAATCCAGTCGCTCGAGTTGGCCGAGCATCAAGGACTAGGACTCAATGTGGAGCGGAAGATGCATCTGACCAAACAATGCGACACGGCCGGCGACATGATATATCTCAACCCATGGTTCCTGAATGTGCTGACCGAGAACCCGCTGACCGAAGAACAGCGCACACTGCCCGTCGAATTCCCGCACATCGCGACCGAAAGCCTGAACACACAGATTACCCTCCCCGAGGGCTATGTAGCCGAAGAGGTGCCACAGCCACTAACGATGAAGTCGGAAGATGGCGCACTGAGTTGCATCATCGCCACGGTGGCCAACGACGGTATATTGTCATCTAGATGCCAATTGCAAGTCAACAAGATTTTCTTTACCCCCAATGAGTATCCCGTGGTGAAAAACTTCCTAGACGAGGTTTACAAGCGACTGCAGGATGTCATTGTCATCAAGAAAGCGCCATGAGGAAATATGCTATCATACTGGTGATGCTCGCCGGCTGGTTGAGCGTTGCTGGCCAGACGGTCGATGTCGTCGTGGTCGAGTCGACCACACGGGTCGAGTGCCGCGACATGAGCCACATGCGCACTACCTATCATCAGGTCTATCGTCTGATGCACGAGCGGGCCAAGGATCTGGCCAACTTTATGACCATGTGCAGCAAGTGGGAAAAACTTGCCGACTTCTCGTGCCAAGTCACCGACGCACAAGGCAAGCAAGTGCGCAAGTTCAAGAAGGGTGACCTCAAGCGCAGTGACTTGAGCAGCAACTTCATGGACGACTACTTCACCCTCTCGCTCGACTATGTGCCGCCCACCTATCCCATCACCATCGAGTTTAACTGGACCGAGGAGGCCAGCAACGGCTGTTTCAGTTTCCCGGCATTTGCTCCCCTGCCGTCTTACAATGGCACGGTCGAACACGCGAGTTACGAACTGATTGTGCCGTCGCAGATGCAGTGCCGCTATCAGTGCCAGAACACCACAGCGACTGTGAGGCAGAACACACTGGACGACGGGCGCATCCGCTATGAGGCGCACATGGACAATCTGCCTGCCATCGAGAGTGAGCCTTACGCTCCGCCCGCTCGTGAAATCGTGCCGAGAATTCTGTGGGCACCCAGCAAATTTGAGTTCCATGGTGTGCCTGGCGACATGTCGTCGTGGCAAGCCTTCGGGGCATGGTGCCACCAGTTGCGCAGCGACCGACAAGAACTTACCGAAGACCTCAAGGCCAGGCTTCACACCATGACCGATACCTGCACCACTGCACGGAGCAAGGTCGAGACCATCTACCACTACCTGGCGCAGACCACACGATATGTGAGCATCCAGTTGGGCATCGGCGGATGGCAACCCTTTGCCGCCAGTGAGGTGTGGCGCACGGGTTTCGGCGACTGCAAGGGGCTGTCCAACTACATGTGCGCCATGTTGCACGAGGTGGGCGTGCCTGCCAACTATGTGGTCATCAACAGCCACCGGCAGCGCCTCGTCACCGACTTTCCGAGCAACCAGTTCAACCACGTCATCGTCCGGGTGCCGCTGCCAGGCGACACGTTGTGGCTCGAATGCACGGCTTCGGCCCATGTACCACTGGGGCATGTGCATGACGGCATTGCCGGCAACGATGCACTGATCTGCGATGATGATGGCGGACATCTGGTCAAATTGCCCAACTATGCCCCCGAACAGAATGTGCAACGCAGCACGGCACACATTGCCCTGCAGCCCGATGGCAGTGCTGTGCTCGACATCAGTCAGCGCAGCGAACGTCGGCAATATGAAGACTTGATGTCGCTGACTCAACGCACCGAGCAGCAACGCCGCGATGCCATGCTGGGGCGCCTCAATGTGGGCATGGCAACGCTCAAGGATTTCAAACTCGAGGAACACAAAGACAGTTATTTGACACCTCACATCGATGTCAACATGCAGGTTGAGAGCCGCAAACTGGCCAACGTCACGGGGTCGCGCATGTTTGTGCCCGTGGGCATCTTCCACAGTGCCACAGTGCCTCGCGCATTGCCCAAGCGCGCACAACTGGTCGACATCGACTATGGTTATCAAGATGTTGACACCCTGATGGTGTCGCTGCCCGAGGGCTATGAGGTCGAGGCACTGCCCGATGCCGTCAGCCTAACGACCGCATTGGGCGAGGTCAACCAGACCTTCACCCAACACGAGAATCAGGTCACCGTTGTCACAAGCCTGCTGATTCGCAACGGGCTATATCCCGCCGAAGAGTACGAGAGTCTGCGCCGCCTCAAGACCGCCGCCAAGAAAGCCTATGACCAGCGCATTGTCCTCAAACGCAAGTGATTCGGGTTGCCGTTGCTGAAACCCCTCAATATGTTTTATGACTGGTGAGATGATAAGATTTGGTGAATGTCTATTGAGGTGGGGGACATTGGCTTATTGCTCAATGTTTCCTGCTGTTCGCCAATTTTATAATCACAAGATTTACCCGTGTCCAGTTGAGCAAAAATATCATGCAAATGGCTATTGTAGGGTTAGATATATACACGAAAATGGAGTTCATGTGTTCCTTCCCGATGTCATTGGAAAAATGCCAATGATAGTTATGGTCAATGGCACAGGACTAAAGGCACTTCATTACCGCCCTGTGTTTGAACATTTGGCTTCATGGGGATTTATAGTTGTTGGAAATGATGATAGTAACGCATGGAGTGGCGATTCTGCGTTGCAATCGTTGGAAGTTGCATTAGCAATGGGTCAAACACCCAATCACGATTTATATCAATGCATCGATGCCGACAGATTGGGGGTTGTCGGACATTCTCAAGGTTCGCTAGGCGCTATCAATGCAGCCTCCAAGGACGGCAGATTCAAGGTGTTGTATGCAGCAAGCGTACCCAAACAGTCATTGGTTCAAAACCTGCGGTGGAGGTGCGAAATCGAGAACATTCACATTCCCACTCTATTGGTGGCAGGAACCAAATGTATAGACCAACAGATATCACCCCTCGCATCCATGCATGCTCTGGGAGACAGCATCACAACAGACTCTCCCACTGTCCTGGGCAGACTGGCAAGTGTCGAACATCGTTTTGTGCTTCACGAAGGCGATGCCTATATGACTGCATGGCTACGGTATTGGCTGTGTGGAGACCAATATGCCCGCACAGCGTTTTTTGGTCCAAAAGCGGAATTATCTCAAAATCCGCGTTGGCAAGATGTTTCGGTTAAACACACCTAATGTTCACCACTTGGTGTAACTCCAGTTGGTGTACATTTTATTATTTTATCAAAATAGTTGTGCTACAACAAAACAGTTAATTTTGCTTAATGTACACCACTTGGTGTTACACCAGTTGGTGAACATTGAGTTTGCGGTAGTATCTTTGCAACTCATGCAGCATTCTGCAGGCTTCATTATTTCTTTGTTCCGACCAATGACACTAATTGACTCGATATTGTTGTTGATATTGCTGGGGGCGCTAGTGATAGGGTGGCGCAAGGGGCTGATGCGGCAGCTTGCCTCGCTGGTGAGTTGGGCCGTGGGCATCGCCGTGTGCCTGTTCTTCGGCGACGAGATAACGCGCATCTTCCTGGTCCTCAATCCCGATGCTGCCAACTGGCCGTTGGCTTCGATCACGGTCAAGGCTGTGTCACTGTCGCTGTTTTTCCTGCTGGTCACACTCACACTGAGGGTGATCAGTTATGTCACCCGCAAGGTCATCAAGGCAGCCCGCTTGGGATGTCTAGACCGTGTGGGCGGTGCGGCACTGTTCCTGTTCAAGTGGCTGATGGCGGTGAGCATTGTGCTGAATCTGCTCTACGCCTACAATCCCGATGCCTCGACCTTCGGCACCCGCCATGCCCTGGGCAACAAACCCTACGAATTTACACTAGATCTCATGCCTCGCATCCTGGGTTCGGACCACATGCCCAGCGACTCGCTCCTACTCTATCGCAGCGAGAAGCAAGAGGGAGTAGTAAAGTAGTTGCAGTAGTTCAGCCGATACCTTCGTTTGGCGACAACGCAGCAGGCTGCGTCCCTACATTGCGCACTGTCAAAACCTGCAGTCGCCGCGAGACCAGTCGATGTGATAGCCGATGGTGGCGAGTTGAGCCTCGAGTTGGCGCAGCCCCTCGGCGGCCTCGCTGCCTGAGTGAGCCTTGCCATCGTAGAGGGCATATTGTGCCCTGATTTCGCCTGGCGAGAGGTTGGGCATCACCACATTGGCACCGGCAAGGATGCCCTGCAAGCGACCCTCAGGGGCAAGGGTGGCGAGTGCGGTGGTCGACGGAATGAGGGCACCTGGCAACATCAACCGCACGATGCTGTAGAGGCGGGTAGTCATGTCGATGGTGCCATTGGGATGACCGCCTAGCGGTGTGTCGTGCTGGGCGATGAAGGGACCCAGTCCTACCATTGCTGGCCTGAACGATGCAATGAATTGCAAATCCTCGACCAAGTGGTCGACCGTCTGCCACGGACTGCCCACCATGATGCCTGTGCCCACCTGGTAACCGAGTTCCTGCAACCACCGCAAGCATTGCAAGCGGTGGCCGCGACTCATCTCGGCAGGGTGCAACTGCGCATAGTGTGCGGCATTGTGGGTCTCATGACGCAACAAGTAGCGGTCAGCCCCACTGTCGCGCCACAGGGCGTAAACCTCGCGGCTGTGTTCGCCCAGCGACAAAGTGATAGCACAGTCGGGCCAACGGTGTCGCATCTCGGCGACGATGTCGGCAATCCATGCGGCTCGCTCGTCGCCCCACTCGCCACCTTGCAGCACAAATGTGCGGAATCCTAACCGATAACCGTGTTCGCAACAAGCCATCACCTGATCAACGGTGAGGCTATAGCGCTCGACGTGGGTGTTGCTGCGACGGATGCCGCAATAGAGGCAGTCGTTGCGGCAAATGTTGGTCAACTCAATCAAACCGCGCACATAGATGCCTGTGCCGTAGTGCATCTGCGCCACCGTGCGGGCACGACGGTGCAGATAGTCGACCACGTCAATATCGCGGGTGGTGAGCAATGCGGCTAGTTGGTCGCCGTCCAGACTATTTGTGGTCTCGAGTATGTCGACAAGCGATTTCATCTTGGCAAAAGTACACAATTTCGATGGTTTGCAAATGGGCGACTGAATTAAATATGGTTAAATGTCACTGAAGTTAGCGGGTGAATGATTACTTTTGCACTCAGTTATGGAAAAAATCGAACTTAACAATACGCTACCCAAGGTGTTTGCCGGGCGCGATGCCCTGCCCAGCGACGTGTGGCAGTGCGACCTGACGATGGAGCGCGGACAGCACTACCTCATCGTGGCCGAGAGCGGCACGGGCAAGTCGTCGCTGTGCGCCTACCTGTATGGTTACCGCGTGGACTACAGCGGCACGATGCGATTTGATGGTCGCGACATCCGCTCGCTCAGTGTGGCAGAGTGGTGCCAAGTGCGCCAGCGCAACATCGCCTATCTGCCACAGGAACTGCGCCTGTTCCCCGAACTCACGGCGATGGAGAACGTGCAACTGAAGAATCGCCTGACGAGCCACAAGAGCGAACGCGAGATATTGGACTGGTTTGATGCCCTGGGCATACCTGACAAGGTGAACAGTCCTGTGGCCAAACTGTCGATCGGCCAACAGCAGCGCGTGGCTATCATCCGCACCCTGTGCCAACCCGCCGACTTCATCCTGCTCGATGAGCCTGTGAGCCACCTGGACGAGACCAACAACCGCATTGTTGCCAATCTGGTCATGGCCGAGGCTACCCGCATGGGCGCCAGCATCATCGCCACCAGCGTGGGCAACCATCTGCAACTCAATCAGTCCATAGTTAAAAGTTTATAGTTAAGAATTATGCTTTGGAGATTATTGCGCACTCACATCAGTGCGTCACAACTGATAGGATTCTCACTCGCCAACTTGGTGGGACTGACCATCGTCATCCTGGCGGTGCAGTTCTACCGCGATGTGCAGCCCGTGTTTGACGACGAGGAGTCGTTCATCCGCAAGGATTATCTGGTCATTACGCGCAATGTCACCAGTGCCGGTGCTATGATGGGCGGCACCAGCGAGTTCAGCGACCAGGACATCGCCGACATCGAGGCACAGCCCTGGTGCCGCGCAGTGGGTCGCTTCACCAGCAGCGAATTCTCGATTAACGCCACTGTGGGCCTGGGCAACAGCGGTCGCGCCATGCGCTCGCAGTTCTTCTTTGAGTCGATTCCCACCGACTTCATCGACGTGGCCGATGCCGAGTGGTCGTTCGACCCATCGCATCCCGAGGTGCCCGTCATCGTGTCTCGCGACTACCTGTCGCTTTACAACTTTGGATTCGCCGCCACTCAGGGTCTGCCACGCATCAGTGAGGGGCAGGTGGGCATGATACCCCTGTCGTTCACCTTCACTGGCAACGGTCGCAACGAGGTGATGCCAGGCCGCATCGTGGGCTTCAGCAACCGTCTGAACACCGTCATCGTGCCCGACGAGTTTATGCACTGGGCCAACGACCGCTATGGCGAGGGCAACATTACGCGTCCGCTGCGCCTCATCATCGAGGTCAACAGCCCTGGCGATGTGGCTATCGAGGATTACATGGCTCAGCACCACTATGATGTGGCGGGCGACAAGATGAACTCGAGCAAGGCCAACTACTTCCTCACAGTCATCGTGAGCATTGTCATAGCAGTGGGCGTGGTCATCAGCCTGCTATCATTCTTTGTGCTCATGCTCAGCATCTACTTGTTGCTGCAGAAGAACACCCGCAAGTTGCAAGACTTGCTATTGCTAGGCTACTCGCCCGCCCAGGTGGCACGACCCTACATGCTGCTTGTGCTTGCCATCAACGCTGCCGTACTGGTGCTTGCCATCATGCTCATGCTGCTCGCCCGCCTGTGGTACATGCCCATGCTGTATGCCTTCGGGGTCTCGGGCGCCAGTGTGGTGCTAGCCATTGCTGTGGGCTTGGTCATCATGGCCCTCATCACAGCCGGCAACCTCCTGGCCATTCGCCGCAAGGTGGCCTCGCTGTGGCTGCAATAGTTAAAGTTTTGTTAAAATACCACATAGGTTTGTATTTTACCTTTTGTGGGTTATATCTTTGCATCGCCAATCGCTGCGTTGAGGCACGATTGGCGATGTAATCATACCTATATTATTACCACTTAAATCTAACCAACAATGGACAACACCGAAGTTACCTCAGCCTATGCCCGCAGTGCCAACTGCCAGGCTCGCGACATGGAGTTTGTTGCACTGTACAACCCCACCCTCCAATTGATGATTGAGCGCGGTTCGCCCGCTCCTCGCCGCCATGCCATCCACTTTGTCATCAATAATGGGCATCCGCGTTATCATGTCAGTTACAAGCGTGCCTACGAGGTGGTATGCCAACTGCTACGCCATGGTAAAAAGCCAACCGCATCTTCGCTTCAAGTGGCGATGTGGCACGAGATTGCCGGCCGCGTGGCGCAATTGTGCGCATCTGACGGCATGTCGATCGCACGCGCCGTCGAGTTTGTGCTAGAGCATTGCCGTGCCACCCGCTTCTACATCAGCGAGGAGTATGCCGACACCATTCTAGACCGCGCTCGACGCCAGTACCGCCAGCGCAAACTGCATGCGACGCGCCATGCCTGAACCCCAGCAACACCCAACCTTAATTCTAAATTCTTAATTCTTAATTCAAATCTACCCATCCATGAAAATGACACTGAAAATCAACCTCGATGCGATTCTCGACCGCATCTATGCCGAGAGCGCCTGGCGCGCGGCACACCGCAATGACATCTACACACTCACGCCCGACAACGAGCGCATGCTATCGCTCAAGGTGGGACAAGGACTGAATGAACTGCTCGCCCGCATGGCGGGCTATGTCACCGACTGGAACTACAATCCCAACATCGAGGAGGGCAACATCACCCTGCAATTGAAGTTCAATGGCAACAGCCCCAACGAAAACATCCTGTCAAGCGCCATCATCGAGGCACTGGCATACTATGCGCTGCTGCAATTCTACGGCGAACAAGACACCTACTATGGCACAGCCTGGCGCAAGCACCGCGCCCACGTGGTGCTGTTGCTGTGCCGCACCGAGTTGACGTCCTGATGCAATAATTTGCCACTTTTGTGGTTTATTATGATAAACCATCAAGTGGCATGAGACGACTATTGACACTGACATTACTGGCGATGGCAGCCATGGTTGCCGTCGCCTCAACGATTGAGAATCGTTACTTCACGTTGACAACACCCGACGACAGTTGGGCGGTAAGCGACGATGCGGGTGCCTGGAGCCGCATGGGTGCACGCGCCATGGTCTCGCGCAGCGACCTGCACCGCATAGCACTCGACTTAGCACGCATCGACTACCTCGAGATACCGTTCACGCCCGACAGTTACCTGCGCACGCAGGTCGTCGAGCGCAAGGACATCTTCTGCAAGACTGCCGACTCGATCGGTGCTATCACCGACACGACCATGCTGGGGAGGCCGGCCAAGACCATACAATTCACCAAGCATGCCAACGGTCACACCTACCTGTGCAGTGCCACAGCAATGACTGTCGGGTTCGGCACACTATTCATCATTCAGGGACGCCAACAAGGTCAACCCAATGTCATAGGGCGTGTGGTGAGCGCACTGCAGATGCGATGCGACACCACCACGCTGCAGGGCACTGCTCAACTTGTGCAAGCCGCCCAACGAGTGCTCAAGCACCACACGCTAGTGTCGCGTGGCATTAACGAGATGAAAGCCGTGTCAATGCCCGACACAGCGACTGTCCAGTTTACCGTCGTGGCACCTTATCTGACCCGCGACGCGGTCGATGTGCCGCTATTTGTCCAAGCCAAACGTGCCGAGTGGTTCAAGGCACGCAACGAGCATGCGCTCACCGACCTGCTGCTGGCCACTGCCATGGCCGAGCGCAAGCAGTTGCGCTATGTCTGGGTCGACGACAAAGGTCACGAAATCGGCACCCTGCTCATCCTACCCGAGGAATATTAACTCGGTGCCTTCACTGCATTTTTGTCAAGAAGCAGACTTCAGGGATTCTCGCCACGGACGGCCTGGGGAGTCCAGTGCTTGAAAAAGCTCATGACCTTATCGTGGTTGTAACTCTTGCCCTCTTCAAGGAAGGCCGAGTCCTGAATGTGAACAACCTTGCCGTTCTGGTCAAGCACCACCATCACGGGGTAGCCGAAGCGTCCGCAGTTGCCCAGTCGCTTGAGCATCTGCTGTGCTCGAGCATCTGCCTTGTTCCTGCGTGGGTGATAATTGACGTGGATATAGACAAAGTTCTTCTCGACGATGTCGGTAATGGCACTGTCGGCCTCCATGTAGGCAGCGAAGCGCAGACACCACGGGCACCAGTTGCCACCCACCTGGGCAATGACAAACTTACCCTCGGCACGTGCCTTGACCAGTGCCTGGTCAATCTGCTCGATGGGGTCGATGGTCTCGTCATAGACTTTCTTCACCTCTTGCGCACTGGCAAACGAGGCGACCAGCAGCATGATTAATGCGATAAGTGTTAGTCTTTTCATCATGAATAGATTTTTGAGTTTGATGCCGCAAAGGTACAAAAATATTGTAGAACCAAAAACAAATCGTAACTTTGCATAATTAAAGTTGCAACCAATGAAACAAACAGAACAACGCAAGTCCATCGTCATGGGAGCCACCTCGGGCATTGGGCTGGAGGTCGTCAAGGTCTTGGCGAGCAAGGGCTGGCAAGTGGGCATTGCCGGGCGGCGCGACGATGTGCTGCAACGCATCATGGCCCAGGTGCCGCAAGTCGTGGCCGCCCAGAGCATAGACATCACCCGCGACGATGCGCCACGACAGTTGCAAGCACTCATCGACCGCATGGGTGGCATCGACCTCTACTTCCACAGTTCGGGCATCGGCTATCAGAACCCCGACCTCGATGCCGACAAAGAACTGCGCACCGTCGAGACCAACGCCGTGGGCTTCACCCGCATGGTCGATGCCGTGTTCAGTTATTTTGCCCAGCAGCCCGAGCATGAAGGCCACATCGCCGTCATCAGCAGCATTGCCCGCACCAAGGGCCTGGGTGCAGCACCGGCCTACTCGGCCACCAAGCGCTATGTGAGCCACTACCTGGAGTGCCTGTCGCAATTGCGTGCCATCCGACACTTGCGCCATATTCACATCCATGACATACGCCCGGGCTTTGTGCGCACGCCACTCATCGCCGACGGCAACCACTACCCCATGCAACTAGACCCCGAGCGTGTGGCGCAGAGCATCGTGCAAGGCATCGAGCGCAATCGCCCGGTCATCACCATCGACTGGCGCTACCGCCTGCTTGTAGCCGGCTGGACCCTGCTGCCCCGCTGGCTCTGGGTGCGCCTGCCCGTCGCCACCCAGTGATGAGTCGGGTAGTAGCAGCATTTTGGAGGCCAAAGTGTTGCAGGTTTACGAAATTTTGCCTAATTTTGCGGCATCTTATTGTCGTTTTATCTTGCAAATACAACATCGTTGGCTATGTACAAAAGAATGATTTAGCTTGACAAGTATCGGCGGTTGCTGAACGGCGTTGAGGTAATTCCGGCGGTGGAGTTCTTGCATGACTTGTGGAGTGGGAGAATCATAACGCCATGATTGCCGGTGTGGAAATCAACAATGACTGGCAACTTAAACCTAAAATCCGCAACTAATAGTCATTCGGACTAATTTTGCCGTCTGGCCCTCCTTCAGAGTAATCTCCCGCCCCTACAGCAACGATTACGTGTGATTCGCACACAGTTTCCCCTTACCCCGTCAAG
>Ga0310695_10006754_pt1 | contig 18741 bp, 15 predicted proteins | sample RumenRJG_04DNA_FD_203882 | JGI IMG/M metagenome (GOLD analysis project Ga0310695, IMG submission 203882) | Bovine rumen microbial communities from Lethbridge, Alberta, Canada - RJG_04 (v2) (version 2) | ecosystem: Host-associated > Mammals > Digestive system > Stomach > Rumen | place: Canada...
ATCCGTTTTTCCGAATTCGCGAAAAAGCGGAATCAATAGCTAAAAGGGAGTATACCATATACCGGCTCAAAAGAAAAGGAAAAATATATTTTCCGGTCAGTTATGGGCCAGAAAACCAATGTATCCCGCGTTTCCGCGGGTTATTTGTCCCTATCCTCAGCATGTATTCTATGTTATGCGCGTTTTCGTCAAAGCGGCTGTATTCTTTTCCAAAAGAAAAGCCTCTGAATCATGAATTCAGAAGCTTCTTCATCAGCGCCATTGCGCTTTCTCCCCCGCTGGTCTGCAGTGTCACGCTGCCCGGTCCTTCATCGTTCAGCAGGTTTTCCCTGTCGAGCACTCTTCTCAGCTGTCTGGCGGTTCCTTCATTTCCGTCTGTAATGGCAATCCTTTCCGGCAGCATTTCCCGGAACATATCCTTCAGAAATACATAGTGTGTACAGCCAAGCACCACCGCGTCCACATGGTCAGCAGGATACCGTTCAAACAGTTCCGTCAGATACCGACGCGCACCTTCCCGGTCATCTGCTTCCACCAGCTCCATCAGCCCGGGGCACGGAACCTTCACCGCGCCTTCCCCGTACTGCTTCATCAGGTTTTCAAACTTTTCCTGATGCAGTGTCAGCGGTGTTGCCAGTACCAGAACGCTGCCGTTTTTCCGCATTCTGGCGGCCGGTTTCAGCGCCGGTTCCATTCCCACCACAGGAATGCTCAGTTCCCCGCGCAGTACGGCAGCTGCTGCGCCTGTGGCTGTATTGCACGCGATAACCAGTGCTTTAATCCTTTGTGCTGTCAGTTGATCCACAACATTCCGTACGCAGGCAATCACTTCTTCAGTACTTTTTGTTCCGTAAGGCGCGTTTGCCATATCGCCGAAATAGATAAAGCGCTCATCCGGAAGTTCGCGGATCATATCACGCAGGGTGCTGATTCCGCCAACCCCGCTGTCCATGACTCCGATCGGATCGCGCTTCTGACTCATTTCCATGCCTCTTTTGCTACCTCGTTCTTCGCGATATTGTAGCAAATTCTCTTTCTTCTGTAAACCTCGGTTGAATTTTCCCTTCCCTTGAATTATCATGATATGGGTTTTACCTGCCGTTATGACGTACTGTACATGCTCATTCTGATTTCTGATTGGTAATTGAGGCGATAGCGATGATAGAAGAGATCCTCGTCGGCGATGTAATCACCACCCGGAAAGCGCATCCCTGCGGTTCCAGTGAATGGACTGTTATCCGTACCGGGGCGGACATCAAGATTCGCTGCAGCGGCTGCGGGCGGATTGTCATGCTGGACCGTGAAAGCTTTCTCCGGCGCCGTAAATCCGTGCTGTCCCGCGGTGCAAAGCCGTCAGATTCTTGCCAATAAACTCTCCCCTATGATATAATGAATGTTGATGTTTCATCAGTTCTTTCATTGACTGATTATTATTTTCTGAGAAAGACGGTGATCCCGTGCGGAAATCGTTGTTGCTCGTCCTGGTGCTGTTCCTTTTGGCCTTCTGTGCCTGTGCGCAGGCGGATACAGAAATTGCTCTGGAACCGTGTGCCGGCAAAATGTCCATTAATGAGGACAATTTTATTCTCCTGACCCCCGGCAATCTGTCTGATCATCCTGATCTCGTGAGCAGTCTCGGTATGTCTCAGGAAGAACTGCTGCAGGACTGGGAAGCCCGCGGCGTTCAGTTCCAGGCCTGGACCAAAAAGATGGATTCCTGTCTGGAAGTCACCGTTATCCAGGATGAAGAATCTGCCCGGTATATTGATCTGGAGCAGAAGACCCGTAAAGAGCGCAATGAATATCTCAATCTTCATAAAGGTTCCGGCCGGTTCGCCCAGGACGGTTTCACCATTCTGAAGCCCGCATGGAAAAAGCAGAAGTACGGCGGAAACTTCCTTAAATTTGAGTATAAACGCACTGTCGGTGAAAAAACCTGGCGCGGCTATATCCGTAAAACCGTCCGCAACGGTTATACTGTCATGCTGGACTATCAGGCCTTTGACCGGCTTCCCCGCCGTACGGATGAAGATCAGCTGAACAGGATCGCCAACACCGTTTCCTTTGAAGTCAGGGATCCCGTACAGATAGCCCAGGAAGCTGCACAGCAGTCCGGCGATGCCGATGCTTCACAGGGGATAACGCTTGATCCCAATGAGGTTCCTGCCCTGAGTGCCGGTCTGATTAAGCTGACAACCTATCCGCCGAATCAGACCAACACAGGCGTATTCACCCTGGAGGGAACCTCCACACCCAATGGCCGTGTTACGCTGGTATGTATGCGTGTCTCCAAAATAGAAGCTCACCGCTTCAGTGCCGATGTGTCTTCCAAGGGTAATTTCAAAATCAACGTTGTCCTTCCGGAAGAAGGAGCCTGGAACTTCACCATCGGACTTGAAGTGGACGGTCAGCTTGCCGGGGATTATGATATCGTCAACAAACACAGCGTTGAATTTAAAAAGTCCCTTCTGCCCGTGACGCTGGATACGCCTATTCCCGATACCCTTACCTCTGATGAACTGACAATTTCCGGCACCACTGACAAGGGTGTCAATATCCAGTGTATTGTTCAGCTCAACGGAAACGCCATTTTCAACAAGCAGGTCAAAACCAACGGCACCGGTGCTTTCAAGTTCAAGACATCCACCGCTGACGAGGGTGATTATGACTTCATTCTGACCTTCCAGAAAAAAGGTCTCGACAATGAGCGGCTTGCCTTTAAGAGTTCCCGCACGCTGACCGCCGCGGATACCCAGGCCCGCGCCAATACAAAGGCGATTCACCCCGCATACAAAGCGCTGACGAAAAACATGGATTCCTATATTGGAAAAACCATGGTCTATTCCGTCCACATTGTGGAAGTGAAGCAGGTCTCTGATGAATGGATCATCAAAGCCGCCCTGAAGAAGAACAGGGGAATCTATTCCAGCTTCCTTTACTACACAGCCAATACGGATCCCGGACTGGCGCCCGATACCAAAGTGAAGGTTTACGGTGTTTTCACCGGCGGCTATCCGGTACAGTCGGAAGAAGACATTGTCACTTATCCCGGGTTTGACTATGTCTCTTACGAATAACCAGACATGATATAAGGCATCCGGTTCAGAGAACCGGATGCCTTTTTTGTTCTGATAAATCCAGTGTCGTTATTCCCCTGCTTCAGTGCACATCCGCAGAATTCATTTTTTTGAGGGATATGGACAAAGCTCCTTCAATGCGCATTCATCGCACAGCGGTCTTTGCGCCTTGCAGAGTTTTCGTCCGTGCCAGATGAGCCAGTGATGCGCTTTCCCCCATTTTTCCCGCGGAATCAGCCTGGTCATCTGCCGTTCTGTTTCCTCCACGGTGTCAGCTTTGCACAGTCCCATCCGGTTGGATACCCGGAACACATGGGTATCTACTGCAAAAGCCGGCACACCGAACGCATTGGACAAAACCACATTCGCCGTCTTCCGGCCCACACCGGGCAGAGCTGTCAGTGCCTCCATGGTATCCGGCACCTGTCCGCTGTGCTTTTCCCTGATAATTCTGCACGCCGCAATAATATTGCCGGCCTTGCTCTTAAAGCCGCAGCTTTTGACCATGGGGAAAAGCTCCTCAACTTCCGCCGCAGCCATGGCGTTTGCATCCGGCCAGCGTTCAAACACGGCGGGTGTCACCTTGTTCACCTGCTTGTCTGTACACTGGGCAGAAAGCATCGTCGCTACCAGCGTCTCGTAAGGATTGGAAAAGATCAGTTCCGGTCTTGCGTCCGGATACATCTCTTCTAGCTTTTCCAGGATCCTGTTTTTTGTTTCCCTGTTCATGTCCTGCTCCTTTATTTTGTCAGCACATAGGCCACAACAGCAGCAACTCCGATAATCATCAGAATGACCAACGTAATTATATTCTTTTTTGTAAAGTGCAGGTTAGATATATCACTGACTTTATATCCAAGGCTTTTCAACGAAGGAATCAATGCGCGTAGGAAAAGCACCAGAAGTAACGATTCGATCGGAAAAAGAACCAGGTTCTTGATCATTCTCGGAAGATTCAGAATCTTGTAGGTTTTTCCCAGCATCATCTGGTAATACAGGGCCATGATGGGTGTCTGGAGAACAATGTTGACAAAGAAATTGGTGCAGAATCGGGATAAAATAACCTTTGTCACAGAAATCCTTGTCCTGTAAAAGAATAATGCGAACACCATCGACCCTGCAATTTCCGTGAAGATAAACGGGAAGAAGTATGGTCCTGATGGAAACAGCAACGCTCCCAGCGTATCAGATACAGCAGCGCCGGCAATCGCCACTACCGGTCCGAAAACCATAGCGCCCAGAGCGTTGACCAGGAATTCGATGCTGATCCTCAGGTCGGCTGCAATGTAAATGCTTACGGATTTCAGAGCTATACGAAGCGCGATCATCAGTGCTGCGAAGATCAGCGCTTTGGTGTTTTTAAGCTCTGAAGCTGCCTGTTTCCAGTATTCCTTACTGAAAGGTCTGTCAAACAGTTTGATATTATTTTGCATAGAAAAAAGCCTCCTTCCGATTCACAGAAACAGTTCTTGTGATTCGCAGAGGCTTTTGCTGTAAAAAGCAGCGGGATGCGCATCCTCCACCGCACGGCACCCGGCCGTTTCGTTCCATGGCAACTCCCCGTCCATGAACACTTCACGCGGAAAACGCTACTCTGCCTTTACGAATCGCTCTATATCCATCCGCGCTGAAAAACAGCAGCGTCTGAACATCCGGATTATACACTAACCTTTTCCATGACGCAAGTAATCCCCTTCCGTCTCAGGAAAAACAACTGTCATATCCGCTGCAGACGGATATCTGAATGCAGCGTAGTTTTTACTTCGCCACGATGTATCCTTTCCTGCACAGCAGCTCCGCTGTCAGGATTCCGCCGCCGGCAGCACCGCGGATCGTGTTATGGCTCAGGCAGACAAACTTCCAGTCGAAGATCTTGTCCTCCCGCAGACGGCCGATACTCACACCGAAGCCGTTCTGGAAATCCCGGTCCAGACGGGTCTGGGGACGGGCAGGATCTTCAAAGTACTGCAGGAAGGGCTTGGGTGCGCTCGGCAGTTCCAGCCGCTGGGCTTCAGTCTCAAAGTTAGCCCATTTCTCCAGGATTTCCTCTTTGGTAACCTTCTTTCGGAAATTCACGGAAACCGCAGCCATATGGCCGTCGCTGCAGGCAACGCGCAGGCACTGTGCGCCGATCACGGGTTCAGCCGCGTTGACGATCACCGGACCGTTGCCCTTGTCTTCCAGGCTGCCCCACAGTTTCAGGGGCTCATTCTCGCTCTTTTCGTCCTCTCCGCCGATATAGGGGATGACATTGTCCACCATTTCAGGCCAGGTCTTGAACGTTTTGCCGGCACCGCTGATCGCCTGGTAGGTGCAGACGCTCACCTGGGTAGGTTCATACTCCAGCAGAGGGGTCAGCGCGGGCACATAGCTCTGGATGGAACAGTTGGGCTTCACGGCAATAAAGCCGTATTTGCTGCCAAGCCGCTTCCGCTGTGTTTCAATCACAGCCAGGTGATCGGCATTGATTTCCGGCACTACCATGGGAACGTCTTCAATACCGCGGCATGCGCTGTTATTGCTGACGATCGGGATCTCGTGCTTCGCATAGTTTTCTTCCAGCGCACGAACCTCATCCTTTTTCATGTCGACCGCGCAGAAGCAGAAGTCAACCTTCTCGCCTACCGCGTCGATATCAGACGCGTCAACAATCACCATATCCGCGGCATAATCCGGGATCGGCCAGTCAAAAGCCCAGCGTTCTCCGACCGCTTCTTTATAGGTTTTACCGGCACTGCGGGCAGAAGCCGCCAGGCAGGTCACCTTAAACCACGGATGATCCTTCAGCAGGGAGATAAAACGCTGTCCCACCATACCGGTGGCACCAATGATTCCGACGCGATACTGAGCCATTGCAATACCCTCCATGTAGCAAAAAACCGGGCTCCGCCCGTAATTACAAAGCATATTACCATGCGGTGCAGGCAGTGTCAACAGTTTCGGAGTATACGAACAGTTGAAAAACAAGATGGTAATGTCTTCATTTTTTGTCTTTGTTTGAGCATTTTGTGTTCTGTTTGTTTCCTGTTTTTCCCATTCCGTGGTATTCTTCTATGTAATTTGTAGATACAGCATCTGCAAAAAGTATATAATTATATATTTGCCTATCGGGCAGCAAATGGAGGATTTTTATGAAGCACGCTCCCTTCCGCAGGTTCTTCTCATCATTGCTTTCTCTGTCTGTGATTCTGTCATCATTCCCCGCTCTGGCAGATATTAATGAAAGAGTTCTTGTTGTCGATCATGCTCCTGTCTGTTCTGTCAATGGTTCTGTTATTGTCACAGATCCGCAGGATAATGCTGCTTTGATTGTTGATATGATAACAGAAGATGCTGATGTAACCGTATCCGGCGAAATCAAAAGCATTGAATCTTCTTCTGCGAGCAAAATCAATGCCGTGCATGTTACCTCCCAAGGCACTTCCAGCAACAGCATTGATGTCGGCAAAGGCATTCATGACATAACAGTCCATGATGGTGTTTCCGCTGTTGCTGTTGAAATAAATGGATATGATTCCGGTGTAACCGGTTTTTCTGTACAGAATGGAGGTATTGTAGCCCAGACAGACGGCAGTGGTTCCGATGCCGTTGGCGTTCGGGCAAATATGACAAATAATGCTTCTGCTGATATTCAGGCAGTTTCTTCCGGTATCCAAGCTGAAACGCAGGGAGATTCTGCTTCTGCAAAAGCCTTGGAAATCTTTACGAAAGAAGACAGTGCCTTCAGCGTACAGGCAGGTGAATTTATTTCTGCAGATACAGCTGGTTATAATTCTTTCGCGACAGGTGCTGAAATCTATGCTCAGGACGGGAGTACCGTAACAATCGATGCCGGAAAAATAGAAGCACATACTGTTGGACAGGAATCCAACGCACAGGGTGCTGAGATTTCCTATGATGATCAGGCTGTTGTTTCTCTTCAATCGGACAGCATCCATGTTAATGCGGAAGGGACTGATAGTAATGCTTCCGGCATAGGCTTTTTTGAAACCACGCCCGGGGGCAAAGCAGAAATAGCCGTTGGTTCCGACGGAATCAGGGCAGTCTCCGCAGGGGCTGGAGGAAGTGCCTATGGGACGAAAATTACAGGGACAGGATATCTTGTTGCCGGTGATGTTTCCATTGTTTCTGAGGGAGATATCACTGCTGAGGCTGTAACAGAAGCAAAAGCCGTATTGGCTGATGTGGCGCAGGAAGGTAATGTGAATATCCGGACGCCGGGCCATATTAAGGCCGACAGTGCTGAAACCGCAACAGGAGCAGAAGTGTGGAGCGAAGGTCAGTTCACTCTGGATGCCCTTTCTGTTGAAGCTTCCGCCCAATATGATAACGGATATGCCGAAGCTCTGACTGTTGTCACAGGAGAAAATGGAAAGATTACAGTGGAAGCAGATAAGTTTGATGCTGCCGCTTACGGAAGCAACAGTACTGCGCACGGCGTCACCTTCTATGAAACTTCTCCCGGTTCCGAAAACAGCATTGGCGCAGGAAGCGAAGGCATTACAGCCAAAGCTGAAGGCGCGAACGGGGAAGCCTATGGGGTTTCCGGACAGATTATTGGTCACAATACTGTAGCTTCCCAGGGAAATATCACAGCTAAAGCTGACCGTACCGCAAAAGCTGTCGATGTTGATGTATACGAAAATGGCACCCTGAATCTGTTTGCCAATGATATCATTGCGGATTCCCGAATGAATGAAAGCGTCGGCATAGAAATTGCCATGCACGGCGGAAAAGCGGTTGTTGAAACAAAAAATGACGTCAGTGCCGGCACAACAGGCATTTCCATAGATAATGGCATGGGGAAAACATCTGACGTGATGACTGCTGAAGAGTTTGCCGCAGTCAAAAATAAAGCTGTACCCGCCGCTCCCGGCAGTCCTTATGCTTTTGAATATACAGATAAGGAATCCAACACCACCTATTGTTTTTCTCAGAAAGATGACGGAACGCTGCAGTACGGTGAAAAAACACATTATTATGCTGCTGAATCTTCCGCCTCTGTTTTGGTCAACGGAAGTGTAAATGTGTCTCCTGCTGCAACGCTGAACGCGACCGGTATACAGATAAACAGCTCCAACCCGGATGCTGTGACGGATATAGCTGTCGGCGGAAATATCTCCGTCCGAAGTGAGAATGCATACGGCATTAGTGTGCTGAGTTCTGACGGAAATTCCGCCGCAACGGTGGATGGAAATGTTGCGGTGGAAGCTTCCGGATATCATGCCTACGGCATACAGGCTTATACAGCCGACAAAGGAATCGTCAATATTGATATTACTGGTTCCGTTTCAGCGTCTGCAAAAGCAACAACTGACGGTCACGGCGGTGGGGTGGGTATATATGCCGGAACAGAAGGTGCAGGAGCCGATATCTCTATATCCGTTGCCGGTAATATAACAGCGAAAGCCAGGGATAACGGTCAGTGGGCGGATGGAATCCTGGTTCTGAATAATTCTTCCGACGGAAAAGCCGGACAGGTTGATATTCGCGTAAATGGTGATATCCAGTCTACAGGTGACGGTGTCTTTGTTGGCGGAGCTTTCAGTGAATATCTGGACTTTGTTCCGGTCGTGAAACCGGAGGAATACGATCATACTGAATATGAATTGATCGAAGGCGTCGGCTTGCAGAGTGAAAAAATATACTTTAACGCTGAAAATGGATATTACTACAACGGATATGGCAATGCCTGGCGGATTCCGGAAGTCACTGAAGGCAAAAACACAATTGAAGTCAAAGGTAATGTGACAGGTGATGATATTGGTTTGGCGGTTCACAGCCATGCTTCATCGGACATCATTATAGACGGAACCCTTAAAGGCGGAAACAATGCAGTCGTTCTGGCGGATAAAACCGTGGCGGACAACCTGAAACTGACCGTTTGGGAAATCATTCCTAATGCTGACGGCAGTGTTGTTCAGGAAACCTGCCTGGATCAGCAGGGTAATCGCCAGGCTAACGAACTGGAAGAAGCAGAAAAGGAAATCCAGTACATCATCCGTCTGGAACAGCCTGAAGCCGGTGCAACACTTTCTACCGAAGGCACCCGTGAATATGAAGGTTATACCGTGGCCAACGAAGGCGATAATGTTGTCCTGAAAGTCGCACTCCAGCCCGGATATATGATTACGGATGCATTCAATGGAACTGATACTAAGATAAACCTGCTTCAGGGAGAGGATGGAAACTATTATCTGGTTGTCCCCCGTGGCGGAGCTGTAAATCTGAGTGTCAGTCTTCGCAGAATCATTACCGGAAATCAGTCCAAAGCCACGGTTTCCATTGACTGTAACGGCGGCACGCTATCCGGTCCCCTGAGCCTTCAGGTAAGGAAAAATGACTGGATTAGCCTTCCGGAAGCTCCGATAAAAGAAGGTTCTGTTTTCCTGGGCTGGTATGCTTCCGAATGTCCATCTTCCGATCCCGCGTGGACTGAACCTGAAGCCGGAAGCTCCCTGCTGCTCCCCGCCGGAGCCCGCTATCAGGTCACAGATAATGTCTTCATGATCGCTGTCTGGCAGGCGGCCTGAGTTTTTCTCTTCCAACCGTCCGTCCATCTGGACGGACGGTTCAGACCATCAACAAACCTCCAGAAATGGGGGTTTGTTTTCATTTGCCAAAAGGAGAAACGGGGGTGAATGTCGAATAATAAAAGCATAGAGACATTGAGAAATAAAGGCTGGTGCGGAAATGTTAAGAGACAGAAAGACACAACAGCAGAACGAATATGAGATTGTACTGTTGGACGAATTGGTTCCACAGGATCACTTACTGCGTAAAATTGACGCTGCAGTGGACTTTTCGTTTATTCATGACATATGCAAGGACCTGTACAGTCCGGACAATGGCCGGCCGGCAATAGAACCTGAGCTCTTATTTAAGATGCTGCTTCTTGGGTATCTGTATGACATAAAGTCAGAAGTGAAGATCGCACAGGCAGTAAACGAGAATATCGCATTCAAATGGTTTCTGGGGCTTAAGCTTACGGAAAAAGGACCAGATCACGCAACAATCAGCATAAACCGTGTGCGCAGGTTCAAGGATAACAATATAGCAGAACAGATATTTGACGAAATACTGCACCAATGCATAGCAAAGGGACTTGTTGGCGGAGAAATCCTCTATACAGACTCAACCCATATCAAAGCAAAAGCCAACAAACATAAAAAAGCTTTAGTCACCGTAAAAGAAACGCCGAGGGAATACATGGAAGAACTGGATGAACAAATAGATCTGGACCGAAAAGCCTTAGGGAAGGAGCCCTTTGACAAAGATGACAATGATCCGCCAGAAGGAAGTGGCACAACAAGCAGAATGGTCAGCACAACAGATCCAGAGAGCGGACAACAAACAAGAGATGGAAAGCCCAGTGGCTTTCACTACAGTGAGCACAGGACAGTGGATAGCAAAAACAATGTTATTGTGAATGTTCATGTAGAACCAGCCAATATTAACGACATTACCCCAGTGCCAACCATTTTGAAAGAGATCCTGTTCAGGCTTGGGAAATTGCCAAAGTATATGGGGTTTGACGCAGGCTATCATAGTGCATGGATCGCACATTTACTGGAGAAAAGCAGAATCCAGGGTGTCATCGGTTACCGCAGGCACACGCACCAGAAAGAAGTCTTCGGAAAATACAGATTCCGATACGATGCCGAGTTTGACGCATATACATGTCCTGAAGGCAAACATCTTTACTGGCGGACGACAAACAGAGAAGGCTTCAGAGAATACTGGAGTAACAGTAAAGAATGTGTGAATTGCCCCAGAAGAAGTGAGTGCATCAGCGAAAAAGCCAAAAGAAGGTTGGTGACGCGGCATGTATGGCAGGATGCTTTGGATGATGTTACCTGGTTTACAAAAACGCTTAATGGACAGAGGATTTACTCCTGGCGGAAGGAAACTATTGAGCGTTCATTTGCGGAAGCCAAAGAAAACCATGGCTTACGCTTTGCTCGCATGCTCGGAATTCAGAACATGCGTGAACAATGCTTCCTCACCGCTACGGTGCAGAATATAAAGAGGCTGGCAATGGCAGGTTGAGTGCCTGCTCTGTCAACAACAAAATGCCTATCTCCTTTCAGAAATAGGCACTTTGTTGATGGTCTGAACCGTCCGTCCATCTGGACGGACGGTTTTCGTATGCATCTCTGCGGCAGGATTTCCCATGCTGCTTGTGGAAAATATCCATGATATGAAATGAATAAAACGGAGGAATATCTGTTATGGCAAATTTGAAGCTTTTCAGCCGGAGTAAAAAAGATCCGGATACCCTGACCGCCCGTTCCATGATTTTACCGATTCTTTTCTGCCTGGTCTGCGGTCTGCTGCTGATTTTCTTCGGCAATCTTGCCCTGAGGATTACGGCTTATGTCCTGGCCGGGGTCATGATTCTCTGCGGAGTCTGGTCAGGCATCGTTTATCTTCGTTCTGATCCCGTAAGACGGATTACGGAATCCCGTCTCGCCACCGGCCTGATCCTGCTGGTTGCCGGCACCCTGCTGGCTTTCAATCCCAACTATCTGGAAGATATCCTGCCCTTCATCTGGGGATTGGCCCTTCTCTTCGGTGGTTTCCTGAAGATTCAGTATGCTTTCGATGAAAAATCCGTCCAGGTGAAGAAATGGTGGATCATGCTTCTCTTCGCCGCCTTCTCCCTGATTGTCGGCATTATTGCCCTGCTGAATCCCGCTTTCCTCGGGGAGAACCGCAACCTGGTCATCGGCATCCTGCTGGTGCTGGAAGCAGTTCTGGATATTACGGTCTTCTTTCTCCTGCGTCACGCACTGAAAAAGAGCTCCCAGCCTCTGGCAACCGTCTCCCAGACCTTCTCCGCGGATGAACCAATACAGTCCGCTCCTGTTGAACAAACAACCGGGGACGAATCTGAAGAAAAAGAGCCGGACGGGAAACCGGCCAAAGAAGAATCCACCCCTGCAGAAGAGGCCGAAAAGTCCACTGCTCCCGAAACCAACGAATAACTGCATCGGCAACTCTATACTCTTCATTCAGATCACAGTATAAATTCTGAATTCTTAATTGGGAGGCACGTTCCATGTCGTATGAGCTTCTCCAGCAGTATGTTAATGAAAGCTCCAGTATCGTCTTCTTCGGCGGCGCCGGTGTCTCCACGGAAAGCGGCATCCCGGACTTCCGCAGCGTGGACGGTCTTTACAATCAGAAATACGATTATCCGCCGGAAACCATCCTGTCCCACACCTTCTTCATGAAGAAGCCGGAAGAATTCTTCCGCTTTTACAGGGATAAAATGCTTCCTCTGGATGCGAAGCCCAACAAGGCTCACCTGAAACTGGCCCAGTGGGAAAAGGAAGGAAAACTGCTTGCTGTTGTCACCCAGAACATCGACGGCCTGCACCAGGCCGCCGGCAGCAAAAAGGTTTATGAGCTTCACGGCAGTATTCACCGGAACTACTGCACAAAGTGCGGCAAATTCTTTCCGCCGGAATATATCCGGGACAGCAGGGACGCGGTTCCTGTCTGCCCCTGCGGCGGCCGAATCAAACCGGATGTCGTTCTCTATGAAGAAGGTCTGGATAACGACGTGGTCTCCGGCGCGGTGCATGCCATTGCTCAGGCGGATCTGCTGATTGTTGCCGGTACCAGCCTTACCGTCTATCCCGCCGCAGGCCTGATCCGTTATTTCCGCGGAAAACACATTGTGCTCATCAACCGCGACGCCACGCCCATGGATTCCGAATGTGACCTTGTAATCCATGACAAAGTCGGCGAAGTTCTTTCTTCCCTCGCCTGACCGGTACGTTCGAATACTGACAGCAGCCGTTTCTGATAAGAAAGCGGCTGCTGTTTTGTTTGTTTTTCTTTGAAAAGATTGTTTTCAGCGTCGGGAACGCAATATGTTAATCAAACGTTTCATTTATATGTCAGTTATGATATAATTAACTGATGTTGTATCAAAGGAGGCGGATTACTTGCCTGATTTGTCCAAAGTCACGGCGATCCTTCCGGATCTTACCGATTATGTAGTTTACGGGGCCATTGCGATTGTTACGCTGATAGGCCTTTTCAAATGTCTGATTCCCCTGTGGCGTACCACGGCCTCCCTGCGCCTGGCCATCTCCCGCCTGCAGCAGAATGCCGGAAAACAGCTGGATAAGCCCGTCTGGCAGGAAGCCCGTTTCGTCGGCCGCCGTCTGAAAGGCAGCTGGCTCCGTTTCCTGCAGAACGCGGAACAGCTGGACCGCCGCGGTCTCCCCACCAACGTGGAGGATTATATTAATGATGACACTGTCACCCACGGTCCCGGAAATGCAGGCCTGGCAGAGCTGATTCCGAATCTGCTCACTTCCCTGGGTATTCTCGGTACCTTCATGGGTCTTTCCCGCGGTCTTTCTTCCCTGAACTTTGCAGATTCTGCCCAGCTCATCCAGGGCATTCCGGATCTGTTGAGTGGCATGCGTTTTGCCTTTGGCACTTCTGTTGCAGGTATCAGCTGCAGTCTGGTCTTCAATATGCTCAACCGCATTTCCCAGGGATCCAGTTACCGCGCGATTGATGATTTTGTGACCTCCTTCACCCAGTTGGCCATGTCCCGCCCTCTGGATAACGATGTCCAGCTGATCATCCAGAACCAGGACCGTAACTTCATGCTTCAGGGCATCAATGAAACCCTGACTGACCGGCTCGTGGATAATGTGGGCCGTTCCATCTCCCATGCTCTGAATCCCGTCGCTGAATCCATGGATCGTTTCCTGGTCGGTACAACCCGGAATCAGATTGAAGGCGTCAATCATATTGTCAGCCGTTTCCTGACTGAGATGGACCGGAGCATGGGCGGTCAGTTGTCTTCCCTGGCCCAGTCCATGAGCACCCTGGAGCAGAATCAGCGCCGGGCTGCACAGGCTACAGGCGAAAATCTGTCCGCTGCGGAGGGAATTATCCGCAATGCCCAGTCCCTGCAGGAAATCACCTCCCGCGCGCTGGATAAGTTTGATACCTATATGAGCCAGCTCAACACCATCAGGGAACGTGATGAAAACTTCGAGCGCCGTACCGCCGATCTTCTCAATGACATGCGGAAGGAAAGCAAGGATATGGCTTCCCTGATTTCCGGACTGACAGACAAACTGAAAACGCTTCCTGCTGACGGCGAGGAAACTGATAACGGCAAACTGACCGAAATCAGCACGCTGCTGTCCGGTCTCAACGATAATGTGAAAACCGTTTCTGAAACCCTGACCCGGCTGTCCAAGGAGGCCTGATCATGGCACGTCAACGCATCCATAACCGGCGAGCCGGCCTGGGTTCTTCCGGAACCGGCGCCAGCTGGATCAGCTACTCCGATATGATGGCAGCCCTGCTGCTGATTTTCGTCCTGGTCCTGACCTACAGTCTTTATCAGTATTTTACCATGCTGGAGACCAAGACAAAGGAGCTGAATGAGCAGCAGATTGTTCTGGACCAGCAGGCCATAGACCTGCAGCTGGCCAGGGATGAGCTGGACACGAAGGAAGCCCGGCTGGTGATTGTCCAGGGTGATCTGGATAATCTGAAAGTGAAACTGGAGAATCAGGAAAAGACGCTGGCTGATCTGCAGATTGTATTGTCCTCCAAGGAAGCGGATCTGGAAGCCGCCACCATTCAGCTGCAGGAACAGAAGGATCAGCTGAACGCTCAGGCCCTGCGCATCGATAACCTCATCGGTATCCGCACCACCATGATCCAGGATCTGTCCAGTTCGCTGGCCGCCGCCAATCTGAAAGCCGCGGTAGATCCGAACAGCGGCGATATCATGCTGGACAGCGCTGTCTTCTTTGAGACCGGTAGTGCGGAAATCCGCCAGGAAGGTAAAGACCTGCTGGATCGCTTCATTCCTGTTTACCTGGATGTGCTCATGCGCGATACCTATGCGGATTATCTGGGTGAAATCATCATTGAAGGCCATACGGACTCCAAGGGCTCCTATGAATCAAACCTGAAACTGAGCCAGAACCGTGCGCTGCAGGTTGCCCTTTACTGCCTGAAGATGCCTTCCCTCTCCTCCGCGCAGAAACAGCAGCTCCAGAAGATCCTCACCGCCAAAGGCCGCAGCTATGCTGATCTGATCTATGTCAACGGTGTTGAGGACTCGGAGGCTTCCCGCCGGGTTGAATTCAAATTCAGCCTGAAGGATGCGGAAATGATTGAGGAAATGAACCGGATTCTCTCCGCAAACTGATTCATGTGATGTTCCCTGTATGATCAGCACCACTCGCTGCATTCATTGTCAATGATGTATATATGAACGGGAGGCTCTGCCTTGAAACCATTTGCCATCTTTCTGATTGTTCTGGTGCTGGTCGCCGTCATCGGTGTGGGCTGGCTGTATCTGAACGCCCGCATGGACATCCGTTTTGAGTCCTGCATTGCCAATGACGGTTATACGCAGTCGGAGGTTTTCAACAAGGTCAAAGCCAGCCTGAAAAATGATACCTTTATCGGTACCCGTTTTACCGGTGAGGAGCTTGACGCTGCAGAACAGTACCAGTTCCTCACGTACACAATCCACATAAACAACCACTCCTTCCTGAAAGCGGAAGTGATTGAAATCCGAATCACCCCGATGCAGGGAGATATACTCCAGATCGGAGAAGAGACGCCTCATGATCTCCTCTCCGGCCGCCAGACAGACCTGTCTGCCACAATCCTGACCGACCGGAATATGCATTCCGTCCGGGAGGCTACCGTCACCTGGTACTTCTGGGGTATTCCCTTTACCGAGAAAATGACCCTGGGAAGATAAATCCCCTGGAAAGGAACTATCATGCTGAAGCAATTACTGTACCAGGCAGTTGACTGGATAGCGATGGTTCATGACAAAATCAGCCGGCTGAATGATCAGTTTGAGGGAACGTTATCCGATAAGCAGATGCATTTCCTCGTGATCGGCATACTGGGTATGCTGCTGATTTTTCTTATTCATCCGTTATTCCGTCATCTTTCAAAAACGAACCATGTCATGATCATCTCCTGGATTTATGTCTTTACGCTGATTCTGGTAATCACTTTCTCCATTGAGATCGGCCAGCGTCTGACCGGCACCGGAGATATGGAATTTGCCGATATTGTTTCAGGTATAGGCGGATTCATCTGTTTGTTCGCGGTTTTTGCACTGATCCGCGGTGCGGTCATCGGCGTCCTCCGCCTGATCCGCCGTCGGCAGAATTCCGTCCCGAAGCCCTGATTCGACTGTTTACAAAAGCGCAGTTCCCGTTTACGCAAGGGAACTGCGCTTTTAATATGCTTTTCAGTCTTTATCTGCGCCTGACGGGCCGCAGCACCTGATACCCGGCGCCTTCCGGACAATGCCGCTGATAATCGGGGCAGGCGTCCTCGTTCCAATCATAGCCTCTGTCTGCGGGATCAAAGCCCCAGGCCAGCTTTTCCACCGCGTCCATTACTTCCGCATTCTCTGTCATAAAGTCGAAGGACGGATAGGAAAACACCAGATAATCGCTTGCCGGTATTTCCCAGAGCTCAAAACTGTCCGGAATCGGTCCGGTATAATCCAGCGGCACACCCGTCCCGTAGAAATAGATCCTTTTCCCGTCGTCCCATTGCCATCCGGCTGTATGGGGCGTTACGACCGGATGGGCCATTTTGTCCATACTGGTCACAATACCGCATACGGTATCGCAGTCATGGTATTTCCAGAAGTCACAGTAATCCTTCGCTCTTTTTTCCCGGATTCCCAGGTATTTGTGCGCGGGAATATGGTAAGCGGTTAGTAAACTACACCTACAAGACAAAGGCATAAGGTGAGACAATACCCCCAGAATTACGAATTCTCAGAGATTCTCAGAGATTCTCTGAGAATTCGAGGGAATGAGGGAAACGCATGAATGCCTGGGATATCCGACGTGCAGCACAAATCCCCATGTGGCGAGAACGGATACAAAAATGTCGTAGCAGTGGAATGACAGTCAGACGGTGGTGCGAAGAAAACCAAATTCAAGCCAAGACATATTACCGTTGGGAAAAAAGATGCTTGGAAAACGCAACAGAAATCATCCGCACAGAACAAACTGGCACATTAACAAAAATCATACCTGAGTCACTCCCGTCAAATCGGGAAGAAACAGAATGTTCATCATCCAATGCTTCAGCTGAACTGGTCATCCGTTGCGGATGCGTAAGCATGGATATAAGTTCCCGGATGCCGGTGGCCAAGATCGCGGCATTGGTATCCGCACTCAACAGCCATGTTTGACTTCAGCAGGATTCAGAACTACTACATTCAGACCGGGTATACGGATATGAGGCTCCATATTGACGGATTGGTTGCCAAGGTTCAGCTGGAATACGGCCGTCAATTGGAAGAAACGTCCATATTCATATTCTGCGGACGGAAAGCAGATAGAATCAAAGCAATTTACTGGGACGGTACAGGATACATTCTCCTTTACAAGCGTCTGGATGAGTTGCGGTTCCAGTGGCCGCGGAACGAGAACGAATTAAAGCTGTTAACAAAGCAGCAATTCCGTTGGCTCATGGAGGGGCTTTCCATCGCCCCAAAGAACGCCTTTAAACCTGGAAAACCCGGCACAGTTTTTTAGGAAAAAATGTTGAAAAATAAGGGATTTTCGACATTCCCCAAAAGGATTTCACATACCGCCTGTCGAATATATATAGCAGAAAGGCGGTGGGCAGTGTGGAGCAGGAAATGGTACCGAAAGCCATGCTTGACATGGTACTGGATCAGCTCTCCATGCTGCGCGAACAGCTGTCCAGAATGCAGGAAACCATTGAGAAACTAGTTGAAGACAATAGAAAAAAAGACGCCATTATCGAAGAAAAAAACCAGATCATCCTGAATGCCAACCGGGCCAGATTCGGACAGAGCAGTGAACAGCGGAAATATGTTCTGAATGACGGCCAAGTCAGCATGTTTGAAATAGCCGGAGACGGCAATATCCAGCAGGAAACGGAACAAGGGAAAGTCACCGAAGAGAACAACACCGTAACGGTCTCTGCTCATACGCGCAAGACGAAACGAACCATGGAAGAACTTTGTGCCGGTCTTCCGGTGGAAGAAATTGTGGCGGACCTCCCGGAAGAAGAGAAGGTTAATGCGCAAGGGGAACCGCTCAAGTGTATCGGCAAGACAGAGGTCCGTTCAGAGCTAATCAAGGAACCGCAGAAAGTATATGTCCGGAAATATTACACCATGACATATGCAGATCCAAAGGCAGAGGAAAGGACCGGGGTATCGGATATTCGGAGAGCATTGACGCCTGCTCCGCTCATCCCGCACAGTTATGCTTCGGCGTCAGTGGTGACGGACGTCATTGTCAGTAAATACATGGATGCGATTCCGTTATACCGGCAGGAACAGATCTGGAAACGGTACGGTGTAGATCTGAAACGCGGAACCATGTCGAACTGGGTAATCACAGTAGCCCAGATGTACCTGAAGATCATCTGGAAGAAGATGAAAGAATACCTGCTAAAGCTTCCGGTGATCCACGCGGACGAAACCGCATTGCAGGTAAACAAGGAACCAGGACGAACGCCACAGCAGGAATCCCGAATATGGGCTTATTCCTCATCGAAGAGAGCACCATACCAAATGCGACTGTTCCAATATGAACAAAGCCGGAAGGGAGCATGCGCAACAAACTTCCTGAAAGGATTCGCCGGC
>Ga0310695_10006757_pt1 | contig 18738 bp, 39 predicted proteins | sample RumenRJG_04DNA_FD_203882 | JGI IMG/M metagenome (GOLD analysis project Ga0310695, IMG submission 203882) | Bovine rumen microbial communities from Lethbridge, Alberta, Canada - RJG_04 (v2) (version 2) | ecosystem: Host-associated > Mammals > Digestive system > Stomach > Rumen | place: Canada...
CGGAACTGATCGAACTGCTACAGCGAATCAGTGAAGAGATTGAAATACGGGTGATGAAACTTACTTAAAGGAAACGTGGCATCATCTGGAGTGACTTACGCATGGGTAAGCGACTAATTCTCACAATAGTCTGTGTGGTTGTGTTAAGCATGACCGCACAGGCGAAAGATATAACCATCGGCAGTTCGTTCGACAAGAGAGTGGATACTGCCCTGACAGGGGGAACGGTTTCAACCAAGGCGCATCCGCTGTGGGAGTTGATGAAGTATCGAGATACGGTTCTGCTGACGAAAGCACCGATGGCATGGTGCGGTTTCAGCGGATATCTTGCGGTTCAACAGCACGTAAAAGTGGATGTGCGGAACAACCAAAGCAGTCTCATCATTGACGCGAACCTCAAGGCACTTCTGGCAGATGAAGCCGAATATAACAAGAAGTTTGCATCCGACTATGCCGTGACAGGAAAGACCGTCAAGGAAAAGATAAGGCAGATATATCGCTACTGCAAGGCTACCGTCTACACCGCACACACAAAGACCGCAAGGGACGTATTCAGCAAGCGTCAGGGTGATTGTAGTGGGATAGCAAGTGCGTTTTATGTGCTGTGTAAGGCGAACGGCATCCCGGTGAAGTTCGTTATCGGATGGACGAAAACCGGGTGTCATGCGTGGAACAGAGTGCAATGGTCAAAGCGTTGGTGGTGGATAGACGCTTGTAATGGGAACTGGATGAATGAAGAGCAGTTTTACGGTCGCAAGGTGATGGAGATATGGTAATGACTTGCCGGAGTAGACGGGTACGGTGAAACGTCTGGTGAAGACACTGTAAACGGGAGAAACGGCAAGTGATTTAAAGGGCGGTTTTAGACAGATCCGAATGGAATTGACGCCAGGACATTTGTACGTTAAAATGGACATGAAAACAAAATAAAAAAGGAGCCGCGCTCCTGACTTGCGATCAAAGAAAGCGCGACTCCTGCACTAGGCAAGGTCATAGTACCATGCCTGCTTTACTATGTAAAGGAGGTTTTTTTATGCCCACAGATTACCGTTTGTCTTTTGTCCAGGATGTTGAAACAGCGCTGGCCGGCATGTTTGCGCCGGCGCAAATCTCAGTGATTGCCAACACCGTGATCAAGGCCATGGACGGCTACGAGATCACAAAACGCTGCACCGATCTGGCCCCGCTGGATGGCACGAATGAGAAATTGATAAAAAGATACCGCGCCTGTCTGATGGTAGACGGCAAGGCTGAAAAGACGATCTATCAGTACACACGGACGATCCGGAAGCTGTCGGAATGCATACAGAAGCCATTCCCGGAGATGGGCGCCTACGATGTCAGGTTCTACCTTGCCATGGAGCAGGAACGTGGTGTATCAGCACGGACGAGGGAGAACACAAGGGCAAACCTTTCGGCGTTCTTCCAGTGGATGACGGATGACGATATCATCCAGAAAAATCCGATCGCGAAGCTGAAGACGATCAAGTTTCCGGAGGAAGTGAAGCTGCCGTTTTCTGAAGTGGAGATCGACGCGCTGCGGACTGCTTGCCGGAGCCTGAAGGACCGGGCCATTGTTGAGATGCTTTTATCGACAGGCGTCAGGGTATCGGAGCTGGCCAGCATGGAAGTACAGGATGTGAGCATGACGGATCTGTCTGTGCACGTCGTACACGGGAAAGGATCAAAAGAACGCATGACCTACACGACAGCGGTCAGCGCGAAACATTTGATGGAGTATCTGCAAGACCGCAGGGAAACGGGAACGAACCTGTTTTACAACAAGGATCACAAGCAGCTCGCGCCTGGAGGGATCCGGCACATCCTGAACCAGATCGCAAAGCGGGCGGGGGTTGAGAATGTGCATCCTCACAGGTTCAGGAGGACATTTGCGACCGGCCTGGCCAAAAGAGGCATGGAAGTACAGGAGATCCAGAAGCTGCTTGGCCATAGTGATATCAATACGACGATGCAGTATATCTGCGTGGACGATACCAGGGTCCGGGCATCATATCACAGATTTATAGCATAAGGTAACCAAGAGCCCTTCGGGGCTCTTTTGATTTGACTGCAGAGAGGGAATGACATGGAGATTTTGGCATATATCGGGAGCCATTGGGTAGAGTGGTTATTTACAGTATGTCTTGCGGTTTTGGCATGGGCGTATAAGACAATACTCAAACGCATGAAAACGGAGCATGAAAAGAATGAGGCTATAGCTGAGGGTGTGCAATCACTTCTTCGCGAAAGTATAGTGAGCAACTACAATCGATACCTCGATAAAGGCTTCTGCCCAATTTATGCAAAGGAAAGCGTGAAGAGGGTATACAAAGCATATGCAGATCTAGGCGGCAATGATGTGGCCACAGAGCTTTACAACAAGCTCCTGAAGATGCCAACCGAAAAGGAGGGAACCGAACATGATGAGCAATAAAACCTACGATACATTGAAAACAGTTGCGCTGATCCTTGTCCCCGTGCTGGCTTTCATAGCGGCCCTGGTCAACATCTGGGAAGTTCCGTATGCGGACAAGATTGTTGCATCTCTGACTGCACTCGATACGCTTATAGGTACGATCGTTGCTGCAGCGAGCAAAGCATACAAGAAGCAGGCAGGAGTTGAGGACGATGGATGAAATCCGTGAGATGTTCGCCTTCATCCTCAACACGATCCGCAAACCGGATTTCGTGATGCTTGGCGGTCTGTTCGTGATCTTCGTCATGGGCTTCACCTGTGGCGTGCTGGCGTACGAGATCCATTGCATCAAACATCAGATCATGATGCATAAGTATCATGATAAACGGAGAGGATTATGAAAACAGCAATATTCTGCATATTGGCGCTGATCATTTTGATTGGCGCCTTCTATTATTTTTGGGTGATAAGAAACGAGGGGGATGACGATGACTAAGGTCGAGAGATATGTGCAATTCATGGAAAACGTTGCGGCGGATCAGAGTCACGGTTATAGCCAGCAGAGCAGATGGGGCACACCGGATTATGACTGCTCCTCGTTGGTGATCGATGCCCTCGAGCGATCTGGCATCCCGGCAAGATCGAAGGGTGCGACCTATACCGGCAACATGCACGGCGTGCTCACGGCGCTCGGTTTCGTGAACGTCAAAAAGTCCGTCAACCTCTCAACCTGTTCCGGCATGAAGCGAGGCGACATCCTGCTGAACGTAGTGCATCACACAGCCGTCTATGTCGGCTCCGGCAAGATCGTGCACGCCAGAGGGCAGTCATACGGCTCACCGGCTCCGGGCGATCAGGGGAACGAGATAGCCGTCACAAACTACTACAATTATCCGTGGGATTACGTGTTGCGCTACAAGCCCAAGCAGGAGCCGTCATCGTCCGGCAAGTCCGTCAAGGTCAATGCTGGCGGACCGCTCCAGACTTATCCGCAGGCCACCGGCAGAGTGACCGCATCGTCATTGAACGTGCGCATCTGGGCCGGTATAGAATACCCTCGCATCCAATCCTTCCCGGAGCTTGCATACGGGAGCGCCGTGGAAGTGTGCGACTGCATCACGGATATGGATGACGAGCCTTGGTATTATGTACGGATCGCGGGGCAGTGGTACGGATTTGTGTGTGCGAAATATGTCGAGCTGAGCTGATTTCCGTGTTGCATCTCGTGTTGCATAGTGTTGCAAAATACCGTATTTAATTCGAAATACCGAAATAAATTCGAGAAAAGCAAAACCGGGAAAACCGCATAAAATCGGCACTTCCCGGAAATCTGCATAAATATTGAATTTTTTCAATTTTATCTTGAATGGGTTCGACTCCCACCGTCTCCACGCTTAAAGGCTCAGTATTTACTGGGTCTTTTCTTTTTCGTGTTGCATTTCATGTTGCATAACTGCATTTAACCGCCTCATCTGGCTCCGTAAATCCTCATCCTGAACATTCTGATAAACTTCCTTCAGCACACGACTTCCCTGTCTCCATCCGCCCATCTGTGCGGTATACGTGTCAGGCACTCCTGCGAGCGCTGCCTTCGTGGCGAATAGGTGGCGGAGTGAGTGTATTCCGAACGGCTCGACGCCTGCGGCCTTAATCGCCCGATTCAGCCGGTTTCTGAGCGCATCCGGGTTGCATCCATTCATGTATGAGCCCTTAACGGCCTGCATGGCGCTTAAAAGCGGCTCATCGATGACAACGTAACGGTAAGAGCCGTATGTTTTCGGACGTTCTTTTGTAATCCATTCTCCGTCCGTGTTTTTGATCATCGCCCTGCGGATCGTCAGGACATCTCCGTCAAGGTCGCACCGTTTGAGCGCACATATCTCCGACCGTCTGAGGCTGTAATACCTGGCTAACATCAGAGCGATCCATAGCGGTTTACCTTCCACATGGTCGAGGACGGCCTGCAGCTCATCGTCCGTCGGGAGATGATAGTCCGGCTTCTCTTTTGCCGGGAGCGTGACCTTGAACTTCGTGCCGGGTGATGCGAAATCAATGGCAGCCGTGAACAGGCCGTGCGTGTTTGATACGCTCTTCGGAGTATAACCGGCAGAGAGCCGTGAGATCCAGAGCTGCACATCCGCATCCGTCAGATCCTTGATCCGTGTGCCGGCTATGCTGTCGAAACGTGCGACGATTGACTGGTATCCACGGATCGTTGACGGGCTCAGGACGTTCTTTTTGCTTTCGATGTATCTGTCGATGGCCTGCCCGACTGTTGTGCCGGTGGGTCTGCTCTTCTTGTTGGCGGCCCAGATGGCTGCCTGCGCTTCGGCTTCTCGTTTTGTCGGTGCGGTGAAGCTCTCATATTTTCGGATCTTCTTTCCGTCCTTGAAATCATATCCGGCAAAGACCTGACAACGGTATGATCCGGACGGCAATTTCCTAGCATTTGCCATTAATATCACCTTCCTATATTTACAAAAAGGTGGTACAATAGCCTTGCTAAATGGTTGGGCTTGTACCACCTGCTTTTTACCCGCTCGGTATTTCGGGGACGCCGGGCGGATTTTTTAATCCTCGATTACGCCATCGTCGATAAGTACGCCATCTGCTGTATCGAGATAATGGATTGTTGAATTATCAAGTTCGATCCATGCTGTCACGATGTCGGGCTTATCTTTTTTCTTGGCGGATACACTTACAGACATATATCCGTCAATCTCCAGTACCGTCCATTCATTAACTTCCGGATAGGTAAGCGAAAGATTGTTGTTTGCCACTTCTTGTTTTACATGTTCAATAAAGTCAGAAATCGTTGGCTTCTTGTCGCTTCCTGCTACGATTTCTGTGATTTCTTCTGTGATTTCTTCTGTGATAGCTTCTGTGGCGACTTCTGTTTTCTTTTCCGTTTCGACTTTCTTAGCAGAACAGCCGGTCAGAATAAGACAGGTTATACCGATTAGCAGCAGTCTTTTCATTACAATTTTCATTACAATCCTCCTTTTATTACGCGATATCTATGTTTTCTTTTTCTGCGGGCTCAAGGCCAAGAAGCCGAATGATCATCTGCTTTGTTAGATCATCGGACTTTCGGTAGGCCACGATCAGCTGTTTCTCATCGGGCGTAAAATAATTTTCAGCGTCGCTCTGGTATTTTTCCATGATGTCAACTCGACGGCAGTTAAAATAATGGCAAAGCAGATCGATCTTATCCATGCGCGGAACGCGAGTGCCATTCATCCAACTAGAGATAGTCGCTTGCTTGAGCTTCAGGTCGCGAGCAATGTCGGCCTGAGTTTTCTGGTGCTCGTATGCAATTCTCTTCAGATTTTTCGAGATGATTTTTCCGTATTCTTCCGTAGTCATATCCGTTCCTCCTGTCCCCCTCGGACTTATTGTATATCAAACCGTTTTAAATTACTACAAAAAGTGTTGACATATTACATTAAGTAGTCTACTATAGGCCGTGGAGGATTTTGTTTAGATCAAGGAGGTGATAGGATGGCAAAGATTTCTTTGGAAGCCGCAAGGGTTAACGCAAAGCTGACGCAGGAAGAATTGGCGCAGAAAATGGGCGTTTCCCGGCAGTCTGTGCTTAACTGGGAGAATGGTAAGCGTGAGATGAAACCGGCTTACCTTTATATGTTCTGCGGTATCACGGGCTTTACCGAGGATGATATTTTATTGCCTGAAATAACTACTTAAAGTAGTGAAAGGAGTGAAATATGCCACGAGTGAAACCGCTGACCGTCATGGATCAGCGTGAAGTCGAGATCCGCCGGGAGATCGGGGCGATCATGGGGGAGCTGATGATTTCCCAGAAGGAACTGGCGGAGCGTGCAGGGATGACGCCGGCAACGCTGTCGGCAAGGTTGAGCAAGGGCGGCATAGGGGACTTGAGGATGTCTGAGTATTGGGCAATTCAGGATGCCGCCGGGAGGGGAAGATGAGCAAGGGGGAGAAAAATCTGAGGGAATTTCTGATTAGCACTGTTGCCGGTGCGTTTGTTGCGGCTGTCCTGTGTGCCGTGCTTCCGGAGATCGAGAGAGGGCTGGAGATGATCGCGTTTTTCCTGGCGTTCTGGTTCCTGGGAATGTACGGGACATGGACAGTGATAGATATAAGGGACAGGACAAAATAAGATGATTATAAGAGTATTTTCAGGCATCACATTGGTGGCATTATTCGTCACTTTGTTGCTCATGATTCTGGTCTTGGCATCAAACGCAGGCGATTGGGAGGAGATGCATGAGAAAGATAATTCTGATCATGGCTGTGATCGACATAATTCTGATTGCGATGATCACAGGGATGATCATGCAAGCGAATGCGGAATATGTGACGGCGCAGGAAGGCCTCAGGATCCGGGCAGAACCGGGGACCAGCGCTGAAGTGCTGGAGGTCCTTCCATTCCGCTCTGAAGTGTCTGGCGAAATAGAAGAAGGCTGGATGAGACTGGAGGGTCGGGAAGGATATGTATGCGCAAGATATGTGTCCGTTGAGGATCCGCTGGAAGACGCGCAGCTGCTCGGCACCTGGAGGGTCACGGCTTATGCGGAAACCGGGTACTGCTGCGCAAACGGGAATTATCCGGCCACCGGCCATACGATAGCCTGCAACAGCCTTCCCTTCGGGACGGAAGTGTACATCGAAGGCGTCGGCTTCCGCACGGTTGAGGATCGTGGGCCGGGATGGCTGGGGTCTGAGTGGTGCGACCTGTACCTTGGAGATTATTGGGAGTGTGTGTTATGGGGAAGTCAGAACAGAAGAGTCTGGAAAGTGGGATGATCGACGCGACGTCGATCGAATCGATTCCGGAAGACTATCCATATAACAAATGGCACATGAAACCGATTATGGTCAGGGAATTAGTCAATAATATCACGGGAACAAGGTACAGGTTTAACTATTTGATGGATCCGGATAGACGCATATGGTACGAGACGGAAGTGCTCGGAACTGGAGGCTGGAGATCACAGGAAGAATACATCTTTGGCCATAAGATACAAAAAAAGAGCCGGTGAAGAACCGGCCCAGGTAAAGGTATTTTGGGGAAACCTTAATCACAACACAAGTGTATCCCCAAATAACGGAAATGTCAAATAAAAACGGAGGTTTCAGGCCTCCGTTCATACTTGATAATTAGATTAAAGTTATGACGATATGGGATACATACGAAAATGGTGGGAGACACCAAACGGAAGGGTGGTAGAGGAGTACCACTCCAGGGGACAGCCGCCTCCGGGAGAGAGGGCGGGAAAGAAAGCAGCGACGCCGGAGGCGATGGCCAGGGCAAACAAGAGGCAGAAGGAACGGAATGCCAGGCTGCTGATCATGAACAACTTCGGGGAGAATGATTATTACATCACACTGACATACCGGAAGGAAGAACGGCCGGAGAGCATGGAAGAGTGCAAGAAACAGTTCCAGAAGTTCATCCGGAAGGTAAAGGAGGCATACCGGAAGGCAGGGGAAACGCTGAAGTGGGTCCGGAACATAGAGATCGGATCAAGGGGAGGGATACACATCCACCTTATCGTGAATAGGATCCTGAACACGGATGTCATCGTGAGAAGGTTCTGGAGTTACGGAGGAGTTCACCAGACGCTCCTGTATCTGGAAGGAGGCTTTCGGGAACTGGCGGCATACATGACGAAGGCCGGCAGGGATGAAAAAGGGATCAGGGAAAGCAGTTACTCTACATCAAGGAACCTCGACAGGCCGGAAGCAAGAACGAAGGTGATGTCTGGCAGGACGTTCCGGAACAGGAAGATCAGGATTCCCAGAGGGTACTACCTGGACAAAGGATCACTGTATGAAGGGATCAATGAATACACCGGATATCCGTACAGGTATTACACGCTGCTGATCCTGACGGACAGAAGGAGGGAATAAGTGAAGGTAGTACATATATACGCAGAGTCAAATACGGAGAACTTCCGTTGCATTGACCGGGGTGTCGGATATGTGCTGGAGCTGGTAACGAACAAGGCGACATACACGCGGGAAAACTTCTGGTTGAAGACCGGGACATACAACGAAGCGATACTGAGCGCGTTCAACGAAGCCCTTGAAAGGATGACGGAAAAGTGCGAGATCCATTTGCACACACAGAACAAGTTCTTGCTGAACATGATAGGCAGCCCGACCCAGGCTTTATGGGAAAAATCGGGATTCCGAAACTCAAAAGGGAAGGAAATCGCCAATGCAGACCTGTGGAAAGAATTCGCGAAGGTGGCTGATGGGCACAAAATCACGACCGAGGAAGGCATTCACAGCTATTATCGGTGGATGCAGGAGCAGATGGATCGGCTGTAAAGCGCATAAGTACAAGGTGCGCGGAAATTGGAGGGAGAAGGATGTTTATCAGACAGACACACTTAGCCAGGATGTTCAAGAAAGCATACAAAGGCGTAGGCCTGCGGATCATACGAGATAAGGACGGGATCGGCCTGACCGGGCGGAGCTGGTACATGTACGTCTTTTGGGACTGCCTGCCGAAAGAGATCCTGGGGCTCATCATATCGCTGGTGGGAATACTCCCGGAAGACGGAGAGCAGCAGCTGAGCAACACGGACGGGAACCAGATGGAACTGTACAAGACGGACAAAAGGCAGGATATCTACAAAGCGGCCATGGACGCACAGGCTTCTGGAAATATGATCTATAGCACAGGAATGATACTTGCGAACGGATTGGACGAAATGTTCCGGGTCTACAAAGGGAAAGAGAATAATCATTACCTTGTCCCGGAGGGATGCAGGCTTATGTGTAATACATCAGCTTGCAGGGAAGACGAAGAGATGTACGGATGCTTTGCTGACCCTGAAGGTTGGATCTATTGGATAGGCAGCGACATGGCGTTTGGTATCGCGCCGGGTGAAGATGAGGAACTGAAGCCGTGGCTGGAAAAGATAAAAAACGCGGGGATCCTGTAGCTGTTCTACGTTTTCCCAAAAAGACAGGGGGAAAGCGCAGAAAAAAACACAAAAACAGCATCTTGCACCTTAAGAACGGGACCTGCTATCTGTGCATGAAGCTGTCCGGTGATTATACATATCACTGGTACCTGGAAGAACACCATATATTCGGCGGGCCAAACCGCGTGCACTCCGAAGCGGAAGGCCTGAAGGTATATCTGTGCCCGGAATGCCACCGGGGAAGGAACGGTGTCCACATGGACCGGGAGAAAATGGATTTCCTGCACAGGGAGGGACAGAAGGCGTACGAGAAGACCCACACCCGGGATCAGTTCATGCAGCTGATCGGGCGCAATTATCTGGAGAAATGAAATGATGGGGAAACATCACGGAAAAGGTATGAAAGACTACATACCGAAAAAGCTATGGGAAGAGTGGGAAAAGACAAGGAAGAAGCTCCTGCAGTCGCAGGAAGATCTTTCAAGGATCAAGATTAGAAGGGAGGACTAGATTTGTACGAGGTATATGGGGAATTCGACTCATTTGAGGAAATAAACGAGAAGGCGGACGAGCTGTTAAATTCATACGGGGAACATGATGTGAAGGAAATGGCTGCGGAGAACGGCATACCGGAAGAGATCGCGGAGGCGTATTTGAACGGGGACGTTCCGTTCCTGTGCGACGCGGCGACGGCAGCGGTCGGAAAGATTGAGATGGAACGACAGGAAACCGTGCTGGAGGGCATCCTGGAAGACTGGATCTCATACATTGAGGCGTCCTGTCAGGAAGATGAAGAACTGGCCATAGCCGTCCGCAGGAAAGGCAAGAGCCTGAACGGATGCATCGCAGAGCTGCTGCTGGTATCGCTCCTGAACCAGAAGCAGGTTGACAAGGCCATCCTGGACATAGTCCGGGACCGGGTGAAGGAGGACGGGATCGACCTGAAGAAACAGGCTGGCCTGGATCCGGCGTGGCTCCAGTACACAAAACTTGGTTTCCCAGGCATGGGAGAGGCAAAGAAGACGATCAGACGCTATTATCTGGGGAGGTGACACGATGGAATTTGCATTCAAAATGTTCAACAAAGATCTGACATGCACCAAAGGCAACGGCACGTATCAGTACTCTGTCGGGGAATGGATCGAGGAAGAGGAAGCGAACTGTGTAAAGAACGGTTTCCATTGTGCGCAGAATCCGCTGGACTGCCTGACATATTATCCGGACTGGGAGAACAGCGTCTGCTACCTTGTTGAGATCGGCGGGGATATTGATGAAGATGACCGCGACACGAAGATCTCCTGCACGCGGATCCGATTGGTGAAGGAACTGACCATGGATCAGTTCATCGAGCAGGCGATCGTTTATGTGATCCAGCATCCGGAAGCGCCAAACAACTCGCTGATCGGCGTAGAAGAAGGAAGACAGGGCAGATATCCGTTTATCTTCGCGCGCGGGAAGCATCCGAAAGCAAAGGGATATCTGGGGAACACGATCGTGTTGCTGAAAGAAGAGGAGAAATCAAAGAAGATCAATGCTGCCGGCGCTTACGAGATCGACGGCCGTGTCTACAAGGCAGACACGTTTTATGACGTCTGGGGGAGGGAAGTGAGATGATAAAGAAAGAGCTGCTTGCCATCCCGCAGACCGATCCACCGGATATAGATTACTTTCCGCACAACGGGGTGGAGGTAATCGCCAAGGCGCAGACCGGGATGGCAGGATGCAAGGAAATCCTGAACATCGATCTGTACATGCTCAGGCACGAACTGGACGATGACATGAAGCTGGAGGAATGGCCGGAACTGAAAGCCCGGTATTTTGCGGATGTCTGGGAAAGCCGGTTCATGGCATGGATAGCGGGAGAAAATATCTGGAAGGTCGCCGGCATCGACAATATAGCAAAGCTGGCCAAAGGGGAACTGATAAGCCAGAACGGGAATTATTACTGGAGAGGTCTGCCGGAATGGGAATACGCCACGGATGAGGATCAAATGATCGTTAGAAGCTATCTGGATGAATATACCGTGGAGAAGTGGGAAAACAACATCCGATCAAACATGTATTATGCAAATCTAAACCGGAGACAGCGGAAAATAAACGACTTGATGGACAAATGCATTCCGGATCTGCCGGAAGGCTTCTTCACATGGATGCATGAGACCGTATTCGGCCGGGATTACCTGTACCAAACAAAGGAAGACGGGAAAACGCGCATGTTCTGTACATCATGCGGGGGAAGCTGGGACCAGGAGAAAGCGTACAGGACAGGATACGTCATCTGCCCCAAATGCGGCAAGAAGGTCATGGCTACTTTTCAGAAAGAGCACAGATCGAAGGAAGAGCAGCTGTTCCTGCTGCAGAAATGTAATGGGATGGACAGCTGGGTAGAGAGGACGTTCCGGGCGCGTGCATATTGGGAGAACGGAAGAAAGAGATATGTGAACTACGATGAACAGATCCGGATCATCATCCCGCGTGGCGGGAACTGGGGAAAATGCTACTACGAGGTATTTGTAAGAGAGGACGGACAGGGTGAATACTTCGACAGGAATACGGGACAGCGCCGGATAAAAGCGGGATACCTGTACCCGGGGAACCTGGATGAAACAAAGGACATGTGGCAGCAGGAGCTGCGGCATTCGGGAATAGAAAGGATCGCAGCGGAAGGCATCAGGGTTAATACAAACCGTCTGATCATAAAAGCCGAAGACTGGCCATTCATGGAGTACCTGATCAAGGGCAGATTTTACAAATTAGCATCAGAGATCATAAACGACGGGATGTATCTGGATTTCGGGATGCTCAATAACTACGGAGCACGTTCTCCGATGGAACTCATGCGGCTCGGACCGTCACAGGTAGACCGGCTGCGCCAGCAGGACGGAGGTTTCGTCATGCTGTCATGGCTGCAGTATGAATGGGACACGAACCTGAAAGTGTCTCCGGAGAACCTGGCATACCTTGAGAAAAAGGGAATCTCAGCGAATGGACAGAACATCACAACAGCGATGGAATATCTTACGCCGAATCAGCTCGTCAACTACATAAAGAAACAGATGGAAAAGGACGGAACAGATTTCTTCGAGGGAACGCTCTGCACATACTGCGATTACCTTGACATGGCCAAAAAGCAAAAGCTGAACCTGAAGAGCGAGATCTTTTCCAAACCAAAGAACCTGAAAGCTGCGCATGATGCCTGTGTGCTGGAGGGCAAGAAGCATGAGATAGAGTTAAAAGCGGCGGGGATCCTTGAGAAGTTCCCGAACCTTACAGATGTACTGGCACGGATCCGCGACAAGTACACCTACGACGGAAAAGAATATTGCATCATCGTTCCGGGAAACGTCGGGGACATCATCCGGGAAGGCAGGAGCCTGGGACACTGCATTGATACGACGGATCGATATTTCGACCGGATCAGCCAGGATATCTCATATCTTGTATTCCTGAGGAAAGCAAACGAAAAGGATACGCCTTGGTACACGCTGGAGATCGAACCGGGCGGGACAATCCGGCAGCAGCGTACCACCGGGAATAATCAGAACAAGAAAGATGTGGAAGCGTATATGCCGTTCATACGTGAATGGCAGAAGGAAGTCAGGAAGAGGATCACGCTGGAGGATCAGAGCTTGGCCAGACAGAGCAAAGAGATTCGAATCAAGGAATATCAGGAACTGCGTGAAAAACAGGAAAAGGTCTGGCACGGGAAATTGGCCGGGAAGCTGCTGGCCGATGTGCTGGAGGCGGACCTGATCGAGACGGCATAGAGAAAATTCAGAGATTGTGAGCTGCTGAAGATGTTCACGGTGCAGTCTATGCATGGCTGTTAAATGTCCAGTAAGAACGTGTATGTGTATCGGTTGAGACCCCAGACTGCTCCAGATGTTAAGCAAGCAGTACCGAGATCGCATAAACAAGAGGAAACAGCCGTGATTATGAAGGAGGAAAACAGAATGGGATATGTCCAGATGACGCTGACTGATTGGATGGAAATCAAGGAGAAGATCCGTAAAGATCTGCAGAACGTGAAACATGCTTTCGTGCGCGTCGGGTATAACCTGCGCCGGATCCGAGACGAGGAAGCGTACAAGGCCGAAGGCTACATGAGTCTGTCAGAGTTTGCAGAGAAAGAATACGGTCTGAACGCTTCAACCGTGTCGCGGCTGATCGCGATTAACGAGAAGTATTCTGTAGATGGATATTCGGAGCAGCTGCTGCCGCAGTACGAGAGTTTCCGCCAGGGATCACTGACAGAGATGCTGGCGCTTCCGGATGCTGATATGCAAATGATCACACCGCAGACATCAAGGGAAGACATCAGGGAACTGAAGCGTTTCAATGCTGCGCCTGAGGCAGAAGACACGGAACTGGAGGATGTGATCAAAGAATTCTGCAGACAGAACCAGACGTTGCTCAACGACCTGCGCATGAACACAGAAACAGGAGACACGGACGAGAAAAAAATAATAGAGCTGATCAATCCGTCCGGGAGCAGAACATTTAAGAAAGGGTTGTATTTTATATCGTTCACAGATTCCGATATCAAGGTTAAAAAGTTCGGAGGTACACCGCAGGCGATCAGCTACACAGATTTCATCGGAATGCTCGCGGGATACATGGAAGAAAATATACAGCCAGAGGAACAGAAGACAGAAGAACAGGCCGCAGTGTCTGAAGGGAAGGAGAAAGAGATTGAAAAAGCAGAAGATGGAGCAATTCCTGCTGCAGAGCATGGAGAACCAAACGAGGAGAGCGAAGCAGATCGAGGAGATGGCGGCGGAATTGGAGGAGATGAAGAGAGCATGGGACCAGGTGCTCCGGAGGCTGAAGGAGAACGAGCAGAGCCTGCAGGAATTGAGAAAGAAGCTGAAGACGAAAGCGAGGAGGCGCAGGAAGAAACAAGAACAGCAGAGGAAGAACCGGAGGGAGGACTTGCGCCGGCGCAAATAATGCCGTTACCGGAGGAAACAGAAGCAGAAAAGACCGTCCGGAAAATGATGACACTGCTGAAACTTATCGAGGAAGAAATAATAAACGGGCATTATCTCAGCGCGGAAATGCGGGTAGATCAGCTGAAGACACAGCTGGAGACGATGCGCAAGTAGATCTTTCAGGGGATGTTGATGATATGATGGATAATGGAAGGTGATGAGCGTGACGAGGGATGAAGCGTACAAGGGAGGGAAATGATGCTCGACAAGGCAAAGCTGATTGCGTATCTGAGCGACCTGTGCGTCCAAAATAGCCCGATTTGCATCGACATCGCAGGACGGTGGGTCGGAGGGAATGAAACGTTGTATTGGGCATATAAGGGGCTTCTGGAAGAGGTTGAGACGTGGCCCGATGCGATGACGGATGACGGAAAGTAGGTGAGTGGATGACGAGAGAACAGACGATTGAGAAGCTGAAAACATTATACACCAATGCAGTTGCGGCGATGCTGAGAGCGGATGCGTGCGATGATGATGAGTCAGCAAAGGTTATGACGGAATATGCGGAGACGCTTGACTCCGCTATCAATGCACTTGAGACGGCACTCCAGACGGACGGAGACTGCGATGACTGCAAACATGGATATTTCGGGGATGAAAAATGCGATAACTGCTGTGTGAGGTATCCAAACCATTATGAAAGGAGAACCGATGAGCGAGACAAAACGTGAAGGACATATTAGACGGATAACGAATGCTCTTATAGCAGATGAAGCAAAGGTGGGCATACACTTCACGCATGATGCAGTTGTCGAGTTGCTTGAGTTGCTCAAAGTACAGCCAGATAACTCCTGTGACGGATGCAGATATGAAAATGCAGACGATGGTGTTCTCGTTCCGTGTGGTTTTTGTAAGCGCAGTCATTCAGATAATTATGAAAGGAGAACCGATGAGCAAAATATATGACGTATTCGCAGATGAGTATATAGACGAAAAAGACGTTGACGTAAATGCGCCACCAGAAAGATACAAAGAGGTTGATGATGATTTGCTTATAAACAATGCGGCAAGATATATCGTGGAAGTAATGAGGAGAACCGATGAGCAGACTGATTGATGCGGATGCGCTAAAAGATGGATATATGAACATGGGGTATGATCCGAACGAACATCCAGAAGAAAGCTATATGGAAGGATGGTGCAAAGGCTTTAATGCCGCCGTTGATCACTGTATCGGTCATGTTATATACGCAACGACCATCGAAGAACGCAAGACGGGGAAGTGGATATTTCACGAACGCAGAGAACCGCAGTTTGACATATCAGGGGTGAAAACATGGGGCGTGGCTTACAAATGCTCAGAATGTGGATTTATTCATACTGTGATTGAGGATTTTGGGCATTACCAGTTCTGTCCGAATTGTGGTTCTGACAACAGGGAGGAAGGTGACCGCACATGATGAAATGGGAAGCCGAACAAAAGGGATACACCTGCAACGACTGTTACCTTGCAATGCAGAACTGTCATGATAAGAGCATCTGCTGTGAGGATGAGACAGGGTTGTGTGACTATTTTGAGGAGTGCACGAACGGGGAAGAAGGTGACCGAACATGATGCAATATGTTTTGTTCGGAATTTTATTCGGGATGCTCTGCGTGGTACTTTGGAAGTTTGAAGAAATTAAGAGTGACAATGCCATATACAGGAAGATGCTGTCTGACGATGCGAAGTTCATCGGGGGAATACTGACGAGTTGGAGCAATACGAACAAGAAACTTGAAGAGACATTGCAAATTACCGAGAAACTGCTGAGTCTGTTGAAAGGGGATGACCACACATGATGATCAAAACCGAAACCACCGTCACTTTCCACTACCCAGAAGAACGGGATGCGGAAATAGCGTTCACGCATGATAACGACATGAGCGAATGGACACAGAGTATCAAGGATGGCATGGTCGGCTACAAAAGGACATTTGAGACGGAGGTAGACTTCATGAGGAAGGAGGGCGAACAGGATGGATGAATTGAAACCGTGTCCGTTCTGCGGAAAAGACCATATTATTATCGATGCACACGAGCGTAGCGACAGAGATGTATGCAAGTGGGTGTGTTCAGTATTCTGCGCCAACTGTTTTGCAAGCACTTCCAATCACGGGTTTGACTGGACGGAAGAGGAAGCAAAAGAAAAGGCTGTAAAAGCATGGAATCGAAGGGCAGGTGAACAGGATGCTAATGCTAACACTTGATGATGCAGTGAAAGTTGCAAGACGGCTAGTCGTTGACGGAATGGATGATGAAGAAATAATTCGTCAGGAACTTGAACAGAAATGTTGGTTTCCGCCAAAAGCAGACAAGTCAGCAAAGCAACTGAACGACCTTATCTTTGATGTAAACCCTGCTGAGATATGCGCTCAAATAGAAGCAGATAACCTGAGACAATGGTGTGAAATAGTTCAAGTGAATATGAAAATGGCAATGGTACAGCTACCGTGTTGGGGAGGAGGTGAACAGGAATGATGCCAGACGAGCAAGCCTATTTGATGTGGCAATATTGCAAAGACCTCAATGACATCCAAAAAGCAATTGATGGTAAGGACGAGAACTGGGAAGGCTTGGAAAGCCCACACCAGATAATAAGCATCACATTCGATACGAACCATAATTGCTACGTGGTTATTTGGATAGCATACCGGGAAGCGGAAGAAGGTGACAGCGATGGACATACCTGACCACATCGGCACATACACTCACGAGCACATCATAGAACACACCACGGACGGTACGGACGAATGGGGAGCAACGAGGAAAGAGCGGGTGACCCGGTGCGCCGACTGCATCCACTATCTCCGTGACGCAACAGGCGTGGACGGGTTCTGCCACGGCAAACGCAAATACGATACCGGCTTCTGCGATGAAGCCATCAGGAGGACATAATGAAAGCACGAGAGCGGCTCAAAGAACTATACCGCCTTGACCTCAAGATCGAACGAGAGCGCAAGCAGATCGAAGACCTGAAGCAACGGATGTACACCGTCAGCGCTCCGGCGCTCGACGCCGACCGTGTGAAGACTTCCGGCTCCGGGGATGACAAGCTGCTCAAGCTCATCGCATCCGTGGAGCGCACGACACGCCGGATCGAGCGCGACATGGGCAAGCACATCAGGCTCTACAACCAGATCACCAGTGAGATCGAGCGAGTGCAGGATGAGCGAGCCAAGACGATTCTGACGAACCGCTACGTCTTATACATGCAGTGGGATGCGATCGCCAACGATCTCGGATACGAGATGAGCTATGTCTACCGGCTCCATCAGGATGCGGTTCGCATGTATGCTGCCATCAATGGATACGAATACTAACCACGGGCTGATCCAGGAAAGATGCAATAGATTATCCACAATAGGGTATAGTATAGTGTAAGAGGCAGCAGTGCAGGGACGGGTTTTCTTTTTCATTCTGCCTCCCTTTATTATGATGAGGGCGTCGTTTAAAAAACGGCGCCTGCTTTATTATACGGAGAAGGCTATGAAGTTTAGCATTATCATTCCTGCGCATAACAGCGCGGCATACATCCGGAAAGCTCTTGACTCTGTCAGGAGTCAGCAGTTCAAAGACTACGAGTTGATTGTAATATGCGACGCGTGCACCGACAACACGGAAGAAATCGCCAGAGAATACGGCGCGATCATCGAGGCTGTGAATTTCGGATGTGACGGTCCGGCACGCAGCCGTGGGCTTGACCTGGCATCCGGAGAATGGATCCTGTTCATGGATGATGATGACTGGTGGCTACATGAGTTCGTGTTGAATCTGCTGGCGGAACAGACCAGCCTGGCAGGCGCGGACGTATTGTGTTTCTCATTCATCTTCCGTGGCATTGGCTATGCAACGCCGACAGGGAATGCTGGTTCGCTGTGGCCGGCGGTATGGAACAAATGCTGGAGACGATCATGCATCGGAGACACACGGTTCCCGAACGTGCAGGCGGAGTCTGATTTCGAATTCCACAAAGCTATGATGGCAAAGCCGATCCGGATTGCACTGTGGGATATGCCGCTGTATTACTACAACTATATGAGACCGGGGTCACAGACTTATGGATTACGACAGCCTGCGATGGCAAAGAAAGAGAGCGAAGATCTTACGCCGGGATAAATATATGTGCCAGCTGTCAAAGCGCTATGGAAAGTTTACGGAGGCTCAGGTTGTCCATCACATCTTCCCGGTGACCGACTATCCGGAATACCAGTGGGAAGATTGGAATCTGATCAGCGTTTCTCAGGCGATGCACAACAAATTGCATGACAGGAACACGGACAAGCTGACGCGGCTGGGGCGGGAACTTATGGAACGAACAGGGAGGCGGGTCGGAATTTTATAAAACCGCACGAAACCGTACGACGGCAAAACCGGCCAAAAACCGACCATCCCCCCACCTCATTTTTGCGAAAAACCGACCTGGCCGAC